>R27__coassemble_2629_pt1 | contig 6917 bp, 7 predicted proteins | sample R27__metabat2_low_PE_022 | metagenome-assembled genome bin R27 | reverse complement strand
GTTGGAGTCCACGTGATGGGGAGCATCTTGGAACGTTTAATGACAATGCCATCGGAAATGGAAGCCTTCTGACCGTCATCGGCGGTCACGGTCACAGAGAACGGGCTGTATAAGCCCGCAGGCACGGAGATATGGAAGTCAACTCCTTCCGGTGTAAGTTGAACGGCCGGTTCGCAATGGAGAACTGTTCCCACGTAACTGTCTTCGTCCACCTTCAATTTGTATCCGCCCTCTCCGTCAGATACCATGGTGAACACACCGCTCAGCGCGTCATTGGTATACACCTCAATCTTGCTGACTTTCCGGCTGCCCTTCAGGGTGAGCCTGATCAGCCCGCAGAGGTTTCTGAAGGAAAGGTGCGTATCGTTGCTCATTGCGAACATCGGGCTGTTCGCCAAGGGGTTGGTGGAATAGTACTGCTCATAAGGGAGCGTGAGAGTCCCGTTGTCATTGATTGTCGCCGGGTAGAACGCCTCGTAGCAGGGGGATGACGGGTTTGCGGCCGCATCGCCGTCGACGGGCAAGAAGGCGGCGGTGGTGGTGCCGTCTGACGTTGTGGAGTAGACCTTGCCATTTATGGAGACCTTGTCTCCGCAGACCCAGAAGACCTTGCCCTCGTCGTCGCCGACGCCCATCGTGGTTCTGGTCTCCTCGTCAAGAGAAGCGGTGAATGTCAGTGATGGCTGCGCGGAGGGGTCAATCTCAGCCTGGCAACCTGCGACAAGAAGCGCGGCAACAAGGGCCGCAAGTGTGAAGATGTTCTTTCTCATGACGCTGCTCCTAATTGTTGTCCCAAGCAAGGGGTGTATCCATTCCCCAGTTTTCCGTGTCGTCACCGCTCATGCACAGCACGCCGCGTGACTTGATCTCGATTATCTCGACCTTTGGCGCAAAGTACTCGCCGCCGAATGTCTTGCTCATAGTCTTGATGTCTTGATTTTGTCTTGATAATTTGCCGGGCAAAGATATCTCTTTTCCGCGAAAAAGAAATATGACGCGTCACCCTTGCCCGTTACAAAATTGCAACTCGGAAATACAAAGATGCAACGCTCCGCAGGAGAAGACCTTGAGAGCATATGTGCTCCATGCATCACAAAAGCACGAAGAAATCGCATATTCAACTTGTGTGTTTCGCCATAACATCGTATGTTTGCCGAACCGGAACCGACATGCCAATGACATTCAAGGAGAAAATATACGCTTCCGTAGGATTGATACCGCCGGGAAGGGTGGCCACTTATGGGCAGGTCGCCCAGATGGCGGGCTATCCTGCCACAGCAGCTCGCGCCGTGGGCAATGCCATCCACACCAACAACGACCCCACCAAGGTGCCCTGCCACCGCGTTGTCACCGCAGGCGGCTCTCTTGGCAGCAACTATGGCATGGGCGGCACGGAGGCCCAGCGTGCAAGGCTCGAAGCAGAGGGCGTCCGTGTTGATGACGGGCTCAAGGTTGACCTCGAACGCTATGGCATCGTGATGGAAGACCATCCGCTGACGCCATTCCTTCCGCAGAACGGACGCATCCTCTTCCTCGGCAGCTTCCCTCCGCCACGGGCAAAATGGTCGATGGATTTTTTCTACCCCAACTGGATCAATGACTTCTGGCGCATCCAGGGACTCATCCACTTCGGCGATGCCGGATGGTTCGAAGTCAAGGGCGAGAAGCGGTTTGATTGCGAGCGCGTCAAATGCTTCTGCGTTGACAAGGGCTTGGCCTTTTTTGACACGGCAAACAAAGTCTGCAGGCTCAAGGGCAATGCGAGCGATGAGTTTCTCGAGATCCTGCAGCCTTCCGACATTGCCGGGATGGTCAGGCAACTCCCCTGCTGCACCGCAATAGCAACCACCGGCGGAAAGGCCTCCGGGGAGCTGGCAGACATGTTGGGAGAAACCGTCCTGAAAGTCGGTCAATTCCAACCCGTCAGCATCGCGGGCAGGACACTGACCTGGTGGAGAATGCCCTCCTCTTCCCGCGCCTATCCAATGTCCCTGACCGCCAAGGCCGAGTATTATCGAAAGGTGTTCGCATCACTCCAACACCCGTCGGCTTGTCCGTCGGCAGGCTCGGAAACAAGGCCTTCAGTATTGTAATGACCCGGCCTTCTCGCCCGAGTTGTTATTACAGCCTGGGCTTCTGGATGACTCTGATGACCAGAGAGGCCAGATATATGATGAGGCCGTAGAGTACTGGGATGAGCGCAACGCCTATTCCACCCCAGATGATGTTGGGACTTACCGAGGGCTCGGCGGCTTCGATGAATATCGCGGCCTGGCGCAGTCCAAGCATCAGGCAGAAGAAGCCGAAGGCAAGGGCGAACTTGCCGACTTCCTTCACCCAGTTGGGAGCCTTCCATGCGCAGAAGAAAAGAGCAACGAACAGCAAGGTCAGCACTGACATGAATGCCGGACCTCCTTCAATGAACAATTCGAACATGATGATAATTGTTTGTGGGTTAAACTTTCTGCAGCAAAGGTATGGATTGCACCGTCCCTTGCAAAACCGAATCCCCACGCAAGGATGTCAAATCCCCATGTACGCCAAAAACCAGGCGGATTCTTGAAGAAATACACTAAATTTGTCTCGGTGAAACACGTTTGGACCATATTGTTCTGGGTGGCGGCAATCGGCTTTGTCTCCACCATCATCATGTGCCTTGGATATCGTTTCGTGGAAGCGGTGTTCATCAGCACCCTGTTTGCGCCCTGCTGCCTGTTCGTCATCTTCTATTTCAGCAAGAACAAGCCTCGGAAGGGGAAGAAGTATGCCTTGAACACGGCGTTCGCCCTAATGGGAGCATTCATGGCGGAAGTGTTCCTGTTCATCGTCGCGCACTACGTCATCAATGTGCTCAGGTACACCGTGGAAAGGTATTTCGAATGGTCTGCCCTGCCTAGTCTGTTGGTCAACCCGGTTTTCATCGCATTCATGATAGCCACCCTTTCCGTCGGCTATTGGTTCTTCAAGCAGTGGCTCGACAAACAGTATCCGTCGCCCACCAAGGCCATTACTTTCCTCTCGAACAGAAAACCGGTGTCGCTGATGCCGGAAGAAATCATCTATGTGGAGTCGAATGACTCCATCACGACAGTCAACGCCACCGACGGCAGGAAGTTCCGCAACAAGACCACCATTTCCCAATGGGACGCAATACTGGATGAACGCTTCATCCGCATCCACCGGTCCTTCATCGAAAACACCGATATGTTGTTTATCAATTGATTATAGATGGCGTGGTACAAATACGGTACAGAATACCGATAAGTAAATCAAAGAAACGATAAGATGATTTTTGTGGGGATTTGGCCGGATTTGTGGGCTTTCGAATGTTGTGTAGATTTGCGAAGATACGGAAAAATTTGAGTAATTTTGCAGAAAACGAATAAAGGAGCTGCAATATGTTGACTGAACGCGAATTGATAGAAATACTGAACCGTCTGAGGGCGATGGAGGGAGAGACAGAGGTAGTGGAATTCAAATGGGCCCAAAACAGTTTTTCTGATGAAGATCTTGGACAATATTTCTCGGCATTGAGCAATGAGGCGAATCTCAAGGCCGTAGAATATAGTTGGCTGGTTTTCGGCGTTGACAATAAGACTCACGATGTGCTTGGCTCTAACTACAAATCAACAAGGCCTTCTCTGGATGCGATGAAGAAGAAAATCGCTGACCAGACAACAAACAGAATCACATTTGAAGAGATATATGCGTTCAAGTACAACGGCCACAGGATTGTGATGTTTCAGATACCGGCCGCTCCTTTAGGACTTCCCATTGCGTATAAAGGCCACTATTATGGCAGGGATGGTGAATCCTTGGTAGCACTAAACCTTCAGGAGATAGAGCGCATACGCAATCAGGGACGCGTCACCGACTGGAGCAAGGAAATTATCGCTGGCGCAACCATCAATGATCTGGATCCGGAAGCCATTGCCAAGGCAAGAGAAAAGTTTGCTGAAAAATATCCAAAACTTGCAGATGAGGCTGCCGGATGGAGCGATGCCACCTTTCTCGACAAGGCGAAAATCACCATCAAAGGCAAGATTACCAATGCTGCCATAATTCTGCTTGGCAAGGAAGAGAGCGAGGTCCTTATCTCCCCGGCTGTCGCCACAATTCGATGGATTCTCAAAGACCATAACGGGCAAGAACGCGACTATCAGATATTCCACTGTCCGCTGATTCTCAGCATTGATGCTGCACTTGGCAAAATCCGCAATCTCAAATATCGGTATATCAATCCGGAACTGAAAACCCTTTTCCCGGATGAGGTGGATACATATGAGCCATACGTCATACGTGAGGCCTTGAACAATTCCGTGGCCCATTCTGATTATCGGTTAGGCGGACAGATTAACATTGTGGAATTCGAGGATAAACTGGTTTTCTCAAACAAGGGAGGTTTTATCCCTGGCAGCATCGAGAACGTTCTCAAGGATGATTCTCCGGAAGAGAACTATCGGAATTTCTTCCTTGCCACTGCGATGGTCAATTTGAAAATGGTCGATACGATAGGCAGCGGCATCAAGAAAATGTACACAAAGCAGCGTGAACGGCTCTTTCCTCTGCCTGTTTATGAGATTTCCAATGACAGGGTTGTCGTTACCATTACCGGCAAGATCATAGACATCAACTATTCCAATCTGTTGGCGAGAAACAAACAACTTTCCCTTGTTGACATTGAATTGCTGAATAGAGTCCAGTTTGGGCAGAAACTGTCTTCAGAAGCAGTGTCGTATCTTCGCAAGAAAGGACTTATCGAAGGCCGTAAGCCGAATATCTACATATCAAAGAATCTGGCTACCACCTTAGGAAAGAAGGTTGAATATTCAAAGCATCGGGAGCTTGATGAAAACAAATGCAACACTCTCATCACTTCAGCTCTCAAAGAGCATGGGACACTGACCAAAGCAGAAATCACGTCTTTGTTAGGTGACGTCCTGTCGGATATTCTTGACGAAGACAAGAAATACGCCAAAGTGGGATATCTCCTTAAAAAGCTCAGACAACAAGATATCATTGACTATTCCGGGAAAGGAGCTACATCCAAATGGTTTCTTAAGAAAGATATTGGATAAAAGCGTCGAATATCAATATTTACTCAATGGTGTTTGAGCGTAAGCGACTGAAAATCAAGATTGAATAATTTAGATAGAAAAATAATTGTTCAATATGATCCAATAAAAATAGCCCATCAAGGATTTTGTTTCCCGATGCCTGATACCCAAGGTGATACTCAAGCTGATACCCAAGGAACAGCTTATTTTGATAAATGGTTGCTTGGCCAGATTAAATCATACCCGTCAATCACCTCGGAGAAATTGGCCAGTCTGTCAGGGAAAAGCGTAATCACAATCAAACGACACTTGAAGAAGATGAAAAACGTCCGATATGTCGGCAGTGGATATAGCGGTCATTGGGAAGTGGATGAAAAGTGATGGTGGAAATGGCGAAAAACACAATCTGAGCTGAATATGAAATTCCCCAGCCGCCTGTGAAGGTTGCTGGGGAAAACTTTGCTACTCTGCCAGAGCAGAGAAATCAGGCATTATTCGTCGCCGTAAGAATACGGATTGGTATAGTTTGCGGTGAGGGTCATATCGGAATCGAGAACGATGTTCCTTTCCCTTGACGTTACGCCATCACTCCAGGATGAGAATGTGAATACAGCTTCATTTCCGGACTTTGAAGGATCAGTTGCTTCTTCAGCTGCTGAAATGAAGGTTGTCGCTCCCTTGACGAAAGTGCCGCCTCCCGTAGGGGTGTCAGCAAAGTCAACGTTGGCCCTGAGAGTCAATGTTACAAATTCATCCTCGTCACCGATCGGCTCATTACCGGACTCGGGGTCTTCAACAGGTTCATTCTGGATGAAGACTGCCTGAAGAGTAAGTGCAGAGTTGACGGTCACAGTACGGGTTGCATTGGTGTTGTTGTCAGACCACTTCTGGAATGATGCGCCACTTTCTGCAATCGCCTGAATCTGGACTGAACTGCCCTCGACAATGTCCTGCTCTGCTGATGAGCCAACCAGGCCGTTGCCGATTTTCACCTTACCGAGATTCGGGTCATTGGACGTGAGGCTCAAACGGTGTTTGGTTTCGGTGCCAGAGCCTTGCTCTGGATCATCCCCGGACGCGCCCCCGGAGTCGCTACTTCCGGGGGTGTTCGGAGCATCGTTTCAGTCTTCAGCAGCTGCGAACTTGGCTACTGCAAGCATATCGCCCGATTTTTCGCCGGTGGTCACATCGACGAAAAAGTACTTGAAAAATACTTTCGGATTGCCGGCGCCTACTGCACCATACTTGGCCTCGTAGTCATCCTTGATGTCGACTGCCGTTGTGGAAGGAGTCTCAGGATCGCCGATTTCTGCGGCTTTGCTGTAAGCACGGCTGATACCGTTGCTCTGAGGAGCGGAAGCGCAGATGATGAGCTTGAGGTTGGTGGTAACGGAAGGAACGGAGTTCAGCTTGAAGGTAAAAGCCGTTGCAGACAGAGTGATGGTCGCATCTGCGGGAGCATCGACACCGGTAAGAGCCGGAGGATTGGACATAATGCTGCCACCACAGTAGACTACCCAGTAGTTCAGACGCATAAACAGGTTGGAGCCTGTAATCTTCGTCTTGGTACCAAGCACGGAACGGGCCTCAGCTGACTGAGCAGCGGCGTTCCACGCCAGAATCTGGGCGTTGGTGAGAGACTGCCAAGCCTGGGAGAGCTGCTTGAACACAGCCTTCACGGATGCCTGGTCGGAAGTGCGGATGGAGCCGCCGTATCCGCGGTTGCGGATATACTTGCGTCCACGAGTTTTAGCCGCGGTAACGCCCTTGGCGCTGCCGGACATTTCCTCGAATGCGATAGAAGGAATGTACTTCATAATAGTTTGAATTTTGAGTGAAACAATAGATATAGTATCGCGA
>R27__coassemble_1709_pt1 | contig 9594 bp, 4 predicted proteins | sample R27__metabat2_low_PE_022 | metagenome-assembled genome bin R27 | reverse complement strand
ATTTCCCGATGCAGAACTTCCCGAAGATCTCCCCGAGGATTTCGTCGGTGGAGATCTGGCCGGTGATGGCGCCTATGTGGTAGAGGGCTTCGCGGATGTCCTGGGCGATGAGGTCGGTCGGCTTGGCGGTGTCCAGGTCGGTGCGTGCCTGCATGAGGGAGGCGAGGGCGGAGCGGAGCGACTGGTAGTGGCGCAGGTTGGTCACCAAAGTCGCGTCCAGGTCGAAGTTGAGCGACTCGACGATCTTCACCAGCGTGCGGCGCAGTTCGGCCATTCCCGTCTTCTCGCGGGCTGAGATTGTCAGCACGGCGACGGGGGAGATGCCAGCCTCGTTGGCGGTGGATGCCGCGCATTCGCGCATCAGCGGCAGGGCGGGGGTGGTGCTGCCGGCGAGCTTGTCGCACTTGTTGATCAGGATGACCACCTTCTGGCGCGAAGAGTCGAATTTGCCGGCAAAGTTCGCTATGGATTCGGTGAAGTTGTCCGGGCGGCGTGCGTCAAGCATCAGCAGGATTATCGACGCCTGGCGGATCTTCTCGAAGGTCTTCTCGATGCCGATGGTCTCGACGGTGCCGCGTGTCTTGCGGATGCCGGCAGTGTCGATGAAGCGGAAGAGTGTTCCCTCGATGTTGATGGTGTCCTCAATCGCGTCGCGGGTGGTGCCGTGGATGGGGGAGACTATGGCCTTTTCCTCGCCCAGGATCGCGTTGAGCAGCGTGCTCTTGCCCGTGTTGGTGGCGCCTGCGATTGCCACAGGTATGCCGTTCTTTATGACGTTGCCGAGGCGGAAGCTGGCCACGAGCGTGTCGATGTGGTCAATGGTGGTGTCAAGCAGCTTGCCGAGCTCGCCGCGGTCGGCGAATTCGACCTCTTCTTCGCTGAAGTCGAGCTCGAGTTCCATCAGCGAGACGATGTGGAGCATCTCGTCGCGCATCTGCCGAAGCTCGCGCGAGAAGCCGCCCTTCATCTGGCTCATCGCCACGCGGTGGGCGCTTTCGGTCTCCGAGGCAATCAGGTCGGCGACGGCCTCTGCCTGCGCAAGGTCCATCTTTCCGTTGACGAAGGCACGCCTGGTGAATTCGCCTGCGGTGGCCATTCGCGCGCCCTTCTCGATGAGCAGAGCGAGCATCGTCTGCACGATGTAGTTCGATCCGTGGCAGTAGATCTCCACCGAATCCTCGCCGGTGTATGACGCCGGGGCGCGGAAGAGCGCGACCACCACCTCGTCGAGCAGCGTGCCGTCGGTCAGGTGTACCTGCCCGAAATGCAGCGTATAGCCGCGCGACTCCGACAGGGGGGACGCTCCCTCGGCTGGCGTGAAGATGCTGCTTGCCATCGGAATGGCGTCATTGCCGCTTACGCGGATGACCGAAATCGCACCGCCCGTCGCCGATGCCGGTGCTGCTATGGTGTCCTGTATCATTGCCTTGGATGTTGTTACCGGTCAGCTGCGGCGCAGCACTTTTCCTGCCAGAGTGCCGAGGCAGACATCGTCTTCCACTGCAATCTGTCCGTTGACTATCACATACTTGAACCCCGTTGCAAGAAGCTTTGCTTCAGCATAGGTGGCGTTGGCGCGCACCTCTTCCGGACGGAAGATGCAGATGTCTGCGAAGGCATCCTTGCGGATATGGCCGCGGTCCTTGAGGCGATATGTCTCGGCGACCTGGCCGGTGCTCCGGCGGATGAAGCGGTCGAGCGTGATCACCTTCTTCTTCATCACGAACTGCTCGATCATCTCGGCGTATGAGCCTGCGGCGCGCGGATGCGAGCCATATGATCCGTCGGTGCAAGTCATGACCCAAGGACGCTTCATGAAGTTCTCGAGGTCCTCCTCGCATGCCACGAAGGTATTGACGTATGGATACTTGTCGGGATCGGCGAGAAGCTCGATGACGGTGTCGACCTCGTTCTTGCCCATCTTCTTCGCGGCGTTCTCGAGCGTCATGCCGGAGTAGATGCCTGCGCTCTTGGAGATGAAGATGGTCTCGGCGCCGCCTCGCTCGTAGATGAAGTCCGGGATTTCCGACTTGATCCTTGCAAGGAGCTCGGGGTCCTTGAATCGCTCGCGCATTCCCGCAAGACCGCCGTCGCGGCACCAGGCAGGGGTGAGGGCGGAGGACATCCTGATTCCGGATGCAAGGTATGGATATTGGTCGGCGGTGATTCTCTGGCCTTCTCCCTGGCGTTTCTCGATCATTGAGATGATCTTGTCGGAAAGGTGCCACACGGACTTTCCGAGGCACTTGATGTGGGAGATGTTCACCGGGACGCCTGCCTCACGGCCGATCTCCAGCGCTTCCTCGATCGACTTGTAGACTCCGAGGTGCTCCTTATTTTCGTTGCGTACGTGTGTGGTGTAGATGCCGTTGTCCGCAGCGATGACCTTCGCTATCGCAACGACCTCGCGTTTCTCCGCGAAGCAGCCGGGGACGTAGTAGAGCCCCGTGGAGAGGCCGAGGCTGCCGTCAGCCATCTCCTGGCGCATCAGCTCCTGCATCTTCTCTATCTCTGCGTCGGTGGCGAAGCGGTCCTCGCTTCCCATCACCGCGCGACGGATGTCGTTGTGGCCCGAGAAGCTCGCCACGTTCGTGCCGATGCCCTGCGCCTCCAGCTTGCCGAAGAACTTGCTGATGGGGAATTGGCTGCCGCCGCATTGTCCGGGAATCACTGTGGTCACGCCCATCCTGAGGTATGGCTCGTTGACCTTCGTGTCATTGTCGAGCAATGTCGGTTCCACATGGTCATGCGGGTCGATGAAGCCCGGGCATACCACATATCCGGTGGCGTCGATCACCTTTGCCGCATTGCATTTGCGGGCAATCCTGGGGTTGGTTTTGCCGACATATGTGATGCGCTCGCCGCTGATGGCGATGTCTGCCTGCACCGGCGCCTCTTCCGCTCCGGAATAGACCGTGCCGCCGACGATGAGCAAATCCGCGCTGCGGGGAATCCTGCGCCCTTCGGTGCAGCACATTTCGGCTGCGGAGCCGTTGATGCCAAGCGCAAGCCCTACGGATGCGATTGCGCTGTCTTTGAGAAACTGCCTTCTGTCCATGTCTTTCGTGGGAAATGAAATGTCCCTTTATGGTTGATTCTATTGTTTTGCGTCCTTTCTTACGAGGCTCACGACGTTCTCGACATGCGTAGTATGGGGGAACATGTCGACCGGCTGCACCTTGACGATGTCATAGTCCTGCGCAAAGACCGCAAGGTCGCGCGCCTGGGTCGAAGGGTTGCAGCTGACATACACCATGCGGTCGGGCGCCGCCTCCATGAGCACCTTCGCAACGTCGGGATGGATGCCGGCCCTCGGCGGGTCGAGCACCACGATGTCGGGATGGCCGTGCATTGCGATGAACTCCGCGCTGAGCACGTCCTTCATGTCGCCGGCGAAGAACTCAGAGTTCTCGATGCCGTTGACCCTTGCGTTGACCTTTGCGTCTTCGATGGCCTCGGGAACGTATTCGATGCCCACGACCTTCGAGGCGAGGGATGAGAGGAAGAGCGCTATCGTGCCCGTGCCGGTGTAGAGGTCATATATGACGGGGCTGTCGGAGCCTTCCGCGATGCCCTCCCTCACGCAGTCGCGTACGACCGAGTAGAGCCTGTATGCCTGTTCTGAATTGGTCTGGTAGAATGATTTGGGGCCGATCTTGAAGCGGAGGCTTTCCATCTGCTCGTAGACGGCCTCGTCGCCCTCGAAGAGCGTGCACTCGAGGTCTCCGAAGGCGTCGTTGCACTTGGAGTTGACGACGTAATGGAGCGAGCTGATCTCGGGGAAACGTGCCTTGACGGCCTTGAGGAGCGCCTCGCGCTTTTCGGCGGCAGGGGAGTGGGGGCCACCTTCCGCATCGCTTCCGAAGACAACGACGAGCATCACCTGTCCGGTGGAGGTGGTGCGTATCATCAGGTTGCGCATGAACCCGTGCTGTTCGCGCAGGTTCCAGAAGGTGAGGCCGTTGTCGATCGCGTACTGGCGTATGAAGAGCCTGATTGCGTTGGACGGCTCGCGCTGGAGGTGGCACTGCCTGATGTCGAGCACCTTGTCGAAGAGTCCGCCGATGTGGAATCCCACGCCGAGGCGGTCTTCCGCCGTGAGCGAGTCGATGTCCTCGCCGTCGAGGATCCAGCGCCTCTCGGAGAAGGTATATTCGAGCTTGTTGCGGTATTCGCGGATCTTTTCGGAGCCGAGGATGGGGGAGACCGGCGGCAACGTCAGGTGGCCGATGCGGCGCAGCTGGTCTTCCACCTGCTGCTGCTTGAAATCAAGCTGCATCTGATAGGGGAGGCATTGCCAGGTGCATCCGCCGCAGATGCCGTAATGTTCGCAGAAAGGGGTGACGCGATGCTCCGACGGCTTTACCATCCTTGTGATGTAGCCCTGGCTGTAGCCGCTGCGCACCTTGTTGACCTGCACGTCGACGATGTCGCCCGGAACTGCGCGGGAAACAAAGAGCACCTTTCCGTCGACATGCGCGAGGGAATTGCCCTCGGCAGCCAGCGTTTCTATTTCTACATTCTCTATGAGAGGTTTTTTCCTTCTGCCCATTATGTTCGAATAATATCTTTGACATGCAAAGATAGGAAAATAAAATTCACTATATTTGTAGATATGAGACGACTCGGTGTTACATTGCTATTATTGCTGTTCGCGGTGATGCCCCAGGGGCTCTTCGCGCAGGATTTCGTGACTGTATCCGGAGTTGTGAAGGATGTCCTTCGCGGCACGCCGCTCCATTATGCTTCGGTTACTCTCGAGGGTACGCACGTCTCCAACGTGACTAACGAGGAGGGGTGTTTCTCACTGAAGGTCCCTGTCGGTACGGACAAGGATAACTTGCTGATTATCAGTTATTTAGGTTACAACACATGGAAAGGCTCGCTGGCCATGTTCCTTGCCGTTGAAGGCAAGTCGCTGGATATCAACATGGTCCCGATGTCCATCGAGCTCGATCCCGCGACGGTCAGGGCCATAGACCCGCTGATGCTGCTGCGCACGGCGCTCTACAAGGTCAGGGACAATTATCCCCAGAAACACGTGGGGCTCACGGCGTTCTACAGGGAGATGATCGTCAAGGGCAAGACGCGCTACCTGACGCTCAACGAGGCGATCATCGACATAGACAAGGCGCCGTACGGAAGCTATGCCAACGACAAGGCCGGCATCTACAAGGGCCGCGGCTCGGTCAACTATGACACGACCGACACGTTGCTCATAAACTATCAGGGCGGCGTGATGGCGACGCTCTCGATCGACCCGGCAAAGAATCCTTTCGCCGGAGTTTCCGAGACCATGATCTCCAACTACTACGACCTCGAGATCGAAGGCACCGAAGTGATCGACTCCAGGCTTTGCTATGTGCTGGGATTCGACCAGAAAAAGGACCTTGGCAACGAGATACTCTACAGAGGCAAAGTCTACATCGATTCCGAGACATACGCGATCTGCCGCATGGACTATGCGATGAATGTGGAGAACCGTCCGGACGCCACTTCGATATTCATTCTCAAGAAGCCCTCAGATACGCGTATTTCGATAGAGAGTGCGACGTTCCTCGCAAATTATAAAATCTCAGACGGTCTTTGGTATTACGACTACGCGAGGATAGAGCTCAAATTCAAGGCGAAGCGCAAACGCTGGCCGATTGCCAACCAATACACGGTGATGTCCGAACTTGCAGTGACCGACCACAAGAAGGGCGAGTTCAAGGTGAGCAACGACAGCCGAGTGAAATTCCGCGACCAGCTTTCGCAAAAGGTGGCCGCGTTCACGGACGACGCGTTCTGGGAGAACTACAATGTGATCGAACCTGACCAGACGATCGAGACGATCATCCGCAGGATTGTCAAGCAACTCAAGAAGCACAACTTGGAATAGGACTACGTCGAAATGTTGCGAAAGTCGTGACAATACGATATGATAATACGGCAGGCTGATGCTTGCCGTATTTTTATAATAATTAGGCATATTGTAGCTCAACAACCATATATGGCCATTTGTTACACAATTTATATTATGTTAAGTAACCAATGTCGGACCGACCCCCTTCCTTTATATATATTGTGATTCGGGCGAAATCATAAAAATGATCGCAGCCGAGATCTTTCCCGGCTGCGACAGTATCTTTCCACGACATTGTTGATGACCTAGTCTACGGCTTCGAGGAACTTCTGGTAGTATTGCGGCAGATGCGCACTGTAGGTCCCGTAGAACTCAGCGTCCTTGATCTTGCCTGCGTACCACTTGTCGAAAATGCCGTAGAAATCATCGGAGATGTATTTTTCGACATCCCGCATGACATATATGCACTTCTTTACGTTTGCCACGTTGAAGTAGTTGAATCGGCCGCTCCAGTCGTTGTCATAGATGAGCTTGTCGCGAAGTTCGTATGACTTGGCGAAGATCCGTGCCTGTTTCTCGCCCTCTTTCCAGATGTATTCGGGAACCATGTTGCCCTTGCCGACGAGAAGCGGAATCGCGACCGTTGTGACCGGATATCCGATGTGGCTCCACATTACAGTATATTTGGGAGAAGTGCCCACGGGAACGCCTTCGAACGTGATTACGCCGCATGTCTTGTTGCTGCAGATCATTCCGCCGTCATGGCAATACTTGAAATTCGAGAGGTCATCGAGGCTCCCCACCCCTTCCACCTCGTGGTGATATGAGCGTACGAAGGCATTGTAGAGCTCCTCCACGGTCATGTCATATAGACCTTTGTCGTTCTTCTTGAACTGCTTCATGATGGCATCCGCCGAGAAGTAGCGGTCCCATCCGCCCGAACCCTTCGCATCGCCTGACCAGCTGAAATTGGTCATGACCATGTAGCCGTCAGGAGCCACTGCGGGGTCCGTGACGTCATATTTGGTCCAGTCGTAGCCGTTGAATTCATAGTATGCCGCTCCGCCATGGGCGTCGATCACGCCTAAGTTGCTGACGTTCGCAACCGGTTTTCCGCGCTTGTTGAGCAGATAATCATCAAATTCCTCCACTGTGCGGCAGCATCCAAGTGCCTCCATCTGCAGCGACGGTTTCCTGACAGTCGAATCTGCCAACGGATTGTTTTCGAAACTGTGCGACGTCAGGCTCATCGTACAAAAGCCCTCGGTGTTCATGCCCCCGACGATGCCGGTGATCCTCGAGTGTTTCCTTGATGCGTCTCCGACAAGGCCCAGATAGTCGTATTTTGCTCCCTTGAAATATTGGACGTTCGTGTTCTGCTTTTCGATGCTCTGGTCGCGCACCTTTAGCATCAGGGGTTTCCCGTTGGCGGTGTACTTGCCGGGGATGATGACAGACGTGCAGGCGAACGCCGCGACTGAAAGGCTGAGCAGGATGGCTGTTGCAATGATCTTTTTCATGTCGATGATGTTTGTAGTCAAATGTAAAGTTAGTCAATAATGATCAATGTGGACAACAATTTTACGCACCCCTCCCCTTTCCCTATACGCACGAGGCTGCGTCAGCGGACAAAAAAAGAAAGCCGGATTGCTCCGGCTTTCATATCAAGTAAATTCAGAGTATTATTCCGAAAGTTTGTAGATGGACACCTCCGAAGATGTTGTGTTTGCGTAGAACTTGTCATTGTTGGATGAATAACGGAGATAATAGGTGCTGCTGCTTTGAACCCTCGTGATTGTGAAATTTCCGTTTGATTCGGCAATGGTCTGGGAATAACCTTGGCCTGTCTTTGCGGCAAAGGTGGTTCCGTTGTAGTTCACATAGAAATAGTAGTCCGTAATAGCGTTGAACTTGATGTAGTATTTACCTGCATCCGTAGCATGCTTCGTGAAGCCGAGCTTGCATCCTGCCAGAGCATCGGAATCAGCTATCTTGCCATCGGACAAAGTCACTCCCACTGTGTTGTCCGTATCTTGGAAGTTCGTCGTACCACTGAGAATACCCTTGAACGCCTTTGTTGCATCCGTGTTCGTGATGATGTAAGTCTCACCTTCGACAATCTCGTTCAGGGAGGAAATCTTGGTGAAAGACTGGGTCGTCGTACCGGGGTCGTCCGGGGTGGAAGGAGTGGTGCCGCCATCAAGCTTGTAGAGCTGGATGGTGTTGGATGTTGTCGTCGTGAAAGTGAATTTGGTGCCGTTGTATACTATGTAGTTGACGGATCCGCCGCTTCCGGTCCTGGTGGAGTACATCGTTACATCGCCGTCGTCGATGCTGAACGTACAGTAATATGTGTTGGATCCATTCTGGGTACCGGTCTTGTATGTATTGAGGAAAGCGCTGCTGTACCAATATACATATTTGCCGTTTGAGGTGGTGACGTCGTACTTTCCTGCACCGAGGCTGGATGTGGTTACTGTCAGCTCATAATCTGTCAAATCATTGGAAACGATCTTGCCGTTTGCGATGGAGACACTGGTCTTGTAGTTGGTGGTTTCGTTGTAAGCCAATGCTACTTGGGCATCATCATCGACGAAGAGGTAGGTGCCGGACCAGTCTGATGGAGTCGATGTCACCTTGCTGTAGGTCTTGGTTGTCGTTGCTGCTGTGACTGTGAGGGTGAAGGATGCCGTTCCTGCCAGGTATTGGCTGTCTTCGTCAGCGGATGCGGTGATGGTCGTTGTGCCGACACCGACGATGGTCACAAGGCCGCTCGTGGAGTTGACGGTTGCAGCAGCAGTGTTGCTGGAAGTGTAGGTGACACCAGTGGTAACGCCGCTGAGGGTGTTGGTGAATGGATCATCTCCGATGGTTTTGTTGACGGCATTGTCAGCAAATGCAAGATTCCTGTCAGTCTTGACAGGAGTTGTGCCGCCTTTGCCTTCCTCATAGATCGTGATGTTGTTGGGAGCAGTCTGGGTATTGGCCGTCCAGCGTGAACCGGTGTAATTCAGATAGAAAGTATACTGAGCAGAGCTGTTCTTCTGCCTCAAGTTGCTTCCGTCGAGCGTCCAGACGAAGTATGCGGTAGGAGTTGCGCTGGAGAGCACGATGTCGTTGTTTGAAACATCCGTGTTCTCGCGCTTGAGGTAGTAGTTGCCGTTCTTGAGTGTGAAGTTGCCCTGAGTTGTGTACGATGAGTTGCTTGTTGCAGTCCATTCAAGGGATTCGGCATCGGAAGCGGAGAGAGTGAGGGTGTTGCCGTTGATCATTCCGCTGACGGAGAATGCAGCATCGGTGCCGTTGTCGTTCTTGAGAGCCGTAGTGCCGTCAACGATGATGTACTTCTTGCCGGAGGTGAAAGATGTTGCCTTGCTGTAGGTCTTCACGACTCTCGAATCGAAGTTCTTGATGTTGAAAATCTTGTTGCGGGTTGTCGTTATCGGCTTGTCGTAAATGAATTCACCAAGCACATTTGCTGTTTCGTCATTGGTTCCGTCGTAGAGGATGATCTTGAAGCCGTCGGTCAATTCAACGCCTGGAGCGGTCTCGATGTAATGTGCTATTCCGTAATCGTAGTCGCTGCTGGAGGAATACCGAGGGAAATAAATAACTGATAATCCAGAATTCTTGGTGCTTTTTTTGATACCGTCGCTCGGGTTGACAAGCAAAGCGGCATTTATGCCGCGCTCACTGTTGTTGCCGCTCAGGACAGCCATCTTGAAGGGAATCTCCGTCTCGAATTTGAA
>R27__coassemble_1360_pt1 | contig 11463 bp, 12 predicted proteins | sample R27__metabat2_low_PE_022 | metagenome-assembled genome bin R27 | reverse complement strand
GTCCGGTCATCACCATCACTCTGACATTGTATGCCAGTTACAAGAAAAAGAACACAATTCTTCTGGCACTCCTTACCATTTGGGGACTGACCGGTGTCAAGGCAATTATATTTGCGGCCTATGAAGATTTGATCCTTCTGGCCGCAGGAATCTATGGGGTTATTCTGATTATTGAGAATATTTCGATGAAAAAATCAAAAAAATCTTGACTCGTACCTTACGTCACTATATATTTTTGCAGCCGTTGACATTCAGTGCACAGATGTTATGAACAACAATCGTTTAAAAATTGGGGAGTTTTCCCGCCTTTGCAGAGTAACGGTACGCACGCTCAGGCATTACGAGCAGATAGGTCTGCTTGTTCCTGAAATCATTGACAGATGGACAGGATACAGGTATTATACCTTCGGTCAGCTTCAAAAGATGCAGAGCATAGTGACGCTAAAGGAACTGGGCTATTCACTAGAAGAGATCCGCGACCTTTGGGACGAAGACAACCACGTCCCTACGCCAGAGTCTCTCGAGGAGAAGATTCGCGTATGCGAATCGGAACTCGAGCTCCTGAAAGAACGCCGCCGCATGCTCGAGGCGATGATTGCTTCCCGCAAAAAAATCAACAAAATGGAAAAGATCTACATTGAATCACTGCCCGCAATCACCGTGGCAAGCCACCGCACCATCATCCCTTCCTACGACGACCTCGGCCGTCTCTGCTGCGAGGTCATCGGCCCCGAAATGGCCCGTCTGGGCTGCGACTGTCCCGAACCGGGCTACTGCTATACATTCGAGCACGGCGGCTACAAGCCTCAGGACATCGACATCGAATACTGCGAAATGGTCACGAAGAAAGGCACCGACTCCGCCATCATCAAGTTCAAGGAAATCCCCGAAGTCCCCACAGCCGTCTGCATGAAGGTTTTCGGAAGTTACAGCAAGCTCTACCAGAGCTTCGTCGACATCTTCGCCTGGATTGAGAAAGAAGGCTACAAAGTGGTCGGAGAACCAAGAACCAACTACATCGACGGCATCTGGAACCAGGAAGATGAAGACAATTGGCTTACGATAATCCAAGTTCCCGTAGAAAAGGTATAATGGATGGCAAAATAATCATAAAAGGCCTAAGGCAGAACAACCTGAAGAACATATCGCTGGAAATCCCCAAGAACAAGATAGTCGTGTTCACGGGGGTTTCCGGAAGCGGGAAATCCAGCATTGTGTTCGACACCATCGCGGCTGAGAGTCAGCGCCAGATGAACGACACCTATTCGGCTTGGATTCGCGGCCGCTTGCCCAAATACGAAAAACCGAAGGTGGAGAGCATCGAGAACCTCTCCGCCTCGGTTATTGTGGACCAGTCGCGTTTGGGCGGTAATGTCCGCTCGACGGTGGGTACCATCAGCGACATGTATGCCTCGTTGAGGCTTTTGTTTTCCCGAATCGGTACACCTCATGTGGGAACGGCATCCTTCTTCTCGTTCAACGACCCACAAGGGATGTGCCCCAAGTGCAGCGGCATCGGAAAAGTGATGACCCTCGACTTGGAGAATAGAATCGACCCTGAGAAGACTTGGCTTGAGGGCATGGCCGACCTTCCCGCATTTCATGTGGGCAACTGGTATTGGAAGAAATACAAGGAAGCAGCCATCTTCCCGCTCGACAAGAAATACAAGGACTTCACGCAGCAAGAGAAAAACCGTCTACTTTATGGAGCTGACGAAAGAGGCGGAAAGCAGATTGACAAACAGGTGGAAGGCATCGAGACTTACCTGTCGCGGATGCTGCTCCGCAGAGATATGAGCGAATTGAAGGAAGCCGCCGTCATCCGCCTCACCAGCCTTTTGCACGAAGAGACCTGCCCCATGTGTCACGGGAAACGCCTGAACCGCATGGCTCTGACCTCGAAAATCAACGGCTACACCATCGACGAGATGACCGCTATGGATTTTACGGCTTTGAGGAAAGTGCTCCAGGGCGTCGATGCCCCAAGTCTGCAAGGCGTCTTGGATTCCTTGATCTTGTCTCTGACTCGCATGATAGATATTGGACTCCCTTATCTCTCTATGAATCGCGAATCCTCCACGCTTTCAGGAGGTGAGGCCCAGCGACTCAAGCTCGTGCGATATATGGGCTCTTCGCTTACGGGAATGACCTACATCTTTGACGAGCCCTCAACAGGCATGCACCCGCGTGATGTGTTCCGCATGGTGAAATTGCTCAAGAGCCTTCGCGACAAGGGTAATACCGTCCTCGTGGTGGAACACGACAAGGACATCATCTCCATCGCGGATGAAATCATCGACATCGGTCCGCTTGCGGGAAGTGCAGGTGGTGAAGTTCAATTCCAAGGTACTTTCGAGAACTTGGTGAATTGTGCCAGCCTGACAGGTCAAGCCTTCCGAAACGAAGTGTCGCTGAAAGAAAAAGTCAGGACACCGAAAGATTTCCTGCCCGTTCGAAATGCGAATGTCCATAACCTGAAAAACGTGGATGTGGATATTCCTTTGAATGTACTCACCGTGGTCACAGGCGTTGCGGGTAGCGGCAAATCGTCCTTGATTCGCGATGTGTTTGCAAAGAAGTATGAGGACAGGGTTGTGTTGGTCGACCAGTCACCCATTACCGCTACGAACCGTTCCACACCCGTTTCCTATCTCGGCATCTTCGATGAAATCCGCAAGGTGATGGCCAAGGCGAATGACGTCGACCCAAGTCTCTTTTCGTTCAACTCTGACGGGGCTTGTCCACACTGCGGAGGACGTGGTTTTGTCACCACAGAACTTGTCTTCATGGACCCGATAACCACAAAGTGTGAGGTCTGCGACGGAAAGCGCTATTCCGAAAAGGCGCTCTCGTACAAGTATAAAGGGAAGGACATCGTCGAAATCCTCGAGATGCCCGTAAGGGAAGCTGCTGACTTCTTTGGTGACCAGAAGAAAATCAGGAAGAAGCTGGAGGCTTTGTGCGAAGTGGGGCTGTCGTATCTGTCGCTCGGACAGCCAGCATCCACCCTATCGGGAGGCGAGCGCCAACGCCTGAAATTGGCGAAGGACTTGGACAAGAAAGGCAACATCTACGTGCTTGATGAGCCCACCACAGGCTTGCACGCTTCGGATGTCGAAAGGCTTATGGCACTGTTCGACCGACTAGTAGATAAAGGCAACACCGTAATCATCATCGAGCACAACATGGATGTGATGAAGCGCGCCGACTACATCATCGATGTAGGTCCCGATGGCGGTCGTTTTGGTGGTGAAATCGTTTATACGGGCACGCCCAAAAACATGATTGAACACGCTGATACCATTACCGCAAAATGCCTCAAATACTCAGTCGAGAACATCAAACTCTCCGCAGAACAATTGGTGGATCTGACCAAAGGCTGTGAGGCCAACGACGACATTGCAATCATTAAAGAATTAAACGAAGACGACGAAATGAAACTCGAGGAAATAGGACATGCCGAATGCGAAAACGGCGAATTCAAAATCGTGCTGAATCCGCAATATAAAGCGGGTCTGAAGGGACTTGAAGGATTCTCGCACCTGCAACTGATATGGTGGTTCAGCGGTTGCGACAACAAGAAAGACCGCAACATTCTGACCATCGAGAAACCCTACACCAAAGGTCCCGCAACGCTCGGAACCTTTGCCACCCGTTCGCCCGAGAGGCCGAACCCGATTGCCACTTCCGTCTGTGAAGTGAAGTCGATAGATGTGGAAAAAGGCATCGTCAACCTCACCTACTTTGATGCCTTCACGGGTACGCCGATTCTCGACATCAAGCCGTACCAGCCCAGCATCGACAAGGTGGAAAAGGCAAATGTTCCCGCATGGTGCAGCCACTGGCCAAAGAATTTCGAGACCAGCGGCGATTTTGACTGGGAGAAGGAATTCAATTTCTGAAATTTCGAAGGTATGGCATGCAATATACTTATTGCCCCTTGTGGCTTGAATTGCGAAAACTGTGACGCCCGTCGCGCCACCATCAACAACGACGATGAACTCCGCGCCAAGACGGCCAAGCTCTGGTGCGAGATGAACCAAACTGATGTCATAAAGCCGGAGCACATCAACTGTCTGGGCTGTCTCCAAGAAGGGGTGAAGACCTACTTCTGCTCTTCGTTGTGCGAATGAGCTGGCAGTGCAGGTTCGACAGAAGGACTTTCAATCCTCTTGAAACTGTGCATCAAAGTGTGCATCTTTCTATAACACCCTGATTTACATTGGGCAAATAACTCCCTGAGGGAGCATCCGTGTTTGATTGCGACGGCGGTGCAAATCAGAATAACATTTTCCACATTGCCTTTTGGGCGCGGGCGTTGTTCTTTGCATTCATCTTGCCGAAGTTGAATGTGACTCCGAAAAGGATGTACCGGCCTATGACATTCTGATAAACGTCCTGGACATAGGCTTCAGTGGCTGTCCTGTTGAGCGACTTCCTCTGATTCAGGATGTCATTGATTCTCAAACTGAGAGTGACGGCCTTAATCCGTTTGCTTATTCCTGCGTTCCAAATAAATTCGGGAGTTCCATATCCTTCCGAATAGCCACGATAAAAATAGTATGTTGCAAATGTTTCAAACTCCCAATCTTTTGGCGATGAATACAACACATTCGCATCAACCTCGAAATCCCACGCATTGATATTGGCGGTCGAATTGAGACTGTATTCGGTAATGCGGTTCCGGGCTCCTGCGCTGAATTGGGTCGAGAAATTTTCCAGTTTATATTCCAGCGAAGGCCGGATACGATAAGTCAAGGCCTTTGTCCGGCTTTGCGCGAAGCCGCTTGTTCCGCTGTAGAAAAGATTGCCGTCTTCATGCCCCCAGAACCATGACATCATTTCATCATAGTTGAAATTATCCTTGTCAAGTCCCGGGAGTTGAGTCTTTGCCTGATAGCTCGTACCGAGGGAATACAGCACATTTGCGAATATCGAGAATGTGAAATGCTTCTTCTGGTCAAGAGGCCTTTCGAAACTGCAGTAGAAACGAGTTGACAAACTTGGTTTCCGGGAATTGACGGGGATTGCGTATCGGTTGCCATCGGCATCAAACCAGCTGGCATTGACAATCTCGTTGGTATATGCGCGACCATTCAATGATATATTCAGAAATGAATACTTGGATGGGTTGTTGTGCCGATAGGAGAGAGATGAAAAATGTGAAAAAGAAGGACGCAGATATATGTTTCCAGCAGTAACTTGTACTGGATTATTGATGTTCAACGTCGGAATGATTTGTGAGCCATAAGGTGTATTTGAACTGCCACCATAATCGAAACTTATGGTGTTATTGTCTCTGCTCCATTTGATCTCAGCGTATGGAGCCCAATTGAAAAGCCATTGGTTCTTTCCCACGGTACTCTCGTTGCCAAGCGCTTTGGAGTATGTGACATTTTGCTCCTGGTCGAGTTGGACGCCGAAAAGGGCAGTGGTGTTGTCGTTCTTCCATTGCGCCAAAAGCCTCTCCCGGACAAGCCAATCGTCATTGCTTGAAATGGCGCTGTAATAATCGTTCACACTGCCATCGTTGCCGTTGAACGCATCCTTCGTCATCCTGGAGCCGATAAGGCAGCCGGTGACTCGTCCTTGCAAACTCCATTTCTCGCCAAGAGGCTCCACATACGTAACCACACATTCAGCAGCATGACGGTTGTCTTTGCTGTCGTAATTCAAATGACGCCTGTCGGTATATGATGAATAATCGGTCACGGAAAGTTCAGAGCTGTTGCCGACAATCCCGCGATAATTGTAGCTTCCGCTGAAAGTGAGGCTCCTTCTTTCTTTTCCAAGATTCTTGACGCCAAACTTGAAATCTGTCCTGGTTATGAAAAGATCATTGTGAGAACTGTTTATGGCTGAACTGTTGTTCTTTTGCTCGATTCCGGATGCCGTTGATGACGAATTTGAAATTTCCCGGTCTTGTGATGTGTACGAAAACGACGGGCGGACCAACAACAGATACTTGCTGTCATCTGTTTTGTTGAGCTCAATTGCCGTATTGATCCGATGATTGTCCCCTTTTCCAACATATTCGCCGTCAGTGATGATATCAGATGAGGATTGCTGGAATGTCGTGCGTCTTGACTTCTCGCGAGCATCCTTGTGATTGAAATAATAATTTATGCTGACATTGGAATCAAAGCCCTTGATTCTTGATGTATTATAATTCGCTCCGGCCTGGGCTGCGTTTTCAAGCCCACGTTTGGAAGCGAGGTCATCAGTTCCCTCTGTGTTGAAATCGCTTATGATGACATATCCCTCATCTGGATCGACGACGTTCTTCCCATTCCCAAGAATGGTCAACTGGCCTGTCTCGTCATAACCCGCAGCGAGGACATTGCCACTGTACAAAACTCCTGGTTGTCCGGAAAGTTTCTTGTCATCATCTGGAACAATTGAGGATCCACCGGAAAGTTCGGCGTTGCCGAACCATCCTTTTTTATACTCCTCCTTGAGTTGGACATCCATCACTTTCTCCTTGTCATCTTTCGTCGCTACACCGGTAAACTCCGCTTCCTCCTTTTTCTTGTCAATGACTTTGATCTTCTCGACTATTTTGGCAGGAAGATTCTTGACCGCCATCGTGGGGTCATTGAAGAAGAATGTCTTTCCTCCGACAGTAATCTTGTCAACCGTCTCTCCATTGACAGTGACGGTGCCGTCAGACGCCACTTCCATGCCGGGCATCTTTTTTAGAAGATCCTCTAGCATGGCATTCTCACCGACGTGGAATGCAGTCGCATTGTACTCGATGGTGTCTTTCTTGATTGTCACCGGATTGCCCAACGCGGTAATGGTCGCAGCATCAATGTATTCCGGGTTTTCTTCAAGACGGATTGCGCCCAGGTTCTTCTGGGAACCATACAAGTCGCATACCTTCTCATATGGCTTGTATCCGATCAATTCGGCATTGAAAACATATTTTCCGGGAATGATGTCTTCTATTTTGACTGCACCCTTTTCATCGGACAAGGCAAAATGGGTGATTGTCGTGTCCCCCTGAGGGATGAGATAGGTGGTCACATATGGAAGAGGATCACCTGTCTTCGCATCTTGAATCAAACAGTTCAAAACAACATTCTGGGTAGATAGAATTTGCCCAAGATTGATGGTAATCTGGGCATGCGACACAAATGTCAACGTAATGAATAGGAGAAAAAGGATGCAGCGCCTCATAATAGACGCAAAATTAACAAATAATATTCCATGTCTTCATGGCAAGAAGCATTCATCCATTCATCGTCACCGAACGGGCACTTTTCCCGTTGTGAGTGAGAAAAGGGCCTTTCATATTTTCCTGTTATCCATACCAGATTTATTCAATTTATGTGAGTATCTTTGCATCATGGCAAAAGACAACGTATACCTTCCTTCCAAGCCGCGTTATGAGATTCTCGACGGGCTTCGTGGCGTGGCTGCCCTCATGGTCATATTCTTCCACTGCTTCGAGACTTATAACCCCATTTTCGGCAGACAGATCATCAACCATGGCTACCTGGCAGTCGATTTCTTCTTCGTGCTCTCCGGCTTCGTAATCGGCTATGCCTATGACGACCGCTGGGACAAGATGACAACCTGGGGCTTCTTCAAGCGTCGTCTCACGCGCCTGCACCCCATGGTGATTGCAGGCACGGTGATTGGCGCATGCCTCTTCTTCTTCCAGATCGGAGCATTTCCGATGATAGCCCAGTGTGAAGGATGGAAATTCGCGCTTTGCATTGTGATGGGTCTTCTGATGATCCCTTGTGGCAAGGGGCTTGACATCCGCGGCTGGGGTGAGATGAACTCCCTGAACGGCCCCAACTGGTCGCTGACATTCGAATATGTCGGCAATATCCTATATGCCTTCATCTTCCGTCGACTGCCAAAGGTCGCGCTCGGCATCCTCTGCGCATGTTGCGCATTTTTCACGCTGGACCTTGCGCTCGGCTGGGATGTTTTCGGATTCTTTCCCGATGCTCCTCAGTTCAATGTGATAGGTGGCTGGAGTTTGACCGCCCAGCAGCTCTACATCGGCTTCACGCGCCTGCTGTATCCTTTCCTCTGCGGCCTGCTTATCAGCAGGATACTGCCTTCGCACCGCAGCGAATCCAACCCGAGCGGCAGCCCGTTGCATCTGAGAGGCGGCTTCTGGTGGTGCTCCCTCGCACTCATCGCGCTCTTCAGCATTCCTTGCATTACCGGCAAGGCATGCGTCGCGGATGGCGCCTTTCAGGCGGTCAGCATTCTCCTGCTTTTCCCCCTGATCGTGCTTGCCGGCGCAGGCAGCCGCACGACAGACGGTTTCAGCACAAGGGTCTGCAAGTTCCTTGGCGAGCTTTCATACCCGCTGTACATCACACACTACCCGTTCATGTACATGCAGATGGCATGGGTGGCAGAACACCCTGACGCACCGGTGTGGCAGCACATGGCGCTCAATATGGGCGTGGTCATCATCTCCATCATCACCGCATGGTGCCTCTACAAGGCATACGACGCCCCTGTCCGTGAATGGCTCAAGGAGCATTGGCTCAAGAGGAACAAGGCCTGACCACATGCCATATTCATATGGCGTGTGGCACATGTCATTGTCCTTGCATGAATACAGCTTTGTGTGAGGTGAATCTCAGCTCACAATCCACCATATCAGCAATCCTAAATGGAGGCATAGGAAGATGGGCACAAGAATGAATTTCTTGTGCTGAGTCTTGTGATGGAATACATGCATTCCGCAGAATGCGCCGAGCGATCCGAAGAGGAACGCCATCAGCAGGAGCGTGCCCTCCGGAATGCGCCATTTCCCCTTCTTGGCCTTCTGTTTGTCAATCCCATAGATGAGGAAAACGACAATGTTCCAGACCAACAGGAGGGCGGCAATGAGTACGAGATTGGAACTTTTCATATGTTAGGGGGTATAACTTTCCATCGCAGTCTCCATACGCCGTCGTTGAAGTCATGACTGATGATCCTGAACTCGCCGATCTCTGCGGTGTTTGCGACGTGCGCGCCGATGCATGCGCAGGCGTCATAACCGCCTATGCGGACAATCCTCAAGGTGTCGGATGCGTCATCGGGGAGCTTGCTCAGGTCGACGATCGATGCCGCATCTTCCTTCGGCATGAATTCGATCGTCACCGGGAGCGCCGCTTCGATCTGCGCGTTGACCGCACTTTCGATTTGGGCGACCTGTTCATCTGTCGGGCATGCGGCAAGCAGATAGTCGCACTTGCTCTTCTTGCGCTCGATGTGGGCGTTCCTGGAGCGGGGGCAGCCGAACATCCGCACCATGGTGGCGTTGAGGATGTGCTCTGCGGTATGTGCAGGCTCATATTCCTGCTTGTTGTGGGCGTTGAGGACAGGTTCTTCCATTTCCTTTTATTTATTGTAATGTGGCCTTGAGCGCCCTGGCCAGCTGGTCGGGGCAACTGGTGGGTTTTCCGCCGCAGCGGATGCCATCGAGGCGCGAGATGACTTCCTCCACCTTCATTCCGGCGACCAGGCGGCAGATGCCCTGCGTGTTGCCGGAGCAACCGCCGGCAAACGCGGCTTCAATCAGCACGCCGTCCTTGACGGCGAAGGCCACCTGCTGCGAGCATACCTCGGGGCAGGTCTGCGCATAGACGATCCTCGTTCCATCGGGGGCGATTTCATCTCTTATGATCTTAATATCGTTCATGTTATACAATTGAAATTCAATCGATTGCCTTGTCTTCAAAACGGTTGGGCCGATGAGCGTCGGCATGTGTGAGACCAGCCGTTTGTAGCAGGACAAAAATTAATCGTCACAATAATACAAATATAATCATAATCTATTTGATTTGTGATATTTAATATTCATTTTTGTGGAAGATAAACCATAAATCAAAAACGAAATGGCAAACAAGTACGCAGGCACCCAGACCGAGAAAAACCTGGAAGCTGCATTCGCCGGCGAATCGCAGGCAAGGAACAAGTACACATATTTCGCATCCAAGGCAAAGAAGGAAGGCTTCGAGCAGATTGCCGCCCTCTTCCTCGAGACTGCTGACAATGAGAAGGAGCACGCCAAGCTCTGGTTCAAGGAACTGAACGGAATCGGCGATACCGCGCAGAACCTTGCCGCAGCTGCTGACGGCGAGAACTACGAATGGACCGACATGTATGAAGGCTTCGCAAAGACTGCGGAGGCTGAGGGCTTCCCGGAGCTTGCAACACGCTTCCGTGGCGTTGCGGCCATCGAGAAGAGGCATGAGGAGCGTTACCGCGCTCTCCTAAGGAACGTCGAGACCGCCGCCGTATTCGAAAAGTCTGAGGTCAAGGTGTGGGAATGCCGCAACTGCGGACACGTGGTGGTCGGCACCAAGGCTCCCGACGTCTGCCCGGTTTGCAACCATCCCCAGGCATATTTCGAGGTCCACAAGGAGAACTATTGATCGCTTCAACGATAGAATGTCATGAAGAAGTACGTATGCGACATCTGCGGTTGGGAGTATGATCCCGAGAAGGGATATCCGTCAGGAGGCATCGCTCCCGGGACCGCATTCGAAGACCTTCCCGCGAATTTCGAATGTCCGCTCTGCGGCATGGGGAAGGAGGATTTCTCGGAAGTCAAATGAACAAACGATAATATCATCATGTACGACGATTATGAAATGAAGAAGTACAAGTGCTCCGTGTGCGGGTACGTGTACGACCCCGAGAAGGGAGACCCGAGTCAGGGAATCTACCCGGGCACTCCTTTCGAGGAACTGCCGGCAAGCTGGAAATGTCCCAAGTGCAAGATGCCCAAGGGCAAGTTCGTGCCGATGGACTGACAGCCGAAGGACTGAAAACGAAGGCGCCGCGAGATGGTTTTCTTGCGGCGCTAAAATTTCATGATCTCTTCAGGCTTCTCGAAAGAGCAGAAGCGGGCAGTCGCGTCCGTGAAATAGAACACGGCAGTGTTGCTGTCATGCTCGTCGTACATCCTGCGGAGTTCGGGGTATGCGTCGAGCATTGATTTCTTTGCCTCGATCCTCTCGTCCTCGACGAGGGTGCCGCTCAGTCGCAGCCATTCGTGGCCTTTGAAGCAGCAGAGCTCCACCTTGGGATTTGCCATGATCTGCTTCGCGACATCCTTCTTGTGGCCGGTCTGGATGTAGAGCTTGTCTTCGAAGATGTTGACAGTACCGAAAGGCCTCACTCTCGGCTGGTCGCCGTCCACGGTCGTCAGGAAATAGGCGCCGCAGGCCTTCATGAATTCGTATGTCTTCTTCATGATATGGGTTTGGTTTAGTTGGGTTGTTCCATGCGTCGTGGCCGTCCCGCACATTGAGCGCCGTGTGCCCTTCGCGAGCCGGTCCGATTGAAATTGGCATGCGAATTTACCAAAAATAACCTTTCCGCCGTCGGGGATTTGCCATTTTCTTGCCGCATGTTGGGACTTTTTTGCGTTTTTTCGTAACTTTGAAGATGTACCTTCAACAATAAAGCAATGAAATCCATCAGAAGAATCATATC
>R27__coassemble_588_pt1 | contig 21873 bp, 24 predicted proteins | sample R27__metabat2_low_PE_022 | metagenome-assembled genome bin R27 | reverse complement strand
TTAAATCTTAATCCAAACCATTATGCAAATCATTTTCATTACAGGGAATCTCACCGCGGACTGTGAGATTGTGGCCGGGAAAGACAGTTCGGAACTCGTCCGTTTCACGGTGGCCGTCAATGACCTGAAGGCAGGAAGTGAAGAAAAGCCCACTTTCTACACATGTCGGATGTCCAGGACGGGCATTGCCGAGTATCTGAAGAAGGGCCGGTTCGTGTCGCTTTCCGGAAGGCTTCGCGTAAGCACCAATGTCAAGGACGACAAGACCTTCGTCAATCTGGATGTATGGGTGTCCAACATTGACCTGGCACCTGCGGGGAAGGACTGAATCCTTCGGGCATTCTCGCTTGATGTTTCTCTGCTGCAGTGGTAGTCAAGATCAAGGCCCCCGCACCCGGCTGCTCGTCGGCGGTGCAGTACAATGAAAAGAAGGTCGCCGAGGGAAAGGCCGAGGCGATCTTCTCTTCAAACATTGCCGATCCAAGAAAACCCATGGAGACCTTCTCCGTCTATGAGCGCGGCAGTCTCCGCTGCGAAAAGATGTCTTTCCACGCCTCCATCAACCCTGCAAAGCAGGATAATATGACGGATGGGAAGGTTATTGCGTTCACAAAGGAACTGATGGAGCGGCTTGGATACGGAGAGCAGCCTTATATTCTGTACCGGCACAATGACATTGAGCGCGTTCATTATCACCTGGTATCAGTCCGTGTGGACAAGGACGGGAAGAAGATTCCGGACTACAGGGAAGGCAAGCGCTGCAATGATATCATGAAAGAGTTGGAGCAGAAGTATGGCTTTACCGTAGGACTGGCCGACAAGCCGGAGAAAAAGGCATCTGGTGCAGAAGCGATTCCTGTCGAGGACCATGGGGAGGCCAGGGAGAAGAATGATGCTCCGAAGAAAGCCGATTACCAGCGTTTTGACCCTTCGCGTGGTGAATACATGAAGCAGATGGAGGAACTGATTGCACAGGCTATGCGCTACTATTTCACTACGGCAGAACAGTTCAAGATGATTATGCGGGAGTTCGGCGTAGAAGTGGGGCACGTCAAGGCAGGACGGAGAATCTACATGACCTTTACTGGCATCGATCCCAAGACGCAGCATAAATGCACTTCGCCCATCATCGGCAAGGACTTGAAAGCGGCCGGGATTGAAGACATCAACCGCCATATCAAGGAATCGGAGGAGGCCTTGCGGACCAGGGAGAAAAAGCGTGTGGCCAATCTGGCGAGAGTCAGTCTGGAGTACGGAACTTCCGAGCTGCATACCCGGAGAATCTTTCGGAAGTTCAATATCGGAGTGAAGTTTTCCAAGACGAAGGAGGGCAGGATTTTCGGCGTTACGCTGATTGACCATCAGACACGAAGTTGTTTCAAGGTGAGCGAGCTGAATGGAATAACGGCAGGTGATTTTGAGAAGGCACGTCTGGAGAAGTGGCCGGCGGAGCCGGAAAAAGAAAGCGCTGAAAAAGAAAAAGACACCGCCTCCGAGGCGGCGGATGTGCTGATTTCGGCCGTCGGTGCCGAGCGGAGCCGCCGGGGAGAGGATGAGCAAATCATGCGGAGGGGCCGCAAGGGGCCGAATTGATATGGATGCAAGGACAAAACCAGTGTACTCGATGTTCCTGCTGCTGGCAGGAGGAATTCTGGGGCTTATCGTATATTACTATGCCTATCCGTTCTGGTCGGCGGTAGGGCTGCGCTCAGCCCTGACGGATTCGCTGATGCTGGAGATATACCGTTCCGGGACATTTTCTTCGCAGGCATCCGTAAAGTTTGTGTGCTTGTTCTTTGCCACGGTTTCCGTCATAGTCCGGAGCGGGAGTTCCAAGGATTCCGGCTGGGTGAAGGTGCTGGCACCGCTGCTGTCGGGGCTGGTGCTGTTTTTTGCTTCGGAACTGCTGGGCAGCGGATGGGGCTTTGTCTTTGCGACGCTGGCCGGTTTCAGCCTGTACCTCGTAGGAGCCATCCTGCTGGGGCGCAAGTTCCGGAGTTTTGATGCACACCTGCCTGACTATTGGGATACTTTTCCGCAGTGCGGGGAGAAGATTGAGAACGAGTACAGCGTCAATATCCCGATGACCTATCAGTATGATGGAAAACTGCATCAAGGGTACATCAACTGTGTGTCTCCGCAGCGCGGATGCATGGTCCTTGGCACGCCGGGTTCCGGAAAAACGGCGAGTATCTATACGGCCTTTATCAAGCAGATGATGCGAAAGGGGTACTCGATGTTTATCTATGACTTCAAGTACCCGAGCCTTACGACGCGGGTGCTGAACGAGCTGCTGGACAATTACGGCTGCTATCCGGTGAAACCGAAGATGTATATCGTGAATTTCGACGACCCGCTGCACTCGCACCGTTTCAATCCCATCCATCCGAGGTATCTCACCGACCCGGTTGATGCCACCGAGATTGCGGAAGTCATCCTCAAAAATGCCAACAGGGAGCAGGCCAAGGGCGATGACTTCTTTTCGCTGTCGGCCCGTTGCTATGTGGACCTTCTCATCTGGTTCCTGAAAATCTATGAAGGCGGCATCTACTGCACCTTCCCGCATCTGATTGAGCTGATGGGGCAGGATTACCGTGAGGTGTTCAACGTGATGAAGAATTTCGACGAGCTGGAGGTGAAGCGGAACACATTTGCCGATGCCATCAAGGACCAGGCGTTCGAACAGCTCCAGGGGCAGATTGCATCGGCTCGCGTGCCTCTCAACCGCTTTGCCTCCAAAACCCTGTACTGGACGCTTTCCGGGGACGATTTCTCGCTGGACATCAATAACCCGGAGCAGCCCAAGATTATCTGCGTAGGCAACAATCCCAGGCGCCAGTCGGTCTATGGCACCACGCTGGCCATGCTGATGAGCCAGCTGTTCAAGGTCATCAATGTCCCCGGCCGGCAGCACTCGGCCGTTCTCATCGACGAGCTGCCCACGATTTACCTCAAGGGCCTGGACAACCTTATCAATACCGCGCGCGAGAACATGGTGGCCGTTGTCATCGGCGCCCAGGACAAGAGCCAGCTTGTGAAGGACTACGACCAGAAGGAATCGGATGTCATCTTCAACACCGTGGGAAACGTGTTTGCCGGCGCCGTAAAGGGCGACACTGCAGAAGGCCTCAGCAAATCCTTCGGGAAGGTGGAACGGGAGATGCGCTCTTATCAGGAAGGCGCGTCGAATGACCACATCACATACTCGTTCCAGCTCCGCGATGTCCTTCCCCCCGACAGGATAGAGGCCCTTTCTCAGGGCTCCTTCTGCGGATATGTAGCCGACACATTTGCGCAAAAGGTCCATCCGAAAATATTCTGCGGGGAGATAAAAGCGGAACAGCCTCCCGTGCACAGGGAAGCCGTTCCGAAAATCGTCAACTTGAGCGAGAAGGAGATGGAAGAAGAAGTGGAGAAGAACTACCGGAAGATCCGGGTTGACATTGCCAATCTGCTCTTCAAGGAACAGAACAATGCCGGTTAGTCTTCCTTTTCTATCTTTTCCCAGCTCCAGACAAACTTGTACCCGGCCGCAGCGGCCATCTCTTCCATATCTTTCATGGAGCAGTTGTCGCGCACGAAACGGGTACTGATTCCCTGACGGGAGAGGCCCAGGCGGTCTGCCAGGTTGGAGATGGAGATGCCCTCCTGAAAGAGGTACAGCAGCACAGGAGCCAGACGCTGGCCGCGCTTGGGACCGTACTGGATGGGCATCTTGCGCTTGTAATTGGGGCGCTTCTTAGGGGTTTTCTGCTCTGCTGCAGGAGTTTCTATTTCGGTCTTTTTAGCCATAATTCTATCGGTTTTCTTGCAAATTCAAAAATAAATAGCTTATTTTGCGTAAACTATTTGTTTACGATAATAAAAATATTATTGCTTTTCCGCAATCACTTGCAGCCTTAAAGCACTAAATCTTTCACAAAGGTAAGCAAATTTTTGACAAAATACGATAAAATGCGACAAAATGTTAGGAAACTTTTGACCAATGTTCCAGAAAGAGATCTATAATTACCCGATTGAGAAGGTGCTGGAGGCCCTTGGAGCGCGAAAGGGGCCCGGGAAGGACATGTGGTTTTCACCCTTCCGGGAAGAAACCCGTGCATCGCTGCATGTGGACAGGGAGAAAAACCTCTGGAACGACTTTGGCCTAGGGCAGGGCGGCAGCATCATCCAGCTTGTGATGCTCACAAAGCGTTGCAACTGCAAGGATGCGGAGGCTTTCGTCGCGTCTCTTGCTCCTTATACATATAAGCAGCCGGAGCCGAGTGCGCCGAAGAGCGAAATCAAGGCTGTGCGAGAGATCAGGCAAGAGTATCTTACTAACTACCTCCAGAAGCGGAAGATTCCGCTGGAACTAGCCCGGATGTACTGCAAGGAAGTCATCGTCAGGAACCCGCAAAAGGGAATGAACTTCACGCTGCTGGGATTTCCCAACAATATGGGCGGATACGCGCTCAATGCCCCGTCCGGATTCAAGTCAACGACGAAGGCCGCCATTACTACCATCAATACAGAGGGGAAGATATCCGTAACGCCCAGTACAAAGGGTGTCGCAGTGTTTGAAGGATTCTTCGATTTCCTTTCCTGGCAGGTGATGCAATCGAGCAAGACGCCCAGCTGCGACGTGGTGGTCCTGAACTCCGTGAACAACCTCCAGAAGGCGTCGGCCTACATCGGCGCACATGACAAGATAATGGGCTTTCTGGACAATGACGCTGCAGGACAGAAATGCCAGAGCGCGCTGGAGGGGATGTTTCCGGGGAAGGTCACGGACATGTCGGACCTTTACGGAAAGTACAACGACCTCAATGAAATGCTCCAGGCCTCCCGGGGCTATACCGTAGACATGAAACTAACGCCAAGCATATGACACCAAGCGAAAGACTCGACATCGCCCGCCAGCTGGAAAGACTGGCCGACGAAGTGAAAGACCTGAAGATGGGACTGAACGCCCACAAGCCCGTGTACACGAATGCGGAACTCATGAAACTCCTGGACATCTCCACGGCCACGCTCAAAAAGTGGCGTGACGCCGGCCTGCTGGGCTACTCGCAAGTTGGGGATACATACTTTTACAGCAAGACGGATATCGAGAGTTTCCTGGCTGGCATTCATCATGATAAGGCATCTAAAACGACTTAACCGTCAAGATATGGAAAGGGAAGATTTCGACAAGCTCGAAGCAAAACTCAACCAAATAGAAAAACATACTCTGCTTAGTGCCAAGCGGGTGCTTACCGTTGAAGATGTGGCTCTACTGGCAGGGGTGAGCAAACGTACCATATACAGAATGACAAGCGCCAACCGAATTCCGTATTATTGCCCGAGCGGCAAGGAAATCTACTTCAATCGCGATGAAGTAGAGGGCTGGCTTTTGTCCAACCGCCATGCTACGGACGATGAACTGCAAACACTCGCGGTAACAAAATCTGTTACTCGTAAACACTCCAAATAGTTTCACCGCACTTTACCATATCCGAAACGCAAAATGTAACTACCGCGCCATAAATATGGTGCAGTAAAGTTTTTTTTGTAAATTTGTACGATTGTAACGAATCGTGACAAGGGCTTTTGGACCCTTTTGGGGCTTAGAAGCGACATTGATTTTGTTACTCATTTGTTACTCCGAGGAGCAGAGAAACGACATAAACCACTAATAATTAGAAATTTACAAGTATTTAATACTATGGAAGCATTTCACGCCTATGACATTCGCGGGTTGTTCGGAGTTGACCTGACCTGCGAACTTGCATACAAGGTGGCCTATTTCGTGCCGAGGCTGCTGGACACCGACCGTGTCCTCCTCGGACGCGACATGCGCATCTCAAGCCCCGCCCTCCACGAAGCCGTTGTGGCAGGACTCACCGACGCCGGCGCGGACGTGTGGGACCTCGGCCTCAGCACCACTCCGCTCGTCTATTACGCTACGGCGAAGCACGGCTTCAAGGCATCCATCCAGATAACCGCGTCGCACAACCCCAAGGGCGACAACGGCCTGAAGATCTCCCGCGAGAACGCGCTTCCCGTCGGCCTCGAAGCCGGCCTGGGGACGATCCAGAAGTGGATCGAGGACGGCGAGCCCACGCCCGCCGCAGAGAAGAAGGGCCAGGTGCGCGATTTCGACATCCGTGAGGAATATGTCGAGTTCATGCTCCAATACAAGAAGGACATCTCCAACCTGAAGGTCGGCATCGACTGCTCCAACGGAATGGCGTCGATATTCGTCCACCAGATCTTCGGTGAAGACCCTATATATCTCTATGACACGCTCGACGGCACCTTCCCCAACCATGAGGCCAACCCGTTCATGCCGGAGAACATCATCGACCTGCAGAAGCTGGTCATCGACCGCCGCTGCGACGTGGGAGTCATCTACGACGGTGACGCCGACCGCGTGATGCTCATCGACGAGACGGGCAAGTTCATCGCACCCGACCTGATCATCGCCCTGCTCGGCCTCTATTTCGTCAAGGAGAGGGGAGAGGCGGGCCTCGTGCTGCAGGACATCCGCAGCTCGAAGTCGATCGCGGAGTTCCTCGTCCCGATGGGCTGCCAGATCGCAACCTGGCGCGTCGGACGTGCCTATGCCGCACCTCGCCTGCGCGAGCTTGGCGGAGTATGGGGCGGCGAAGTCGCCGGCCACTACTATTTCCGCGACTTCTTCTATTCCGACAGCGGCATCCTTGCGAGCATCCTCGTGCTCAACATCGTATCCAAGCTCAAGAAGCAGGGCATCTCGCTCTCCGAGATCATCGCGAAGATCAAGCGCTACGAGAACTCCGGCGAGATCAACTTCCTGGTCAACGACAAGGCAAAGGCGATGGAGGCGGTCAAGAACCACTTCATCAAGCAGGAGGAGCCCTCCGCAGTCATGGATTTCGACGGTTACCGCGTCGAGTTCAAGGACTGGTGGTTCAACGTGCGCCCGTCCAACACCGAGCCTTACCTGAGATTCCTCTGCGAGGCAGTCAACATGGACCTGCTCGAGGCCAAGGTGGCCGAGGCCAGGGAGATGATAGAGCGGTTTGCCTGAGGACTAGAGCAGTCCTTCGGGAATCGTGAGATATAGTTTGTCCTTGCGGACTTTGATGATGAGGTCCTCTGCCACCGGCAGGGTGACCTCTCTTCCTTTGTAGTCGACGTCGATGCAGGTGTTGCCCGAGTAGTCGTTGAACCCGGTCACCTTTCCGATGAGCGAATTGTTCTGGTCATAGACGGTCATTCCGATGAAGGGATCGTCATCGTCGCATTCGTCATCGTCCTCCGTTGGGCTGAGCACCTTTCCGACAATCTTCTCGGCGGCCTCGAGCGAGTCGATGTCCTCCAGCTTCATCAGGAGGCGGCCGCCTTTCGGCTCGCAGCTTTCAATAAAGAAAGGAACCGGAAGTCCATCGAAAGTGATGAACACCGGTTCCTCGAGATTAATATCTTTTGGGTCGTCGGCGCCAAGGTTGACAACAACCGCACCTGCAGTCCCATAGGATTTTAATACCTTCATGCAAAGATTAAGATTCTTATGCTTCAGGATTTGCCTCTTCGGCAGCAGCAGCTGCGGCAGCTTCTTCAGCAGCCTTTGCAGCAGCCTCAGCTTCAGCAGCAGCCTTTGCGGCAGCTTCTTCAGCCTTTCTCTTTGCGATAGCCTCAGCCCTTTCGTTGTTGACCTTGGCTTCTGCGGAGACGGCAGCCTTGTGAGCTTCTACCTTGGAGTTGTTGATTGTTTGCTTTTTCGAAGCGAGCTTGGCATCTTTCTGAGCCTTCCAAGCGTTCCATTTCTGGTCAGCAACTTCCTGTGAGAAAGCACCCTTTGCTACACCACCCTGGAGGTGCTTCTTGAGGAGGACACCTTCGTAGGAGAGGATGCGGCGAGCGGTTGTGGTAGGCTGAGCGCCATTGTTCAACCACTGGAGAGCCCTTTCGCCATCGAGGACGATGGTTGCAGGATTGGTGTTGGGATTGTAGATACCGATCTGTTCGATCAAGCGACCGTCACGAGGTGAACGGGAGTCGCAAACCACGATGTGGAAGAATGCGAAATTCTTCTTGCCGTGGCGTGAGAGGCGGATTTTAACAGCCATTTTAGATGTAAATTAAAGTTAATGTTTATAACTTCCTTATCTTCACGAGAAAAGGCTCGCAAATATACAACTTTTTTCAAAACGTCACAAAATCTCGTCTCTTTTTGAGTATCTTTGGGGACGGAAAACTATAAAAACACGCATATTCATGAAACGTACACTCATTATTTCGATGTTCATCGCGGCTGCCCTCATGGTCGGCTGCAAGAACAACGGCAAGGATGCTGGAGAAGAGGTCAATGCATCCGATGTCCAGACCGAGGCAGCGGAAGCGCAGACGGACCAGGCTGCCGCCCAGGAAAGCCAGCCCGTTTCGACTCCGGCCGACACTTACGCAAACCTTCCCGAGGAGCCCGTCTTCTCCATCATGACCTCGATGGGCACGATGAAGGTGAAGCTCTATTCCGACACTCCGCTCCACCGCGACAACTTCATCAAGCTCGCACGGCAGCACTACTATGACGGAATCCTCTTCCACCGCGTGATCAACGGATTCATGATCCAGGTGGGAGACCCCCTCACGAAGGACTCCACCCAGGTGGCGAAGTGGGGCACGGGCGGCCCGGGATACACCATCCCCGCAGAGATCGTCAGCGGCCACACCCACAAGAAGGGCGCCCTCGCGGCGGCAAGGCTCGGCGACAAGGTCAACCCTGCAAAGGAATCGTCCGGCTCGCAGTTCTACATCGTCCAGGACGAGAACGGATGCAAGCATCTCGACGGTGAATACACCATCTTCGGCGAGGTGGTGGAAGGCTTCGACGTGATCGACAAGATCGCCGGCACGAAGAAGGGTCCGAAGGACCGTCCGTTGAATCCGATCCAGATCTTCTCCGTCTCTCCGGAGAAATGACCGACCGGCACGACATCATAAAAAGATAAGGGGCAGTCGCTGATGCGGCTGCCCTTTATCTTTAACCTAAAACTTAACCTATGAAAAAACTATTTGTCTTACCTTTTTGCAAAGCCCGTGCCACAATTCAAAAACGCATAAAAATTTCATAAAATTTTCCGCATCATATAATCATTGCCGGACCGGCCCTTTTTTCAAAACTCTTTATTAACTTTGTAAGTTAAAAGTCAGCAAATGGCCAATCCGATCAAGCAGCTTGTAAGCGATACCGCGATATACGGTCTGAGCACGATCCTCGCCAGGATCGTGAACTTCCTACTCGTGCCACTCTATACAAGGGTGCTGCTGCAGGCGCAGTACGGCGTGGTGACCGAGTTCATGGCCTACATTGCCGTGCTCCAGGTGGTCCTCACCATGGGACTTGAGACCGGAAGCTTCCGCTATGCAAGCAAGGAGGGGACGGACAAGAACAAAGTCTTCTCCAGCGCCTTCCTGAGCGTGGCCGTCCTGTGCGCCGTGCTTCTCTGCGCGATCCTTCCATTCAGCGGGAGCATCGCATCGGCCCTGGACTACTCCGGCTTCGGCAACATCATCGTATATGTCGCCTTCATCCTGGCCATCGACTGCTCCACCTCCATCATCTTCGCGAAGCTCCGATACGAGCACAAGGCGCTCCGCTTCGCGATCATCCGCACGCTGAAGATCTTCACCGAGGTGGGAGCCAACCTGCTGCTCTATCTCGTGATGCCGGCCCGCTTCGCGGCAAACCCGAACCACTGGATGCTCAACTTCGTGAGCGCCACGCCGGACTTCACATACGCGATATTCGCAATATTCGTGAGCTGCCTCGTCGCGCTGCTCCTGCTGCTTCCCGACATGTTCAGGATGGGCTTCGGCTTCGACAAGGCGCTCTGGAAGAAGATGATGCTCTTCTCCCTGCCGATAATGGTGGCAGGACTGCCTGGCGTGATGAACGACTTCCTCGACAGGATCCTGATGCGCTTCTTCGCAGGGGAGGGGTGGCGCGCCGACCTGGGCGTCTACCAGGCGGGAGTCAAGATAGCGGTGCTCATGTCGCTCTTCACGCAGATGTTCCGCTACGCCGCCGAGCCGTTCTTCTTCCAGCGCCAGAGAGACCGCGACAGCAAGGCCACGAACGTCAAGGTGATGAACTACTTCGTCGCCTTCTGCATGTTGGGCTTCGTGGTGATAATGCTCTTCTTCAACGAGATCGGCCTGATCCTGGGCAAGGACTTCAGAGTAGGCCTCGACATCACCCCGATAATGCTCATGGCCTATGTGCTGGTGGGCGTGCTGTTCAACGTCAACATGTGGTACAAGCTCGCCGAGAAGCCGCAGTTCGCCGTCTGGATAACGCTGGCGGGACTTGCGGTCTCGTTCGTGATAGACGTTGCATTCATGCCCCGCTATTCCTACCATGCGGCCGCCTGGGGACACCTCGCAAGTTATGTGACGATGGTGGTCTTCACCGCGCTGCTCGGCCGCAAATACTACCACATCCCCTACAACTGGGGATTGGTGATATTCCTGATGGCATCCGGCCTCGCCGTCTGGGGGCTCAGCCTGCTGCTTCCTCCGATGGGGCTCTGGGCCGGCATTGCGGTCCACGCCGCGATGGCGCTCGGCTACCTCGCGCTCGCGGTGCTGGTGCTGATGTGGCGCCGCCGCAAGGACAGGAGAATCGCCGCCGCGCAGCCTGCTGCCGACAACGAGATTGAATGAAAAAAGTACGCGATATGAAAGTAAAGATTGTCAACCATTCCGCATATCCCTCACCGGCCTACGCCACGCCGCTCTCGGCCGGCATGGACCTGAAGGCGAACATCGCCGAGCCCATCACGCTCGGTTCGCTGGAGAGGACGATGGTGCCCACGGGGCTCCACATCGAACTGCCTGAAGGATATGAGGCGCAGGTGCGCCCGCGCAGCGGCCTTGCCGCGAAGCACGGCGTGACCGTCACGAACAGCCCCGGCACGATCGACGCCGACTACCGTGGCGAGATCTGCGTGCTGCTGGTCAACCTCTCGAAGGATGCCTTCGTCATCAACCCGGGGGAGCGCATCGCACAGATGGTCATAGCGCGTCACGAGAAGGTCGAGTGGGAAGAGGTCGAGGCGCTGGGAGACACCAGCCGCGGAAGCGGAGGATTCGGCTCGACGGGAACGAAATAAGGAAGAAAACAAGCAAAGAACTGAATATGATCACAGTTGACGAGTTGTACAAACTCTTTAAAAAAAGTACAGGCATTTCGACTGACAGCCGCACGGCGCAGGAAGGGGCGATGTTCTTCGCCCTCAAGGGGGAGAAATTCGACGGCAACGACTACGCGGTGAAGGCCCTCGAGAACGGAGCCAAGTATGCGATAGTCGACAGGGCGACGCTCGACGGGACAAGCGTGCGCGGAAAGCGCTACTGTATCCTCGTGGAGAACGTCCTCAAGACGATGCAGCAGCTGGCGAGCTACCACCGCAGGCAGTTCGACATACCTGTGATCGGCATCACCGGCACCAACGGAAAGACCACCACCAAGGAACTGGTGAGCGCAGTCCTTTCGAAGAAATACAACATTGTCGCGACGAAGGACAACATCAACAACCAGATCGGCGTGCCCCTCACGCTTTTCCGCATCAACGAGAAGACCCGCATGGCAGTGGTCGAGATGGGCGCCAGCGCTCCCGGCGAGATCTTCGAGCTGGTCGACATCGCGCTGCCGACCCACGGCATCGTGACGAATGTCGGCAAGGCGCACCTCGAGGGGTTCGGCTCGTTCGAAGGAGTCAAGAAGACCAAGGGCGAGATGTATGACTATCTCCGCCAGAAGGGCGGGACGGCCTTCTACAATGCCGACAACAAGTATCTCTGCGAGATGATCTCTGCCCGCCACGGACTTGTCACCCGCAAGTACGGATGCCAGCTCGACGGAGTGGAGGTGCTTCCCGTCAGCTCCGAGAACCCGTTCCTCCGCATCCGTCTCACCAAGCCGGAGGAGAGGGTGGTCAACACCCAGCTCGTGGGCCAGTACAACGCCGACAACGTGATGGCTGCCCTTTGCGTGGGCAAGTACTTCGAGGTTCCCTTCGCCGACGCCGTTTCGGCCATCGAGTCGTTCAAGCCCTCCAACAACCGTTCGCAGATGCTCCACACCGGCCGCAACGACCTGATCGTGGACACCTACAACGCCAATCCGACCAGCATGATGGCGGCCCTGGAGAACTTCGCCGCGACTGAGTTCGAGAACAAGACCCTGATGCTCGGCGACATGCTCGAGCTCGGCGAGGACTCGCATGCGGAGCACAAGGCGATACTCGAATACGCTCTGACCATCAGCGACCTGATCTATCTTGTCGGCCCCGAGTTCAACAACGCCGCCCGCGAGCTTGGCTGCAACCCGGAGAAGGTCAAGTGCTTCGGCTCGTTCGACGAGATCTACAACTCCTTCATAGGAACCATGATGACCAACCGCACGATCCTCATCAAGGGATCGCACGGCATGCAGCTCGAGAAGCTTCCGGAGGTGTTATGACGGACAAGAGGCTGCGGACATTCTGTGCAGTTGCCGACCGCCTGAGCTTCAGCAAGGCGGCGGAGCTGCTCGGCGTTTCGCAGTCTGCCGTGACTCAGAGCGTGGCCTCGCTCGAGAAGGAGATAGGGGCGGCGCTTTTCCTCAGGGTGAGCAACAACGTGATGCTGACGGACAAGGGCGCCGAGCTGCTCGAGACGGCCCGGAAGATACTTGCGCTCTATCGTTCGATAGATGACCTCAAGGACTGGGAGGTCACTCCCTAGAAATATTTGATGCGGCTGAAAGTCAGCTTGCAGGCTGACAGGAAGAACCTCAGCACGATGCTGTGGGGATAGTAGCCGATGTTGTTCTTCTCCTCGTCGAACGGAGAGGGGTCGATGTCGCGCTTCATCGTGCGGAAGTCGCGGTGCGCCCGCCATACAGCCTTAAGGCTGCTCCAGCGGCCGGTGAGGAGGTATATCGCCGCGGACATGCCGTCAAGGCACTTGCGCGCGAAGATGCGCTTGCAGCGGATGCTCTCCGGAAGGTTCTTGTAGAGCAGCAGGAGGTTGTTGCGGTAGTTGAGGTAGAGCTTGCGCGGGGAGTCGTTGGGCAACGTGCCGCCGCCGACGTGGTAGACCTTCGACGCGGGAATGCACCAGACGTGGTATCCGAGCAGCTTCGCCCTCCAGCACATGTCGATCTCCTCCATGTGGGCGAAGAACGATTCGTCGAGGCCGCCAAGGTGATGGTAGAGCGAGGAGCGGATCATCATGCAGGCTCCGGTAGCCCAGAAGACCTCCATCGGTTCGTCATATTGGCCGTTGTCCCGCTCGATGTTGGAAAGGATGCGTCCGCGGCAGAAGGGATAGCCGTAGCGGTCGATGAAACCTCCGGCGGCTCCGGCATACTCGAACGAACCGCGGTCGGCGATGGAGAGTATCTTCGGCTGGCAGATGCCCACCTCCGGGTTGTCCTCCATGAACTCGAACAGGGGATCGAGCCATCCCTCCGGCACCTCGATGTCGGAGTTGAGCAACACGTAGTAGTCGGCGTCGATCTGTGCGAAGGCGCGGTTGTAGCCGCCAGTGAAGCCGTAGTTGGCATCGAACGGCAGCACCTCGAGGTCTGGGAACTCGCTCTCGAGCCACTCCACCGATCCGTCAGTCGAACCGTTGTCGGCCACCACGACGAACGCGCTGTCGCCGCTGCCGTCCTCGCTGCGGTCGCCGAAGGATTCGGTGCGCGCGATGACTCCCGGGAGATATTGCTTCATCATCCCGAGTCCGTTCCAGTTCAATATGACTACCGCTATGTCCATTACGACACAAATATACAAAAAAATGACGGGCAGCAATGCTGTCCGTCATTTTATATTCAAAGCGATGAATTATTCTTCGCCTACGACTTCGATCTTGAAGTTTGCCTTGATGTCGCGGTAGCACTTTACGACTGCGTCGTAGATGCCTACTTCCTTGACATTGTCCTCACCGACGATGGTGATGTTCTTGCGGTCCACATTGTGACCCATTGCTGCGAGAGCGTCAGCGACCTGGATGTTGTTGATCGAACCGAAGATCTTGCCGGTGGAGCTGACCTTGGTGGCGACCTTTACGGTCAGGCCTTCGAGATTTGCTGCAAGAGCCTCTGCATCCTGACGGATCTTGGCTTCCTTGTGAGCGCGCTGCTTCATGTTCTCAGCGTGGATCTTCTTTGCAGTGGGGGTTGCCATGATGGCCATTCCCTGAGGAATCAGGTAGTTGGCAGCGTAGCCGTTCTTTACGGTTACGATATCGTCCTTGTGACCTAAGTTCTGAACGTCTTGTTTGAGAATGATTTCCATAATGCCCTCCTGTTATTTCAATAAGTCAGTTACGTAAGGGAGAAGTGCGATGTGCCTGGCGCGCTTGACGGCCTGGGCAACCTTTCTCTGGAACTTCAGGGAAGTACCGGTGATGCGGCGGGGAAGGATCTTGCCCTGCTCGTTGAGGAACTTCTTGAGGAACTCAGCGTCCTTGTAGTCGATGTACTTGATGCCGGCTTTCTTGAAACGGCAATATTTCTTCTTCTTGACCTCTACTGTGGGAGGATTCAGATAACGGATATCATCGTGCTGTGCCATAATATTACTCCTTATTCGTTAGTGGGTTCAGCAGCGGGAGCTGCAACTTCGTTCTTCTTTGCACGGCGACGCTCAGCGAATGCGATTGCGTGCTTGTCCATGGAGACAGTCTGGAAACGGATGATGCGCTCATCGCGTTTGAACTGGGTTTCGAACTTGTCGATGAAATCTGGAGTGGCCTTGAATTCGATCAGATGATAGAATCCTGTAGTCTTCTTCTGGATGGGGTAGGCCAGTTTCTTGAGACCCCAATCCTCTTCGTACACGACCTGACCACCATTCTCGGTGATGAATCCTGTGTACTTGGCAACCGCTTCCTTCATCTGGCTATCAGACAAAACGGGAGTTGCAATGAAAACGGTTTCGTACTGTTTTAACATTTTGAGTTGTATTGATAAAAATTTGAGCCCTTCCGGATTTTCCGAAAGGGCTGCAAATATAGATGATTATTGGCTAATTACCAAATAATTTTGGAATTCCGTCTCATTTCTTCGGTGCATCGGCGAGGGCGGCGACGATGAAGTTCCACCATTTCTCGACCGAAGGGATGAAGCACCTCTCGTCGGGAGAGTGGGGCGACTTGAGGGTAGGGCCGCAGGAGATCATGTCCCAATGGGGATATGCGCCGCCGAAGATGCCGCACTCCAGACCTGCGTGGATGGCCATGACTGCAGGTTTCTGTCCGTAGAGCTTCTCGTACTGTTCGATCATGGTCTTGAGGATGGGCGATTCCATGTTGGGGCTCCAACCGGAGTAGCCGCCGTCGAACATGACCTTTGCGCCGGCAAGCTCGAATGCTGCGCGAACACCCTCTGCGAGGTCGTTCTTGAGCGTATCCGTTGCACCGCGGAGCAGCGTGTTGACAGTGATCACGCCTTCGCCGGTCTTGACGATTGCCAGGTTGTTGGAGGTGTCGACGAGCCCCTCCATCTCGAGGCTCATCCTGTCGACGGAGCTCGGACATGCGTAGAGTGCCTTGACGAGCTTCAGTCCGGTGTTGGAGGCGATGATCTTCTTCGCCTTTGCGGGTTCGATGAGGATCTTGACTCCCGGGTCGATCCTTGCGAGTTCTGACTTGAGCGTGGACTCAGTCCAGGCAACGACCTCCTTGAGGACGTCCACCTTGTCCGCTGCCACTGCCACGACTGCCTCTGCCTCGCGAGGGATCGCGTTGCGCATGTTGCCGCCGTTGATGCTCACGAGCTTGCCGCCGTTGTCGCGCAGGATCGGGAGCAGCACGCGTGCCATCACCTTGTTGGCGTTGCCGCGGCCCTCGTTGATCTCCATTCCGGAGTGTCCGCCGCGCAGGCCGGTGACTATGATCTTGAATGCCTTGAAGCCCTTAGGCATGTCGGCTTCCTTGAACTTCATCGTGACGTTCGCGTCCAGGCCGCCGGCGCAACCCACATAGAGTTCGCCCTCGGTCTCGGAGTCGAGGTTGAGAAGGATCTCACCCTTGAGCACGCCCGGCTTGAGAGCCTTCGCACCGACCATTCTGGTCTCCTCGTCGACGGTGAAGAGAGCCTCGACGGGGCCGTGTACCAGGTCCTTCGCCTCGAGCACTGCCATTGCCGCGGCTACGCCAAGGCCGTCGTCGGCGCCCAGCGTGGTGCCGTTTGCATAGAGCCAGGGACCGTCCGCCTTCTCGACCACGCGGGTCTCGATGGGGTCCTTGGTGAAGTCGTGCTTCTTGTCGTTGTTCTTCTGGGGAACCATGTCCATGTGGGCCTGGAGGACGATGCCCTTGCGGTCTTCCATTCCCTTGGTTGCGGGTTTGCGGATGATGACGTTGCCGCATTCGTCCTTGAAGGATTCGAGGCCGAGGTCCTTGCCGAACTTGACGAGGAAGTCAGCGACTTTCTGGGTATGTCCCGAAGGACGGGGAATCTGTGTCAGGGAGTGGAAGTTTCTCCATACTCTCTGCGGTTCGAGTTCGTGAATTGTCATTGCTGTATCTTCTTGTATTTATTGATTGTCGTTTTTCATTTCGAGAGTGCCGTGCTTACCGGAATCGACGCCGTGCTGCCGAGCTGGTAGACGGGGACGCGGGTCTGCAGGAGCATCTGGCTTCCGTCGAGGATGCGCAGCGTTGCGGTGGCGGGTATGCGGTAGTAGAGCATCTTCTGGTCGACGCCCGCTGCCGAAGGCTCGCCCTGTGACTCCTTGTCGACGTCAAGCTGCAACACGACCGGGCGGCCGGACATGTCGTTTGCCGGCACCAGGCCGCTCTCGTCGGAGATGCGGAAGGCCACATACATCTGGCTTTCGTTGTCGGCGGTGGGGATGACGTCGAAGTTCATCGTCTGGGGAGAGGTCTCCGTGATGCCGTAGAAGAGGCTCATGTATTCCTGCTCGAGGCGGGTAATCTCGTCGATGGCCGCTCCGAGGGCTTCGCCGCTGAAGGTCGCGTCGGTGTCACCGGTGATGATCTGGACGCGGTTCTTGCGGAGGTCGAAAATCGCCTGCGCGGTCTCGGCGGCCTTCTTCTCGAGTGACTTCTCGACCACCTGGCTCTGCTGGACCGCAACCCTGCGGAAACCCTCCTCGGTCTGCACGGTCTTGTAGAGCGTGGCGGTGGTGCTGGTGAGGTTGCCGGAGAGGTCCTTGCCGTCGAACTGGTCGCTGCCGGCAATCGAGGGGAACCTCCAGCTGCCGCTGCGGCCGTTGTGGCTGTCAGGAAGCGCGATGAGCCCCTGCGAGCTCATGCTGAGGAAGTTCGTCGCCGCTGCCGCGCCGGATATGCGTGCCATGCAGCGCGCGTTCTGGTCGGCCTCGATGCAGGGGATGACCTCTATCGAGGAGAGGCTGTAGGTCACTTCGTTCTTCGTCCTTGCGCTGGAGCCGAGATATTTCTGGGCATACTGCGCGTACGGTCCGGCGATGAAGGTCTCCTTCTGCGCCTCCACCTTGAGCATCAGCACGGTTGATGGGAGTGAATATATGACGGTGCCCTCCAAGTTTGCGCTTTTCTGCGCGAGGGCTTCACCGTGGCTGCCGCAGAGCAGGATGGCTGCTCCGAGTATGGACAATGCCAGTCTGGTCGATCTTTTCATATACCTGGATGAATGATAACAAATATCAAATATAGGCATTTTATGTGAAAAAGCGAAATATTGCTATTTGCGCGTGAAGTGCTCGGTGCCGCTGATGCCGAACTTGCGTCCCTTGACGGTGAGCACGCCGTCGGTGATCGAGAGGAATCCCTTGGCAGTCATGTTGTGGTCGGGAGAGTACATGTAGTCGGCGATCCACTGCTTGCCGGCGGGGTCGTATTTCATGTTCTTGATGAAGACAAGCCCCTCGCGGTCCTTGTTCTTCTCCTTGAGCACCCAGATGAGTCGCGCCCCGTAGGTCGAGTCGGTCTCGGCGAAGAACTCCACGCGGGAGCTCCTCGATTCGTTGATCCACTGTCCCAGGATGGCGTCGCGGTCCTGTGCATGCGCCGTCCCGCCGCCCGCGGCGAGCAGGCAGAGGGCGGCAAGGGTTCCAAAAATGAATGTTCTTGCGTTCATATCTCCTTTTCTTCTTCGTTCCATTGTGAATAGGGTTTGCGGGCGAGACTCGCGTTGTAGAAGCGCCGGTCCCCGGTCACCTCGCGGCCCAGCCATGCCGGCCTCTCGAACGCCTCGTCTTCGCTGCGAAGTTCCACTTCAGCAATAATCAGGCCTTCGTTGTCACCGTGGAACACGTCCACCTCGAAAGTGTGCCCATCGCAGGGAACGAGGTTGCGCGTCTTGTCGATCATTCCGGGCAGGCAGAGCATCATCAGCGCGCGGGCGTCCTCGGCTCCGATCTCCTTCTCCCACTCGAACCTGCTCAGGCCGGCAGGGCCGGAGGGACCCTTTATCGTAAGGTAGCCTCTCTCGCCGTAGAGCCTCACCCTGACGGTGCGGCCGTTGCCGGAGGCGATGTAGCCCTGTACAATCCGTTCGCTGTGCGTGACGAAGGGGCTGAAATCGCCGCGTACCAGAAATTTTCTCTCGATCTCCAAGTTGTTCATCTCAGTGTGTCTCCTGCGCCTCGCGCATCAGCGTATCATGATCTCGTCCACAAAAATGAAGGCCTCTCCGCCCGCGCCCTGGTGCCACTCCGGGAGGGTGCCGTAGTTGTGCGCCACAACCTTGACGAAGCGCGCGCTGCGCCCCCTTGCGTCGATGGCGAGGTCGTGGACCTGCGGCGTCATGTCGTCGGGCGCCACGTCGTGGTGCGCCGTGCCGAGAAGCGAATAGTTCTCGCCGTCGACGGAGGCGTAGAAGTCCACGTCCGTCGGCATCACTATCCATGACCTGGTATCCTGGAGGAAGCCCGCGGCGACGCTCGTCAGGGGCTTTTCCTCCCGAAGGTCGACTATCGCCTCGAAGTCGCAGTCCTGATAGCCCTGCCAGCCGCCAAGGCGGAAGTTCTCCTTGCCCCTGATGCCGTCGACGAGCCCCTTGTCTCCGCCGGCGGTGTACTGGCGGCTGTAGGGGTTGACTATGGTTATGTCGCAGTTGTCCTCGACCTTGCGCACCTTGATGCTGCTGACGAAGCTCTGGTTGCCGTGGCGGTCCCAGCAGTAGGCGTAGATGGTGGAGTTGCGCGTGACGGTGAACGGGCCGGTGTATTTGTGGTATTCCTTGTCGTCGGTGAAGGCATCGTCATCCTCGATGCGGTATTTGATGCGGTGCTCGGGCTTGAGGGCCTCGATGCGCACCTCGGTGAAGACCTTGAAGTCGGGCCTGTCGACCACGAACCAGGGATTCTCCACGATGGCCTCCTCGATGCGCGACACGGGCCGGTCGCACTCCCTCGCTCCGAAGTTCTTGTCGGGGACGTCGGACATCACGAATTCGAACGTCGAGCCGCTCATTATGTCGGAGTGCCTGATGTATGCGTCGGTATAGTCCGCTCCGTTGCACTTCGCGGACTTGATGTACATCTTCGAGGCGCTGTTGAGCGGCGCCTTGATGGTGAAGTCCCGTCCGTTCTCGAGGTGGATGACGGCCTTCCTGAAGATGGGCGAACCGAGCACGTAGATGTCGCTTCCCGGGGTGACGGGATAGAAGCCGAGGGCGCTGAAGACATACCATGCCGACATCTGGCCGCAGTCCTCGTTGCCGCAAAGGCCGTCGGGGCCGTCGCCGTAGAGCTCGTCGCAGATGCGGCGCACCATCTGCTGCGTCTTCCATGCCGCGCCGACATAAGGATATAGGTATGCGATGTGGTGGCTCGGCTCGTTGCCGTGGGCATACTGGCCGATCATTCCCGTCATGTCCGCGGATTTCCAGCCGGTGGTCTCGCTCGAGACGCTGAAGAGCTTGTCGAGCCTGTGCTCGAAGGCGTCATTGCCGCCGAGGAGTGAGATGAGGCCGGAGATGTCCTGCTGGACATGGAAAGAGTACTGCCACGAGTTTGCCTCGGTGTAGTGGACATTGACCTCGGTGGGGTCGAACGGCTCGATCCAGTTGCCCTCCGAGCGCGGACGCATGAAGGCGGTGGTGGGGTCGAAGACGTTGCCGTAGTATTTCGCGCGGCGGATGTAGGTGTCGTATGTGTTGCTGCAGAGCAGCCTCTCGTTCGATTCGGGGCGGATGGTCTTCGCATACTGTGCGATGCACCAGTCGTCGTTGGCATATTCCAGCGTCTTGGAGACCGATTCGTGCTCCCTGTCGGCGAGCACCAGGCCGTTCTCGTTGAAGCAGTCGATGCCGAGTTCCCTGCGGCTGGAGGTCTCGACAAGCGCCTTGAGCATCTTGTCCACGTCGAAGCCGCGGATCCCCTTGACGACCGCGTCGGCCACCACCGGTGCGGCGTTGTAACCGATCATGCAGTTGGTCTCATAGCCGCCCAGCTCCCACATCGGAAGCTTTCCTCCCTGCTCGTAGACCGTCAGGAAGGTGTTGAGGAAATCCTGCGTGCGTTCGCGCTCGATTATGTTGAACAGCGGATGAAGCGCGCGGAAGGTGTCCCAGAGCGAGAAGACGGTGTAGCGGTCGAAGCCCTGCGCATTGTGGACCTGGCGGTCCATGCCTGCATATTCGCCGTTGGCGTCGCTCATCAGCGACGGGGCGATGGCGGTGTGGTAGAGCGCGGTGTAGAATGTGCGCATCTGCTGCTCTTCGCCTTCCACCTCTATCTTGGAGAGGAAGCGGTTCCACGCCTTCGAGGCGCGGGTGCGCGTCACGTCGAAATTCCAGCGGCGGATGTCGCTCTCGAGGTTTTCGCGCGCATTCTCGGCGGATACCGTGGAGATGCCGACCTTGACGAGCAGCACGTTGCCCTTGCGCGACTTGATCGGCTTGAATGTCAGCAGCGCCCTTGCCGGCTCCTTCGAGGTGCCCTCGGTGATGTCGCTGCTCTCGAAGCTGCGTGAGAACTCGATATGGAAATAGAAGGTCTGTTCCTCGGCCCATGACGTGGAGGTGCGGAAGCCCTCGATGCAGTTCTCGCCGACGAGGGTGATCTGCGAGGCGGTGCAGTGGTCGCGGTGCGAGAGGTCGACGGCCATCTGTGCCGGAGCCTCGTCGGGGAAGGTGTAGCGGTGCATTGCGCCTCGTCTGGAGACCGTCATCTCGGCGAGTGTCTTCCACCTGTCGAGCATTACCGAGTAGTAGCCCGGCGAGGCGCTCTCGGAATCGTGTGAGAAGCCCGACTGGATGTTGGGTATGGTGACGTCGGCTGCCGATTCGAGCCCCGTCACCGGCATCATGAGGATGTCGCACCAGTCGGCGCAACCCGTGCCGCTCAGGTGGGTGTGGGAGAAGCCCCATATGGTGGTGTCGGACCAGTGGTAGCCGGAGCATCCGTCCCAGTTGTCGCGGCGGGTGTCAGGGCTGAGCTGTATCATTCCGAAGGGATATGCTGCGCCCGGGAAGGTGTGGCCGTGCGCGTCAGTGCCGACGAATGGATTGACCAGGTCGGTGTAGTATCTTGTCTTTGCGTTGCGCATCGTGAATGTCGACGAGGTCGACATCAGCAGGATGGCTGCAAGGACGATGGCTGCAATGAGAGGGTGGAACGAGGTCTTTTTCATGTCCGTGGTGTTTTGAATCAACTTACTAAGTTAAGAAAAAATTATCGAACGGTGGTGCCGCGCGCGGAGTAAAATGTTTTCGGGCTCGGGGCCATGTGGGCGGGGCTCAGAATGGAACGACGGTTTCACGGTGACCGGAGCACTGGCGGGCGCCCGAATGATGCAATAATTTTTTACATTTTTTACACTATTTCAATTAAAATTGTGTAATTTTGTCTCAAATTCAACCAAGATGAAGAAAGAAAGATACTTCTCCTCAATCATTCCGATCCTCAAGGAAGAGGGCCT
>R27__coassemble_538_pt1 | contig 23314 bp, 19 predicted proteins | sample R27__metabat2_low_PE_022 | metagenome-assembled genome bin R27 | reverse complement strand
ATCGTAAATTCTCTGACTGTCATTCGATTTTGATTTTTCTGTGCATAGGGGAATACCTAGCATCAAGTTTCATCACTCGCACAGGCTTGTCAGATCCTACTTCCAGCTTTTCAAGGCCAGCGAGCATCCCTGTCTCCACGAAGCCGCATTTCTCCATCACGCGGCCGGAGGCGTATTTGTATAGCGCTTCCGCGTCAGTTTCTTCCCAGCGGCGGAGCAGGATTCTATCTGTTTGCATCGTACTTGTTGAATTTATATTGACTCCGCAATTTCTTTTGTTCTTCTTCCGGAAGCGAAAGGAAATATGCTTTCCATCCTGGACAGAAACCAATGTGCCAGCGCCAGAAACGGCCTGCAAGGGATTTGGGGTTCCTGTCAAATTTTTCGCGTAGCCTGCAGTGTGTACAGGGAAAATTCATAAGCGTTATTTCATTCTGCTCTTCACGTCAGTTCCCGCACCGGTTCCCTTGTATTTGCTCTGGGCGGTGTTGAAGTTGTACCTGATGGAGAACTTTATCCTCTGAGTATCCATCCTGTTTGCCTGGGAGATGATATGACTGCCGCAGTCTGTCATCACGTCATACCGGCCTAGTCCTGCAAGGTCGGTCCCTTCCAACCTGAGGACAAGGGTATTGTCAAGGAAGGATTTCTGAACAGCGGCAGAGATATTCAGATAGTTATTGGTAAGCATTGCATTCTTGGAATAGGACTTGCTGTGGAATTCTCCTCCCAACTCTACCTGCCAGTCATTCTTGAACCTGAAGGTGTTGAAAAGCTGCGCGAAGAACATCGGTTTGTCGCTGAAGGAGACTTCCCTGCGGCTGGTAATCTCGCGCGGGTCCGGCATATCGAGAGTGAGCCATTGCTGTAGCACTCCGACTGTATGGTTCATTGTCCAGATGCCTATTGCAGGTGTGGCGTTCACGAACCATGCAAGTGCTCTGACCGGCCTGTCCAAGTTCGTCGGATGAACCAGTACCACGCCCTTGTCATTGTACAACTCCGACCACTGTGAGATGACGTCGTTTATGCGGGAGTACTGCGTAACCATAGTGAGCCATTTCCAATTGACGTTCAAACCAAGGTCATGGTTTGTCTGCGGCTGGAGTTTCGCATTGCCGCTCTGGTATATGTAACGGCTGTGATAACGTACTGCATTGCTGAGCGACTCGAAATCCGGTCTGTGTGTCTTGACACTGTAGCTCAGCTGCATCTGGACGGGGCCGAAGGCATTGGCGTATGAAAGTGTCGGAAATACATTGTCATATTTCCGGCTCAAGTCATCGGACCCTACAAGATCATCATAGAGATAATTCACATGCTCATAGCGCACTCCTGCACTGAATTGTCCGACTTTCTGCAGATAGAAGCCATAGGATGCAAACAGAGCTATATTATCCTCGCTCACTTTCGATGCTGACGAAGGCACTGCTGCACTGTTGATAGTGTAATCGTCATCTCTGCGCGAGAAAACATCTTCCGTACCCGCCTGAAGCATACCCTGCCATAACGGATACGAGAGCACGAGCTTTGCCGCATACATCCTGCTGCCGCTATGGGAAAGGTAGTTGACGTCATCGTCCTGTCCCATCGAGCTCTTTTCCAAGGTGTGCGCATCCTGCGAGTTCTTCATCCCGTAGTAGTCGGCATTGAAGTCTATTCCCATCTTACCCACTTGTCCGTTATAATAGGCATTGGCAGACACTCCGTAAGGCATATTGTCATTGTGGTGGTTGCCCTCTGCGAGAAGATGGTCAATAAGGCTGCCGCCCTCGAAAATGTCCTCGTCAATCAACTGATGGACATCCACCTTGGGGGTCATCTCCGCCTCTACCCGGAAGCCGAGGGCGTGATTTTCAGAGATCTGCCAGTTCAGTCCGCCGTTCACTCCCGCGTTTGTCATTTTCTGTACGAAATCCAAGGTTCCCTCCTGCTTGAACTCAGGGGTTCCAAAGGTCTGCTGCATCATGTTACTCTCCTGGCGGGAGGTGTATTTCAGAGCATTCGCACCGGCAAAGATATCCAACCCGTTATGCCGATAGTTTGCATTCAGGTAGCCCGAAGGATCGTTGTAACCACTGCGGAGGGACTGCTCATCCGTCAGGCCCGCATTGAATCCGAATCCATCACCCTGATGCTTAATGGTCCGTATACGCACTACGCTGCGAATGCTTGCACTGTATTGAGCCCCGGGGTTCGTGATCACCTCCACGCTCTGGATTTCGCTGCTCTGCAGGCGGTCGAGTTCGGTCATGTCGGTCACTTTTCTACCGTTGATATACACAAGGGGCGCCCCCTTGCCCACGACCTGCAGGCCGTCCTGGCTCTTTATCATTCCCGGAGTACGGGAAAGAACGTCGTTGGCGGTGCCGACAGTTTCCAGGACAGTGCCGCGAACCGACGTCTTCAAACCATCTCCGGTAAGTGTGGTTTTCGGGATGACAGCGGATACGGTTGCTCCTTCAATGTACTGCGTATCATCAGAGAGCGTAATTGTGATGTTGTCGGAAGGTGTCACATATCTGGTCTTGTATCCTATCATCGACACCATCAGCAGTTGATTCTTTCCATCTGTCATTATGCTGAACGAGCCGTCCTCGGCTGTTGTCGCTCCGGATATCATGGTAGAATCTGCCTTGGATATGGCCACCACGTTGGCAAACTGTACCGGCTCGCCTTTCTCATCCACCACTTTACCTTTCCAGTCACCAGCCGCGAATGCAGCTATTGGCAGTAAAGCAGCCATAAAAACAATTGAAATCTTTCTTCTCATTTCAGTCTTTTATTTATTCTGTATCTCCGTTTTCAGTCATAAACACTGAAAACGGCTGCAAAGATACAATGATTTTCATAATCCAACACATGTTATCTTACATTTGTTATTTTATATTTTCAAGATATAATTGTATCTTTGCACCGCGTTACATAACGAGTGTTCTATATATGCCAAGACAACCGCGATTCTCCAAGGATGACATTGTTGCCGCAGGACTCAGGATAGTGAGGTCCAGCGGCCTCGAGGCTGTCAGTGCCAGGGCTTTAGGGAAAGAACTCGGCACTTCGTCCAGCCCTATGTTCACGATGTTCAAAGACATGAACGAGGTGATGGATGCCATACGCACGGCAGCAGAGAAGACCTTTATTGTCAGGATGAATGGCGTTACCGGGTATTTCCCTGCGTTCAAGGAATTCGGACTGAGGCTTGTTGCCTTCGCCAAGGAGGATCCGAATGTCTTTCAGATGCTTTTTGTTGGAAAGGATGCCCGTCCTGAAATTGCAGAAAGCATTGCAAGGGAGTGCCTGGGTTCGGTTGAGCAGGGTTATGGTCTAAGCTCGGAACAGGCCAAAATGCTCTTCCGTCAGATGTGGCCGGTAGCCTGCGGTATAGCCGCGCTCTGTGTCAGGCATCCGGAAGACTTCCCTGAAGAGGAGGTGAGCAAAACGCTCAGCTACCACTTCTCCGGCATTATTTCAATAATCAAATCGGGCAAAGAGGTCGAGGACATCAAGCCTCAACTGAAAATACAGGAAGGGCAGTAGCAGAGAACAGGGAATTTAAATCTCTTCATCCTTTTGTTTTGCCTTGTGCAGTTTGTACTCAGTTTGAGGGGGTTCGCCCCCTCAATCAAACGAAGGTGCTCTTGGGAGCATGGGAAAATAAGAAAGGCGCAGCTTCTGCTGCGCCGGCAGGGGAGCTTGAGGGGGTACGCCCCCTCAATCAAACACGGATGCTCCCTCAGGGGCTCGACCCGAGCGGCGAAGCCGCGAGAGATGCGAGGCGAAGCCGAGCAAACCTAGAGCCCCGGCATAAAAAAAGAGTCCACCGCAGCAGACTTCAGGGGAGGTTTGGAGGGGTACGCCCCTCCAATCAAACACAAATGCTCCCCGGGAGCACAGGAAAATAAGAAAGGCGCAGCTTCTGCTGCGCCGGCAGGGGAGTTTGAGGGGGTACGCCCCCTCAATCAAACACGAATGCTCCCCTGGGAGCACAGGAAAATAAGAAAGGCGCAGCTTCTTGCTGCGCCTTTCATTTTCCTGTGCTCCCTCAGGGGCTCGACCCGAGCGGCGAAGCCGCGAGAGATGCGAGGCGAAGCCGAGCAAACCTAGAGCCCCGGCATAAAAAAAGAGTCCACCGCAGCAGACTTCAGGGGAGGTTTGGAGGGGTACGCCCCTCCAATCAAACACAAATGCTCCCGGAGCACAGGAAAATAAGAAAGGCGCAGCTTCTTGCTGCGCCTTTCATTTTCCTGTGCTCCCTCAGGGGCTCGAACCCTGGACCCCAACATTAAGAGTGTCGTGCTCTACCAACTGAGCTAAGGAAGCATTCCCTCGTTTTGGGATTGCAAATGTAGACATAAATTTTATATCTGCAAATTATTTTTTCGTTTTTTTTTCGTTCCATTTCGACAAACCCATATCCGGCCTGACACGGCACCGCTCACGTTACGCGGCGATGCCATCATTCGCCACACAAGGGACGCTCCATGACAACACAGGCGCGCCCGACATGGACGCGCCTGTGCAACAGCCCGTTTGCAAGCCTATTCGGCAGCAACGGGAGCCTTTGTCTTCTTGCTCTTGGTGATGAGCCATACGACCAGCGCCACCGCCACCACGAGAAGCGAGATGGCCAGCACGGGCCGGAACCTCACCCAGGCAATCAGGATGACGATCAGCGACCAAACGACGCCAAGCACTCCGGTGACGATGTTGACACCAAGGTTCGCGACCGATGCAAGCGGCGGAAGTACCTTGAAGAGGGTGACGAGGATGCTGAAGATGTTCCTGAAGCCGGCAATCACGAGCAGGATGCCGATGATGCGCAGGATCCAGAGCCAGGTCTTGTTTGCCTGCTTCTCGGTCTCGAACATGTCCTGCATGGAGCGGTTGCCCATCGAAAGCACGCAGAGAGACTTGCCGTTGCTGGTGTAGGGCTCGAACGTGTTGCCCGTCACCTTTGCAAGGACTGAAGCCTCGCCGCCCTCGCCCTTCATGAAGGTCACGCGGACATCGCCGATTGCAGGCGTCTGGGGATCAAGTCCGTAATATACGACATTGGAGTTGACGTGGACCGTCTTGATGCTGTCCTGCGTCTCGATTGCAGGCACCTCGACAGGTGTGTTGCAAGGGATGGAACGGACCATGCCCGCAGGGAGCTGGTAGCCTCCGAAGGAGACGTTCGTCGCATAGACCGCGTTATCCTCGACATTGATGCGAACCGAGTTCAGGCCCTGGTACTCGGGATCCTTGAAGCTCGCCGAGTTGATCGGGGAACTCACCCATTCATGAGAGTATGTGTAGGTCGTCGTGGTTTCCTGCGCTCCTCCCACCTTGTCCTTGGTGGTCGAGCTTGCATGCTCCACCCACTGGTAGTATGCCACCTCGCGTTCGAGGCAGATCGCATTCTCATTGATGCCGAATTCGGGATCGCTGAGGATGTCATCCGTCTTGGCGACAGCGACGGCGTGGATCATCTTGCCCTCGAGGGAAGGATCGATAACCGAGACATCGGGGACGTCGACACATTCGCTGTTTGCCTGTTCGAGCATTTTTGCCGTCTTGACGGCGCGGCCCTCGTTCCACCAGAGGAGGATGGTCGCAAGTACGATGAGCAGGAATCCACTGCCTATTCCGCCAAGTGAATTGCCCAGTCGTTTTCCATAGCTTGTACGAGTTACTTCTTGATAAGCCATAAGATTTGGTTGTTAAAGGTTATAGTATTTTGAACTGATTTCCATGTGAAGACCCATATTGTCGCAGATCTTTGCGAGCGTGCCGAGGAAGTCGTGGAGTTCGTCCTCCTCTATCCCCTCGAGGATCTTGTCGAGCATCGAGATGCCGGCCTCCTTGGCGCCGAGTTTCATCTTCTCTGCCTTCTCGGTGAGGTTCACAATGTTCGAGCGACGGTCCTCCGTGCAGCGCTCGCGCACCACGAAACCGTTGCGTTCCATCGCGTCGACCAGTTTGGTGACGGAGTTCTTGTCCTTGAGCATGGTGTCCGCAATCTTCTGTTGCGACATCGGTCCCTGGTTCCACAGGATGTCGATCAGCAGGAACTGCTCCGGCGTCAGGTCAAGGTTGCATTGCTTCATCGCCGCAGCTGTGTACTGCTTCAGCTTGCATGCGGCGAGGTTCAGATAAACGGCGATTTCCTTAGATAGTATCATAATTAGACAGTATGCATCTTGTACTATGCAAATATAACAATAATAATCAACAATGTACTACCATTTTGTATCGTATCCTCCATTTTTCGCGGCAGTCACGAAGGCGCAAGAAATTTTATTAGTAAAATCTTTTACTATTTTTTACAATTAGTAAAATCTTTTACTATCTTTGCGTCGCTATGTGATAAATTCAATCCTCAATTCGTGAGTAGCCTGCAGGCAAGCAGCACGCAAAATAATGCCGCACTTGTGAAAGACCGGCATCGGACGCCTCCACGTCCTTGTGCTGCAGCCTGCAGGTCACACGAATGGCGGACTGGAACAAAACCATTTGACATGAACGATCATTTTATTTCAGGTATACAACAAATAGGTGTAGGAACCGAGAATTTCCGCAAGTCATGGAACTGGTACATCGAGATGTTCGGCACTGACGTCAAGATTCTCGAGGACGACACCGTGGCCGAAAGAATGCTTCCCTACACGGGCGGACAGGCGCAGAAGCGCCATGCATGCATCGCCGTGAACCTCCAGGGGGGCGGCGGCTTCGAGATTTGGCAATATTCGGAAAGAAAGCCGAAGGCGGCCGGATTCGAAGTGGCGGCAGGCGACCTGGGCATCTTCGCGACCAAGCTCAACTGCCGCGACGTGGCGGCATTCCACGGCAAGATGGCGGCAAGATGGCCCGACTGCAGCGCACTTTCCACGCTGCCTGACGGCACGCCGACTTTCTATGTCAAGGATCTCTACGGCAACTGGTTCCAGGTCATCGAGCAGAAGGATGTCTTCATCCCCCAGGATGTCCTCACGGGAGGAATGGGCGGCGCCCTTGTCGGCGTCACGGACATGGAGGCGTCCATGAGGTTCTATGGCGAGATACTTGGCTACGACCGCGTGATTTGCGACAAGACCGGCACTTTCGACGACTGGTCTCCCCTGCCCTGCTCCGGCGAACGCTACCGCCGCGTGCTGCTCGGCACGAAGGAGAAGCGCCAGGGAGCCTTCTCGCAGCTGCTGGGCGAGAGCACCATCGAACTCGTGCAGGCGCTCGACCGCACGCCGCGCAAGATCTACGAAGGACGCTACTGGGGTGACCCGGGATTCATACAGATATGCTTCGACGTCACGGGAATGAAGCAACTCGGCAGTTTCTGCGCATCGAAGGGGTCTCCCTTCACCGTCGACAGCTGCCCGGGCGACACTTCGTTCGACATGGGCGAGGCTTCTGGACATTTCACCTACATCGAAGATCCCGACGGCACGCTCATCGAATTCGTGGAGACTCACAAGATACCCGTCGCGAAGAAGCTCGGCTGGTACATCGACCTTCGCAGCCGCGACAGGAAGAAGCCGTTGCCGAAATTCCTCTTCAGGATGATGGGCCTCGTATCAAGAGAGAAGACGAAATAGCGCGATGAAAGGACTCTTTGACCTCCTCTGCGAAGACTACCGCTTCAAGGAGGGATTCCACACCTGCATCAACTGCGGGACATGCACTGCCATCTGCCCCGCCGCGGAATTCTACAAGTACGATCCGCGGCAGGTGGTGAACATCGTCCAGACGCGCGACGACGAGCAGATAGAGGCGCTGCTCAAGTCCGACACCATCTGGTATTGCGGAGAATGCATGAGCTGCGTCACCCGCTGCCCGCGCAAGAACGGCCCCGGACTGGTGATCATGGCATTGCGCGACCTCAGCGCAAGGCTGGGTTACTTCACCGAGTCGGAGAAGGGGCGCCAGCTGCTTCCCCTCACCCACATCATGACAGGAAACATCCTCAACTACGGATACTGCGTCCACCCGAAGACCTTCAAGTGGGAAGACCACGTCGAGTCCGGCCCCGTATGGAAATGGCACACCGAGCATCTTGAGAAGAGCCTCGAGCGTCAGGGAGCCAACTACATGGGCGAAGGGCCAGGCATCCTGCGCAAGATTCCGCAGGAATCACTTGACGAGCTCAAGGCGATCTTCGACGTCACCGGCGGCACCGAAAGGATCCGCCTGGTGGAGGAATTCTCCGCCAGGAAGGCGAAGGAAATGGGCATGAGCGACGAGGAGTATGAGAAGAACGCATTCGAATACTGCTCGGACAAACACTTCAACGAATAGGGAGAAATGATATATCAAGGAAAGCAAAAGATATGGTCCGACTATCAGAAGGAGATTCCCGATGACCACTGGTACTATGTGCGCAGCTGCATCAGGCAGAACTTTTTCCCGGCGAGCGAAAGGATGTTCACCGAGATAAGCCGCGACGTGCTCGGCAAGGACCTCTACGAGACCCCCCACCACACCACCTGTGGCGGCATCGCCTACCACTGCGACACGATACCGCAGGAGACCGCGATGACGATCGTGGCGCGCCAGTTCGCGCTGATGACGGAGGCGGGTTACGAGAACTACGTGCCGAGCTGCATCACCTCGTTCGGCAACTATTGCGAGATACTCGAGACCTGGCACGAGTTTCCGGAGCTCGAGGCGAAGATACGCGAAGACCTCTGGAAGGCATGCCGACGCGAGTTCAAGAAGCCGAAATACCTTGCCCACAGCAGCGACCTGATATTCCACTGGCGCAATGAGATTGCGGCGAAGGCACGCTTCCGGCTGGTCAACCGCCGGACCGGCGAGCCGCTCAGGATCGTGGAGCACATCGGCTGCCACTATGCGAAGATGTTCCCCAGCAAGGGAGTCGGCGGCGCCGAATATCCGTACGTGCTTGCCGGAATGATAGAGAGCTGGGGCGGGCAGGTGATCGACTATCCGGAGAGGCGCCACTGCTGCGGGTATGGATTCCGCCAATACCACGTAAAGGCGAACAGGGGCTACAGCGTATCCAACACCCACAAGAAATTCGAATCGATGGAGCCCTATCATCCGGATGCCATCGTCACCAACTGCCCTGGTTGCCCCTATTTCCTCGACAGATGGCAGTACGTCATCTCCGAGCAGACAGGCAAGACCTACGGCCGCGACGGCTTCGGAATACCGGTCCTCACATACGAGGAGATGGCTGGTCTCGTGCTCGGCTACGACCCGTGGGACCTCGGACTGCAGTTGCACCAGGTCGCCGTCGAGCCGCTGCTCGACAAGATGGGCATCCCCTATGACCCGAAGGCCAAATATCTCGGGCTCGACAAGGAAGACATGATGAGGCCTGAACTGCCTTCCGTATTGAAATGCTATTGAAATGAAAGAAAACGTTGTAATAATAGGTGGTGGCATCGCCGGAATGGAGGCAGCGAAGCAGCTTCTCCTGCTCGGCTACAATCCCATCATAGTGGAACAGAACTCCTTCCTCGGAGGCCACGTCGCCGGATGGCACAAGCTCTTCCCCGACATGACCCCCGCAAGGGAGCTCATCGCCAGGCTCAAGGGCGAGATCAGCGATGCGAACATATTCCTCGAAACCAAGGTGAATTCCATGAACCGTCTCTCCGACGGCTACAACATCATGCTCAACAACGGCATAAACATCGTGTCGAGAGCGGTTCTGATAGCCTCCGGCTTCAAGCTCTTCGACGCAGGCCGCAAGGAGGAGTACGGCTACGGCATCTACAACAATGTGATAACCAATGCCGACCTCGAGGCGTGGTTCAACGGCCAGGCCGACGGTCGCATTCCCTATGAGCCGATGGCTGTCGGCTTCGTCCACTGCGTCGGGTCGCGCGACATCAAGGCGGGCAACACGCAGTGCTCCAAGGTCTGCTGCACCACGGCCATCAAGCAGGCCATCGAGATCAAGGAGAAGTTCCCTAGGGCCGAGGTCTACTGCTTCTACATGGACCTCAGGCTCTTCGGCAAGAAATACGAGGACTTCTACATCAACGCCCAGCAGGATTTCGGCGTGCACTTCGTGCGCGGACGCGTCTCCGAGGTCGGCGAGACAATCGACGGACGCCTCCAGGTCAAGGCCGAGGACACCCTCACCGGCAAGCCGCTGAAGGTGACGCTCGACCTTCTCGTGCTTATGGCCGGAATGGTGTGCAACCCGCAGGTCGGGGAACTGGCCAGGATGGTCCAGCTCAACATCGACGACGACGGCTTCCTGCGCAGCAGGGACAACGTATACGGCATAATGGAGTCCAACCGCCCGGGCATCTTCTACGCCGGCGCCTGCACCGGGACCAAGACGGTGCCGGAAACCGTGGCGGAAGCGCGCGCGGCGGTGCTCAGCATCCACAACTACCTCAAGAAGTCATGACTGAATTCGGTTTCAAGTTGAGCAAGAGCTCGACGGTCGACCTCGACAAGGTCGACCGCACGCTTTACGACAGGCTCTGCAAGGTGCAGCCCGACGCCATGACCTGCATAAGCTGCGGCTCGTGCACGGCCACCTGCACGGCGGGCCCCTTCAGCGGCATGAGCGTGCGCAAGGTTGTGCTTGCGCTGCAGAGAGGCCAGGACGTGAGGGGGATGCTTTCCAACTGCATGCTCTGCGGAAAATGCACGATGGTCTGTCCGCGTGGCATCAACACCCGAAATCTAATCCTAACGATCTGCCGCATCCATGATTGACCGCATACCATCGGGATTCCACCCGTTCGTGCTGCCTTTCCTGGCAGGAATGTTCTTCGTCTTCGGATACTGCATCTACGGAGTCATCAAGATCCTCGTGCAGCTGCCACGTGAGGACCGCAGGAGATTCTTTCTCTCGCTCGTAACGCCCACGACCGCACTGAAGAACGTGAAGGACATATTCTGCGACTGCCTGCTGCACGTGAAGCTCTGGAAGCGCAACAAGCTTCTGGGCTACATGCACTCCAGCATCGCATTCGGCTGGTTCATGCTGATCGTGCTGGGCCACGTGGAGGTGTTCCTCTTCGTGCCCCACCGCATAAAGTTCTTCTACTACCCGATCTTCTTCAACTACTTCGTCGCGGAGGCAGACCAGACGGTCCACGGATCGCTGCTCTTCTTCCTGATGGACTTCTTCCTGCTGGTGGTTCTCAGCGGCATCGCACTGGCAATGATAAAGCGCCTGCGCTCGCGCCTCTTCGGCATGCGGCGCACGACACGCCATTCGATAACCAACCGCATAGGAATGTACGCCCTATGGGCAATCTTCCCCCTCAGGCTGCTGGCCGAGAGCTTCACCGCCCACATCAGCGGCGGATCGTTCCTGACGATTCCCGCCAACTGGATTTTCCGCCAGTTCCTGGGCAACGACCTCAACATGCTCCCCACATGGTGGGCATACTCCATAGCGCTGTGCGTCTTCATGGTCGTACTGCCTTTCTCGCGCTACATGCACATCCCCGCGGAGATGATGCTCATACCGATGCGCAACGCCGGGCTGAAGATACGCCACCCGCGCAAGGGATTCGCCCGCGCGGAGGTATACACCTGCCCGAACTGCGGCATCTGCATCGACGCCTGCCCGATGAGCGCAAGCAAGGCGAACCTCAAGGACGCGACGGTCTACCTCACGCGGCAGATCCGCCGCGGCAACGAGAGGCGCATAGAGCAGATCAGCGACAAATGCCTGCTCTGCGGCAAATGCGAGGCGCTGTGCCAGTGCGGCATCGAAGGGCCGCAGCTGCGCATAATGCAGAGGGCGGCGAGGAAATACGGCCTCACTCCCGACTACTCGACAATCGACACCGGAAGCCTCGCAGAAGCGGCGAAAGGCAGCAAGGTGCTCTATTTCAGCGGATGCATGAGCCAGCTCACGCCAGCCATCGGCCGCAGCATGGAATCGATAATGCGTAAGGCCGGCGTGGACTTCACCTGGATGGACCGCGACGGCGGCCTCTGCTGCGGACGGCCCATGCTGACGGCAGGCCGCATCAGGGAAGCACGCCAGATAATCGCCAGGAACGAGGGGATAATCCTCGGCAGCGGCGCCGACACCCTCGTCGTGAGCTGCCCGATCTGCTACAGGGTGTTCAGCGAGGAATACAAGATACCGGGCGTGCGCCTGGTGCACTACAGCATATACATCCAGGAACTCATCGACGCAGGCCGCCTGGACATCACCAAGAGCGCCGTCTGCTACGTATACCACGATCCGTGCGAACTTGGCCGCGGGTGCGGCATCTACGACGAGCCGCGCCGTCTGCTCGGGCAGTCCGCCGGCATAGCCGAAGCCGGGAAGAACCGCGAACAGAGCGTCTGCTGCGGCGGGTCGCTCGGCTCGCTGACGCTCTCCTTCAAGCAGAGGGAGAAGATCACGCAGGCCGCGCTCGAGAACCTCTACGAAAGCCGCGCCGACGCCATCGCTACCGCATGCCCGCTCTGCACCGCCACCTTCGGAAGATATTCCGACCGTCCGGTGAAGGACCTGGCGCAGATCGTCGACGAGCAGAGCAGCGGCAAGCAAACAGGAAAATGACACAATCATGCGCAAATACAAAGACAAAGTAATATGGATCACCGGCGCAAGTTCCGGCATAGGCGAAGCGGTAGCCTACCGTTTCGCGAAAGCCGGCGCCAAGCTGATCCTCACCTCCCGCAAGGAGGACCTTCTCGAGAAGGTCGCGGCCAAATGCCGCGAAGAGGGGGCGGCGGATGCCTGGACCCTCCCCTGCGACCTGGGCAAGCTCGACGAGCTGCATGCTACGGCAATTCAGGCATGGAACATCCACGGGACAATCGACGTGCTGGTGGCCAACGCCGGCATCAGCCAGCGGTGCGAAACCGACAAGGCGGACATGCAGCTGATACGCAAGGTGATGGAGCTCGACTTCTGCTCGCCGGCAATCATCACCAAGGCGATACTCCCGAAGATGCTCGAGCAGGGTGGCGGACAGCTGGTCTGCACCGGCAGCATCGCAGGACTCTTCGGCAGCCGCCAGCGATGTGCCTACGGCAGCGCGAAGGCGGCACTGCAGCGCTTTTACGAGACGATCAACGCGGAATACTGGGAAAGCGGCATACGCGCCACGGTGATCATACCGGGACGCGTCAGGACCGCCATCTCGATGTCTGCCCTCGAGGCTGGCTGCAGGGAGCACGGCAAGATGGATCCCGGCCAGGAAAAGGGCATCAGCTGCGAGAAGGCGGCCGAAAAGATATACAAGGCCATCGCCCGTTGCCGCAGGGAGAAGCTCGTAGGAGGCACTGAACTGCTCATGGCCTATTTCAAGCGCTTCCTGCCCGGCCTGTGCTTCAGGATATCCCGTTCGGTCGGCAACTGAACCCACCCACGACAATCCCTCACGACAATACGACAAAAAAGATAACTTGACATCAATTCCGACATGATGAAGATCAAACCCACCAAATACACTCTGGTCAACGTAAAGACCGGACGCACGTTCGACGACATGGGCTGGACCCTCGGCGATGCACAGTGCAGCGAACCCTCACTCATCAGGGCCGTATACGACCACAAGATGTTCGAACCTGACGACACCTGCAAGGGCATCTACCGCTATCACAACTGGATGCCGATAAAGCGCACGCTCAAGGGCTCCTGCGCCCCCGTGACCTACAAGTCGAAGGGGCTTGCGAAGTTCCTCGGGCTCGAGGACCTCTACATCACCTTCTCTGGCTGGAACCCGAAGATCGGAGCCAAGATGCAGACATGCTCGTTCAAGGAGACCGAGGCATACAGCGTGTTGGCAAGGATGGACAGGAATGAGAAGCGCACGCTCATCGTCCAGTCCGCTGGCAACACCGCCCGCGCCTTCGCACAGGTCTGCTCGGACAACGGCATTCCCGTCGTGATATGCATCCCAGAAGACAACAAGCACGACATCTGGTTCCACAGGAAGCTCGACAAGTGCGTCAAGTTCGTCGCAGCACCGCACGGATGCGACTACTATGACGCAATAACGCTGGGAGAGAAACTCGCACAGGACCCTCGCTACTTCCTCGAAGGGGGCGCGAAGAACATCGCACGAAGGGACGGCATGGGAACGACCGTGCTCAGCTGCGTAGAGAAGACCGGACGCATCCCCGACGCATATTTCCAGGCGGTGGGTTCCGGAACAGGCGCCATCGCGGCATGGGAGAATGCCGAGAGGCTTGCCGCCGACGGCCGCTTCGGAGAGAACCACATGCGCGTCCATGTGGCGCAGAACGCCCCCTTCTCCCTGATCCACGACTCGTGGAAGGCTCAGTCCCGCTCCCTTGTCGAGCTAACGGCAGAGGAAGGACGCCGCCAGGCAGAGGTGATCCTCGCAAAGGTGCTCTCCAACCGCAAGCCGCCCTACGGCCTTGCCGGAGGACTGTACGACGTGCTCAAGGCGAGCGACGGAGACTCGTTCCTCGTGAAGAACGACGAGGTCATGTACTGGCTCATCCAGTATCGCAACCTCGAAGGGTACGAACTGCTCCCCGCCGCATGCACGGCGGTGGCTGCCCTCGCCCAGGCGGTCAAGACGGGCGCCGTCAGGAAGGACGAGTGCATAATGCTCAACTGCACCGGAGGAGGAAACCTCGGGGCCATGAGCCGCGGCTTCGAGTTCAAGGAACCCGACCTGGTCATCTCGCCGGACCTCCCCGCGGAGGAGATCATACGGCAGGTCACGGCATTGTTCTGAGGACTTTCATATTCAAGGGACTGCAACAGATGAAGATTATTTTTTCATATTTACGAATTATTGTTACATTTGCAGTCCCAAAGATTGGAGAGATGCTCGAGTGGCTTAAGAGGCACGCCTGGAAAGCGTGTATACGCCAAAAGCGTATCTCGGGTTCGAATCCCGATCTCTCCGCAAAGATTCGACACAGTCAAAGAGTAGCCTCGCAACGCGAGGCTATTTTTGTCAGGTACCAGCCTCCTGCCGAAAGCCAGCTTTCGCAGGAGGCTGATGCCTGACAAAAACCCCGGCCGAAGGCCGGGCTGCTCTTTGACGACAAAAGCTTTGCAAGGGCCCCCGCGGCAAGCGGGAAGGGAATGCGCAGCCGCAGAGCGACGTCCCTTCGGGTGCTGCGACCACAGGAAGCAAATCCCGAAAGGGATGTGCGACCACAGGGCGCAGTCTCCGAAGGGACAAGCGAAGCGGCGAGCACAATCCCGTCAGGGAGTGCGACCACATCCCGTCAGGGATGTTTTGCAAAGCACAATCCCGAAGCGCCGTCAGGCGGGAAGGGAATGCGCAGCCGCAGAGCGGCGTCCCTTCGGGTGCTGCGACCACAGGAAGCAAATCCCGAAAGGGATGTGCGACCACAGGGCGCAGTTTCCGAAGGGACAAGCGAAGCGGCGAGCACAATCCCGTCAGGGAGTGCGACAACATCCCGTCAGGGATGTTTTGCGAGCACAATCCCCTTTTTTTTCCTACCTTTGGCGTCAATTTTAACCTAAGATGAACAGCATACTGATAGTACTTCCCATTTTGACGGTCCTGATGTTCGACCTGGGACTGACGCTCAAGCTTTCCGACTTCGTCATGGTGTTCCGAAAGCCAAAGGCGATGATTGTCGGCCTTTTCGGACAGCTCGTGCTGCTTCCGTTGATTGCAATCGGCCTGGGTGCGGCCTTCAAGCTCCAGCCGCTCTTCCATATTGGACTGATCCTCATCGCGTGCTGCCCGGGAGGCTCCTCCAGCAACGTCTTCTCAAAGCTGGCGAAAGGTGACGTCGCACTTTCGGTCTCACTTACTGCAGTGAGTTCCATCGTGACTCTCGTGACGCTGCCGATGATCATGAATGCGGTGACACTCAGGCTCGGGCAGTCGACAGGCGTCAGCCTGCCGGTCGGAAACCTGCTGAAGCAGAACCTGCTCACCATGCTGCTTCCCATAGCTTTGGGCATAGCGCTCCGCCATTGGAAAGAAGGGACGGCAATCAAGATCGACAAGGTGCTGGCCAAATGCGCCTTCCCCGCCCTGATGCTGCTGGCCACGATATTCTTCATCCAGAACAAGAGAGCCATCATCGACAACTTCGGCGTGCTCGGACTTTCGACAGGCTCGCTGATCATTGTCTCCATCATCATTGCCGCACTGCTCGGCAGGATCGTACGTCTTGACTTCAGGCAGAGAAGGACCATCAACATCGAGGTCGGCATGCAGAACGCGGCCCAGGCGATTGCCGTCGCATCCAGCCCGTTCGTCTTTGACAACAGCGTCATCGCCACCCCGGCCATCATCTATGCCCTCCTGATGAACGTCGTGCTGCTGACCTACGTCGCCCTGATCCCAAGACATTGACAAAAGGCGGAGCCTCATCAACGTGAGACTCCGCCTCTGTAGGCTGCCTTGCCCATGCCTCGCTAGCAGATCTCGATCTGGCGCGATGCAGGAACCTTGACAACCTGCTCCTTCTTCGGGAGCGTGATCGTAAGGACACCGTCGACCATTGCGGCCTTGATGTTTTCCACCTCGACTTCCTCCGGCACTATGAAGGTCTGCTGGTAGGAAGCGTAGGAGAATTCCCTGCGGAGGTAGTTCTTTTTCTCCTTCTTTTCCTCGTTCTTCTTCTCGAGCGAGATGACGAGTTCGTTGTCGTTTTCGAGACGTACCTTGAAGTCGTCCTTGGTCATGCCCGGAGCCGCAAGCTCGAGGGTGTAGTCTTTCTCGTTCTCAATCACGTTGACTGCCGGTGAGGCAAACTGCTTTGCAGGTGTAAGCCCTGCGAAGTCGTCATTGAAGAACTCATTGAAGATGCTGGGCAGCCAATCCTGGCTGTGTCTGCGTGTGTAAGCTGTTGGTAACATGATTTTGATCTCCTATTTTTAAAGGTTCATTATTCTTTGTCGCACCCGTCACCGTGGCGGGTTCGAAGGGGCTAAAGGCAAACTGCGGACCAGTCCGGGAATTTGGGCAGATTGTGACAAAATGACAGTTAACTACTTGATTATCAGCAAGTAAGTGACATTTTGGCAGAAAAACATTGCCACATTTGGCAGATTGAGTATATTTGTATCCGCTATGGTTGCGATAGACAAGGAATACCTGAGAGGAAGGCTTCTGGCACGCGAGAACCGCTCCCACAAGGGCGACTACGGACATCTGCTGCTTGTATGCGGCAGCGATGCGATGCCGGGCGCCGCACTTCTGGCAACCGGGGCCGCCCTCAAGTCCGGCTGCGGGCTGGTCACGCTGCGCTCCACGCCAAGGGTCCTTGATGCGGCGGCATCCACATGCCCTTCGGCCATACTCTCCGAGTCCCCCTCCCCTGTCATCTGCGGCCTGCCCCAGGAGCTCGGCAAATACACGGCTATCGGTGCCGGACCTGGCCTGTCACGGGAAGCCGCACCAGTCATCCGCGAACTGACGCACAAATATTCCCGCCCGATGGTGCTTGACGCCGATGCCCTCAACATCATCTCTGAACATCCATCCTTCGCCAGCTTGCCGGAAAACTGCATCCTCACCCCGCATGACGGTGAACTGAGACGGCTTGTCGGGGATTGGAAGGATGAGGCCGACAAGGAGGCACTGATACGCGAGCGCCTCTGCAACCGGCTCGGAGCCATGGTGGTCTCGAAGGGATATCACACCAGGATCTTCACCCCTTCCGGCGAGGTTTTCGAGAACACCACCGGCAATCCCGGGATGGCAAAGGGCGGCAGCGGCGACGTGCTGACGGGACTTGTCGCAGGGCTTCTTGCAAGAGGTTATTCCTCCCTCGACGCCGCCTGCCTCGGCGTATGGCTGCACGGCCGCGCGGGAGACTGCTGCACGCGTGAATTCACGGCGGAAGCATACTCCAGCAAGGAGATCATCGACTTCATCTGGGAGGGATTCAAGGAACTGTACGGACAATAAGCTTCTGAGAGAGTTCTTCTCCCACGCAAAGGCCTCTGATCCCCCCTCCTCCATCAAAGATTATATGTATGCAGGCTTTCCAGTGCGGAGGGCAGATAATTGACGCCATACCATGTCACCTGCAGGGCAAGGAATGCGAGCAGCAGAATTGTGACCGCTTTCCAGCCGCGCTTGTCGGTGAGGTGGAGATGAATCTGGGAGACGAACCACGTGACCGCGGCCCAATTCTCCTTGGGGTCCCATGCCCAGCAGTCGCCCCACGCCCTGCGTGCCCATACGGCTCCTATCAGCATGCCGATCACCAGCAGGGCCGACGATGACCTCACGAGGTTGGCCGACAGCTCCTTTCTGTTCTTGACGGGCAGCAGCAGCATCACCAGGGCAAGGGCCATCAGCGAATATGCCACCATGTAGATGAAGATGTGCGGGATGAACAGCCACGAGCGCAAGGCTGGCATCAGGGTGCCGAAGTTGATCTTCGAGATGGTCAGCACCGTGAACAATGCGGTCAGCACCAGTGTTGCCGGAATGACCAGCCGAGCCTTCCATTTGCCGAAAAGGAGCATGACGGAGCCGACCGCCAGCAGCAACATGCCCAGGAAGACGACGGGCAGCCACGGGTCGCGTACCACCTGGAGGACGGAATAACTTCCATCCACAGGGTCGAAACCATCCTGGAACAGCGTGTATCCCCCGTAGGACAAGGGATGATTTACGGAGACGGCCTTTTTCTCGCCATCGACGAGCAGCTTGCTGGTGAACTGTCGCGGAGCGTCCGTCCCCGGATAAAGGTCCACCTCGAACTCTTCGAGAGTGATGTCGAAAGGCAGCGTCACGGGCTGGTTGTCCGACGTGTATGCGACATTGACGCCTTGGCCTCGGGGAGCCGTGATCTTTGTCCTCGTGACATCGGGAGAGCCGAACAACGACGCAAGGACAATGATGAGGAAACCAGCATGGTTGAGAATGTGGCAGGAGATGCCCTTCTTCCCGATGCCGTCGAGGAGTGTCAAGCTGAGCGAAAGCAGCAGCACGAGCTCATATGCCAGGAAGAAGATGGAGCGGTGCAGCGGAATCGACCACGTCCCCTCCACCGCAAGGAACACGGCGCCGACGGCAAGGAGAATCCGCGCAAGCCGCATCGAGCCCAGCAGCCTGACTGCACGGCTGTTCTTCGCATGACGGTGCAGCGCGAAGGAGGCCAGCAGGAATGCGACTGCCAGCAGCAAGGAAATGGGAAATCCGAGATAATGCGTCTGAAGCTCCATATTTGTTCCAAAGTTAGCCATTATTTGCGTCAATCAATCGATGATGCCAAGACAAACGCTTCCTTTCCAGAAGAATTATCCGTAAATTCGCTTGTTAAATGAATGAGCAGATGACTATTGAAGAACGCATTGCGAGACTGGAGGACATCGAGGCGATCCGCTGCCTCCAGGCAAAGTACCAGCGCTGTCTGGACACGAGGGACTTTGACGGCCTGGCCGAATGTTTCACCGAGGACGTCGTTTCATCCTACGGCAACGGGGCGATGTCCTATGACGGAAGGGAGGCCGTGATAGGCTTCCTCCGCAAGGCGATGACGCTGAAGATGCCATCGTCGCATCTCATCCACGGCGGGGAGATCGACGTGAAGGATGCCGAGCACGCCTCGGCAAAGTGGTATCTGGAGGATTTCCTGCTTCATCAGAAATACAAGGTGAAGCTGCACGGAACGGCAATCTATGAGGTGGACTATCTGAAAGCAGACGGGACGTGGCGCATCAAGGCGATCGGCTACAAGCGCTGCTACGAATATGTCGAGCCAAGGGGGCTGGTCAACCAGCTGACACTCGGCAAGACCACGTTCCTCGACGCCTTGAAAAAGAAGAAATAATTCTTTAAATTTGCATCATGTGCAAGAAGATGCTCATATCGGTCGTACTCATTGCGTTGTCGCTCCTCCAGGCGACGGCGCAGAACCGTCTTGAAGAGCATCTCACCCGTCTTGACCGCACCATCGAAATGGCCGACAACTTCTCGGCCAACCATGAGCTCAACACCGGCAACCTGACCGGCCTGCTTGAAGACGGAGGCAGGAGCGCAGCCGAACGTTTCGACCTCTATGGAAAGTTGTTCGACGCCAATTTCTCATACAACTTCAACTCCGCGATGGATGCCCTTTCGGGCAAGACGGAAGCCGCCGAGGAACTCCGGGACAAGGCCCGGACCTGCGAGGTCGCCATCGACAAGGCAAGGCTCTACACCATTGCGGGAATGTATCTCGAGGCGGCGCAGGCTGCGGAGCAGGTCGACACGACCTGCCTCGACGCGGCACAGATGCTGGACTACTATGATTTCCGGTTCCGATTCAACAACGACTTCGCCCAATATGCTCCGGAAGAGTTCAGGGAGAGGATGGCCGCGACGGCCGGATACTACAGGGGTTTGATCCTTCTATCGGCCCCCGAGGAGTCCGTCATCCATAAGCGGGCTCTCATACTCGACCTCATAAGCCAGGGGCTCATGGAGGTCGCCGACTCGCTCGCCTGCGCTCAACTGGCGAAGATGGATCCGGGAAGCCACGAATATGCAGAGATGGCCTATTACGAGGCGACGGTCTGCCGAGAGATGGGCAGGACCGAGGAGATGCTGTGCTGGTTCGCGAACTCCGCCATGGCAGACATCCGTTCGGCCACGAAGGACAACGCCTCCCTCCAGAGCCTCGCGCAGGAGCTGCTGGGGGCCGGCATCGAGATCGAGAGGGCTTTCCGCTACACGCAGTTCTCCCTCAACGACGCGCTGTTCTTCAATGCCCGCCTGCGCCCGTGGCAGATAGCGCAGACCCTGCCGGCAATCGAGGACGCATACAACGAGGCCCATGCCGCACACGAGAAGAAGACAAGGCTCCTGGTCTGGCTGACCTCCATCCTGGCCGTGGTGATGATCGTCATCACGACCTACACCCTGCATCTCTACTTCGAGCAGAGGAAGATACAGAAGCAGATGGAGGAGATGAACACGCGCCTCCACGATGCGATGGCCGACCTCTCCCAGGCGAACGCGGCCAAGGAGGAATACATCGGCCTCTTCCTGACGATGTGCTCGAAGTACATCGACAAGCTCAAGAAATATCTCACGCTGTCACAGATCGACGATGAGCTGAAATCATTCTACAACACCTTCGACAATGCCTTCCTGCAGCTCTATCCCGACTTTGTCGAGAAATTCAACGCGCTGCTGCTGCCCGAAGCCCGCATCGAGCTCAAGAAGGACGAGCTCCTCAACACGGAGCTTCGCATCTTCGCGGTCATCAAGCTCGGCATCACGCAGTCCTCGCACATAGCCACCCTCCTGCGCTACTCGGTCAACACGATCTACAATTACAGGGCGCAGATAAAGAATGCCGCAATCGACGGCAAGGAGGGGTTCGAAGAGAGGGTAAAGGCCATCTGACAGCCACTTTTCATCTACTTTTTTCACATATCAAACCATTGATAGTCAGCACAGAAAGTCACTGACCATCCACTTTTTGCACCCACCCTTCCGCAGGGGCGCGGAAAAGATGTACATTCTTGGTAACTTTGTAGAGAGCCCGTTCATAGGCAATAATCACAATCAACCATACAAACATAAACACAAACACCTCTACACCCATGAAACACTTTATTCATCGCATCGCGCTCATTTGCGTGATCATGACGGTGGGCAGCGCAGCGGCGTTCGCCCAGCAAGTGAAGGGTACGGTCAAGGATGCGGCAGGAGAGCCGGTCGTCGCGGCGGCGGTGATGGTCCAGGGGACCAGCATCGGCGCAGTGACCGGACCGGACGGCTCGTATGTCCTCACGGGCAACGTGGCACCTGACGCAGTGCTTGTAGTATCTTCTATCGGTTATGAGACCCTCACCGTCCAGCGCGCCGGCAGGGCAATAATCGACTTCGTCCTCAAGGAGGACACCCTGTTCCTCGATGACGTGGTCGTGGTCGGTTACGGCGTCCAGAAGAAGAGCGTCGTGACGGCGGCCATCACCAAGGTATCGTCCGATGATCTCGGCAAGGCGGCTCCGCTGCGCATTGACGCAGCCCTCAAGGGCCTCGCCTCCGGCGTCAACGTAACCGCAAATTCAGGACAGCCCGGCGAGTCATCGCGCGTCCGCGTCCGCGGTACCGGCACCATCAACAACTCAGATCCTCTCTACATCGTCGACGGAATGCCAATCGAGGGCGGCATCGACTACCTCAACCCCTCGGACATCGAAAGCATCGAAGTACTCAAGGATGCTGCCTCAGGCGCGGTCTATGGAGCCCGCGCAGCCAACGGCGTCATCCTCGTCACCACCAAGAGGGGCACCGCAGGCAATGCACACGTCAACTACAGCTTCACCTACGGACTGTCGAGCCCCTGGAGGGAAAGGGACGTCCTCAACGCATCCGAATATGCGATGATGATCAACGAAGGCTTCCTCAACAGCGGCGCCGCACCGATCTACAAGGATCCCTGGAGCTATGGGGAAGGCACCAACTGGCAGAAGGAGGTCTTCAACTACAACGCTCCTCAGGCACAGCATGAACTGAGCGTGAGCGGCGCCACCGACAAGGTCAACTACTACCTCTCCCTCGGCTATCTCACCCAGGACGGTATCGTCGGCGGCAACTACGGCCGTTCCAACTACGACCGACTCACTCTCCGTTCGAACACCACCTACACGCTTTTCGATGCTTCGCAGAAGAGGAATTTCCTCAACAAGGCCACCATCATCAGCAACGTGGGATATGCAAAGATCACCTCGACGGGCGTCAGCACCAATTCAGCATACGGTTCCCCTCTGGGATCGGCTCTCGCCCTCTCCCCCATCCTCGGAATCTACACTACCGAAAGTGATGTGCTGAAATACATCGAAAACGGCTACACCCCTCTCTATGGAGAGAACGGGCTGCCGTTCATGATTCCGGGCAACGCCTACAATGAAATGGTCAACCCGATCGCGAGCCTTTCGCTGCCGGGTTCCCAGGGATGGAGCCACAAGTTCGTGGCCAACTTCTCCGGCGAGCTGCAGATCATCGACGGCCTGAAGTTCCGCACTAGCTACGGCGTCGACCTCTCCTTCTGGGGCAGCGACGGCTTCACCCCCTACTTCTACCTTGGATCGAACAACAAGGCCGACGAGTTCGACTCGGTCAGCTCGAGCGCATCGCACGGCCTCGTCTGGCAGATAGAGAACATCCTCACCTATGACAAGACCCTTGGCAACCACTCCTTCCAGGTCCTCCTCGGACAGTCGGCAAAGGAGAGCAGCAGCCAGTACCTCAGCGCAGGACGCTACCTGCTCAAGGACTACTCGAAGCCTTACATCGACTATGCGAACGGAACCCAGGCCGACGGCCAGATGTGGGCATCCGGTGCTCCCGGTGCAAAGGCCAAGCTCGCATCCTACTTCTTCCGCGCTTCGTACAACTACGGCGAGCGCTACATGGCAGAGGTGACGGTACGTCGCGACGGTTCCTCCCGC
>R27__coassemble_534_pt1 | contig 23377 bp, 21 predicted proteins | sample R27__metabat2_low_PE_022 | metagenome-assembled genome bin R27 | reverse complement strand
ACAATAATTGTCATAGTGACACTCATTTTTCATATATTTGAATCCCCGACGGCATCGGGGAGAAAACCGCAATTTATCACGAATCCACCATGAAGCACATCATCGCGCTTGTCCTCGCATTTCTGCTGGCAGTTTCCTGCAGTTCGCAGCCCATTGAAGGGTTCGGACTGTGCATCATCTCAAACGGCTCAAGCTCAAACGTCAACGGAGACGTCCCCTATCCGATGCACAGCGTCGTCAAGTTTCCCCAGGCAATTTATGTGGCCGACTGCATGAACCGCAACGGCATCAGCCTGGACTCGACCGTAACGGTGCAGAAGAGCCTGCTGATGAAGGACACCTGGTCGCCGATGCTCTCAAGCATGGGAGAGTCGAGAGACTACACGATCAGGGAACTGCTGCGGCTCTCCCTGGTCGAAAGCGACAACAATGCATGCGACCTCCTCTTCAATATCTTCGGAATGCCCGAAAGGGTCGACGCCTACGTCAAGGGACTTGGATTCGACGGCATCAGCATATCCGCCTCGGAGCGCCAGATGCACGAGGACGCGGCACTTTCGGCAGGAAATTGCTGCACTCCGCTCGCGATGGCCGGCTTCCTGCTCTGGTTCAACGAGCACAGGGACGACAATCCCTATCTTCAGGAGGTCTGGGCCATGATGGCGAACTGCAACACGGGAAAGGACAGGATTCCCGCCGCCGTGCCGGACGGGTGCACCGTCATCCACAAAACGGGAACCGGCCCGTCATTGGAAGGAAAAGTTCCACCGATGAACGATGCCGGTCTCGTGATGTTTCCCGACAGGAAGGTGATGGCTGTCGCCATCTTCATGCCTGCCCCCGATTCCCCCACCCAACTCGCCGAGACGGTTGAAAGCCGCCTGGCCGGACTGCTTGCACGTTAGGGACGATCGACCTATTCGTCTATCACCGGCTTTTCAAGCGGAAGCTTGTGGCCGGTTTTCTCTTCTATCCTGTTCTCGATGCGGTTGTGCAGGTCAGCTTTCCTTTCTGCGAGGAGTTCCCTGTGGTTGACGATCCAGTTCTCCACATAGATCGACACATTCGCAAGGAAATAGTAGATGATGCTCTGGATGGTCATTGCCACGAAGCAGTCGCGCACCATGCCAAGGTCGCACCCGGCCGTGTTCAGGTTGATGAAGGCACGGCAGGCATAGGTCGACGGGAAGATGCATGAAACAACCTTCCAGAACTTCGGGAACGCGGATACCGGCCATGAGAAGCCCGTGAGGAACATCGCTATCGGCGACATGAAGAGCAACAGCACGAACACCGTCTCGCGGCGCATTATCAACGAGCTGAAGGTCTGGCAGAAGAAGACGCAGTCGGTCAGGTAGAACAGCAGCAGCACGAAGATGTCCCAGAACGAGCCTCTCTGCGGCAAGCCGAAAAGCGCCGGTATTATGCAGGCGATGTAGAACCCCACGCCAAGGAACAGTATCCAGTAGGCGGCCCCGCGGCCGAGCGCCACCCTTCCCACTCCCCTTCCGTGCAAGCCTTCGGGCAGCCAGGACGAGAACCGGTGCTCTTCGCGCGCCGTTCCCGCAAGCATCGACATTCCGTAGAACATCGCCTGCTGGATGATCATCAGCAGGATTGCCGAAATCAGGAAGATGCTGTAGGAGAAGGTCTTGTTGTACGGTATGTTCTCCTCGTAGGGGATGGCCCTCACGAACTGGTCAGCCTCCTTGTCGGTCATGCCCGACAACTTGAGCCTGTCCACCTTTATCTTGTTTATCTCGTGGAGCATGGTGAACTCCGAACTCATCAGCAGGTTCTTGTAGTACAGGAAACTGCTCATGTCCGCATAGATCGAGAACTTGGCGGTCTCTCCGTAGGCCATCTTCTCCTCAAAGTCCGAAGGGATGAGGACGATGCCGTTCACCTTGCGTTCCTGCATCATCCTTTTCGCCTCCTCCATGTTCATGCATTTTGCGGCCACGCAGACCTCCCTCGTCGCATCGAGCTCACGTATGAACTGGCGCGTGAATGCACAGTCACAGTTGTCTACCACGGCGATCGGGGTATCCTCAAGGACACCGTTGTAGTACATCAGATTGTAGAGGACAGGATAACAGAAGCCTGCGAAGATGAAGATGATCATGAAACCGCCGTCGGTGACGATCTGCTTCAGCTCGTGCGAGAAGACATCGAAGAAATCCTTGAACCATTTCCTTATGTATTTCATATCCTTTCCTCCTACTTTTTCGGGAAATTAAGTCTGACGTAAGCCTTCTTCAACCTCGGCATCACAAAGAACGGGAGGAAGAGGAATACCAACAGATGAACGACCTCCTTGTACCATCCCGCGAATCCTGCCCCGAAGACTCCTTCCTGGACATAGAACTGGAAGTAGTGCCTCAACGGGAAGATGCTCGCGAGCCCCTGGATGCCGGTGGGCATCGCCTCGACGGGAAGGGTGAAGCCCGTCATCGAGTAGGCCATGATGCTGAAGAGAGCCCCGATGCTCAGCGCGAACCTCAATATCGGCACGCAGCCGATTATGAAAATGCCTATCGACTCGCTGGCCAGGATGAAGAGCACCATGTTCAAGAGCATCCAGCCCATGCTGCCTTCGAACCTGAACCCCTCGAAGCGGTAGAGCAGGACTATCAGGCAGAAGCCGATCGCCGTGAAGAGGATCGTGTAGACGATCATCTTGCCCGCGATGGCAACCGATATGCTCTTGCCGGAGGTCTTGAGCAGATGGCGCGAGGTGCCGTACTTGAGTTCGGTGCCGAGTGAATAGATCATTATTATGATTATGACCATCTGCAACACGCCCGGAAGCATCATGTTTGCAAGGTAGGCGCCGTAGTTCATTGTCGGGTTGCCTATCTGGTGGATGTCGATGTCAATCGGGCGCAGCGTACCGGATATGGAATGCTCGTTCACTCCCTTCATCCTGAGAATCTCCCTCTGGACGGCTCCGGAGGTCAGGTTGATCATCGTCAGGATGTCCTTGTAGGCCAGCGAGCCGCCAAGGAAGTAGAGGGTGTTCACATAGAAGGTGAATACCGGCTGCCTCTGGCTCTGCACATCGGCATACATTCCCTCCGGAAGCACGCAGACGGAAGTGATCTTTCCGTTCTGCATGTCCGCCCTTGCCTCGGCGAAGGAGCCATATTCGATGGTCTTGCCCAACTGGGTGGCATCAAGCTGCCGGATGAAGTTCCTCGTCAGGGTCGAATTGTCATGATCCACGATCCCGATCGGAACATCAGACGGCACGCCGTCCCCGAGGAAAGTCAGGAAGAATATGGAGCAGACGGCGATGGTCACAATGGAGCCTATGAGATATATGGGTCGATGGGCCCATACCCTCAGCTCACGTCTGGCGACGGCCAATGTTCTTTTCCACATGTTCATTTCAGGAAGATGTTACTTCACCGTAGTTTTTACCATCACCGTCATTCCGGGCAGTATGCCGTCGGCGTCCGACGCCGAATCCGGCAGCGCCTTCACCTCGAAGGTCTTGGCATCGTACATGTCCGTCTCCTTGGTCGCCTTCCAGGTCGCATAGGACTCGCGTACGGCGATGTAGCTCACGGTCGCGGTGATCTCCTTGCCGTCGAGCGCCGGAACGGTCAAAGTCAGCTTGTCGCCGATCCTCATGCCATGAAGGTAATCCTCGCGCACGTTGAACGTGAACCACATGTCGCCAAGGTCGAGGATCGACATCACCGGAGAGCCTGTTCCGACAAGTTCACCGACCTTCGGGAAGGTTGCCGAGACGATGCCGTCGGCAGGGGATGTCAGATAGAGTTCGCCCATGTAGCCCTCCACTTCCTGGATTGCTCCGTTCGCCTGGTCCACGAGCGCCCTTGCGGCTTCCTTGTCTTCCTGGCGGGCACCGTTCACCGCCATCTGATACTGGCTTTCCGCCGCCTTGGCCTGTGCGACCGAGGCATCGTACTGTGCCTTGACCTCGTCATATTTCTGGGCGGAGACCACTTTCTGCTCATAGAGTTTCTGCATCCTGTCCAAAGACTTCTTCATGACGTTCTCCTGCACGACAGCCTGCTGCCAGAGCTCGTAGGCTCCGGCGACCTGTTCCTTCCTGGCGCCGTTCACTGCCTTGTTGCGCTGGGCGCTCGCCGCATTGCGGACCGCCTGTGCCTGGGTGAGCTTTGCGCGGATTTCCGGGGAATCGATGAGCGCGAGCGTGTCGCCCTTGCAGACCTTGTCGCCTTCCCTGACATAGAGTTCCTCGATCCTGCCGGGAACCTTTCCCGAGACGCGATACTCGCTGGCCTCGGCCTCGCCCTGGATCACCAGGGGTTTCGGCCTCGAGACAAAATAACCGATCAATGCCACGACAAGGATGATCGCGACAAGTGCAAGGATGCCGATGATGAGATTGTAGCTTTTCTTAGACTTTTCCATATTGTTTGATTTTTATTTGTCCATGTTGTTGTTTCCTTCCGCCTTCCTGAGGTTGGCGACCGTCATCTGGAGTTCGATGCCGGCATCGATGTACTCGGAGTGCGCCTGAAGCCAGGCCGTCTGTGCGGCAAGGGCCGTGTTGGACGGGATTACGCCCTCCTCGAATCCGATCGTCGCAGTTCGCAGGTTCTCCTCCGCGCTCGCAAGATTGTTCTCGCACATCGCAAGCTTGTCGAGGCCCTCGTCAAGCTGTGACCGAAGCTGGGAGACCTGGAGGTTGATCAGTTCGCACGCATCGTCATACTGGCTTCGGTAGAGGCTCGCCTCCCTCTTTGCCTTGCGGGTCTTCTGCAGGGCCTCGAAGCCATGGAAGAGAGGCACCTTGACCACGACCCCGGCATTGAACATGCCTCCCCACTTGTTCTGGAAGCCATCCTGGAGAGTGGGATTGCTGACAAGATAATTCGCCGACAGGGCGACCTGCGGAAGCATGTCCGCGCGCGCCACCGCCACCTTCTTGTCATATATGCGCGACGCGAGCTCCAGGCTGCGCGTCTCGGGCCTGTCGGCATATATCGCCTCGAAATCCTTGACGGGAGGAAGCACGGGCGCCGCGACGGCCTCTCCCCCCTCGTCGGCAAGCACGATGTCGGTATCGAGAGGCAGCCCGATCTCCTTGCAGAGGAGCATCTTCGCAAGCGAAAGGCCGCTGGTCGCCTTCGTCAGAAGCATCTTTGCCTCGTTCGCCTTCACCCGTATCGAGAGCGCGTCGGCCTCGGTCGAGACGCCGCTCTCCACTGCAAGGTCGACATCGTGGCACATCTGGTCCAGAAGGTCGGAATAGCTCTGCGCCAGTTCCTTCTTCGCCGCGATCGAGACTATCTGCCAATAGGCCTGGTCGACGTCGACGATGACCTGCTGGCATTCCCCGTCATACTGCGCGCGCGCCAGCTCCTCGGCCAGGCGTGCGATGTTGTTGGAGGCGACGATCTTTCCGCCCATGAAGAGGGGCTGCTTCAATGTGACGGCACCGGCGTGGATGTTCCTCATGTCAAGGTGGAGGGCGTCGTCAATCTCGGCGCCGAGGGCATTGATCGCAGTCGAGAGGTCCGTCTGGTTCAAGGCGCCCACGACAGTCTGCCACATCGGGCTTGTCATGTATTCCGCCACGGCCGAGGGGTTGCTCATGATGCCCTGCATCAGTGCAGTCATGCCGTCGGTGAACTTTCCCTGGACCGCCGTGCCAGCGCCCCTGAGCCTGGCGGACATCTCGTCGCTTATGAGAGAGATGTCCTTGTCGTTGTACATGTATGTTCCGACCGCGGAGATGTCCGGGAAATAGTTCGCCAGCGCGATCTTTCTGTCATATCCGGCCATCTCGACCTTGGTACGTGCCTGTTCGAGGCTTTTGTTGTTGCTGACTGCCATCTGACGGCATTCCTCGAGGGAAAGCGGCGTCTGAGCCTGTGCCATGACAGGAAGCAGGGCGGCAGCAAGAGTGATAAGTAGTGTTTTCCTCATATCCATAGTTTTTGTCATTGTTCTGACTGACATTTTTGCGATGGCACTTAATACAACAAAATTTTCACCACGAATAGTGCTATTAATTGAGCAAAATCGTATCATTATTTGTAATTTTGTCGCAATATTGGTTATTTTTCCTAATCAGTAGAGATTAATAAAAACGAAACTGACCGACATGCACGACAATTCCATACACATGACCAGCCTGAAGGAACTCCTAAGGGACTTCCCGATGACCCAGATTGACAATTTGGCAGACGACTTTGTCATAGCCAAGCTCGAGTACAACGAAAGCATGAACCTGTTGCGCTATCCCTGCCGTTTCGACGGCTACATGGCAATATTCTGCAAGAAGGGGAACTTTGCCGTCGACATCAACCTCAGGACCTTCGAGATCAGCAGCAATTCACTTATGATATATTTCCCAGGGAACATCGTGAAGCTGCACAAGGTGGAGGAGCTGACCGATGCGGAATTCTACGTCGTAGCGGTCTCCACCCCCTTCCTGAAGGACGTGAAGGTGAACTTCGCCAAGCTATACGAAGAGAGCATCGCCGCCCACAACAACCCGTGCATCCAGCTGAACGAGACCGAGAGCTCGATAGTCACCAGCTACTATGAGCTCGCGGAGTCCCTTGCCGGCGCCCAGATCAGCGACATCAGGGGCGTGGTCCAGTCGCTGACCTCGTCAGTATTCCTCCTTCTCGGGGAACTTTGGTCGACCAAGCTCGAGGGAGCCAGGAGCAATCTGCCCCGCCACACCCTGAGGGCCCAGATAACGGTCGACACCTTCATGAAGCTTGTCTCCAAATATCATCTCAAGGAGCATTATCTAGCCTTCTATGCGGACAAGATGTGCCTGAGCACGAAATACCTCTCGAAACTCGTCAAGACCGTGACGGGGCGGTCGGCTCCCGAGTGGATCGACTCCTACCTGGTGCTTGAGGCGAAGAACCTGCTGAAGTATTCCGACATTCCTCTCAAGGAGATCGTCTACAAGCTCAACTTCCCCGACCAGTCATCATTCTACAGGTTCTTCAAGCTCCACACCGGCATGGTGCCCAGCGAATACAGGAAGAGCTGAGCCCCCACATCGCGACTATTTTTTTAAAAAAAACACACAATTCCTGTAGCAAAACACCCCATTCCGTTGTCTAATGGGCAAACGATTCTAAAAACGATGGACAATTTGGAAAGACAATTCACCAATCTCATCCGAGAGCACAAGGCAACCATCTACACGGTCTGCTACATGTTTTCGAGAGATGCCGCAGAGATAGATGACCTCTTCCAGGAGATTCTCATCAAGCTCTGGCAGGGCATGGGCTCCTTCCGGGGGGAGTCCGCCGCGCGTACCTGGATTTACCGCGTAGCCCTGAACACCTGCATCAATGCCGACAAGAAAAAGAAGCGCTCCGGCGAGAGAGTGCCACTCAGCATGGACATCAACCTGTTCGAGGATGTCAGCGACACGGCGCTTCAGACACGCCAGCTCTATGCCCGGATAAACCGGCTGGGGCTCGTGGACCGAAGCATCATACTTCTGTGGCTCGAAGGCATGAGCTACGATGAGATCGGCGACATTGTGGGCATCAGCCCGAAGAACGTGTCCGTCAAACTTGTAAGAATCAGAGAACAACTCAAGAACATGAACGACAATGGAAGATAATGTCACAACCCTCGAGCAGATGCGCTCGGAATATCAGACCCTCAAGGAAACCCTCGCAAAGCAGGAAATCATCAACGACCGCCTCATGCGCGAAACGATGAAGGCAAAGGTGCGCGACATCCGCAACACACCGATAATAGCAGGCATCTGCGCGGCACTCGTAATGATCTCAGCGCCGGTCATCTTTCACATGAACCCTCTCGTGAACGCCTCCTGGTGGTTCATCGCCGCGACGGAGCTGCTGATGGCATTCTGCATGTGCTACGACTTGATTGCCAACCGCAAGGTTCAGAAGACCGATGTCTCCTCCTGCGACCTCCTCACTTTCGCAAAGAGCGTTAAACAGCTCAAGGAAAGATACAGGAGCTGGATCAAATGGGGTGCGCCCCTGGGCATCGCATGGCTGGCATGGCTGATCGCAGAAGCACTGATGCACTCCTCGGAGCCGGATCTTACAGTATCATTGGTAATCGGACTTGTCATCGGCTTCGCAATCGGCGGATTCCTCGGCTACAAGCTCAACCGCAGAGTGGTCCGCAACTGCGACGAGATCATCGCCCAGATCGAAGAGTAGCCCCGTCAATTCTTATCGGTTTCACGCAACCTTTGGCCTCCGATTCCGGTCCAACATGGTGGACCGCCCAGCGACGGGGCCGGGCGGCTGCGCCTTGAAAAACATCAATATTTTTAAAGTTTATTGCGTAACGATAAATAATTATTATTTTTGCCAAAAATTACAACAGCACAAAAAATGAAAAAAGCATTTCTTGCAATCCTCGCAGCATTCTGTTGCCTCAACGCATTCGCCGTACGCCAGGACGTCACCGCCACCGGAACGGTCCTCGACAAGAACACCTCCGAGCCCCTCGAATGGGTCACCATCGCCGTGCGTGATGCTGCCGGCAGCGTGATCGGCGGCACGACCACCGACGCCAGGGGCCAGTTCAGCGTGACGGCGCCCGCAGGCTCCACCATAACCGCATCTCTCATCGGATACAAGGACGCAGTCGTCAAGCCCGGAAAGGACCTCAGGATAAGCCTGGAGCAGGACGCCGAGCAACTTGCTGCCGCAACCGTCACCGAGAAGGTGAAGCTTGTGGAGGTAAAGCTTGACAAGGTTGTCATGAACGTCAGCCAGAGCGCGTTTGCACAGGGATCCTCCGGCCTCGACCTTCTCAAGAAGGCGCCAGGCGTCACCATCGACAGCGACGGCAACGTCAAGCTCAACGGCAAGGCCGTTTCCGTCTGGGTCGACGGCCGTCCGAGCCATGTGACTGGCAAGGGACTCGAGGCATTGCTGCGCTCCACCGACGGAAGCACCATAGACAAGTTCGAGATCATGGAGCACCCGTCCAGCAAGTATGACGCACAGGGACAGGGCGGCATCATCAACATCAAGACCAAGCGCAACTTCGCAGCCGGCTTCAACGGAAACATCGGCATCAACGGAGGCGGAATGTACTTCAAGGAAGACGGCATTTTCCCATGGCAGGAGAACGGCTGGGCAAACCTCTCCTATCGCGGGAAGAAGACGAACACCTTCCTCAACCTCAGCGAGGGACGCTGGCAGGTCCCCATGGACTTCCGCTCCAATGTCACCGCAACCACCCCGGCAGGCGAGCTCAAGCAGGAGACAAGCTCCCTTAGCGACATATGCGCATACAACGCGAACGTCAAGATCGGAAACGACTGGTTCGTCGACGAGCGCAACACCATCGGCGTCATCTTCACCCTGCCCGTCCAGCACAGCAAAATGATCAGTTCTCCGGACAACAACAGCGAGAAGCATTTCCTCGACGGGAAGCTGCTGCATGAAGAGAACGGACTCATCGATGAAAGGGAGACACAGAAGGACATGAGCGCCAACCTCAACCATACCCACATATTCGACCCCGCGCGCGCTGCCGAGATCACTACGAACGTCGACTACTACCACATAGCCAACGGCAAGGTGACCGCGCAGAACATGACCATCGCAGATGCCGGGACTTCATACCTGACAAGGGACATCCTCTCGGACAACACCGTCGACATCTGGTCCGCGAAGTCTGACTACCAGTCGCTGCTGTGGAAGAGGGTGATGTTCGAGGCCGGACTCAAGGGTGCGCTGTCCTCCACCGGAAGCAAAACCGATCAAAAGGAGTCAGGCGTCGGAGCGCACAGCGAATTCCAGCAGTTCACCTACACCGAGGCCATTGGCGCCGCCTATTTCAACATGGCAGGACAGCTTGGTCAGAAGTGGGCGGCAAAGGCCGGCCTGAGAACCGAGTACACATATTCATTCGGCGACTGGGTCTCATCCGGCGACAAGACGAGACGAAGCTACATGAATCTCTTCCCTACCGCCTTCATCGGTTTCAATCCGAACGAGCACTGGCGCTTCAGCCTCTCCTACACCCGCAGAATCAACCGTCCGGGCTACTTCTACCTCAACCCCAACAAGAGTTTCATAGGCTCGAACAGCTATACCATCGGAAACCCTGACCTCCTTCCCGAATTCAGCGACAATGCGGCCTTTTCCGTCGGATACGGGCAACATCTGAACCTGTCCCTCGGCCTTACCCATGTCACCAACTGGATCATGCAGAATCCATATGTCGACAGCGAGGCCAACCAGCTCTACAAGTGGGAGAACTTCGGAACCAACAACATAGGCTTCACATCCCTCAGCATCTCGCAGCAGCCGATATTCAAATGGCTCGACTGGACCCTCAACCTGACGGGCTTCTACATGGCCGGCCATTCCGACGACGGCAAGCGTGACACCAAGGGATTCGCCATGCAAGGCTACACCTGCCTGACCTTCAACCTTCCCAAGGAGTGGAAGATCGAATGGGACGGTGCAATATCCACCCCGATGAACGTAGGCTACATGACCACCAAGACCGTATGGTATTCCAACATCGGCCTCCGCAAGAATCTGATGGACGGCCGCATGACCTTGAATGCCAAGCTGGCCGACATCTTCCGAAGCATGAGAAGCGACATCGCGATGGATGCGAGCGCTTCCGGCATAACCTCCTACTCGGTTGTGAACCAGCGTATTCTCCAACAGAAGCTCACGTTCGGCATCTCCTGGAACTTCGGTACGGCCCAGAGCCCTCTGCGCCAGCGCAACGTGGGCAACCTCGAAGAGGCTTCCCGCGGCAAGAGCAGCGGCAGCGGCAACATCGGCAAGTAGCAGGCAGCACCGTTTCGGCGGCCATGCCGCCGCAAAAAAAGGGACGTCCGGATGATCCGGGCGTCTTTTTGGCATTGGGTGGGATTTGTCAGCCTTTTTTCCTAAATATTGTGGATATGCTTGACCAACGATACAACAAGACAAAACAATACTGACATGAAAAGAACGGCAATCATCATCGCAGCGCTTGCAATGCTCTTCGGAACGACAGTGCAGGCTCTCGCGCAGCAGACCTGGTTTCCCACGAAGGCAGGTTCCACCCTTCTCTACGAGAACAGGGACAACAAGGGCAAAGTCACCGGATATGACCTCTACAAGATCACGAAAGTGGTAGAGGACGAGGGCAAGGCCATGCTCATCCGCCCCGTTCGCGGCACATTCAACGAATACAAGGAGAAATAGCCCCGGACGCGACGCCATTGAATTGAAGACAATCAAGAAACAGATACACCATGGGACTTTTGAAATCACTGGTAAAGGATGCCGTCGCTGACGGCGTTCGCAAGGGAATCGGCAAGGCGGTAGGCCAGGCCGTCGGAGAAGCCATCAAGCCGTCGGTCGAGAAGATGGCCCAGGAATCCGCAGACCTTATCAACTCGGCCACGAAATCCATCGACCAGGGCACTGCCGAGATAAGCACGGCAGCGGCCGAGGCAGACCAGAAGATCAAGGCTGCCGGCGGGTTCGGTGCGCTCGAGAGCGCGCTCGGAGGACTCACCTCCAGGGCTGAACGCTATGCGACGGAAATGAGCAAGAACATGAAGATGGGAACTGTTGTCGGATATGGCAACAATTCCTATCTTTGCGGCCTTCATTATGACGGTCGAACTCTCAGGACACTACGGATACAGGCGGATCCTGCGCACGATGTTGCCGATGGTCGCGATGATGCTGGTCACCTCGATCTACACCATCGTGGACGGTTTCTTCATATCCAACTTTGCCGGCAGCACCCCTTTCGCGGCCATGAACATCATCTGGCCGGCACTGTCGATCCTGTCTGCCGTCGGACTGATGATCGGTGCCGGCGGAAGCGCCCTCATATCAAAGCTGCTGGGCGAAGGACGCAAGCAGAAGGCGAGCGAGACCTTCACGATGCTCACCTGCCTGTCTTTCGCCGCAGGTGCGGTCATGGCCGCTGTGGTCATCATCTTCATGAAACCCATCTGCATCGCGCTGGGAGCCGAAGGCGACATGATACCGTATGCCGTGCAATACGGACGCATCATTGCGCTCGCCCTCCCCTTCTATCTTCTCCAGATGGAGAACCACTCGTTCTACATGACCGCCGAAAGGCCTCACCTGGGCACTCTGATCAGCATAATATGCGGCGTGACGAACATAGCCCTGGATGCCATCTTCGTGGTTTGGTTCGGCTGGGGGCTCACCGGGGCCGCGGTCGCGACATCCATCGCCCTCGTCTTCGGAGGCCTGTTCCCCATCATCTACTTCTCATCCAGCAACAACGACACCCACCTGCATTACACCGGCCCCCGCAAGGTCGACTGGAAGAGTCTCGGGAAGGCCTGCACCAACGGCCTGTCGGAATATGTCAGCAACATTGCCCTCAACATCATCGGCATATGCTACAACCTCCAGCTGATGAAGTTCATCGGCGAAGACGGCGTCTCGGCCTACGGCATCATCATATACATCGGATTCATCTTCGGAGCGGTGTTCATCGGATACAACATGGGCATCTCGCAGGTCATAGCCTACAACTACGGAGCCGGCAACAAGGCAGAGCTCAGGAGCCTCCTGCGAAAGAGCCTGCTGCTCATCGGATTGTGCGAAATAATGCTGACGGCTGCCGCGGAATTGACGGCCCCGCTGCTCGCCAGGGCGTTCGTTGGCTACGATGCGGAGCTTACAGCCCTCAGCACCCACGCCACGCGCATCTACATGCTCAGCTTCCTGCTCTGCGGAGTCAACATGTTCGCCTCCGCATGGTTCACTGCGCTGAACAACGGCACCGTTTCCGCAGTGGCCGCCTTCACGAGGACGCTCGTATTCGAAATGGCGGCCGTTTTCGCGCTTCCCGCCCTGGTTGGAATAGACGGCATCTGGTATGCCGTGTCGGTGGCGGAGAGCCTGGCATTCATTCTCTCCATCTCACTGATACTTGCCTACCGACGCCGCTACGGCTATTGATAAAACCTGGCCAGCGGATCAGAACTTGACCCTTCCGCTGCCCGTTTCGCTGCGCGAGATGCTCTCGAACTCCATGTCGCCGGAGATGTCGCCGCTGCCCATCGTGCTGGCGTCCAAATCCTTGCAGGAACCGCTGACATGCATCGAGCCCGAACCCATCGTGCTGAGCTTGAGACTGCCCGCCGCGGTGATCCTCTCGACGTCCACATTTCCGCTGCCCCTCGTGGACAACTCGGCATCTTCACCCACCGAAAGTTCGGCGACGGAGAAGTCCCCACTGCCGGAAGAAGAGATTGTCAAACGGTCGCATGCTACCGTGCCAAGGCGGACGTCGCCGCTGCCGCTGGTGGAGACGTCGAGGTCCCCGACAGTCATGCCTTCGCTGCACAGGTTGCCGCTGCCCGAAGTCTTCATCTTCCTGATGTCCGGCGAGAAGACGGTAACCTTGAGCACGAGGTGGCTGTATATGCCATCCTCAAGCTTGATTGTGAGATTGTCGCCGGAAACGGTGGTGAGCACCTTCCCGACGAACTCCTCCTTGCCTTCGACGAGCACCTTCTGCTCTGCGGCCTGAACGAAATAGACGTTGAAGGGCCCCGCAGAGGTGAATGACTCGAATGGCTCCGGAGTCCTTTCCTCGGAGAAGTCACAACCCACTTCCGTGCAACCGCCGGTCACGGTGACGCCGCTGCTTACATTTATGATGCAGCCGGAAACAAAGATCGTCCCGAGTGCGATGGAAAGAAAAAGTCTGATTGATTTCATATCGTTATGCTATATTATTTGCTTGTCTGAACGTCCCCATGGAATCAGGCCGAGGACGAGGGCCAGTACTGCAATCGCCAGGATGAATGCTGCCTTCCATTCAGCAATGAAGGCTGACACGGGAGCCAGCATCGAGAGGTCGAAATGTGGGACGTCCACAGGATTCATGATGAGCAGTGCGACCACGGCTGCGCCGAGCGCAAGTCCCGCAATGAAGCAGGCATGTGCGACCTTGTGGCAGCGTGCGACTTCCGCGTCATGGATGCGCTTGACCTCCTCTATTGCATCGAGCCTTGCATTCAGTCCGGCCTTGAAAGTTCCCTCGTCGGCCGTGACAGGTCTGTTTTGATGGAAGAATTCCCTTATTTCCGTATCGTTCATTGCAGTTTGATCTTAAGGTTTGCGCGCCCCCGCGAGAGGAGCGACTTGACGGTGCCCGTCGGGACGTCCAGGATGGCGGCTATCTCCTTGATGCTCCTGTCTTCCATGTAGAAGAGCAGGATGGCCGCCTTTTCATTCGGCTTTAGCCTCGAAATGGCATTGTAGAGCGCCTCATGGCGGAAAGCGCCGTCCGTCTGGTTGCCGCTGTCCGGAACACGGCGCGCCTCCGCCTCCTCGAGGCTCCCGGCGCGGTTGTCATACTTGCGGTTGCACCAGCTGTTGTAGGCTATCTTGAAGAGCCACGTGGAGAATTTTGACTCACCGCGAAAACGGTCGAAGGCAAGATATGCCTTGACGCAGGCATCCTGTGCAATGTCATCCGCGGTGAAGGCATCGCCTTCACACAGCGACAGCAGGAACCGTCTGAGAGGCTCCTGCACGCCACCAAGTTCGCTGACGAATTGCTCCCGGGTCATCAGGAAGGGCTACTTTTCTTCGGTATATTTCCTTTCTTCCGCCGCTATCTCGGCAGCGAAGCGCCTGCGGGCGATGAAATAGGTGACGATGAAGGCAATGCCGAGAAGCAGCATTATCGAGCCGGGAATGATGAAGCCCACCACACCTTCCCGAAGAATTTGACGGCAGATAATGGCTACGGCAAAGAAAGCAATGCCAAGGCCGGTGAGAATGCATCCGTTCTTGAGGTAGGCGAAGACCTTCTCCTTGATGCTCTTTGGTGTGAATGCCTTGCCATGGGAAGAAAAAAGGTCATCATTCAACGGCACGCCATGCTCGATGGCCTTCATGGCGATTTCGGTCTTTGCTTCTATCTCACGTCTGCGCTGTCTGGTGTTGAGCCAAACGATGACGCACGGAAGGACTACACAGACGAAGATGGGGACAAGCAAATCATTGAGGTCGTGAGTAAGTGACAAAAGCGTGTTCATATTTTTCAATCATTTTGGATTTCATTGGTTAGACCGATCTCGAGGGCCAAAGGATGCAAAAACATGCAAAAAAATGATGATTTCCGGTGGCTTGGGACGCGGGCAAACAAAATCCCGCAGGACCGGCTTGCGCCTCACCCGCGGGATTTGTCGTCAATTTGCGGCCAAGGAACCGACGCAGTTACTTGAGGACCGGTCGGATGGTCAATCCCGAGCTGCGGTCAGAATCGAGCATTGCCACCGCCTGGGAACAGAAGCAGAACGACGAGGCCAGGTACGCACTGGTAGATGAAAGTGTCGAGGACCAGTAGAGGCCGTAGTTTCCGGCTTCTCTGACCATGTCATTGGCGCGACCACCGGCAGCAGGCAGGAAGATGTACTTGTCTTTGTGACCATCGACATTGCTTGCCACCATGCAGCCGGCAACTCCCGTTCCCATGAAGTTGTCAACCCAGGTACATGTGCAATACTGCTGGAGTTCTGCCCAGTCCTCGGCGCTCGGCATCTGCCAATCGCCTTTCCAAATTGCCTTGGCGGCGTCATCGTCAGAAACGAGTGAGGTCTTGTTGTCCACCGTACCGTAAGCAACGTCCGTACAGTATTTTGTCAGCAAAGTATTGGAACCGTTGCACCACTTGTATGTAGTATAGTTGAAGACTTTGCCGTCAGAGACGTCGCTGCCGTAGCCTACGACATCACCCCATTGGAAATAGTGGCCGGCATCCTGTATCCTGGTGGCTCCAAGGTTGTATGAAGCCCACTTTGTGCCGCTGGGAAGGCCGAGGTCGACATAATCGGCCACAACGGGTTCTTCCGGAACAACCGGAACAACCACAACGGCCGAAGCGGTAATGGTGACATCGACCGAAATATCGCCCGACTTGACCTTGAAGGAACCTGAATGGTTTCCCGCCGTCGTCGGAACGAATGCGATTCCCACGATTTGGGTGCTGCCGGATTCAATCGTACCGGAATGCCAGCTGAGGTTGAAATCCTTGTCGGATATGGAGATGGTTTCGATGCTGATCTGCGAATTGCCCGTATTTTTGATCGAGAAATAAAGAGTGTCGCTCTCCCCGACCTTGACTTCGCCGAAGTCAAGCAAGGTAGGACTCACCGTGAATGAACGCACCGCAGGTGTGCCGCAGACCGGGCGGATCGATTGTCCATAACAGCGGCTGCTGTAAGTCAACATGCTGTTTCCCGTACCGAAGAGTGCAGCCATGGCAAATTCGGGAATTCCCGGCATCAGGGACGAAGACCAGTAATATCCGCTGCTACCCACCTCTTTCACTTCATTCTGCGTGCGGTAGCCGGCTGCGGGAAGGAAGATGGACTTGTTCGCATAGCCGGTGACCATGCTCGTCACGACGAAGCCCGCGACGTGCGTTCCATTGTAGTCGTTGGTCCATGTCCAGGAGCAGTTGTTCTTGAGCTCCTTCCAATCAGACTCCGTCGGCATTCGCCAATTGTCGCCCCAGCTGACACTTGCGGCATCATCCTCGGGAACGAGTTTGGAAAGGTTGTCAACCTGGCCGTACGTGTTGTCATTGCAATACTTTGTCAACGAAGTGGAGGAGCCGTTGCTCCAAAGGTAGGAGGCCCAGCCGAACGACTTGCCGTCCGTAACGTTGCGACTGTATGCCGTGGTGTCTCCCCACTGGAAAAACCGTCCATACTCCTGCGGCATGGTCGCTCCCAGGTTGAAGGTTGCCCATTTCACGCCGCTTGGAAGACCGAGGTCGACATATTCCGGTTCTGAGGAAGCCGGAGGCGTCGGAACTGCAACGGCGGTTGCCGTACAGTTCACATTGACGGTGGTGTTGCCCGACTTGACGGCCATTGTGCAGGAATGGTCGCCTGCGCTCGTCGGAACGAATGCGATTCCCACGATTTGGGTGCTGCCGGATTCAATCGTACCGTAATACCAGCTGAGGTTGAAATCATTGTCGGAGAGCGTGATGTTCTCGATGCCGATCTGCGAATTGCTCGTATTGCTGATCGAGAAATAAAGGGTGTCGCTCTGACCGAGGACGACTTCACCGAAGTCAAGTGTGGTAGGGGAAACAGAGAACGTCGGATCATCCTCGTCCCAAGGATCCACGGTGCCTGACACTGAATTGTCGACAAGCGTGCCGGCAAGCCTGAAGAGCTTGCCCGCCTGGATGTTCTTCGAGTCGACCGTGTAGGTGCACGTGCCGCTCTCTGCCGTGAGGACGACCTTGACGGTGGTTCCTGTCAGGTTCACCGGAGGCATCATCATATAGAACACCGACACTTCGTCCTTGACGCCGCTGAAGTTGTTGAGCTGCATTCCGAGCGACTTGGTCAGTGCCTGTGCATCAGGAATGAGGGCCGGGGACGTAGCTGTGAGGTCATAGATGCCGGTGGTCGGGATGACGGCATCTTCGGCGACTATCGCAAGGCTCGTGTATGTTGCCGAAGCCGGAATGGGAAGGCTCAGCACGAGTATTGCGCCGAGGTGGTGGAAAGCGAAGTTGACGTTGCCGAAGCTTGCTTCAGTCCAGTCGGAATAGGTGTAGTCGAACGCACCGGCGTTGCACTCGGTGCCGTTCTGGTACTGGCCGAGATAGGTGACGGGAATGCGCGTCTGCATGTCCGAACCCATGAAGTTGCCGATGCTGAACGGATAGTATGCGTTGTAGGTGAGTCCGTCCTTGATGTCCCAGTAGCCGCCGTCGAACTTTGCAGTTGCGGAACCAACCTGGTTTGCGGGAATCTTGAACGGTTCCTGGAATCCCTCCCTGGGGAATATGCCGATGGTGTCACCGTCAGCCCAGGTGATTACGAAGTTGTTCGCAGGGTCCATTGAAGTCTTGGTGAGTGCCGAACCGGAGACGTCCTCGACGAAGCGGTCGACCGTAATCGAGATGGAGTTCTTGGAGAAGACTCCCGTTTCGTCGCGTTCACACGACGAAAACAGCATCATGGCTCCCAGAGCCACTAATGCTAAAAATCTGATGCTCTTCATATATGGTGGTATTAATTGCTGTCATCCCATGGGTCAATGGTACCCGAAGCGCCTCCGGAATCGGCAATAAGGCCGACTGCTTCAATCTCAATGCTCTCTACGGACGGTGTTGAGTACTCTTCTGCGGATTTTGGTAATGATTTCATATGAAAAAACTGAGCATGTGCGAATATAGATATTTTTTTATTGTGTGACAAGATATTGTGAGAAAATGTTTGGAAGAAGAGGGGGAAAATGCCATCCCGGACGGGATTGTGCTCGCCGCGGGGGCCCTTGCAAAACGGGCGCAGTTCAAAGGGCTGCCCCGGGCCCAGAAATGGGTCCCAAAAAATGGACAAGAATGAACATGAAACGTAATATCCAGTTCGCTCTGAAACCAAGATCCCATAACGGGAAACAAGTGATCGATAACCTGCCGATTAGGATGTGGGGCAGCTTTAATTCCGAGAGGGTGGACATCTTAACCGGATACAGCATCGATGCCAATAAGTGGGATGTTGATTCTCAACGCGTCAGGATGGATGACAATTTAACTTAAAATTCCAAAGGAGACAGTTTTGCAATATCTTTGCATTGCAAAATGGCCGACTTGCACTACCATATGAGGACAAGACACCTTTTCATACTCGGATTGCCCCTGTTGATCATCGTGACGATAATCCTTGCCTGCTTCAGCAATGGCAAGGATTCAATCTTCTTCACATTTGCCGTACTGACAGGGTGCCTTGCCGCTCATTTGATCATCTGGATTCTTTCCGCAATCGTAGTTGTTGGAATAATGAAGAACAGGGCGGATGATGAACATGCCTGGTTCAGAGAATTATCGTGGGAGAAAGACTTCTACCGAATCATAAAGTTCCGAAAATGGAAACGGCTTCTTCCGACATACAATCCAAGATATTATGATTTCAAAGCCTTGAAATACGAGGATTTGCTCGGAATAATATCGCAGACCGAAATCGTGCATGAGACTGCCGCCGTCCTCAGTTTGCTCTCGATGGCAGGAACACGTTGGCTTGGTCATGGCTACATAATAGTGACAATGGCCATCATGGACCTGCTCATCAACCTCATTTATGTTTGTCTGCAAAGATACAACAGGATCAGGTTAAGACGACTGATACGACCTGGACTTCGACACGCTGAAGATGACCAAGGGCATTGAAAGCTTTGATGATTATCAGGCCAAGGCTGCCGGTGCCATGGGGGGAGTGGCCGAGGTGCCGGTGCCACGGGGGAGCGGCAGGAAAACCACGTTCTCCGTAGCAAAATAGCCAAAAATGCTACGGAGCCGCGGGCAGAACAAAGATTCAAACGATATCGCGATGCTTGCGTGAGATGGTTACTAGATTTGCGACGTACCAGTGTCGTGAAACATATCAGTTTTGCCGTCCGTTTTAATCGCCGAGTCGGATCACACTTCTGTCGACTTCTTTCTTCTGCGCCGACTTGACTGGCTTGAAGGAGTTGAAATTCCAGCTGATGCCAAGCCAGAACATACGGCTGAGATTCTTGCTGTAGTTCACAAGAGAATAAACCGAATTGTCCGAATGGATATCCCAGCGTCTGGTGTTGAACACATCGGTCAGCAATGCAGATACTGAAAGGCTGTTTTTGAGGAAAGACTGCTTCAGACCGATGTTGCAGTAGTGGATTGTCGAAGTCGTGAACTGGGGAAAATACTGAGGAGTAGTTACAAAATACTGCAGTTGCGCTGTCATCCCCTTGATTGGCTTGAAGTTCAGGCTTGCATTGCTGTTGTTCACCCATCCTCCGTTGCTGATGTCAGCACCGTCGAAACCTCCCTTGGAGCGCGTATGCCAGGTATTGCTTGCAATATCCACAGAGAACCACTTCGCTACTTCAATATTGATATTGTGGTCTATTCCGGCCTGCATGTCCATATCTCCATTGACATATGACATTATAAGGATATTGTCCTTCAGAGTGGAGACTTGGGTGATGTATCCTGTGGTGTAGTTGAGATAGGCATTCCCGTCTATTTTCAGTATTTTGGAGTGATATGAATATCCCAGATCCAGCTTGTTTGCCTTTTCAGGTTGCAGATTCATATTGCCTGTTTCGTAAGTCTGGCGGTCGATGAGGTTGATGTATGGATTGAGCTGCGGATACGTCGGTCTGGAGATGCGTCTGGAGAATCCGAGATTCATCGCCCATTTCTCGGATATGCCATAGTTGAACATAATATTCGGAGCGGCGAAAAAGCAATCACTGTGGGCATCAAGTTCTTCTTTCTCACTATGTAGGGTCACATGACTGTATTCAAGCCTGAGCCCGGCCTTATATGACAGCTTTTCAGACAACTTGGAAGAATACATAGCGTATGCTGCCGGTATGTATTCACTATGGACAAGGTCATTGCTGAGCGGAATCGAGAATTCCCATCCGCCGGTTTCAGGAATGAGTTCATACATCTTGTGGTCGATGTCGTTGTGCCTGTAAGTCATCTTGACTCCTGCTTCAAACTTGCCTTTGCCCAGGGCTGACAGGTAATCAGCCTGAAATGAAGTGTTGAACGGATGGCCTCCGGATACGGACTTCTGCACCATCTGCGTTTCTTCATAATAATATGACGGTCTGTGACCTGTAATTTTTGAAATGGCATAGGTCAGATTCAACTCCTTCCTGCCGGGGTCAAAGACATGCTTGTATCCAAGCGAGCTCTCGAAAGTCTCTCTGTTGAAGGTGATGTCAGTCTGACGGAAGATGTCACCCGGCACACCCTCATTGACGTAGTGGTTGTTGAAGTTCTGGAAGTTGTTCATCCTGGGGAATATGGCCTTGAAGTCCAAAGTCAGGATGTCATTTTTCGTCGCCTTGAAGTTCAGGTTCAAGCCTGCGTTATAGTAGGCGTTTTTCTTTGTGGCGCTGATCATCTGGTCGAGAGTGTTCCCGGTAGACTTTATCTGTCGGTGCATTTCACTCTCTATGAGGTCTTTCTCATACCGTCCGTTGCAGTTCGCACGGATGCCCCACCGTCCCTTGTTGTAACTCATCGCGAAATTGCCGTTCACAAATCCATTGAACCCGTAATTGAAGGCCGCCATCGAGCTGAAGCTGTTCGCGACCTGCTTCTTCGAGACTATGCTGATTATGCCGCCGGTACCTTCGGAATCATACTTGACATCCGGACTTGTGACTATGTCGATGCTTTGGACATTGGCTGCCGGAATGCTTCCGAGCCCGCCAAGAGTTGTCGGAACGCCGTCTACAAGGATGAGCACATTGCTGTTGCCACGTATTGACACATTGTCGCTGCCGTCCACATTCACCGATGAGGAGGAACGTATCACTTCCAGCACGGAGCCTGTGGATGCGCTGACGCTCTGCTCGGGATTTATGCGAGTCCTTTCGATGCTTACGCTCTTTGACGCCTGTTTGGCGCTGACTAATGCGCTATTCAGGGCGATTGTGTTCTGCCTGATTACAATGGTGCCGATATCAATTTTCGACTCAGCCTTGACATTCACAGAACGGGAAATATCCTCATATCCTATCGAGCTGACCTTGATTGTACACTCTCCGGACGCCTTGGCTTTGATAAGAAAGAAGCCTGTCGTATCTGACATGGCCCCTGTCACGACCTTGTCTCCTGAAAATAACGCTATTGACGCGTACATCACAGGATTGGACTCCGAATCCACAATCCGGCCACTGATTTCAGCAGAACTCGTCTGCGCATTTGCGCTGAAACAAACAAATGAAAGAAGTATTATTGTCAGAATTTTTATCATACACTGCAAAGATACTCACAATTGTCCAGAGATGTAGAGCGTAACGTCGATTCCCTTCTGGATTTCACCCCGGACGACACGAGCAGCATATTTACGTGGTTTGTACTTTGGAGTGAATGCCAGGAACTCATCCATCCCGGTATCGGGATTATCTTTGATGAAGGCCTCAAAGGCATTGACCAGTCTGGCAACCGTCTTTCGATCTGTATCGGTGAGCCTCGAGATGTCACGGAGGCTACGTTCTTCGACTCTGTAGTAGTGGAGAATTTGTTGTTTGATGTCCATAGAGATCATTGTTATGGATTTGCTTACTGCAAAGCCAAGACACCTCTCTCTTTGATCCCTTTCTCAATTATTTTGATGGTGGAATATTAAATTACTATCTTCACGGTCATCTTGCCTTCAACCAAATTGCGGAAGAACCTGACGATTTCCCAACCAATTGGCCGATGCAAGAGCCACGGTTACTGTAATGCTTGAGTATGTTGCAACCTTTTATTTGAAAGCAGCGTCCAACATTGAGAAACATTGTAGCACATGATTAATTGAACTTATGAAAAGAATAATCTGCCTTCTACCCATTATTGCATGCCTGACATCATGTTCAGCAGATAAGGAATATCATATCACGACTTCAGACAGTGTTGTGCTCCATGTTCATGTGAAAGGACACGGAGAGCCGTGCCTTTATCTGCATGGTGGTCCAGGTTCCGGCAGTACATGGATGAAGGAAATGGGCGGCAAGGAACTTGAGAGAAGGTACACCATGATTTACCTTGACCAAAGAGGCGTTTGCGGATCCACTGCCCCAGCAGACGGTAATTATGACCTTTCACGCCAGACTCTTGATTTCGAGGAAGTCAGGAAGGCGCTTGGATATGATGACTGGTTCCTTCTCGGCCACTCTTTCGGGGGAATATTGGAAATTGCTTATTGGCGGGATTATTCGGAAAGCATCAAGGGGATGATATTTGAAGACTGCACCTTGTCGATGAGCGACAGTTTCAGGGACAGCTGGCTGCCTGCGGCGATTGAAATTGTCGGCGAAGAATCAGCAGATCCCGTTGCAAAGGATACCACTGCCGAACTTCCCCTGCGCATGGCTGCCATCCAGAGTCAGCTGGACAACGACACCCGGGCTCTGATTTTTACTTGTGAAGAGAACAAGCACGTCAGCGACACATTGAATTCCTGGTCCTTCCACAAGGATTGCATCAGCCACGAATTTGGGGAGAAAGCAATGGAGATTGAAGACTACTGGGAAGATTTTCGCCCACTCAGTGCCACCGTGACGGTACCGGTCCTATTTTTCATTGGAGAATACGACCGCGCAATAGGCCCGGAATCATATAAGGACTTGAATTTCCCAAATGCGATAATCAGAATAGGAAAGTGTGGTCACTTCCCTTTTCTTGAATCTCCCGAAGAATGGGCAACCGCCCTCGATGATTTTCAATCCTTGTGCGACAAGAAGAAATCCCGTAAACAAAGCAAAATATAGCCGTTATTTTGCTCGCTGCGCCTGACGGGATTGTGCTCGCCGCTTGCGCCTGTCCCTTCGGATGCCGCTCCCTCCGGGCGCACATCCCTTACCGCCTGACGGCG
>R27__coassemble_297_pt1 | contig 35378 bp, 34 predicted proteins | sample R27__metabat2_low_PE_022 | metagenome-assembled genome bin R27 | reverse complement strand
AAAAATACGAAATAATAAGTAATTTTGCATAATTAAGAAAGTTAATCCAATGAACAGCAAAAATCCGATCATAGAGTTCGAAAACGTCACCATTTCCAACGGCGAAATGCCGGTGATAGAGGGTCTCGACCTCACAATCAGAGAGGGTGAATTCGTCTATCTCACAGGCAGGGTGGGCAGCGGCAAAACCTCCATCATCAGAACCCTGACAGGCGAGAATCCCGTGCTCGACGGCGAGGCCACGGTATGCGGATTCGACCTGACGAAGATCAGGAGGAAGCAAATACCGTACCTCAGGAGGGAGACCGGCGTCGTTTTCCAGGATTTCCAGCTGCTCACGGACCGCACCGTCGGCGACAACCTGCGCTTCGTCCTGAAGGCTACGGACTGGAAGGGATCGGAGAGCATCGAGGAGAGGATCACCGAAGTCCTCGAGGCCGTTGGGATGAAGCAGAAGGAGCACAGGATGCCGCACCAGCTCAGCGGAGGCGAACAGCAGCGCATCGCGATCGCCCGCGCGCTGCTCAACCGCCCGAGGATACTGCTGGCGGACGAGCCGACGGGCAACCTCGACAGCGAGACGGCAGACGGCATAATGCGCCTGCTGCGCGAAATCAACGCCAAGGGCACCGCGGTGCTCATGGTGACGCACAACCGCGACGTCATCAAGGCATATCCCGGCCGCATACTCTGGTGCGAGAACAACATCTGCAAGGAGCTGAGCAATGACCAGGCTGTATCGTGAGGTCATAGGGTGGTTCGAGGCCAACATGCCGGTCGCCGAGACCGAGCTGCACTACGACAGCCCCTTCCACCTCGTGGTGGCCGTCATCCTCTCCGCACAGTGCACCGACAAGCGTGTAAACCTCGTCACCCCCGCCCTTTTCGAACGTTTTCCCGGACCACGGGAGATGGCGGATGCCACGGTCGAGGAAATCTACGGCTACATAAGCTCGGTGTCATATCCCAACAACAAGGCAAGGCACCTGCAGGGCATGGCAAGCACCCTGCTTGAAGAATTCGGCGGCATCGTCCCGGACGATGTGGAACAGTTGCAGAAGTTGCCCGGCGTGGGACGAAAGACCGCCAACGTGGTGGCATCGGTCATCTACGACAAGCCGGTCATCGCCGTCGACACGCACGTCTTCCGCGTGGCTCGCCGCATCGGGCTCTCCAGGGGCAGGACAGTGCTCAAGGTCGAGGAAGACCTCACCCGCGGCTTTCCTGCCGAACTGCGCCCGAAGGCCCACCACTGGCTGATACTCCACGGACGCTACGTATGCACCGCCATAAAGCCAAAGTGCGAAGCCTGCGGCCTCGCACCTTGGTGTAAACATTTCAGGAAGCTATCTTCCTCCGCTGCTGAATCCGCCGCCGGAGAACCCGCCTCCTCCGCCGAATGACGAGTGGCCGCCGAAGCCGCCCCACGAACCGGACGAAGTGCCGGAGAAACCTCCGTATGAACGAACAGGTGCGACGTAGTTCGCATTGGTGATGGCCCTCGAGAGGGCATTGGTCATGTAGATCACGTTGCTCAGGGTGGTGTAGTCATAGACCACGACCTGCTCATAGATCTTCGGATCGATGTCCTTGAGCTCCTTCGCCACCTTGTCGGCGATGCCGAACAGGGCACCGTACACGAGATACTGCTGCCATACGGCCACCTCCACGCTCTTCCTCTCGTCAACAAGGGTGAAATCCTTGAGGAAGTTGCGGAAAGCCACGACTCCGCGGGCTTCCGCACGCCCCGATTCGGTCAACTTGGTTCCTTCAAGGAAACCGCCGGTGACCATGCTCTTCCTGGATGACGACTCAATGCTCTTCAGCCAGTCGCTCACCTCCTTCGTGTTGGACTGCGACCACCTGGAGAACTCCTTGTCCTGCAGGATGACATCCTTGCCGCTTGCCTTCTTCATCATGTTGTAGAGACTGACCTCTTCAGGGAAGAGGACGCTCTTGTCGGCAGACTCGTTGAAGGATATCTCGACCTTGTCCTTGGCGTCCCTCGACACCAGCAGACAGTTCTTCTGGAGCATGTCGAGGATCATCGCACAGGCCATGTAGTTCTTGCGGGACGAGCCTTCCAGCTTCTTGAGGACATACTCGGCGTCGAGAAGGTTGCCGTCGAACGGCGCGTCGCGCCGCCATGTGATGTCCGAATCCTTCGCTCCGAGGAATTTCCTGCGCTGGCGCCTGTTCATCTTGTCCAATCCCAGCTTCTTCTTCACGGCGCGGATGACCAGCCAGATGGGAAGCAATATGGGCAGAAAGAATATGAAGAGGCCGAGAATCAAGTAGATCACATTCTCGAGAGTCCAATCGAAAGCATCGTCCTTTCCGAAGTCGGCACCGTCGAGCGCCTTGTCGAGCACCGTCTGGAAACTGCCTGCGCGGACGCTGGGGGAAGAGAAGTATCCCTTGTCGAAGCGCATCAGCACGATCATGGAGCTGGACGACGACATCTTCCTTGAGGTCTCGACGAATGCCGCGCCGTCGGCGAAGCCCTGGGTTCCTTCATATCCGAAGCCCCAGATTCGCGCGAACGTGGTATCGACGGGAGTGCCGTCCGCGAGCGTCAATGACACCTTGGCATGTTTCGAAGGGGAGTTGCGCAGCGGCGTGATGAACTGCATGTGGATCATGTCATAGTCGTCCATCGACTTGACCACATTGGTCATCGTATAGGAGACGGTGAACACGTGCGGTCCGTGGCTTCCCACGCCCCAGCACAATTCATAGCCGTCGCTCTTTGTGACCATTCCGCAGCGGCCCGCCTTCTGCGAGATGGAGCGGTTGATGTTCCACTCCCCCTCGTTCACGAAATTCTGGCCTTTCTCGTCGCGCACCTCGAGTCCGGTGATGTCGATGTCGCCAAGGTTCTGGCGGGCAAGGTACCACTCGGTTATGTCATACGCTTTGACATCCCACACCTCGGTGATGCGCGCGCTGCCGTCATGGGCAAGCACGACATCCACCTCGACGTCGTTGACGGACGTGCTCTGCGACCATGCCGCCAGGGGCAGCACGGCGAGAAGGGCAAGCGACAGGAGACGCCTCATCATATCTTGAACGAAGGCATGTCGGTCTTGCCGGCAATCTCCTTGAGGTAATCCTTCGTGACAAAACCGAGGATCTTCGCCACGATCGAGCCGGGGAACTGACGGATGAGACGGTTGAAGGTAGTGACCGTGTCGTTGAAGGTCATGCGGCTCAGACGGACCTGGTTCTCGTATGTGTTGACGCTGTCCATCGTCTTGACGTACATGTCGTTGGCCTTGAGGTCAGGATACTGCTCCACGACCACTGCGATGCGGCTCATCGCCTTGGTGATGAGTTCCTCCTGTGCGTTGGCATCCTCTGCGGTGCTGTTGGAATCGATGCCGGCACGCTGGGAGATGACATCCTTCAAGGTATTGTATTCGTGTTCGTTGTAGGACTTGATGAGTTCGGCGAGAGCGGAAAGGGCATCCCAGCGGCTTGCCTGCTGGACACCGATCTGACTCATTGCATTCTTGCAGAATTCATCCTTTTCCACGAGTTCGCGCTGGACGCGGATGAACCAGAGAACGAGAACCGCAAGTACGGCGATGATGATGATTAAAGTCATGGTTTTGAAATTTTAGGGTTGTTACTGTTATGTTAGACACAAAAATAGCAAAAAAACTACACTCTCACTTGACAGGATGATATTTTATGATCTCCTCCTGCCATCTGGCGGTGTCCACGTGGGTGTATATCTCCGTCGTGAGGATGCTCTCGTGGCCGAGCATCTCCTGCACCATGCGCAGGTCCGCCCCGTTCTCGACCAAGTGCGAGGCGAAGGAGTGGCGGAAGGTGTGGGGCGATATCTCCTTGGTGATGCCGGCGGCCGCGGCGTTCTCCTTCACGATGTTGAACACCGACACGCGGGAGAGCACGCCGCCACGCCGGTTGATGAACAGCGCATCCTCCGCACCTTTCTGCAGTGGCCACGTGCGGCGGATGTCGAGCCACTTGAAGATGCTCTCCAGCGCCGGCTGCCCGATCGGGACCAGCCGCTGCTTGTTGCCCTTGCCCACCACGCGCACGAACTGCTCCGCGGCAAAGATGTCGGAGATGCAGAGCGACGTCAGCTCGCTCACCCTCAGGCCGCATGAATAGAGCACCTCAAGGATCGTGCGGTCGCGCTGCCCCTCCGGCCGGGAGAGGTCCACGGCGCCGATGACGGCCATCACCTCGTCGAAGGAGAGCACCGAAGGGAGATGTCTTCCGATCTTCGGGGCCTGGAGCCTGTCGCAAGGGTTCTCCACCAGCCGTCCCTCGCTGTCGAGGAAGACGTAGAGAGACCTCAACGAACTCAGGAGCCTCGCCTGGGAACGCTTTGAAAGCCCTTCGGAGAAACATTTGCCGACGAAGTCGGAGAGATTTTCGGAAGAGGCCTTCTCCGGGGCCTCGACGCCCGATTCACGGAGGAAGGCGAACAACTTCCGGCAGTCGGCAGAATAGCCGGACACGGTATTCGCGGAGAGAGCCCTCTCGAGCCTCATGTAGGACCTGTAGTCCGAAAGAGTAGCATCGTATATGTCGCCCTTCTTCTTGCTCATGTCCTACAAATATACAAAAAAGAGGTCAAATTGACCTCTTCTCTGTACCCCCGGGCAGAATCGAACTGCCATCTAAGGTTTAGGAAACCTCCATTCTATCCGTTGAACTACAAGGGCTTGCTAAAAAAACCGGACCATGGCCCGGTGCATTTTTCAGAATGTATCCAGATTATTCCTCAGTCTTGCTGATGACCTGACGACCACGGTAGTATCCGCATTCAGGGCATACGTGGTGATACATAACGGTAGCGCCACAGTTCGAGCAGGTTGCCATCTGAGGGACAACAGCTACGTCGTGTGTTCTTCTTTTATCTCTGCGCTGCTTGGAGATCTTGTGTTTCGGATGTGCCATTTCTAAATATTTTAATTGTTCTTTTCTTCAATCATGTCTTTCAGTGCGCTGAACGGGGAGTTCGTCTCTTTCGGCTCACCTGTCTCCGCGCAGATGCGGCTCAGCATCTCCGGATTGCACTTGCCTTCCGGATGGACCTTCACCATCGGGAGGCTGAGGCAGATGTAGTCATAGACGAACTGGCTGATGTTCACCTCTCCCTCCGAAGGGTCGATCACGATGACATCTTCCTGCTCGTCCGCGCTGTCGATGTCCACCGTGCCGAAGCCGACGGTAAGCTCGCGCTCCACGTCGACCTTGAGGACCAGGTCGTCGAGGCAGCGGTCACACTCGACAATCACGAAGCCCGACATGCGGCAGAAGATCTGCGCCATTGTCTGGTTTCTCGTGACCTGAGCCTTGACCGTACAGTCCGCGTCCTTTATCTGGCCGTTGTCGAAACCCTGAAAGAACTCGCCGTTTACCACAAATCTGAACGAGTGCTCTCCCTGCGCCAAACCCTTGAGCGGTATGACAATATCATTCTTCAGCTCGTCCATAATCTGCAAAATTGGGCTGCAAATATACGAAATTATTTTTAAATAACTAATTTAACTTGCGAATTGTCTACATCCTCGACCTTTTGCGCATCGTCTCGTCGAGGATCGTCTTCCTCATTCGCATGGACTTCGGCGTGACCTCCACGAGTTCGTCCTCCTGGATGTACTCCAGGGCCTCCTCGAGGCTGAACCTGATCGGAGGAGGAAGCATGACCTTCTCGTCGGTGCCGGCGGCGCGGACGTTGGTCAGCTTCTTGGTCTTGCAGACATTGATGTTGAGGTCGAATTCGCGAGTATGCTCGCCGACCACCTGACCCGCATAGATTTCCTCGCCCGGATCGATGAAGAAACGGCCCCTGTCCTGGAGCTTGTCCATCGCATATGCCACCGAAAGGCCGGTCTCGTTCGCCACGAGCGAACCGTTCGTACGCTTCTCGATGTCACCCTTGTAGGGCTCGTAGCCCTTGAAGCGGTGGGCTACTATGCTTTCGCCTGCAGTGGCTGTGAGCAGGTTGCTTCGCAGTCCCATGAGGCCCCTTGCGGGAATCTCGAAGTCGAGATGGGTGCGGTCTCCGCGTCCCTCCATGTGGATGAGGGCGCCCTTGCGGCGGGTGGTCAGCTCGATCGCACGGCCGACATACTCCTCGGGAACGTCGATGGTGAGGAACTCGATAGGTTCGCAGCGCTGTCCGTTGATGGTCTTGTCGAGCACGCGGGGCTGGCCGACCTGGAGTTCGAAGCCTTCGCGCCTCATGGTCTCGATGAGGATCGAGAGATGGAGGACGCCGCGGCCGTATACCACGAACGAATCCGCGTTCTGTCCGGGCTTCAGGCGGAGCGCGAGGTTCTTCTCGAGCTCGCGTTCGAGCCTCTCCTTCAGGTGGCGCGAAGTGACGTACTTGCCCTCGCGGCCGAAGAACGGGGAATCGTTGATCGAGAAGACCATGCTCATGGTAGGTTCGTCGACCGAAATCGGAGGAAGCGCCTCCGGATTCTCGAAATCCGCGATCGTGTCGCCGATCTCGAAGTCGTCGATGCCCACGACCGCGCAGATGTCACCGCAAGCGACGGATGCCACCTTGGCCTTGCCCAGGCCGTCGAAGACCATGAGTTCCTTTATCTTCTGCTTCTCGATGATGTCATATCTCTTGCAGAGGCTCACCGGCATTCCGGCCTTCAGCTCGCCGCGGGTGATGCGTCCGACTGCGATTCGGCCGACGTACGGAGAGTATTCCAGCGAGGAAATGAGCATCTGCGGGGTGCCTTCACGATATTCCGGAGCCGGAATCTCGGCGAGGATGGTGTCGAGGAGCACCGTGATGTCGTTGGTCGGACGACGCCAGTCCTCCGACATCCAGCCCTGCTTCGCGCTGCCGTAGATCGTCTTGAAGTCAAGCTGGTCCTCGGTCGTGTTGAGCGAGAACATCAGGTCGAACACCTGCTCGTTGACCTCGTCGGGGCGGCAGTTCGGCTTGTCGACCTTGTTGATCACCACTATCGGCTTCTTGCCCATCTCAATGGCCTTCTGAAGCACGAAACGCGTCTGCGGCATCGTTCCCTCGAAGGCGTCGACAAGCAGCAGCACGCCGTCGGCCATGTTGAGGACACGCTCCACCTCGCCGCCGAAGTCGGCATGGCCCGGAGTGTCGATGATGTTGATCTTCGTGCCCTTGTAAGGTACGGAAACGTTCTTCGCGAGAATTGTGATGCCTCTCTCGCGCTCGAGGTCGTTGTTGTCGAGGATGAGTTCGCCCAAGTTTTCAACCTTGCGTGTAAGTTGAGCCTGATAGATCATTCGGTCGACCAGCGTTGTCTTGCCGTGGTCGACGTGGGCGATGATCGCTATGTTTCTGATGTCTTGCATAAGGGCGCAAAATTACTTATATTTATGAAAAATGGTATTATTTAATGACTTTTTTTGACCTTCTCCACTCTACCAGGTTCCAATGAGAGGATGATTTGTTAAATTTGCATGAAGATTGTACGACAATACTGACACTTCAACCTTACCATGAGAAAAATAACCATTATCGCCACTCTCGCGGCAGTCGCCGCGCTGACGCTCGTCTCCTGCAAGGAGAACACCAAGGAAACACCCGAAATGACACAGACACAGGAACCAAAAGACAACGTACTGGTCGTCGTAGACGTCCAGAGAGACTTCTTCGATCCCGCCGGATCGCTCTACGTCAATGGAAGCGAGGAACTTCCGGACAAGATCGCCGCAATTGCCGAAGGCTACGACGCCATCGTGTTCACCCTGGACTGGCACCCGGGCAACCACTGCTCATTCGCCGCACAGGGCGGTCAATGGCCCTCACACTGCGTTGCATACACCCAGGGAGCAGGCCTTCCCGACCAGTTCGCATCCATCCTGGCCGCAGGCAGCGACAAGGTACAGATCTTCTTCAAGGGAAACGAGCAGGACAAGGAGCAGTACGGAGCCTTCGAAGGCCTCGCCAAGGGCAGCGTCATCTATGACTGGTTCACCTGCTGCCAGACGCTCGACGTCTGCGGCATAGCCGGTGACTACTGCGTCAAGGAGACCACCGCAAACATCCTCAAGGTCGTTCCCGCCGCGAAGGTCAGCATCCTCACCGACTGTGTGCGCAGCATCGACGACGGCTCGACCCTCGAGGCGTTCATCACTGAGACTGGCATCTCGAGCAAATAGGCCTTGGGAACGTTCAAGTCATTTCTCCGGCGCAAGGACATCGAGATATCCTTCAAGCGCTACGGCCTTGACGCCATGTCGGCGATGGCCCAGGGACTTTTCTGCACCCTGCTCATCGGCACCATCCTCAACACCATCGGCACTCAGTTTCACATTGGCGTGCTGACGCGCCCCGTGTTCACGTTGGGAGGCACCGGCTACACCATCGGCTCCATTGCGCAGGCGATGGTCGGCCCGGCAATGGCGGTGGCCATCGGATATGCGCTCAAGGCGCCCGGAATGGTGCTCTTCGCCCTGGCTCCGGTAGGTTATGCCACCAATGCGCTGGCTGGTGCGGGCGGACCGTTCGCGGTCTATGCCGTGGCCATCATCGCCGCGGAGTTCGGCAAGATGGTCAGCAAGGAGACGAAGGTCGACATCCTCGTCACCCCTTCCGTGACGCTGCTCTGCGGCGTCGGGATCGCATACCTGATCGCCGCACCGATCGGCAGCGCGGCCACATGGATCGGCAATGTCATCATGTGGGCGACCGAACTCCATCCGTTCTACATGGGCATGCTCGTGGCCGCCGTGGTCGGCATCGCCCTCACCCTCCCCATCTCCTCCGCCGCCATATGCGCCGGACTCGGGCTGACCGGCCTTGCCGGCGGCGCCGCCGTTGCAGGATGCTGCGCCCAAATGATCGGCTTCGCCGTGATGAGCTTCAAGGAAAACCGCTGGGGCGGCCTTGTCAGCCAGGGAATCGGCACCAGCATGCTCCAGATGGGCAACATCCTCAAGAACCCGAAGATCTGGATTGCGCCGATACTGGCCAGCATGATCACCGGCCCGATTGCCACCTGCGTCTTCCACATGGAGATGAACGGCGCGGCAGTCAACTCCGGCATGGGCACCTGCGGGCTCTGCGGCCCCATCGGCGTCTGGACCGGATGGACCGATCCCACGGCGTTCGACTGGATCGGAATGGCTCTCATCTGCTTCATCCTGCCGGCAGTGATCTGCCTGCTGCTTGGAGCTCTCTTCAGAAAGATCGGCTGGATCAGGGAAGACGACCTCAAGCTCTGACCGGCCATGTCCATACATTAACATCAATACCATGAAAAACCTTCATCTGCCTGTACTGGCACTGGTGCTTTCGGCAATCCTCTTCACTGCCGCCGGTGCCGATGCCAAGGCCCCTTCTTTCATCTCACCCGAAATCCACCCCGACGGCACCGTGACCTTCAGGTTCTATGCACCCCAGGCACAGTCCGTAAAGCTCACGGGAGAACCCGGAGCGGCGGACCTCGTCAAAGGCGAGGACGGAGTGTGGACCTACACCACTCCGAAGCCGCTTGACAGCGAACTGTATTTCTACCGCTTCAATGTCGACGATGCGGTGGTGACCGACCCGCGCAACTGCTACATCCTGCGTGACGGCGGCTCCAGCTACAGCTATTTCATAGTACCGGGAGGAAGAGGCGACCTCTACATCCCGCACGATGTACCGCACGGCACCGTAAGCAAGGTATGGTATCAGGCAGAGGCCCTCGGCATGCCGCGCAGGATGTCCATCTACACCCCGCCGGGATACGAGGAGGGCAAGGGCAGATATCCCGTGTTCTACCTGCTGCACGGGCAGGGAGGCGACGAGGAGGCCTGGCTGGTCTTCGGCCGCGCCGCACAGATATTTGACAACCTCTTGGCACAGGGACGCATCAAGCCGATGATCGTCGTCATGCCGAGCGGCACGACTCCCCACCAGGCCATTCCCGGCGAGTCCGGAGAGGGAATGTTCCGGCCTGACGGCAAGGGCGCCTACGACACCTCGTTCGAGATACAGTTCTGCGACATCCTCTCGTATGTCGACAAGCACTACCGCACGATACGCAAGCCCGGCGGCAGGGCAATAGCGGGACTTTCCATGGGCGGCGAACACGCTTTCCAGACCTCCCTCAACTATCCGGGCACCTTCGACTACGTAGGTCTCTTCTCATCATGCGCAAGGGTACGCACCCTCAACGGCAACGAGCTTCGCCCATCGATATATGAGGACACCTTGGAAAAGCTTGCGGTGCTCTTCAAGAACAAGCCCAAGCTCTACTACATCGCCATCGGCGAGAAGGACAGCCTCTATGGAATGAACGTCACCCTGAGGGAGATCCTCGACGAGAAGGGCTATCCATACATCTACAAGGAGTCGGCCGGCGGCCACTCCTGGCGCAACTGGCGCGTATATGTGACCGATTTCGCGGAAAGGCTCTTCAAATAGTCACGTCATGAAAACCCTGCTCGTCCTCTTCATCGTCGCGCTTGCGATCTCTTCCATCGGATGGAGGAAGTTCATCTATTTCATCAGCATCGGCTACGGCTTCAGCATAGCGGGGTGTGCAGTCGCGATGGTCGCAATGTTCTGGAAGGTCCTCAACGTTCCGACCGCGATCCTCTGCGCAATCCTCTTCCTGTATGGCTGCAGGCTCGGCGGCTACCTGCTGCTGCGCGAGCTCAAGAACGCCAACTACCGCAAGGTGCTTGCGGAAAACACCAGGGAGGAGGGTTATCCCGTCGGCGTGACCATCGCCATCTGGGTCTCATGCGCTTTCCTCTACATGGCAGAGGTCTGCCCTGTCGCCGCGCGCCTCGACAACACTGCAGCCGGCATGCCGGTCGACAAGCTCTGGGCTTGGATCGGCGCGGCGGTGATGGTCATCGGAGTATGCCTCGAAGCTGCCGCAGATGCGCAGAAGGCAGCCGCAAAGAAGGTCAACCCGAAGAGGTTCGTCGACACGGGCCTTTACAGGATCGTTCGCTGCCCGAACTATTTCGGTGAGATGGTGACATGGACGGGATGCCTCCTTGTCTGCATCGGGGCATCATGCACCTGGTGGCAGTGGCTCATCTCAGCCATCGGCTACATCGGCATCGTCTACATCATGTTCAGCGGCGCCCGCAGGCTGGAGGTCCGCCAGAACAAGAATTACGGGAGCGACCCGGTCTATCAGGAATATGTGAGGAAGACACCGATCCTTGTCCCCTTCCTTCCTATCTACAGCGTAGAAAAACACGGCTGGCTCCGCGGATAATATAGGAAGCAAAGGACGAAGGCCCGCGCTTTGCGCGCATCGCCGCGTCAGCGGCTGCAAATAGGTGCCCCCTCGAGCACGAAAAAAAAGAGGAACTTCCGAGGAAGACAAGGCCGAAGGCCCGCGCTTTGCGCGCATCGCCGCGTCAGCGGCTGCAAATAAGTGCCCACTGGGCACAAAAAACGAGGAACTTCCGAGGAAGCCAAGGCCGAAGGCCCGCGCTTTGCGCGCATCGCCGCGAAGCGGCAAATCGCGCCGCGTCAGCGGCTGCAAATAGGTGCCCCTCGGGCACACAAAAAAAGAGGAACTTCCGTTCCTCTTTTTTTGTGTGCCCAGGACAAGACTCGAACTTGCACGCCCTATAACAGGCACTAGCCCCTCAAGCTAGCGTGTCTACCAATTTCACCACCTGGGCAGGTGTTCGTTTTGGGACTGCAAATATACGAACATTTTTTACAATTGTGCAACTTTTGGTAAAAATTTGCAGAAATATTTTTCACGGACAAAAGAATGAGGCCGGTCCATGCGGGCCGGCCTCATTCTCATCGGCATTTTCGCCTACTCCCACTCGATGGTGCCTGACGGCTTCGGGGTAAGGTCGAACAGCACGCGGTTCACGCCTGCCACCTCGCTGGTGATGCGCTTGGTGATGTGCTGCAGGAGGCTGAAGGGAACGTCCTCAACCGTTGCGGTCATAGCGTCGCGAGTGTTGACGGCGCGGATGATGACAGGCCAGTCATAGGTACGCAGGTCATTCTTCACGCCGGTCGACTTGAAGTCAGGTACGATGGTGAAATACTGCCATACCTTGCCTTCGAGGCCGTTCTTCGCAAATTCCTCGCGAAGGATTGCGTCAGATTCGCGGACAGCCTCAAGCCTTTCGCGGGTGATGGCGCCCGTGCAGCGAACGCCGAGACCGGGTCCCGGGAAGGGCTGGCGGAAGACCATGTTGTCGGGAAGGCCGAGAGCCTTGCCGACCACCCTTACTTCGTCCTTGAAGAGGAACTTGACAGGCTCCACGAGTTCGAAGTCGAGGTCCTCGGGCAGACCGCCGACATTGTGGTGGGACTTCACCGGTCCAGACTCCAGGATGTCGGGATAGATGGTACCCTGTGCCAGGAACTTGATTCCGTCAAGCTTGCGTGCCTCCTCTTCGAAGACGCGGATGAACTCGGCGCCGATGATCTTGCGCTTGCGCTCGGGATCAGCCACACCTGCCAGCTTGTCGAGGAAACGGTCGACTGCGTCGACATAAACGAGATTCGCATTCATCTGGTTGCGGAACACTTCGACAACCTGCTCGGGTTCACCCTTGCGGAGAAGGCCGTGGTTGACATGCACGCAGACCAGCTGACGGCCGACAGCCTTGATGAGCAAAGCTGCGACGACCGAAGAATCAACACCACCGGAGAGGGCAAGAAGCACCTTCTTGTCACCTATCTGCTGGCGGAGAGAGGAAATCTGTTCGTTGATGAATTTTTCTGCAAGTTCCTGATTCACGATGCGTTCCATCGACTCAGGACGTAAATTGCTGTTTGACATTGGAGTATTGATAATTAATTGAAGTTACATCATTCGCCTCTTCCTGAAGATTATTATGGAGACGAGCACCGTGACCACCATCACGCCGCCCACCACCAGCATGTCCCAGTTTCCGCCGACGAGCGGCAGCTTGATGTTCATGCCGTAGATGCTCGCGATCAGGGTCGGAGGCATCAGCAGCAGGGAGACGAGAGTGAATACCTTCATCATCTTGTTCTGCTCGAGGTTGATCAGACCCAGGACGGTGTTCTGGAGGTATTCGAGCCTCTCGAAGCCGAAATTGGTATGGTTTATCAGTGAAGAGATATCTTTCAACAGGATGTTGAGCTTGCCCTGGACACCTTTCGGGAGCTTGGGGCTCTTGAGTATGCTCGAAATCATGCGCTGCTTGTCGACCACGTTCTCACGAACGAGCATCGTGTTTTCCTGCAGCTGGTTGATGTCGAGGAGGAAGTCCTCGCCCACGTCCTCGCCCAGGCTCACCCTCTTGCTGTACTGTCCGATCTCCTTCGACATCAGCTCGATCATGTCCGCGTCCAAGTCGATTCGGTTTTCCAGGATCCCGATGAGGATGTGGAAACCGGTCGGATAGAGCTTGCGGTTGAACTGCAGTCGGCGCTGGATGTCGGTGAAGCTTCGCAGGGGGACCTGACGTATGGACGTTATGGTATTGCCCGTGATGATGAACGACACGGACTCCATGGAGTAGTTCTCAGGACCAGGAATAAGGAAGTTGGTGTTGATGAAGATCGAGCCTTCTGTCTCGCTGTAACGCGAAGAGCTCTCGATCTCTTCGGCCTGCGCACGTGACTGCAGGTTCGTGTCGAGAAAATCCTCCACCGCACGCTTCTCGTCTCCCGTGGGATCGAAAAGATCGAGCCATACGGCCTCCTCCCTGGTAATTGTCTTCAGTATTTCGGTCGATTGAGAGATGTCAACCTGACCTTTGTTGTTGTAAAAAACTTCAATCATTTTCCCTTGAGTTTGCTTGGTTGGTCATTCCGTGAATTGAAAACGGTTACGACCTGCAGGCTCGAGGGTTCAGTTCTTCAAGCGCGACACGCCAGAACTCCGTGAGTCCTGCACGCTTTTCATCGTCGAGGGCATACGAGACCTTGTCCCGCAGATACTCGACTGCACAGTCGCCTGAAAACTGACTGACATGATTTTTTACAGCCCCTTGGACATCCGAGATGCCGTCCATGAGGGCTTGGTTGAACTTCTGAATGAACTGTGGCTCCAGATCCCTGACGGCCGTCCAGCATGCAAAGACGAAAGGCATCTCCTTGAGCTCGTACCACTCCGACGCCAGGTCGTAGACATATCTGAAGCCGTCGCCGTGCTGGAGCGCCTTGTCGCCTGTCAGCAGGCAGGTCAACGAGGTGTCGACGGGTCTTGAACTGAAATCGCGCGGTTCGAAGCGCGGCGCGACATTCCACTTGCGCTCGCAAAGGATGCGGGTGAGAAGGATGGAAGTGCGTGCATCGACATCCATGTGGATGACATCCGCCTCTTCGATGGGCACGGGAGAGCAGACCAGAGCTGCACCGAAGGCGCCTGACGCACCGATGCAGAAATCCGATACGATGCGCGAGCCTCGGATGCCGGGAATCGCGGCCACGGGGCAGAGAGCCAGGTCGACCTCGCCGGAGCGCAGGCTGTCGGCACACTTCGCGGGAGTGCAGAAGATGCACTCCATCTCGCCGGAAGCGACGAGATGCTTCAGCCCGCTTGCGAACGGAGCCGAACCGATGAAATCCATGACAGCTGCACGCACCATTTCTGTTCAGTTACAATCGTGCAAAGATACTTATTTTTTTAAAAAAAGAATCTTTGACGACCGATTTGTCCTTTTTTCAAGGCATCAACCAAGCAGATGCTCAAGCAATATCTTCAAGCCGATGCCAATCAGTATGAGACCTCCGATGAGGTTGCATTTCTTCCCAAGCAGGCGGCCGAGCCTCTCCCCTCCCCGCAATCCGATGAATGCGGCAAGAGCGGTCACGAGGCCGATCACAAGCACGGAAAAGAGGATTTCGCGCATCGGCATGTGCAGCATCGCGAAGGAGATGCCGACGGCCAGCGCATCGATGCTGGTGGCGATGGAGGCAACGACCAGCTTGCCGGTGTCCAACAGGTTGACAGGCTTCTCCTCATCCTTGGAAAAGGCTTCCACCACCATCTTGCCGCCGATGTAGGCAAGCAGGATGAAGGCCACCCAGTGGTCGAACGCCTCTATGTACTGGCTCACGGTCGAGCCCAGGAGCCAGCCGATGAAAGTGAACCCCGCCTGGAAAAGTGCGAAAGAGAGCACGATTCCGGCTCTCTTCCACACATTGGCGTCACCCAGGCAGGCGCCCCCCACGAGCGACACCGCGAGGGTGTCGAAGCAGAGGCCGACCGCGATGAGGAGTATCTCTATGAAGCTCATTCCGCTCAGGCAGTCTTTGAAGTGCGCACGCGGCAGAGCCACATTCCGATGAACGTGAGCAGGCCGTTGACGATCAGGAGCGTGAAGCCGAGGTCGAATCCCCAATACTTCTTGGAGAGGAGATTGAACACGAGGCAGAGCACCGGAGCTGCGATGGCAATGAGCGGAGCCGCACCGTCATGGACCTTGGTCTTGGTCAGGATGCCGAAGAAGAACATGCCGAGCAGAGGTCCATATGTATATGACGCAAGCTTGTAGACAAGGTTGACCACGGCGTCGCTGCTCACTATCTGGAGCACGACGATGATGATGAGGAAGACGAGCGCGACACAGGCGTGGACCCATTTGCGGATCTTGTCCTTGCGCCTGTCGTCGAGGTCCTCACGGCTGTTGAAGCCCAGGTAGTCGACGCAGAAGGAGGTCGTAAGCGCGGTCATGGCCGCACCTGCGCTCGGATAGGAAGCGGAGATCAGGCCGATGAGGAAGAATATTCCGACGCCGACGCCGAGATACTGGCTCGCTATCGTAGGGAAGAGTTCGTCCGTCTTTGCGAAGTCGATGCCCTTCGCCTGTGCGTAGACGCAGAGCAGGGCTCCCATGAGGACGAAGAAGAAGTTGACCACGACGATGATTATGGAGGTCGTGTACATGTTCTTCTGTGCAGCCTTGATGTCCTTGCATGCAAGGTTCTTCTGCATCATGGCCTGGTCCAGTCCGGTCATCGCTATGGTGACGAAGATGCCGGAGATGAACTGCTTGAGCGCGTTGGTGCCGTGGCTCCAGTCCCAGTCGAACCAACTCGTGAAGGTCTTGCCGAAGCCTACCGCACCCGCATTCTCATTGACGGTGCCGCCGACGACCGAGAACATCTGAGAGAAGTTCCAGTTCATGTCGCGGCAGATGTAGTAGATGGTAAGGCCGACTGCAAGAAGCATGAAGGTCGTCTGCAGAACGTCGGTCCAGATGATGGTCTTCACGCCACCCTTGAAGGTGTAGAGATAGAGCAGTATGAGGAACACTGCCGTGATGATCGTGAACAGCATCAGGGGCGAAATGCTCTCCACCAGCCCCTTTGGCATGAATGCAAAGAAGACGACGATCACGACGAACACCCTGACGGCGGCGCCAAGCAGCCTGGAGACTAGGAAGACCGTGGTTCCGGTCTTGTGCGTCTTGCTTCCGAAGCGTTCGCCGAGGTAGCCGTAGATCGAGGTGAGGTTCATCTTGTAGTAGATGGGCAGCAGCACCTTCGCGATGATGATGTAGCCGCCCACGAATCCGAGGACAAGAGGCATGTAGAAGAAGTTCTGCACCCAGACGTTGCCCGGTACGGAAATGAATGTTACGCCCGAGATCGAAGCGCCGATCATGCCGTAGGCGACAATCGGCCACGGAGCCTTCCTGTCACCCGCGAAGAAGGAGTTCTTCGAGCCCGCCTTGCGGGTCGTGAGCCAGGAGATGAAGAAAAGGAGCGCCGTGTATACCACGAAGGCAGCCAGGAACCATACGAAAGGAAATTCGTGTTTCATATTGTCAAGGTTTGAATAGTTGTCTGTTCTGTATCGAGCGGCCCAGCGTCAGCTCGTCGGTGTATTCCAGGTCGTCCCCGAAGCCGACGCCGCGCGCTATGGCCGTAACCTTCACGTCCAGTGACGAGAGGCGTTTGAAAATGTAGAAGGAGGTGGTCTCCCCTTCCATGTCCGTCCTGAGGGCCATCACGACCTCGGACACGTCGCCGCGCGAGATGCGTTCCAGCAGGCGCGGGATCGGAAGGTCGTCCGGTCCGATGCCGTCCAGCGGGGATATGACGCCGCCCAGGATATGGTACAGGCCGCGGTACTGTCCCGTGTTCTCTATGCTCAGCACGTCCCGAAGGTTCTCCACTACGCATATCAGCGAGTGGTCACGTCTCGGATCCGAGCAGAACGGGCAGTTGCCGTCGTCCGATATCATGTTGCAGTCGGGGCAGAAATGCGCCTCCTTCTTGAGGCGGGAGAAGGCCGTCACGAATCGGTCAACATTCTCCGCTGGCTGGCCGAGCATGTGCAGCGCAAGCCGCAGCGCGGTCTTGCGACCGACGCCGGGAAGCGACGCGAACTGCTCCACAGCCTCTTCGAGGAGCGCCGATGAATAGTTGTGACGGTACATCGCGGTATGTTATTCCGCCTTGTAGGCGTCCACAGCCCTGCGCACGCTGCCGTACTTGAGGAGAAGGGCCTTGGCCTCGCCGTAGTCGTCGATGCCGGCCTCGTCCATGATCATCTTGGTGCCGCGGTCAACGAGCTTTGCGTTGGTGAGCTGCATGTCCACCATCTTGTTGCCCTTGACGTGGCCCATGCGGATCATCACCGACGTGGATATCATGTTGAGCACGAGCTTCTGCGCGGTGCCGGATTTCATGCGGGTGCTGCCCGTCACGAACTCGGGGCCCACGACGGCCACGATCGGGATGTCCACCTCGTCCGCCACGGGTGCGCCGGGATTGCAGGTGATGCAGGCGGTGAGAAGCCCCCTGCGGCGAGCCTCGCGGACGCCGCCGATGACATAGGGCGTCGTGCCGGACGCGGCGATTCCGATGACGGTGTCGTTGATGCCGACATTGTATTCAAGCATGTCGTTCCAACCGGCCTCGAGGTTGTCCTCCGCGCCTTCGGCCGCCTTGCGGATCGCGCTGTCGCCGCCGGCCATCAGGCCGATGAACAGGTCGAACGGGGCGCCGTATGTCGGAGGTATCTCCGAAGCGTCGAGTATGCCGAGGCGGCCGCTCGTTCCGGCGCCGATGTAGAATACCCTTCCACCCTTCTTCATCCTCTCGACGATGCCCTCCACGAGCTTCTCGATCTGAGGAATGCACTTCTCGACTGCCAGCGGGACGTTCTTGTCCTCACGGTTCATGTTTTCCAACAGCTCTCGCGTCGGCATGGTGTCCAAGTTGGTGTAGTTGGACGACTGTTCGGTAACTTTCATCTCTATTTCTCCTTATGATATTCGACCAGACCCTCGATGGGGCTCTTGAGAATCTTGCCCATGCGCATTCCGTTCGCGCCCACCACCTTGGAAAGGATGTCGCTGTAGTAGAATGCGATCGACCCCACGAAGTTGACATCGTAGCGCCTGTAGTCATAGTGGACGATGTTGCGGTTGAGGAACTCGTTGAAGCTCGACTTGAGCAGGTTTGCGATATGGGTGTGGTTCTTGAATTCGTTGATGAACGGTGAGAACGAAGCCAGGAAACGGCTCGGCATCGGCTCGCGGTAGACCTTCTGAACTATTGCGGGGTAGTCGAGGCCGTAGCGCTTTACGAACTCCTTCTCGATCGCCTCCGGGAGAAGGCCCTTGATGAAGTCAGAGAGAAGCCTCTTGCCCAGATATGCGCCGCTCGCCTCGTCGCCGAGGATGAAGCCGCCGGCCTTGACATTCTTCGCGATGTCCTTGCCGTCATAGAAGCAGCTGTTGGCTCCCGTTCCGAGAATGCATGCGATGCCAGGCTTGTGTCCGCACAGGGCACGTGCCGCGGCGAGCACATCAGAAGCGACCTCGCATCTTGAATGGGGGAATACGGCCTTGAAGCAGCGGTCGAGCTTCGCGATGTTCGCGTCTCCCACAACGCCTGCGCCGTAGAAATAGACCTCGTCCACATCCGGACCCAGTTCCGGAAGGAGGAACTCGTTGAAGATGCCGATGATCTTCTCGTCTTCCATGAATACGGGATTGATACCCTCGGTGGCGATGGCCTTGACAGTGCCGTCGTTCATGATGGCTCTCCAATCGACCTTGGTAGAGCCGCTGTCAGCTATTAGTTGCATGATTCGTTCGGTTAATTGATGTTATTACAAACCACAAAGATAATCATTTCTTGCCAACAAACCTCAGGGTTTGACGCATTATGCTCCACTCCTGGCGGTTGCGATCCCAGCCGGCGGAGCCAAACGGCAGGCACCCGCCGGCAAAAGCCGAGGGAGGCGGAACTCTTCCGGGAAAAAGAGTTATCTTTACAAAAAAAAGAAGATGATCGAGATCGGAATCAAGGGGCATCAGCAGATGCTTGTCACGGAGTCTGACATCGCCACGGAGGTCGGAAGCGGGAAAGTGCGCGTATTCGCCACGCCCATGATGATAGCACTCATCGAAAAGACAGCCTCGCTGTCGGTGGAGCCCTACCTCGAAGAGGGTCAGACGACGGTCGGCACACTTGTCGACGTCACCCACACGGCAGCCACACCCATAGGGATGGAAGTCCATGCCGAAAGCGAGGTAATGGAAGTCGACCGCCGCCGCATAGTGTTTGCAGTCAAGGCATACGACGAGTGCGGTCCCATCGGTGAGGGGCGTCACGAGAGATTTGTGACGGACATTCGAAAATTCGAGGAGAAGTGCGCGTCAAAGCTCCGGAGCGTCCGGTAGCAGCGCTATTTGGACTTCTTCTCCTTCAGCTTGACCTTGTACATCTTCGGCCAGTACTTGCCGGTGAGGTAGATGCTGCCGTCGGCCTCGTTGTAGGCAATGCCGTTCAGGACGTCGGTCGAGGGCTTGCGCAGGTTCGCGGGAAGCAGGCCGGCACAGTTGACGACCGATTTCACCTTTCCGCTCTGCGGGTCGATGCGCACGATCAGGTCCGAGCCGTAGATGTTTGCCCATATCTCGCCGTCAATGTATTCCAGCTCGTTGAGATAGAGCACTCCCCTGCCCTCGTGCGTCACCTTGACGCTGCGCCTGACCATGAAGGACTCAGGGTCGCGGAAGGTCAGCGTCGAGGTCCCGTCGCTCATTATGAGGCTCTCGCCGTCGGTTGTCAGACCCCATCCCTCGCCAGTATAGGGCAACGTTCCCAGGCGCTTCCAGCTGTCGATGTCATAGACGAAGCAAACGCCTTCGCGCCAGGTCAGGATGTAGAGCCTGCCGTCAAAAACGCAGGCACCCTCGTTGAAGTATTTCCTGTCGAAATTCTCCCTCTTGAGCACCTTGCCCGTCGAGAGCTCCACCTTGCGGAACGACGACTCGCCGTACTGACCCGCAGACTCATAGAGCTGCCCGTCATGGAAGAAGAGGCCCTGCGTGTACGACGCCACGTCGTGCGGCAGAGTTTCGACCACCTGGACATTGTAGCGCTTGAACTCCTGCGCATTGGAGCAGGAGCAGATCGACACGAGCAGCGCTGTCGCAAGAAGGAAGACGTATCTTGAACGCATCATTTCACGTAATGTTTTTCACAGTCTGCCATTAGCGCAGGCGTGATGTCCTCGCAGTGCTTGTGGCACTGTGCGGAGAGGGTGTACATCCTGCCGATGCAGAAATTGACGTGCTCGCACTCGCTGCAGACGTCGGCTGCGCCAGTCGAGCCTTCCGCGCCCGCAGGCCCCGCAGCCTTGAGCTTGTTGACGAAATCGGTGTCGCGGATGAGCGCGCGGCCCATCTGCACCATCTCGAAGCCGGCGTCAAGCACCTCGTCGGCACCCTTGCGCGACACAACGCCTCCGACATATACCAACGGCACGTCGAGAGCCGCACGGAACTTCTTCGAATCCTCGAGGAAATAGTTCTCGTGGAAAGGAACCGTCGGCGCCATCATCTTGCCGAAGAGGCGCACGCCGATCTTGAGCCACCACTGGCTCATGGGCATGTAGTGGGTGATGGCCTTGACCGGGAAGTCGCCCTCCATAACGTACATCGGAGCCTTGCTCACGAAGCCGCCGCTGAGCACGAGAGCCTGGGCTCCGTCCTCGACGAGGCGCTTTGCCACCTTGATGCAGTCGTCGACCTCGAGGCCGCCCTTGAAACCGTCGCGGGTATTGGTCTTGACGAATATCGCAATCTTGCCCTCCGCAGCCTCGACCACCTCCTTCATGGCCATGTCCATGAAGCGCATGCGGTTCTCGAGGGAACCTCCGAACTCGTCACGGCGATGGTTGGTGAACGGGGACAGGAACTGGGAAATCAGATAGCCGTGGCCCGCATGTATCTCGACCGCGTCGAAGCCGGCCTGACGGGCAAGGCGGACAGCCTTTCCATAGTCCCTTGCCACGTCCTCGATCTCAATGCGGGACATCTTGTGGACAAGCGTCGGAGAGTAGATGTTGATGCCGCGGCTGGCGCCCTTCGGCATGCAGCCGCAGATCCTGCGGTGCGACATGTTGCCGCAATGGCCGAGCTGGATGGAGGCAAGCGAACCTTCGGCGTGGATTGCGTCGACAAGTTCCTTGAGTTCGGGAATGATCTCCTCGCGCATCCAGAGCTGGCGCTCGAACGAGAGGCCGCTGCGCGAAACGGAAGCGTATGCGAGGGTGGTCATGGCCACGCCACCCCTGGCGACTGCCGTATGATAGTCCCACAGTTCCTGTGAAGGACGGTTTCCGGGACACATGCCCTCGAATGCCGAGGAGCGTATCGTACGGTTTTTCAATGTTATGGGGCCCACCTTGAAAGGTGTGAAAAGTCTGTTCTCTTCAAATGCTGACATATTCCGGTACTTTTATGCAGATTGCAAATTTACAAAAAGAAAATGAATTGCTCCCTGATATGGGAATTATCCGTAAATTGCATCCCGTATTTCCCACAAGCGGGAAACATCAAGGCAATGGAGACCAAGGAATCACGATATGCGGAAATCCTCGCGACCGCAGGGGCGATCATCGACCCCGAGGCCGACGACATAGCGAACATGGCAAACATCGCGGCGCTGCTCCACCAGACATTCGGATTCTGGTGGACCGGCTTCTACCGCGTCATCGGAGACGAACTCGTGCTCGGGCCCTACCAGGGGCCGCCGGCTTGCACCCGCATCGCATTCGGCCGCGGAGTGTGCGGCACCGCCTGGCAGACTGCCAGGACGCTCAACGTGCCCGACGTGCACAAGTTCCCGGGCCACATCGCCTGCAGCAGCGAGTCCAACAGCGAGATAGTCGTACCCGTCGCAAGGGATGGGCGCATATTCGCGGTGCTGGACATCGACAGCAGGGAGTTCGGCACTTTCGACAGGACCGACGAGGCGTTCCTCGAAAGGATCGTCAGCCTTCTGTAGCATCCTGACAATCGCCGGGAAAGTCGGGAAGAGCAGAGAAGTGAGCCGGGATCTCCATCAGCCACAAGACATCAATCGGACGAAACCGGGCAATAATTGTGGATAATTGCTTAACTTTGCGGCCGAAGGTGAGACATTCCATCGCTCTTCCCGCAAGGGAAGGGAGGAAAGTCCGGGCAGCATAGAGCACTCCCCTGTGGAAAGCACAGATGGGCGCAAGTTCATGGCAGGCGTAACAGAAAACAACCGCCGAAGGCTACGGTCAGCGGCCACCGGGCAACCGGGGCATCGGGACGTGCCGAGGCAAGGGTGAAAACGCGAGGCAAGAGCTCACGGCTGCCGGCAGCGATGTCGGCGGGGTACGTTCCGGGAGGCTGCAAGGCCAAATATATCGGCAATCAAGGGTTGCTCGCCCGCTGCCGAGGGGTAGGCTGCAATAGATAAATGATGGAAGCCGGCCGCGAGGCCGGTACGGAACTCGGCTTATCGTCTCACCTTTTTTATTGAAACAAACATCGACAGATATGAAACGAATCCTCCTCCTTCTTGTCGCAATCGCGACCATGACAGTCTCCTGCAAGGCCCAGCCGGAGCAGCCCGCAGAAATCGATGCACGCTATACCGAAGAAGACGTCGCAAGGTTCAACGAAGTGATGTCATTCCTCGCAGACAGCCGCGACGCCTCCATGCCCGAGACGGTGATCAAGGTCGCGAAGCACCTCGTGGGCACCCCGTACGTCGCCTACACCCTCGAGATCGAGCCGGAGCAGCTCACGGTCAACACCCGCGAGACCGACTGCATCCTCTTCGTCGAGATGTGCCTTGCCATGTCGCTCACGTCCAAGGAGGAGAATCCCTCATTCGAGAAATACTGCGACAACCTGCGCAATCTCCGCTATCGCGACGGCGTCGTGGACGGATACGCTTCCCGCCTGCACTACACTTCCGAATGGATTCTTCAGGGTGAGGGCCGCGGCATCTTCCACGAGATCACCGGGGAGATCGGAGGAAAGCCCTACGACCAGAAATTCAGCTTCATGAGCACCCATCCCGACTCCTACAAGCAGCTCAAGAACGATCCCGCCCAGCTCGAGAAGATCAAGGAAGTCGAGAAGAACCTCGAACGGCATGATTATTTCGTGATCGCCAAGAGCGACCTCGGCCAGAGCGTCCCCGAAATCAAGAACGGAGACATCGTCTGTTTCAACGACTCGCACGAGGGACTGGACATCGCCCACGTGGGATACGCATACTGGAAGACCGACGACCTGCATTTCATCCACGCCTCCTTCACGAGGAAGCGGGTCATCATAAATGAAACGCCGCTTGTGGATTACACAAACGGCGTCAAGGGTCACAACGGCCTCAGGGTCGTGAGGCTCGCCGACTAGAAGTCCTATTCATACCTGATCGCGTCGATCGGATTGAGGCGGGAAGCCTTTCGTGCAGGATACCATCCGAAGAAGACTCCCGTGAAGGTACACACCAGGAACGAAAGCACGACCGAGAATGTCGACACTGCGGTAGCGGTGCCGAACATGCGTATTATCTTCGCGGCGGCGATGCCGAGCAGCACGCCTATGATGCCGCCTGCCACGCTGATGATTATCGACTCGATGAGGAACTGCCACAGGATGTGGCGCTCCTTCGCTCCGATGGACATGCGCAGGCCGATCTCGCGGGTTCGCTCAGTCACTGAAACGTACATGATGTTCATGATGCCGATGCCGCCGACGACCAGGGAGATGCCGGCAACGCAAGCCAGCAGCACGGTCAGAAGGTCCATGACGGAACTCATCGTCTCCATCATCTCCTGCTGCGAACGGACATTGAAGTCATTGTCGTCGCCAATCTTGATTCCATGGTTGGTCTGCAGGATGAGCGTCATCTCTTCGATGGCCTTGTCGGTATACTCCTCGGAAATCGCCGATGCGGTGATGCCCTGGATGTAGTTGATGGCCAGTATTCGTTTCTGGACGGTGGTGTAGGGAGCAATCACCATGTTGTCCTGGTCCTGTCCCATGTTGTTGTATCCCTTCGACTTGAGGACACCGACGATCTTCATCGGAATCTTGTTGAAACGGATGACCTGTCCGAGGGGTTCCTCCCCGTTGGGGAAGAGTTCGTCGACTACGGTCTTTCCGACCACGCAGACCTTGCCCGCATGCTTGATGTCCGAATCGTTGAACACGGCTCCGCTCTCTATCTCATAGCCGCGGATGTCGAGATACTGCTCGTTCACGCCGTAGATTGTCGTAGGGGTGTTCTTCGCCCCCTTGATTGCCTGACCGCTCGAACTGACCGTAGGAGTAATCTTGTCGACATAGCTGGACTCGCGCACGATGGACTCGTAGTCCTCCATCTTGAGGGTCTGCATGCTCGAGCCGCTCTGGCGCACGCCGCCGAAGCGGCCGTTGCCGGGGCTGACCATGATCATGTTCGAACCCATGGAACCGATCTCGGCGCGTATGCTCTGCTTCGAGCCGGCACCGATCGCAAGCATCGAGATGACCGACGCCACGCCGATGATGATGCCGAGCATCGTGAGGAAAGAACGCATCTTGTTGTTGGAGATGGCCTTCAGAGCTATCTTTATCAAATTGCTGAAATCCATACGTCAATCCTCCTCCTTTGGCATGGCTGCCAGCACTTCTTCAGCCGACAGCAGGTTGTCATTGTTGACGTCACTGACGATCCTGCCGTCACGAAGCGTGATGGTGCGGGTGCTGAACTGGGCGAGTTCAGGGTTGTGAGTGACGAATATTATGGTCTTCCCCTCTCGGTGCAGACGCTGGAAGAGCGCCAGCACCTCGTACGAGGTACGCGTATCAAGATTTCCCGTCGCCTCGTCGGCAAGGATGATGACAGGATCGTTGACGAGCGCACGCGCGATGGCGACCCTCTGCATCTGACCGCCGGAGAGCTGGTTCGACTTGTGCATCAGCCTGTCTCCCAGACCCACCGCCTCCAATGCCGCGACTGCCCTGCGCCTGCGTTCGGAGTGGCTCACGTCGCGATTGTACATCAGCGGAAGCTCCACGTTCTCGATCGACGTCGTCTTCGCCAGAAGGTTGTAGTTCTGGAAGATGAAGCCGATCTTGCGGTTGCGCAACGTCGCGCGGTCGTTCTTTCCCATCTCACGCACCGAGACTCCGTCGAGATAATACTCTCCCGAAGAGGCCACGTCGAGACATCCAAGGATGTTGAGCAGCGTGGACTTGCCGGAGCCGGAAGTTCCCATGATGGTGACGAACTCGCCCTGCGAGATGGTGAAGTTCACGCCGCGGAGGGCGCGCACTATCTCGTCACCTACATGAAACTCGCGCTTGAGGTTCTCTGTTCTGATGATTTCGCCCATCACTTTGTCCTCTTGTTCTCACCCTGCTGCGGACGCTGCGGCATGAAAGGATTGTTGCCTCCCGGCTGCGGCATCTTGCCGGCCATCTCAGGCTTGCCGCTCACGAGCTTGGTGCCGGTAACCACGCGGTCGCCCGTGTTGAGGCCGGAAATTATTTCAGTGAGCACGCCGTCGGTGACGCCGGTCACAACCTCGACAGGTTCGAGCGCGCCACCCTCCTTCTGGAGCCAGACGCAGTTATCCGGAACCTGGCCGGAGTAGTCCTCCGGCGTGAAGCGCAGGGCGCGGACGGGAACGGCATGGACACCCTGCTTGTCGAGAGTGTAGATTGTCACGTTCGCAGTCAGGCCCGGCTTGAGCTTGAGGTCGGGGTTCGGGGCGTCGATGACGACCTGGTAGGTCACGACGCTCGAAGTCGTGGTTGCCTGGAGCCTTACCTGGGTGACGGTGCCGTTGAACACGTCATCGGGGAATGCGTCCACCGCGAATTCCACGCGCTGGCCTTCGGTCACCTCCCCTATGTCTGCCTCGTCGATGGTAGCGATCACCCTCATCGCCTTCAGGTCGTTCGCGATTGTGAAGAGAGTCGGGGTGCTGAATCCGGAAGCCACGGTCTGGCCCTCGTCGACCGCCCTGGAAAGGACTACGCCGTCGATCGGGGAATAGATCTTGGCATAGCCGATGTTCTTCTCCGCCTTGCGGTAGTTGGACTGTGCCTGCTGGTAGGAATACTTCGCCCTCGAGAAGCTGTATTCAGCCGACTCATATTCGGTCTCGCTCACCAGTTCCTTCTCGAAGAGCCCCTTTATGCGGTTGTAGTTCTTGAGCTGGTAGTCATACTCCACCTTCGAGGCGTTCAGGTTTGCCTTCGAAGCCTCGAGTTCAGCCTCAAGGACGCTGCGGTCGAGTTCCGCGATCAGCTGGCCTTCCTTGACCTCGGAATTGAAGTCGACATATATCTTGGATATGATGCCGGAGACCTGGGTACCTACCTCGACCTGCTTGACGGGTTCGACAGTACCGGTAGCGGTAACGCTGCTGGAAATCGTTGTGGGCTGGATGACGGTGACCTGGTAGGTCAGGACCGGCTTTTCGGAGCCCTTGAATATGAAGAAAAGGGCTGCGGCGACCGCAACGGCCGCTACAAGAACCCAGATGATTATTTTGCCTGTCTTTTTCATGTTACAGTTCTATGGGTTGGTCGAGATATCTCTTGAGTAATTTTTCCGCGAAAATGGCCGAATACTTCGCCTGCAGCTGCTGCGAAAGCGCCGAGATGTAGCTGTTCTTCTCGGTCATGAGTTCGACGGTGTTCTTGATGCCGGCGGCGAACTGCTCGGTCACGAGATTGAAGCTCTCGCGGGAAGCCTCCATCTGCGCCGTGGCGGACTGGTACTTCTGCAGCGACGAAACCGCGTCGTTGTGGAGCTGCTCGAGAGTGCTGAGCAGCTGCTTGCGCTGGCTCTCTTCCTGCAGGCGCGCCGTCGAGCTCTGGATCTCCGCCTTGCGAACGCTTGTGCGCACCTGGCGGCCATTGAAGATGGGCAGGCTGAGGCTGAGGCCAAGGCTCTCGCCGAGCTTGTTTCCAAGCTGGTCGAAATAGGTCGTGCCTGCGCCCGAGGTGGCTCCGGTGGAAATTCCGGCGCTGAGCCTGATGGAAGGCATGTACGATCCCTTGGCGATCTTGACGCCCAGGTCTGCCGACTCAACGGAGAGGGCGGTGCTGCGCATCTGCGGGTTCGCCTCGGAGGCATATTCGTAGATCTGGCGTATCGTCGGTATCTCAGACTCGATCTGGAGTGTCGATACCTCGGGGTAGTATGGCTGGAAATCCTCGTCGAGTCCAAGCTCGAGCAGTTGCTTGAGCTTGAGTATGTCGCTCGAAAGCTGGTTTTCAGCAGAGACTATCTGATACTCGTCGCTTGCCTTCTGGGACTTGAGCTGCGCAAGGTCCACCTTCGAGATGGAGCCTGCCTGACGCAAAGCCTCTCCCCTCTCCACCTGCGAGGCGGAGAGTTCGGCAGCGAGTTTCTTCAGGTCGAGATTCTCCTTGTCATAGAGTATCTGGATGTAGGCCTGAGCGACGGACATCTCGATGTCCATCCTGGACTGCTCCACGTCATATCCGGCAGCTTCGTTCTGAACCTGCTGCTGTAGGACGGAATTGCGGAGGGCACCGCCCTGATAGAGCGTCATTCCCGAATTGAGTCCGAAGCTGTTGGTGACGCTTGCGCCGCCGGCCTTTTCCATATATTCATTGTAGGTGCTGATGTTCTTGAAGTTCGCCCCGAAGCTCGACGAGAAGCTGAGCGTCGGATAGAGCTGGGCCTTCGACTGCTCGAGTGAAGCCTCGGCGCTCTGGCGGCTGAGCTCCTTGGTCAGCACCTGGATGTTGTTGTCAAGCGCATAGTCGATGCATCTGCGGAGAGACCAAGTCTCCTGAGCCTGCATCTGGAGGAAAGCCAGCATGGCCGCCAGCACCAGTAATCTTCTTTTCATGTGCCTTGTCGGGTTCTATCTTGATTTTTCAGGATGCTCCATCGCCTCGCGGAAGAGACGCTCCTGCTCGTGGGACTCCCAGACGGAATACTGCTCAGGAGTAAGGACCTTCCTGTATTTCTTCTCGATCTTGCGCTGCCTCTCCTCCATCTGTTCCTTAAGGTCCTGAGGCATCTGAGGCCTTTCACCGTTGGGGCCGCCGAACTGAGGGCCACCCATGGGGGGACGCCCACCGCCCATGCCGGGACCGCCGCCCATTGGCATTCCGCCGCCCATGCCGGGACCGCCGCCCATTGGCATTCCGCCACCCATGCCGGGACCACCGCCCATGCCCATAGGCATTCCACCACCCATGGGACCTTCAAGCCTCCTGTTTTCTTCAGCCTGTGCCATGTTCCTGTGGAATTTGTATATCTTCTTGTACTGCTTTTCAGTCAGGGAAACCAGACGGTCGAGCGCATCTGCCTGACGTGTGGCAATCTGCTCCGGAGTCGGAGCCTCCATCATCTGAGGGAAGTCACCCCACATTCTCGGTCCCTGCGGAGGGAAATCCTGTGCCGATGCAAGCGTCACCGTCGCCGCAAAGAGCAAAAGAGCAATGGTTCTTTTCATGATTCATTCAAGTTTGTCTGTTGCACAATATCATTTCAATTAGACACCCGGAGCGGCAGAAAGTTTAACCGGCATGAAGCAAAAGAGGCCGACATTAAATGTCGACCTCCGCCCGGGAGCCACTCACCAGGCTCGAACTGGCGACCTGCGCGTTACGAATGCGCTGCTCTACCGACTGAGCTAAAGTGGCTTGCTTATGGGGTTGCAAATATAGGCATTTGTTGGAAAAACTGAAAAAATATTTTCAAATCTTCCTATTTGAACGCTTCCTCGCTCAAACCTCGTCCTCCGAGAGCCAGTTCCTTGAAATAGTCGGGCACCGGACGGCCCATCAATGCCTCGACATAGAGCTTGCCAATGTACTGCGAGAGCATGAAGCCGTGGCCTCGCATGCCCACGAAGAGGCCGAGGGCAGGATCGACGATGTATCGCGGCTCGGTATAGTAGCCGCACCACGTCGCCTGGAAACTCATTCCCTTGAGCTGCGGTATCCAGTCCGTGAAGACCTCTGATACGATCTCGAGGAACTCGCGGGTGTTGACCTTCAGGTTGCGGCCGGCATCGGCGGCATCGGAAGCAGGTGATGCGCAACCGATGATCTGGCCAGTCTCGGCCATCTGCTGCCCGTATACGGCAGAGAAGCCCTTGTAGTGCCTGCGGTCGATGAGCATGTCGAGCGAATCGCCGGCCTTGCCGATCAGGGGCAGGCGCTTGGTGATGAATGCCTGGTGGCGTACGGGATAGAGGCCCGTCTCGATGCCCAGCTGTGAGGCGAACTTCGCCGCACCGGCGCCGAGGGCGTTCACGAATATTTCCGTTTCATAGTTGGCATAGGTTCCGTCGCCCCGGCGAACGGTCACATGGTACATTCCGCCCACCTTCGACACGTTGACCAGTTCGGTGTTCTCGTAGACGCGGCCGCCGTGGCTGATGCCGATGCGGCGGACAGTGTCGATGGTCTTGCCCGGAGTGGCCTGCCAGCAGTCATTGGAGATGAGCGCGTGCGAGTAGATGTCGAGCGACGGGTTGAAATATTCCGATATCTCGCGCTGGAAATCCTTCCTTTCCACCATATAGGCGTCGGACCATGCACGGGATGCGTCGAGGGAGCGGTATGTCGCCTCGTCGTGGACGAAGTTGACATAACGGGTCATCTTGAGGTCGATGTTGCTCAAGGCGTTCACCTCGCGGAAGATCTGGAGGTTGTTGTTGGCTATGTCGGCAAGCGCGGGCAGCGAGAAGGCCGGGCGTCCTCCCGCGATGCAGCGCCAGCTGCTGCCGTGGTCATAGTTGACGAGCACGGGGTTGAAACCGGCCTCTGCCAGATAGCGGAAGAGAGCCGTGCCGGCCATGCCGCCGCCGGCCACGAAAGCGCCGACATGCTCCACCTTGGACTGGGTGACGGAAGCGGCGGTAATCAGCTCCTCTCCCCTGCCGTCGCTGCAGACGTTGCCTATCTCAACCAGGTTCGCCATCGGGCCGCGAGGAGTGAACTCGCCGACGACCTCGATGCCGTATGCCTTCAGCGCAGCCTTGGCGCGGGGCAGGCAGCGGCTGCCGCGGCATACGCCCATGCCGATGCGGGTGATGTGCTTCAGCTCGTGTGCCGTTATGCTCTTGCGCCCCTCGAGCATCCTGAGCAGGTCGCCCAGCTTTACGTCCTCGCAGTGACAGATGTAGGTATCAGCTTCGTCGGCCGCGGCAGGCTCAAGGTCGAGAGGCTCCGGATAGTCGGACTTCACGATGAAGCCGCGAGCCTTCACGATCGCCTCCGGCGCACTCTCGCCATATATTTCCGTAGCGGCAATCACCGCCACGTTGGTCTTGTTCGGCTTGACGATGATGCGCTCCACCTTGCCTTCTCCCACCTTTGCGCCGTTGTCGTCCACGAGATAGACCTCCGCGCCCGCCTCAAGGGCATACTCGACAGGAAGGAAGAGCTTGCGCGCCGCAGTCCTGTAGCCGAACAGGGCAAGGCCGGGGCAGTGCGAGACGCACTCCATGCAGCCGATGCACTTGTCGTAGTCGATCACCGGCGTGACCGAGGTTGAACTCTTGGTTATCGCACCCTGGGGGCACGAGAACGAGCACGGATTGCAGGCGAAACCATAGAGGCAGTCGGCGACCACGAAACCGCGCGCGGCCATGCGCTCGTCCGAAGGCATGGCAGGTTCGTCGAGCACGCGTCTGGGACGCTGCTGGGAATCGACATATTGCTTCGAGATGTCCAGATACTCTTCGTAGTTGATGCGCATGCCCATGTCCTGCATGATCTCGTAGGCGCACTGGCGGCCGCGCAGCACTGCCGACGTTCCCTCGCCGATGCGCACCGAGTCACCGGCGCCGTAGCAGTCGCGTCCGAAGACCTCGACACCCTTGCGGAAAAGCTGGTTGTCCGGCAGCAGGCCGGTGCAAATGTTGATGCAGTCGATGCCGTCGATGCGGCGTTCCGTGCCCGGAATGGGCTTGAAGTTCTCGCAACGGGCTATGATTGCGCCAACCACGCCGCTGCGGTCCTCGTTCGGAATCGCCTCCAGCAGCACGTGTGAAGTCATTATCGGTATGCCGAGACGCCTGACGCGGTTTGCCTGCACGGGGAATCCGCCCTCACGGGGCATGCCCTCTATTATGGCCTTCACGTGGGCGCCCGCCTGCACTGCCTGATATGAAGTCAGATAACCGATGTTGCCGGCGCCGACCGTAAGCACGTTCTTGCCCAGGAGCGTGAACTGGCGGTTCATCATCTTCTGGAAGACGGTAGCGGTATAGACGCCCGGCACGTCGTCATTCTTGAATGCCGGCATGAACGGGACTGCACCAGTCGCCACCACCAGGCGGTCCGCATCGATATAGAAGACCTCCTGGGTGGAGATGTTCTTCACCGCGAGACGGCGTCCGTCAAGGATGTCCCAGACCACGCAGTCGAGCATGATGCCCTCCTGCGAATCACCCGCCAGCGTGCGGGCGATGTCGAAGCCGCGCATGCCGCCGTATTTCTGCTCCTTCTCGAAGAAGAAGAACTGATGGGTCTGCATGGTGAACTGGCCGCCCACGGTGCTGTTGTTGTCGATGACGATGTTGTCCACGCCCGCGCCGCGCAGGACCTCCCTGACGGCAAGTCCGGCCGGGCCGGCACCGATTATCGCCACGGTGGTGCGATACACCTTGCGGGGGGAATCGCTCGCGCATTCGCTCTTCACGGAGTTGAACATGTCGCCCTTCTCCGGATTCCTGTTGGCATCGCCGATGCGCTCGACGCTGCCGACGCCGTCAACCGGAGTGATGCATATCCTGCGCACATGGCCGTCGACGAGCATCTCGCAGGCGCCGCATTTTCCGATGCCGCACTCCATCGTGCGGTTGCGTCCCTTGAGGGAATGCTGATGCACCGGATAGCCGGCCTGGTGAAGCGCCGCCGCTATCGTCTGACCCTTGCGACCCTTGACCGGTTCGCCTTCGAACAGGAATTCGACACTCTCCCCTTCGGGGATGTCTAGAATGGGATGATTCGTTATCTGATACATGTCTGTGTCTCTTTTATGGGGTAACAAATTTAACTAAAAAAATGCGTATTTGAACATATCGTCAATCGGTTTTTTGCAAAGCATTGCAATGTGTCACCCCGGTTGCTATCTTGCGCGGGTCTAAACCAAAAAAAAGGAGATTGTTATGAGAAAGAGACTAGTGGCGGCGGGGATAATCTCCTCGCTTGTCCTTTCATCCTGCCAATGGATGGAAAAGCCGCAGGAAAGGCCGGGACACCTGCATTTCACGATTGCCGAACCGCTCGAGAGCGTCAGCACCAGAGCCGTTTCACCATTCGACACGAACCATTTCATCCTCACCATCAGGAGCAACGCCGGAGAGACCGTCTACAGCGGAGAATACCGGGACAGGCCCAACGACATCGAAGTCAAGTCGGGCACCTATGAGGTGAGCCTCATCTCCGAGGAGTTCACTCACCCGGCATTCGACACGCCGCAGTACGGCGACTCGAAGATGATCGTCGTATCCAACGGAGAGGAGGTGAACGTGGCATTCCTGTGCAAGATGATGAACTCGGGCATCAAGATGACCTTCACCGGCAACTACTGCCAGAAATTTCCGACCGGCCACCTTGCCGTGCGACAGGATGGCGGGGAACTGAAGTTCATATTCACCGAGGACCGCACGGGCTACTTCAAGGCCTCCAACGTCCAGTTCATCCACATAGGTGACGACTGGTCGGAGACACCTTTGTTCAACAGGGTGCTCGGAGCCGGTGAACTGCACAGCATCACGCTGGACGCCTCCAGGGACGGGGCATGGTCATACTACACGGCCCAGGTCGACACCTCCGTCATACGCATCAGCGAGAGGGTGATGATAGGCGACGACCACTACGGGGAGAACGGGTCGACGAAGGAGACCGCCTACAGCGTCTCATCGGCTGCGGCGCACATGGGTGACACCGCCTGGGTATGGGGATACATCGTCGGCGGCGACCTGTCGACCTCCTCCATCGCCTTCGAAGGGCCGTTCGCCAAGAGCTCGAACATCGCCCTCGCCGAGAGCCCTTCCGAAAGGAGCCGCGACAACTGCTTCTCGGTCGAGCTCTCGAAGGCAAGCATCAAGAGCGCCCTCAACCTCGTGGACAACCCGGGCATCCTTGGAAGCAAGGTCTTCATCAAGGGAGTCGTGTCGACCTATTTCGGCCTGACGGGACTCAAGAACGTCACCGATTTCTCCATAGCCCAATAGACCGTCGACATGAAAAGACTTTTTGCAGCGCTTGTCGCGGCCGCAACGGCCGCGGCAGGATGCGTCGGCATAGGCCCCGACGCAGACGATTCATGGAGGGAGGACTCGACTGTCCGTCCCGTGACCGTAGAGGAAGCTCTTTCACGTCTCGACGAGTTCCTGGAGCAGTGCGAAGGAGAGATGATTCCCACGCGAAGCGGGACGGGACGCAAGGTTGCCTCAGTCCAGGCAGTGACGCTCGACGGCGGACAGACAAGGGCGGCGGCGGTGATGAGCGACGCCTACATCGTCAACTTCGCCGATGACGCCGGATTTGCCGTCCTTGGCGCGAACACGGCGGCAAGAAGCATAATCGCCGTAACCGAGAGCGGCTCGCTTGACGCGGGATCGCTTGCCGCCCCCACAGCTTCGGACGGATGCGGCGAAGGCGAAATGCCGCTGTGGGATGACGAGACATCGGATTTCTACAACTATGCGCAGGCGCGCGACGAGTGGATCGGAGTGCTGATCGCCTCCGGCATCGGTGAGCCCGCCAGCGCGGTTCCCGTGCAGTGGCCCGAAGTGTCGCCGCAGCTTCGCACGACATGGAGCCAGGGGAAATGGAAGGTCCAGGGCGTCTACAACAAATATTGCCGCACCCCTCTAGGCCACTGCACCTTGGCGGGGTGCTCGACCACTGCGCTCGCCATGATCCTGGCGCACAACAGCGCGCGCGTCACCCCGCCCGTCGATGGATGCACGCTTGACGGCAGCCTCGTCACCGGAAGCATGTTCGCAGATGAACTTGACCCGGAGGCGCAGGAGCAGGTCAGCCTGCTCTACGGCACCATCTTCAACGGCATCTCGAAGATCCTCTTCGGCAGCAAGGGCACCGGCATCACGACCGCCGCGGTCGAGAGATACATCCGCAACAAGTGCGGAGGCTACCGCAACGTAAGGCGCCACTGCGCCTCAAGATTCTCCCCGGAGATGCAGAGGGCGGCAGCAGCCATGCTTGCCGACGGGCTGCCGATATTCATTTCCGCCTTTCCTCCCGTGACGGACATCATTGACGGAAGCAACGGCGGCCACTCCTGGGTGATCGACGGGGCGAAGCGGGCCGATTCGGGACGCTACCGCGGGGAATATGTCGTCCACTGCAACTGGGGATGGCACGGAGCGTACAACGGATGGTTCTCCACCGGGTGCTTCAATCCGAAGGAGGCCGACGAGTATGACGGTTATCACGGCAGTGAATTCTCGCAGTACAGCTGGCATTTCAGGATGTTGTCGTACGAAATCTAGAAAAGCGAAAAAAAAGTTCGAAATCTTCAAAAAAGTGTTAAAAAAATTTTGGACTATAACATTTTTGTTATATTTTTGCACTCGATTACCATAATACCACGGAAGATTTACTCATTCATGAAAGCAAACGCTACTATCATGAAGGAGCAGGACGGCTCCTTCTGCATCAGTGCTATCGGCAAAAAGCGGATTGCGGGACATGGTATGACGGTCGCCGAGGCAAAGGAGGATTTCGAATCGAAGCTTTCCGCATCCGGAACCAGATGCAAGGTCGTGTACAGTTTCGACATCGCCTCTGTCTTCGACCTGTTCAGCTACATCAACGTCTCTCAGTTTGCCAACAAGGCAGGAATGAACTCATCTCTTCTCCGCCAATATCGAATGGGAGGAACTCCGATCTCCGAGAAACAAGCCGGAAAGATCGAGTCGGCCCTCCACAGATGCGGCGAAGAACTCATGGCTCTATCCCTGATAGCACACTAAGACCCTAAACCAAAAAGCCCTGCACGTGACGCCGATTCACTGCAGGGCTTTTTTAAAATTATTATCGATTATTTTGGATATTTCGGCAGATATGTCTACTTTTGCAGTCCCGTATAGGGTTCTGATTCGCTAGCTCAGTTGGTAGAGCACAGCACTTTTAATGCTGGGGTCTTGGGTTCGAGCCCCAAGCGGATCACAGGT
>R27__coassemble_266_pt1 | contig 38617 bp, 26 predicted proteins | sample R27__metabat2_low_PE_022 | metagenome-assembled genome bin R27 | reverse complement strand
CTAAAACCGACCTATTAACACGAGTAATTAATTAGCTGTCATTCCATTGCAGAAATGATATCATAACTAACCTACATATCGTGCGAACGGCATAGAATCCATTATCCATAACTTTATATTGTACCGAAAAGATGGCATCACTGTCTTCAATTGTCAACGTCTACCACAGACCAGAAATCGTTGAAATCCCATCAATCATGGGAGAAGAACTCCTTTGCACCAGCCCCGGCAACGGAAGCGGCATCGGCGACTGGAAAGACGACCCTGATCCAATTGTTAATTTTATCATAGCTTATGCGCATTTCTAAATTCTTCTTGGCAGCGGTTACTGTCATCGCTGCATTGACCTTCTCTTCGTGCCAGCGCGAGGAGTTGTCCGAATTGTTTGGAAGAGACAGGACCGAATGCTCAATTGTTGTTGATTTCGCTTCGACGAGAACCGTAAATCAGAACATGAGCACAGCTTGGGCTACTGGTGACGCAATGAGCGTCTTCTACTCCAATGCAGGCGAAGCAAACTACAACGTCAGCAAGTACACTTATGTCGGTTCCGGAAACGAGTTCACTGGTTCTGCCTCCCACCTCGGCGAGACCAATGACTGGCTTCTCTTCTACCCCTACTATGCAAGCAACAAGAATGCAGCTGCAGTGAAATACACCGTAGCCGCAGCACAGACTCAGCAGGGCAACAGCAGCACTGCCCACCTCTGCGGTGAAAACTTCCCCCTGTATGGAAAAAGCCTCGGCCTCGCCAAGACTGAACAGATGCACATCGCTGTCGACAACGTCAACGCAGCACTGGTCTTCGACGTCACCAACACCGAGGATTATTCAATCATAGTCAAGGAAGTCGTCTTTACCGCACCCGCCGAGATCAACGGCGATTTCGTGGCCGACCTCACCAAGGACAGCTTCGAGCCCGCGGCAAACGGCAACAACTCCAACACCGTCACTGTCACCGTCACCGACGGAACTGCCATCGCCAACGGAGCAAGCGCCTCGTTCTATGCAGGCGTGGTCCCCTTCACCGCGGCAAGCGGCTCGGAACTCAACGTGACGATCAAGGCTGTCAAGGCTGACGATCCCACACAGGCCGTCGAGTATGAACACACCTACACGCTTGGTTCGAACACCTCTTTTGCAGCCGGCGTGTTCAAGCACTTCACGGTCAATTTCGAGGACACCTCCGCACCTGCACCCTCAGTCGAGGGCTACAGCCTCGTGACTTCAGTTCCGTCCGACTGGTCGGGAAGATACATCATCGTATCTGCCGACAAGAGCCTGGTCTTCACCGGTGACAACGGCACTTCCAACTCGTATACGCTCCAGTCCAGCGACCTGAACAACGGCATCATCACCAAGGACTGCAGCAGCTACGAGTTCACCATCCAGAAGTCAGGCGACAACTATTACCTGATCCACAACAACCAGTACATGTACTGCAGCTACAGAGCCGGCAACGGCACGACTGGCATAGCATTCAGCAGCAACCAGCAGGCCCTCAACTTCGAGCTCCAGAGCAACGGAACATTCGGTTTCTGGATGAATGATGGTTCAACCGACCAATATCTCTACTACAAGTCCGGCAGCAACGCCAACTACTTCAAGTTCGGTGGAAGCTCCGAAGGCAACTGCGTATATCTCTACAAGTATTCAGACGACAACACTGTTCCTGACACGCCGACGACACCCACCGGTGACCAGTATGTGAAGGTGACATCTGCTCCTACGGACTGGAGCGGCACATACCTCTTTGTCGACGAGACCAGCTCCAAGGCATTCGCAGCCATGGACGGCATCACCGGACACGCCGTATCGGTCACCATCAACAACGGCACCATCGAGTCCAACAACGAGATAGATGAATACGCCCTTACCGTCACCGCTACCGGAGTCAACCACACCAACGTCGGCCAGCCTTCATACAGCGTCCAGAACAGCGACGGCAAGTACATCTTCTATTCCCAGAGCGCAATCCAGATTGCTGACACCGACGTCTTGAACAAGGGTTCACAGTATGGCGGAAACGTGACCTACAACCACTGCTTCGCATATCAGGACGGTGCAGTACAGGTCCTCAGTTCGGGCAACTACAACGGCTTCACCAAGTATTATCTTGCATACAGCAACTCGGCATTCTCCTACAGCAGCACCGAGAGCCACAACATCCAGCTCTACAAGCTTGAAACCGGCACCACTCCGAGCAAGCAGGACCAGCTGTTGTCATTCAGCACTTCCCCTGTCACCTGGATTCTCGGCGATACATACAAGATCGGCTCCAGCTATGACGTCCAGCCTGTACAAGACGCCATGACAACCGTCACCTACAGTTCCTCCGACCCTTCGGTCGCAACCGTCAGCGGCACCAAGATAACCATCGTTGGCGCTGGAACCACCTCGATCACGGCTACGGCGGCATCATCCGCTGCTTACAATGCGGCTTCGGCATACTACGAACTCCAGATCACTTCTACAGAACATCAAGGCGAAGACAAATACGACAAGGTTACCGAGGAGCCCTCTTCATGGGACGGAACTTACATCGTAGTCGATGAGGCCGCACACAAGGCATTCACCCCGTTTGCCGAGAACAAGCCGAACTTCGCATATGACATCACCATCGAGAACGGCGTCGTCTATGCCGACATCGACCTGTCCAAATATGCAATCACCATCACCGACGCCGGCGTAGACCATGCAAACGGCAACCTCACCGGCCAGCGCGCATACGATGTCAAGAACACCGACGGCTACTATCTCTACTGGTCAAGCGATTTCGGCAATCTGAGCGAAGCTGAGATCCACATCAAGGAAACCAACCAGGCATCCAACAACGGTACGACATACACCTACTACCACGCATTCAAGGTCGTAAGCGGCGGCGTCCAGCTCGTGTCCGCAATCCATCTCAGCGATGGAAACGCCTACTATCTCGGCTACAGCAACGGAGCCTTCAACTACACGACCGATTCGTCAAGGAAAGTCCAGCTCTACAAGCTTTCCGGCTCGGTGACTCCACAGCCCGGCAAGCAGGACCAGACATTGTCATTCAGCACCTCTCCTGTCACCTGGACTCTCGGCGACACATACAAAGTCGGCAGCAGCTATAACGTACAGACGGTCTCCGGTGCACAGACATCCGTTTCCTACAGTTCATCCAACTCTTCGGTCGCAACCGTAAACGGCAACAAGATAACCATCGTCGGCACCGGATCCACCACGATCACGGCCACGGCGGCATCATCCACCACATACAATGCGGCTTCGGCAAGCTATGAACTCAGGATCAATCCTGCAGCCGCGACCATCAAGGGCTACAGCCTCGTGACTTCAGTTCCGTCCGACTGGTCGGGAAGATACATCATCGTATCTGCCGACAAGAGCCTGGTCTTCACCGGTGACAACGGCACTTCCAACTCGTATACGCTCCAGTCCAGCGACCTGAACAACGGCATCATCACCAAGGACTGCAGCAGCTACGAGTTCACCATCCAGAAGTCAGGCGACAACTATTACCTGATCCACAACAACCAGTACATGTACTGCAGCTACAGAGCCGGCAACGGCACGACTGGCATAGCATTCAGCAGCAACCAGCAGGCCCTCAACTTCGAGCTCCAGAGCAACGGAACATTCGGTTTCTGGATGAATGATGGTTCAACCGACCAATATCTCTACTACAAGTCCGGCAGCAACGCCAACTACTTCAAGTTCGGTGGAAGCTCCGAAGGCAACTGCGTATATCTCTACAAGTATTCGGAGGAAAGCACGACCCCTGACACTCCTTCTACCCCTGAAGGCAATTCCTACGTGAAGGTGACGTCGGCTCCTACGGACTGGAGCGGCACATACCTCTTTGTCGACGAGACCAGCAACAGGGCATTCGCCTATGACCAGACCAGCGGCTACAACGTGTCGGTAGCCATCGACAACGGTACGATTGCTGCTACTTCCGAGCTTGCAAATTATGCCGTCACCGTCTCCGGCGTAGGTGAAAAGCATGCCAACAACACGTCTCTCGATGCTTACGACGTGAAGACCAGCACTGGCAAATACATCTTCTACAGCAACAGTTCAATCAACGTGTCGGACAACAACTACAAGGTTGACAGCGGCACGACTTACTACTACTATCATACATTCATGTATGACAATGGTGTACAGATGATGAGCGGACGTCAGCAAAACGGCTCCAACAAGTACTACATGCGCTACAGCAGCGGATTTGGTTATTCTACGAGCTCCTCCAACCGTGTCCAGCTCTACAAGCTGTCCAGCGGGTCGTCATCGGGCAAGCAGAATCAGACTCTCAGCTTCTCCACCGGAAACGTAGCATGGACGATCGGCAACGGATATGCAATCAACGGCACCTACTCAGTTCAGAGCGTCAACGGCGCAAAAACTGCCGTGACCTACACCTCGAACAACTCCTCCGTCGCGACGATCAGCGGAACCCAGCTTACCATCAAGGGCACCGGCACCACGACCATCACCGCAACCGCACAGGCATCCGACACCTACAACGCCGGTTCAGCAACGTACACGCTGGTAATTACCCAGGAGGGCGCATTCAACCTTGAGAACAGCTCTTTGAAGTCTTACCTCGACGCAGCTGCGACCAGCTACACCAATGACAACTATTCGAGCACGTCGATAGTCACCAACTATTCGTCCAACAGCGCTTCCAACCGCAAGGACACTCCCGCACCTGTAACGCTCTCTTGGACAAGTTCCACCTCCGGCACCAAGACCGTCTATGTCTACAACAACTCTTCGATGACCGACCTGGAGATGTCAACGACGACCACAAGCTCATCCGTCGACATCCTCAACCTCATCCCCAACAGGCAGTATTGGTACAAGGTGATGTCCTCCACCAATTCCCAGATTGCAAGCGGCAACTTCACGACGGAAGGCCGTCGCCGCATGCTCAAGGTCAGCGACACCTATGCAATCGGACATGCGAACAACTGCCGTGACTTCGGCGGTCTTACCACCACCGACGGCAAGACCCTGAAATATGGCATGATCTTCCGCGGGACGAACATGGACGCCACGACCGATACCGAGAAGGAATACCTTACCGGCTACATGAACGTCGGCCTCGACGTCGACCTCCGCTCCGGCAGCAGCTGGGGAGGCGGCTACGGCGGTGGTGACAGCGGATCCTCATACAGCAACAACCCTTATTCCGACTCGAAGTGGGGCGTGACCTATTGCAACGCCGGATTCAGCGGTACCATCAGCGACTTCTATGTGGGAACTGCCAATTCCAGATTCGTGCAGCTTTTCACCGCCATCCTTTCAACCCTCAACTCCGGCAAGGCCGCATACATCCACTGCTACGTCGGCGCGGACCGTACCGGCTACACCTGCATGCTTCTTGAAGCAGTCCTCGGCGTCTCACAGAAAGACTGCTCGATCGACTTCGAGCTCACATCCTTCAGCGTCGTCGGCACCAGGACACGTACAGGCAGCGGCAACTCGATCGGCAAGGATGGACTCAACTACATCAGCGGATACAGCAAAGGCTCCACTTTCCAGGAGAAGGCATACAACATCCTTCTTGACTACGGTGTAACCGCAAACCAGATCGCAGAATTCAAATCCTTGATGCTCCAATAAAAGTTTTGGATTATGAAAACAATTGAAAACAAACTTGTCGAATATATTTCGCCGGTGGCGGAATGTTTCGAAATAGAGGCTCCGGACGCCCTGTGCGAAACGAGCTGGAACCCTCCGGGAAGCAGTTCCCACTTTGAAGATGATTGGTTAGGTTAAATAAAAAAGTATCATATGAAAAAATATATTTCGTTTATTGCGGTCTGCGCAATGATCCTCTTGGGATTCAACTCCTGTCAGAACATCGAGTCTGAGATGGATGTCTATGGCAAGGGAATCCACAAGGTCACGTTCTCGGCACAGCTCTCGGATGACACCAAGACTGCACTTGAACTCAGAATCGTCCCCGACTGGAGAAATACTCCGACGTCCAGCATCCACCTCTTCGAGACCTACAACTCCTCGACAGTTGAAGGGCAGAATGTATCCATCGAAACAAAGGAAGAAGAACACTATCGCAAGGCATACTTTACTGCTGACTTTGACGAGACGCAGACAATCATCGTCGATCCCCCCACAACAAGGGCTTCATCCAACACCTATATATATAATGCCATCATAGGCAAGAAGGTCGACGACAAATATGTCATTCCTGCAATCCAGGAGCCCGACCAGGAGATCTCTTCCCTCGACCCGAACGCCGATTTCCTCATCGGCAAGAAGGTCGAGACTGAGAGCAGGTATCAGAACGAACCTCTCCAGATCAAGTTCGAGCGTCCCGTCGCTCTTGCAAGGCTCGCATTCTACGGTCTCGAGGCCGGCGCCGAGGAGAAGATCCTCTCCGTCAAGCTTGAGGCAGTGGACCCTCTGACAGGTTCAGTCTCTTATGACGACATCAACTTCGAAGACGGCACCACCACCTTCGACACCACCGACGGTTCCAACACCATCACGCTGAACTACGGCCTCGTAGGCGCCGACCAGAAGTCAGTGTTCTACGCTTATTTCATAACGACTCCCGGAACCCACCAGATTTCCTCCGTCAGTCTGACCACCGACAAGCATGTCTACACCAAGTCCTTCGAGACTCCCGTTTCGCTCGTATTCGACATCAAGAACTTCAAGAACATCGCGGTCAGCATGGTCGGCATCGAGGGCAAGTCCAATGAAGATCAGAAACTTGACCAGACCATCGAGTGGATGAAGAACTCACAGGCCATCACTACGGATTCATATGACCTCGCATCAAATGAAGCATATGTCTTGCCCGTGGTCAGCGGTGCGCAAACCAATCTCACCTATGAGTCAAGCAAGCCTGAAGTTGCAACCATCAACGACGAAGGCGTCATCACCTTCGTAGGAGTCGGTGAAACCACCATCAAGGCAACTGCAGCAGAGGATGACTTCTACAATGAAGCCACCGCCGAGTTCGTCCTTACGGTCACCCGGACGGTGAATCCCAATGTCACCTACTACAAGACCGACATCCTCGAACCTGGCTATGAATACATTGTCGTCTCCAACGGCCATGCAGTTCAAGCGACCACCGACGGCACCGCAGGCGCCGTGGAGGTAACCGTCGAGAACGACCAGATCGTCATGGCTGCCGACGCAAGCCTCATCTGGACTTGCGAAAAGCCGCAAACCAGCCTTACTGAAGGCACATACACGCTCTCCAACAATGGAAAGAGCTTGTATCGCATATCAAGCAGCGGCAATTTCAGCCTCGGCGTGGGTGAACAGCCCGCTTCCCTTACCAAGTACTACCTCTGGGACTATCTCGACAACCACATCACCCATACCAGTACAGGAGGAAGCTCAACCAACCATTATTGGTTCTACTACACTGATGGCAGTTGGAAGTTCTCATATGCAACATCCATCCCCGAAACCAACCCTACATATCTCTTTACGGTACGTGCTCCCCAGACAGTTTCCTTCACAAATGTGGAGAACGCACAGATTGACATGGCCGCTGCTGACAAGACCTTCAAGGCCACTCTCGAGGGTGTAGCGGAGGGAGCGAATGTGACTTATGCTTCAAGTGACGAGAACGTCGCCACAGTAGCCGCTGACGGTACCGTGACCGGCGTCGGCAAGGGTACCGCGACCATCACCGCGACAGTCGCCGGCACATCCCAATACCAGGGCGCAGAAGTATCATACACCATCGAAATCATCAACTCGGCTGCCGTTGCCACCAAGTTCTACAAGGTGACCAGCGTCACGGTCGGCCAGTCATACCTTATCGTATCCAACGGCCAGGCACTCAAGAACGACAACGGTTCCATTGGCACCGAGGCCGTCACAGTCAACAGCGACATCATCGAACTCGAGGATTATGACGCCCTCGTGTGGACCGCAGGCACCCCGGTGGCATCTGACGAGAATTACGAGGGTCCGACTTTCGCCAACAATGGCAAGTACCTTTACCGCAGCAGCACGACTTTGTCTCTCGCAAGTTCTACCAGCGGAAAATACAATGACTACAACTACGTGGCACATTCTTCCGTCTCTGGCGCATATTGCCTCAAGACCGGAGGATACAACGTATACTATGACAATGGTTGGAAGGCCGGCAGCTCAAGCAGCAGCACCACAGCCACCCTCTATTGCTCAGTCGCTCCGAAGGTGGAAAGGAACCTCTATTTCGAGGACGGAGATAAGCCCATCAACAAGACAGTCGGTGATGATCAATTTACCATCGTTCTTTGGGGTGAAGTATATGGCGGCGTTGAGTTTGAATCCAGCAACACCAATGTTGCCACTGTTGCTGTCGTCGACGAGAGCGATTGCCAAGTAACCATCGTCGGAGCCGGCACAACAACCATCACCGCCACAGTTCCGGAAACGGATAAATACGCATCTGGCACTGCTACCGTCACATTGGTAGTGGCTTCTGGAGAAACTCCAACCGGCAAGACCTACACCAAGGTGACATCGGCTCCATCAGACTGGTCCGGCACCTACCTCTTCGTCGATGATGATGCCCAAGTAGCATTGGCTTACAACGAAACCACCAACTACAAGACCAGTGTCTCCATCGCAAACGGCAAGATCGTTTCCAATGATTTGACAGATTATGAGCTGACAGTAACCACATCCAGCCTCGGTGCAGGAAAGTACGACGTCACCACCTCAAACGGCAAATATGTATATTGGTACAGCAGCGCTTTCCTCAATACATACAAGACCGGTACCCAGAATGGATCCAACACATATTACTGTACGTTCAGCATCGACGACGGCGATGTAACGATGTACTCCACCAGGACCGGAAGCAACGGGTCCGTCAACTACATAGTATACAACGGCACCAAATTCACTTTCACAACGACAAACTCCAACACCATCCAGCTCTACAAGCTTGACGATGGCACTCCCACTCCCCAGAAGGAGGACAGGGAACTCTCTTTCGATGTGCAGAGCGTCAACAAGACCTTCGGAGACGGAACCTTCCTGATTGAACTCAACGGTGAGCAGGACGGTGGCGTAACCTTCAGTTCCTCCGACCCTTCGGTCGCAACCGTCAATGAATACGGTGACGTGACCATCGTTGGTGCAGGCGAGACCGACATCATAGCCCATGCCGATGCAAATGAAACCTACAATGAGGGAAATGCCTCCTACCACCTTACAGTCGCAAGGAAAGGAAGGGGCATCCTCTTCGCCAACACCCCGGTTGAAAAGACAGTCGGTGATGAACCGTTCACCAACCCCCTCAACGGCATAACAGATGGAGTAACCTACGAATCAAGCAACACTGCTGTTGCAACCGTCAACGCCACGAGCGGCCTTGTGACCATCGTCGGTGCAGGCCAGACAACCATCACCGCTTCTGCAGCGGAATCAAGCAAATATGAGGCAGGTTCGGATTACTTTATCCTCATCGTTGCAGCTGCTACGACAAGCGACAAGACCTACAGCAAGGCAACATCTTTCACCTCCGGCAAGAAGTACATCATCGTTGACGGCACTACGGCTCTCAAGAACGACAACGGCACCGATGCTGCATTCTCCGTCAGCGGAATGATCAACGGCAACACCCTCACTCTCTCCGCTTCCGATGCCGAATCCCTTGAATGGACTGCAACAAGCAACTCATCGTACACAACTCAGGGCAACTTCACACTCAAGAACGGCAACTACTACCTCAAGCGCGAGAACACGGATGTTTCAAACAACGACATCGTGCTCTCCAGCGCAACTCCTACCGCATACTTCGTCTGGACGCTCGACGGAAGCAACTTGAGGCAGAAGAACAGCTCTGCTCAGTATACTTTCTATCTGAATTACACCGGTTCACGCTGGACGGCCAATACCCAGACAGCTCCCAACAACATCACGATCTATGAGGAAGGCGAAGGCGGCACCACGCCTCCCGCTACGACGACCAAGTATTACACAAAGGTCACAAGCAGCCTCCCGACGAGCGCTTCTTCCACGAACACAACGACCTGGAGCAATCTGCTGTTCGTCTATGACAACGGCAACGGAACAGGCTATGCATTCAAGGGAAATTATAGCGGTACTGCAACCGTCCCGAATGGTTCCACGGAATCCAACTCCGCACTCCTTGATACCAACAATGCTGTCGCTGTCACCATCACCAGCCAGGGTATCGCTTCCTCCGCAGCTGTCGACGCCTGCGCCCTCTCCATGCAGTTCGGCACGTCTTCGGACAACGGCAAGAACTCAGTCCACATGGAAAACTGCGATTATTGGTTAAGGATGCTCACATCCGGAACCAATGCAGGCAAGTTCGCAGCAATGACTTCCGGCGGATACCGCATGACATACACGGTCGCTTCCGAAGGCACAAACAACGTGACCGCAAACAGGAGCAGCTACTACTTCGGCTTCGATGGCACCAGCCACAACTTCGTCGGCACGACCAGCAGCAGCAGTTTCTGCATCTACAAACTTTCGGAATAATACTCTGAATTTACTTGATATGAAAGCCGGAGCAATCCGGCTTTCTTTTTTTTCAGTCCCTTCGCATATTGAAGCTCGCAAGCTGCAACTGGCGTGCTACTGACTGCCGGTAGCATGCTACTGGCAGAAACTCACAGCCACTGACTGCCAATTGCTCGTCAGTGGCTGTTCTTATATGCTACACTATGCATTTTATCGGAGGCATACGGCGCAATGGCCTCTCTGCCCCTCTCCCTTCAGGCCCCGGATCGTCCGCAACAACGCATAAAAAAAGCCGGATTGCTCCGGCCTTTTCATTTGGTATCCATCTCTATAGGATGCTCACCACCTCGAAGTAGAGTGCTCCTTCGATCACCGTCACCTTGTAGAGGGTGTTCTCGACCAGGTAGTAGGTTACTCCGTTGAGCACCAGCTCCTCGTAGTCGTCAGGTATCTCGGTCACAAGCGCTCCGATCGGGGCCTCGATCACGTAGTACTGTCCGTTGGAGAGAGTGTAGAAGACTCCGTCCTGGTAGTAGTACTGCTGGTTGAGCTGATTGCTCACGTTGTTGACGTAGACCTGCTCGCCGAGGGCAGTGTACTTTCTGTTGGTGTTGGCCACTGCGTAGGCGTTCGAGAGCGCCACCGCCTGGGCTATCCTGTCGGCTGCCCTTTCGTATGCGTTGATCGTAGCTGCCGTCAGCGCCACGTTGAGCAGCGTGTTGGAGATTACCGTTCCCACCGGAGGGCGGCAGACCATGTAGCCTCCGAGCCAGTAGCGGCGGTAGTAGACTCCGTTGTGGAAGAAGTACCTGTGGTTGCCGATGCGGAGCTCCGAGTAGCCTACCGGCAGAGCCCTGAGCCTATAGCCGAAGTAGTGGTCGCCGTAGTTGTGTGCAGGTGCAGGTCTCCAGCCGTTCTGCATGTAAGGTCTCTCCCAGTTGGGTCCTCTAGGTGCAGGAGGGTTGTTGTGGTACTGCACTGCTGCAGGTGCTCCGGGGTTGCCCATGTGACTGCCCATGTGGCTGCCGCCTGCGGGGCGGTTGTCCACTGCCGGACGGTTGTTCTCGACCGGCCTCTGGTTGGTTGCCCTGGGCTGGGTGGTGGTAGCGTTGGGAACCATCGTCTGGCGGTTGCTTCTGCTGGTTGTGGTGGTCGTCCTCTCGTTGCGGGTGTTGCCGGCGCTGCTGCTCACGCTGCCCGTGCTGTTGCCAACCCTGCGGGTGACCGTGCCGGTGCTGGAGCTGGAAGAGGAGGTGGAAGTTCTCGGAGTGGAAGTATTCCTATAGTCGCGCACCTGGCCCGAGCTTGCTGCAGCTGAAGTGCTGCCGCTGCTTCGGCGAGTTACCTGAGACTGGGTGCTCTGGCTTCTCTGGCTTGAGGAGTTTGACCGTGGATCTGCCTTGATGCCGCTGTTGCTGCTGCTCGACGGTCTGGAGACCGAAGCGGAGCTGCTGCCAGTTGAGCGGGAAGCAGAAGATGAAGATCTCTGCTGAGTCTGTTGTGATGAAGTAGAACCGGTTGATCCTGATGTCCTGCGGTTCTGTCCCCAAACCTCGCTTGGGCCAGCACTCATCATTATGATGCTGAGGACCAGTGCTGCTAGTGTCAACCTTCTCATTGTTTTAAGTTTTTCAAGTTTCGACTGTTATCAGTCTTGTCAGGTTATTTTCAAAAAGTGAACCAAAGTTACAAAAAGACGGTCATTTTTCATCCCGCATGGCAAAAACATATCAAAAAAAAGAAGGACGCCCCTCTGGGACGTCCTGAATGCCTATTCTCTGATGATCTGTATCTCACCTCCAAGGCCGACCTTGATGATCTGTGAGGAGGAACCGGTCGCTCCATCTTCGAGGCACGGGTCCGCCACCCAGTCGACCGCCTGTATGATCTCCATGTTGATGTCCTCATACCATGAAGGGGTCGGCTCGCCTGAGATGTTGGCCGACGTGGAGACGATCGGCTTGCGGAACTTTCGGATGAGCTGCACGCAGAAATCGCTCTGCGGGATGCGGATGCCCACCGATCCGTCTTCTGCAATGACGTTGGGTGCCAAGCCCATGGCACCGGGATAGATGATGGTCATCGGTCGGTCGTTGACCTCGATGAGGTTTATTGCGATCTCAGGGATCGTCTTGACGTAACGACCGATCATGTCCGCGTCTGAAACAAGGGTGATGAGACTCTTGCTGTCCGAGCGCCGTTTGATTTCGAATATCCTGGCGACTGCCTGCTCGTTTGTCGCGTCGCAACCAAGTCCCCAAACTGTATCTGTGGGATAGAGGATGATCCCACCCTCCTTGAGCACATCCACGGCCTCCTGAATCTCAGCCGGGTCTATTTCAATTTCTGCCATTTTCTTGAAAATATATCAATGTCGAGACCGGATAGTGGTCCGAATAAGGTATTCTGCTTATGGTATGGTCCGAAGCGTCATACTGCCCCGGAATGAGCACGTAGTCGATGCGCAACATCGGCCAGAGCACGGAATAGGTGCCGCTCAAGCCGCTGCCCCCCTCCACGAAGCAGTCTTTGCGCCCCTGGCTGAGCTTGTGGTAGGTGTATGACATCGGGGTGTCGTTGAAGTCTCCGCAGATGATGACCGGGAGGTTGCTGCCCGAGATGTGCTCGAGCAGGGTGGAAACCTGTGCGGAGCGGCGGATGTTGGTGCCGCGCATGCGATCGTGCACCTCGACGAACTCGTCCGTGAAGTTGCCCTTCAGCTTCTTGATCATCGCGGTGAAGGAGATCGCATAGGACTCGAGATGGCAGTTGTATACCCTCACCATCTTGGGGCCGATCTTGATGTCCGACCAAATGCAGAGGTTCGTGCTATGGCTGAAGCCTATCTTGCCCTGGTCGGCTATGGGAAACCGGCTCAGCGTGATGTTGCCGAAGTATTTGTTGCCCTTGAAGAAATGGCAGCTCCGGTACGGGAAGTCGGGAAGCAGCGAGGAAAGGCGCGACGTGTCGGCGGCCGAGAACTCCTGCAGGCAGATGACATCCGCCTTCTCGCGCGAGAGGAAATCCCGGATGTGTGCCGCGGTCGCAGCGGGACTCTCCCCCCTTGCCCCCACCAGATAGCGGCCGACGTTGTAGGTGACCACCTTGATGGGATCACCCGTGAGTTCCTTCTCCTCCTTTCCGAACTTGACGAAGAGCTCGGCGAAGAGCAGGGACGGCATGAGGGCGAGTATCGGTATGAGCATGTATGCGCGCTTGCGGAAGAGCGCGATGAGGAGCAGCAGGATGTTTACAAGGAGTATCGGAATGTAATACAAACCGAAGAACAGCGGCAGCGACGAATGCGAGGGATTGACGAACACGGCAAGATACGACATGCACAGGGCGATGGCGCACACTATGAGCAGCAGGCGGAAAAGCCTGTCGCCGAACGAGCGCCCCGACTTCTGGTTCTTCCTTGCCGAGCGGTTGTTCTTCCTTGTATTTCTCTTGCTTCTCGAGGACATGATTGCGGGTGAATCAATAATAAAGCCTGTTTTTCTTCTTCCAGTACAGTATCAGCAGCCAGCCGAAGAGCATTCCGCCAAGATGGGCGAAGTGGGCGATGTTGTCGGCTCCCATTATGCCGGTCACGAGCTCAATGACGATGAAGATGATGACGAACCACTTGGCATTGAGCGTTATCGGCGGGAAGATCAGTGTCAGGCGATCGTTGGGGAAGAGCATTCCGTATCCCATCAGCACGCCGTAGATGGCGCCGGAGGCTCCGACGGTCGGCGTACGCATTATTGAGAACGCCTTCGTAGTATTCTCCGCAGCCAACGCCGCATCAATCTGGAAATGCATCACGAGGCAGTGGCACAGCGCGGCGCCGAGTCCCGCCACGAAATAGAACACGAGGAACTTGCGGGCTCCCCACATGCGCTCCAGCACGCTGCCGAAGATCAGCAGCGAGTACATGTTGAAGAATATGTGCCAGAATCCGCCGTGCATGAAGAGGTGGGTCACCAACTGCCAGGGACGGAAGAACGGCGACTCGAAGGCGAAGAGGGCGAAAGTCTGGTAAATCCAGTTCTCACCGTCGGCGGAGCGCATTCCGATGAGCTCTGTGGCTCCCCATACTATGAAATTGATGAGAATGAGGTTGCGCACCGCCACCGGAAGCGAGTTCCAGAATGACGGACGGCTGTCGAAACTGTTGTATTCGTAACTCATAGCAGTTTGTCAATGTCCGGAACGGAGAGTGTCGTCATCGTGCGCTGTCCCGACGGGGTGAGCGACGGCTCGCGACATTCCATCAGCTCGCCGACAAGCGTGCGCGCTTCCGAGTCGGAAAGCGACTGTGTGCGGCTTGCCGCAGCCGAGCGAGCCATGCGCGCGGCCATCTGCGTCTTGAAGTCGGAAGTGACGTCGGTGTCGGAGAGCGAGGCCACAAGGTCGTCGATCACCTTGCGCACGCTCTGCTCATCGGCGGAATAGCCCTCCGGCAATCCATAGACGACGATCGAGCTGTCGCCGAAGTCCTGTATGTCGAAGCCCATGGCACCGATCCGCTCCATCTCGCCGGTGACGGTGAGGTAGTCCGACGGGGAGAGCTTGACGGTCTGCGGGAAGAGCGACTGCTGGACCAGCGGCTGGTCTTCCACAAGGTACTCCAGATACCGTTCGAAGAAAATGCGTTCCCGGGCACGCGTGACATGAATCAGCGTCAAACCTTCCCGGGAAGGGATGACGATATATCTGCCCTTGACAATGATCATGGGGCTCTCTTCTCCGACGCTGTCGTCCAGCCGGCTGCCGAAGATGCCCTCCACGGAAGGCGTGCCCGCATCGGGCTTCTCCCGCTCGAAGGTGCAGCGCGACGTGTCGAAGGGGTTGAATAGCGGGTCGTAGTCTATGGCCGGCGGACGGACATGGCCGCCTGCGCCGGAGATGCGCGCAGACTGGATGGTCGGTATCTCCGGAGCGCCCTGCATGTCGAAATCGATCGACGGAACCATCGAGTTGCGTCCCAATGACTCCCTGACGCAGGCCATGAGGATCTCGAACACCATCGACTCGTCCTCGAAGCGGACCTCGGTCTTGGCCGGATGCACATTGACGTCGACCTTGTCGGGAGCCGTCTCCAGGAAGATGAAATATGTCGGCACCGCCCCTTCCGGAATGAGCTTCTCGTAGGGACGGCATACTGCCTTGTGGAAATAGGGCGAACGGAAGAAGCGTCCGTTGACGAAGAGGTATTGGTTGCCGGCCGTCTTGCGGGCATCTTTCGGGTCGCCGATGAAACCGCTCACCTTGACCACCGACGTCTCGGTTGAGAGCGGAGAAAGCTCGTTCTCGAGGTCGCGGCCGAAAAGGTCGTGGATGCGCGTGCGCAGGTCATGCACGGCGCGCAGGTTGTATATGTCGCGTCCGTTGGAGACGAGACGCAGCGCGATGCCGGGGCGCGTCAGCGCGATGCGGATGAACTCGCCGGTGATGTGCTTCATCTCGGCGTTTTCGCTCTTGAGGAACTTGCGGCGCGCCGGAACGTTGTAGAAGAGGTTGCGCACCTCGAAGTTGCAGCCGCGCGGCGTCATCACCGGCTCCTGCGAGACGAGCGACGAGGCGGCCATCAGCACACGCGTGCCGACTTCATCCTCTTCGCGGCGCGTGCGCAGGCTCACTTCGGCCACTGCCGCGATCGAAGGCAGAGCCTCGCCGCGGAAACCGAAGGTGCTTATGGCGTCCAGGTCGGAAGCGGTGGATATCTTGGATGTGGCGTGGCGCTCGAAGCAGAGCAGGGCATCCTGCGAAGACATTCCGCAGCCGTCGTCGATCACCTGTATGAGCGTCCTGCCGGCATCGATGATGACGACGCTGACGGTCGAGGCGCCGGCGTCGACGGCATTCTCGACAAGCTCCTTGACCACCGAGGCGGGACGGGAGACGACCTCGCCGGCAGCTATGAGATTCGATATGTCGGGCGGAAGTACCTTGAGCATTTCCTATCTGATGAGCAATTCAAAGAAGCCGCAGAGGTAGTACACTACCAGGATTGCGAGCAGGATTGACACGACGGTGATGATGGCCTTGATCTTCGGGTTGCTCTCGCGGCGCTGGTTCTCGATGTTGCGCTGCATCGCTCCGTGGATGGCGACTCCAGGGATGTATTTGTGCTTCCTCACGGCAGTTGCACCGGCCTCTTCCTCAGCCTTTTTCTTGCCGTCTTCGGTATAGCCGTACTTGCGGTACAGCTCCTGGAGCTTTTCCTTCTCGGGATCGTAATAACGCGGCTTGTAGCTGTATACTCGCGGAGCCGGAGTGCAGAAAAAAGTGATTCGTGCCATAATGGTTCTTTTTATTCCGACAAAGTTAAGAAACTGTTTTGAATTTGATTATTTTTGCCACCGATAAAAACGTTCTATGGAAGCTATGGGTTTCAGAATCGGCAACGGATACGACGTGCATCAGCTCGCCCAGGGTCGCGACCTGGTGCTGGGCGGCGTCCATATCCCCCACGACAAGGGTTGCGTGGCACACTCGGACGGCGATGCGCTGATCCACGCGCTTTGCGACGCGCTTCTCGGCGCGGCCGCCCTCGGCGACATCGGCCACCATTTTCCCGACACTTCGGCGGAGTTCAAGGACATCGACAGCAGGATACTGCTCCGTCGCACGATGCAGCTCGTGCGCGATGCCGGCTATGAACTGGTCAATGCCGACGTGACGCTGCTGCTGCAGAAGCCGAAGGTTGCGCCGTACATCGGCAAGATGCGCGAGGAGCTGGCGGCAGCCATGGACACCGACATCGAAAACATCTCCGTCAAGGCGACAACGACCGAAAGGCTCGGCTTCGTCGGACGGGAAGAGGGCGTGGCGGCACAGGCCGTCGCGCTGATATGCAGGAAATAGCAACAACAAGCAACAAGGAGAGCAAATGGAAAAGAAGAGCATCAAGGAACAGGTCACATCGTATCTGCTGTTGATTGCCGGAAGCGTGCTTTTCGCGGCCGGCGACGTAATGTTCGTCAACCCCTATCTGATGGCCCCGGGCGGCACGTACGGCCTTGCCAACGTGCTCAACACCGTCTGGCCGTGGAAGATCAGCTTCTACGCCATCTGCATGGACATCCCTCTCCTGCTCATCGGCACGTGGATCCTCGGGCCGAAGTTCGGAGTCAAGACCGTCGTCTCGACGATCGTGATATTCGTTTCCACGTTCCTCCTCGAAGGATGGTGGGGCTACAATCCCGTGATACATGACGGAGCCATCGTGGCATCGCCCGTCGAGGGATTGTCGATGGTGGAGATCCCCCACGGAGGCGGATGGTTCGTCCCCGACTATTTCCTCAACACGGTCGTCGCCGGCATCATCTACGGAGTGGCGATAGGAATGGTCTTCCGCTCAGGTTCGACCTCCGGAGGAAGCGACATAATCGCGATGATCATCCGCAAGTACACCAAGATGTCGCTCGGCACGCTGGTGCTGATAGTGGACAGCTGCATCACGCTCACCACTCTCCTTGCTTTCGGTGACATCCGCCTCCCGATCTATTCGATCATCCTGATCTTCATCGAGAGCAAGGTCATCGACCTTGTTGTCGAGGGTCTGACGAGCTACAAGACGATGTTCATCGTCACCGATAACATAGATAGCATCCGCGACTTCATCATCAACGATCTCGAGCGCGGCGGCACCTGCCTCACGGGCACGGGCCTCTACCAGGGCGCGGAGCGCAAGATCATCTACGTCACGCTGGACCGTGCCGGCATGGTGAAACTCAAGAGCAACATCCACCGTCTCGATCCGAACGCGTTCGTCAACATCGTCAACAGTTCGGAGATTATGGGTCTGGGATTCAGGCCCCTGCCTACGGAGTAGCGCGGGACCGATGCGCGTCAGTCACCGAGGATGGTGCCTGTCTGCGGCTGTTCGTCGGCGTTTTCAACGCGCGACGCACGGATTCTGCGGTAGCTTTCGAGGATGACGTTGCGACGGGCGGCGTCGATGTTCCACTCGTCCGGGGCGAACGTATATGAACCGAAAATGCCCGTGACGTCGCTGAAGTGGAACGTCACGATCACCGGCCTTCCGAAAAGGTCGGTATCCTCGCTCTCGAGATCGACTCCCTTCACGGTGTCGGTCATCTCCGGGTTCTCAGTCTCCCCCATCCTTATGACGCCCATCAGGCGTCCGTCCTTTAATTCCAAAATCATCTTCGGAGCTCCTTGTTTCTTTTGATGCGGCAAAGTTATAAAATAGTCCGGTATGGAAAGAGAGAATTTTTTCAAAATTTTTTCGCAATTATAAAAACTTTTATACCTTTGCAGTCCCAATCGGACTGAGGTATGGTGTAATGGCAGCACAAGAGATTCTGGTCCTCTTAGTGGCGGTTCGAATCCGTCTACCTCAACAAATCAAGCCAGATTGATGGCGGGGTAGCTCAGTCGGTTAGAGCGCATGATTCATAATCATGAGGTCGCCAGTTCAATCCTGGCCCCCGCTACAACAGGAGACAGTCGCAAGACCGTCTCTTTTTTTTATTTCCCTTCGACAATCAATGTCCACTTTATACGGCCGCCGCCAGTCGAAAAGTCAGAATATCAGAACAAATCCTTCAAATGGTCGATATTGAAAGATTTTTTCGCATGCTTGCAACAGCATGTGACTTATCTTTTATTTTGGAGGATTAATTCGGTTTGACCTTGTTGTCCCTCATGGTCATTTCCGGTTGCGTTGATCCATTCAGTGAAAGCGAGACTTTGGTTTACGGTCATGCTGATGAACCGTGGACATTGCGTCACGGGGACGAAATGGCAAAATTCATTCGGCAACGAGCAATGCCGAAGCGTTTTCCAATCTTTGCGAGAAACATGGAGATACGAAATAATCCCCTGTAGGCTCCTTCCCGGGATTGTAAAAGTCGGATCCGTCTCTTTATCATTTCTACCAGGATTTCACGGTACTGGAGGTGACAAGTGCATGAGATATGCGGAGCTCAGCCAAAAGCGACCGGGCTCCGTTCTTTGTCCCTAAATGATGCATCTGCAAGAAATCGTGACAGGCTTGTGCAATGATCATGTAGGCATGGATGCTGTTTTGATCAATCAAAACAGCATCCAATAATGATTCCTTTTGTGTGGTGAGGCGCTCTCGTATCGCATTTTATTATTAACTTTACGAGTTAGATCGTAAACGAGAAATCAACCCGTTCAGTATGAAAAACATAAATTGCTTCATTCCTTTTCAGGACGAAAGCCAGGTCGCTCAGACAGTAGCGAACCTCAAGGCTCAGGAACTTGTATCAAAAATCCATCTGCTCAGCGTGGCCGAGAATGCCCCGGCCGAGGCTCTCGGATGCCCCGTCATCCAGGTGCCGGCCCTCAACAGCACGGCTGCAGTAAAGGCTATCGCAGCGGAATCCAATTCCGATTATTCACTCATCTTCACCAAATACACCTCGCTGAGCTTCGTGCTCTTCGCACTCGAGCGCATGGAGTGCCTCATCGAGGATGCCGGCGCAGCGATGGTCTACGCCGACCACTTCAAGCAGAGCGGCGACGTTCGCACCAATGCCCCGGTCATCGACTGCCAGATGGGCGCGCTCCGCGACGACTTCGATTTCGGTTCGGTCCTCTTCTACCGCGCATCCGCATTGAAGGAAGCCGCATCCCGCATGGATGTCGACTACAAGTTCGCCGGAATGTATGACCTCCGCCTCAAGGTCTCCCAGAAGGGCTCCCTCGAGCACATCAACGAGTATCTCTACTATGACGTCGAAACCGACAACCGCAAGAGCGGCGAGAAGCTGTTCGACTATGTCGACCCGAAGAACCGCGCCGTCCAGATCGAGATGGAGCAGGCTGTGACCGCTCACCTCAAGGACATCGGAGGCTTCCTCAAGCCGGTCTTCAAGGACATCGACCTGAGTCCGGAAGGATTCGAATATGAGGCTTCGGTGGTCATCCCCTGCAAGAACCGCGTACGCACGATCGGAGACGCCATCCGTTCGGCCCTCAACCAAAAGGTGGACCCCAAGTACAAATACAACGTCATCGTCGTGGACGACAATTCCGAGGACGGCACCGTGGAGATCATCAAGTCATTCCTCCCCAACGACAAGCTCATCTACATCGCACAGGACAAGAGCTGGCATGCCATCGGAGGCAACTGGAACGCCGCCCTGCACCATCCGTGCTGCGGCAAGTTCGCCATCCAGCTCGACTCGGACGACACCTATTATGACGAGAACACAGTCCAGAAGTTCATCGACGCCTTCCATGAGCAGAACTGCGCAATGGTCGTCGGCACCTACCGCATGACCAACTTCGAGGGCGAGACCATCCCGCCGGGAATCATCGACCACAAGGAGTGGACTCCCGACAACGGCCGCAACAACGCGCTCCGCATCAACGGTCTCGGCGCTCCCCGCGGATTCTACACCCCGATGCTGCGCACCATCAACTTCCCGACCACAAAGTACGGCGAAGACTATGCTGTCGGCCTCCGCGTGAGCCGCGAATACCAGATCGGCCGCATCTATGACGTCGTCTACAACTGTCGCCGCTGGGACGACAACTCCGACGCATCCCTCGACATCGAGAAGGTCAACGCCAACAACACCTACAAGGACCGCATCCGCACATGGGAGCTCAAGGCTCGCATCGCCATGAACAAGGAGAAGTAATGTCCGTCCTCCAGGAAGATATGCTTGAGATGTTCTCCCGTGAGCTCGCGCTTCACGGGAGGGCATTCCTCAACAACGAAGCCCTTGCTGCCGTCGAGCGCAAGCCGATGCATGTCGATGGCTTCGACGCGGTGCTGCAGTTCAATCCCGCACGCGTGGCCTCGGTCATGGCCAAGGTCGACGAGGAGACGCTGCGCCATCGCAAATGCTTTCTCTGCCCCGACGGGCTTGGAGACGAGCAGCTGACCCTCGACTGGAGCGCACCCTCGGGCGAAGGCTACTGGATAAGGGTCAATCCATTCCCGATATTCGACAGGCATTTCACCGTCTCGGTGGCACGCCACGAGAGGCAGCAGATCGACGGCCGCTTCGCCGACATGCTTGCGCTCGCAGCCGAACTTCCGGATTTCATCATTTTCTACAACGGTCCGATGTGCGGGGCATCCGCGCCGGACCACATGCATTTCCAGGCTGTTCCCGACGGAAGCCTGCCTATGCAAAGGCTCGTGCGCGAAGGCCGCGAGCTGAAAAGGGTCACATCCGTCAACGGAGTGGCCATCAGCCGGATAATGCGCTATGTGGGCGGCGGTTTCGTGCTTCAGGGCAGGAACGCCGAAAGTCTCGGGGCGCAGTTCCGCCATCTGGTTTCGCTTGGCGAGATTCCCACCCCGCGCGAGTGGGAACCGAGGATGAACATCCTCGCCTGGCGCGACGGCGACATCTGGTCAACCGTCATATTCTTCCGCGCAGAGTCCCGCCCGGAGTGCTTCTTCAGCACGGACCCGCGCGAAAACATCCTCATCAGCCCCGCTTCCGTCGAGATGGCCGGCGTGGCCATCGTCTCGTCGAGGGAGAGCTACGACAAGCTCACCGCCGAAAGGCTGGGCGAGATCATCCGGGAAGTTTCAATCGACAACAACAAGACATCACATATGGAGCAGAACATCCAGCGGCCGCAGGCCATCCTCTCGGTGGGAATAGTATCACTTCCCAAGATGAAATTCAATTTCAGGACACCTTACACCTACGAGGGCAAGACCTACGTCGGAGAGCACAGCGCCACCGTCAGGAACGGCAAGGTCCTCTTCGATGGAGAGGAGCATGACGAGGTCATCTTCCGCCACGAAGGAACCGACCCCGTGTTCGAACTGAGCAACGTGACCATCGGCGTCGACTTCCATTGGAACAGGCAGGAGACCCAGATCTTTCCCGACGACCTCAAGCTCATCGTCGAGAATGGCAAGGTGACGGCCATCAACCTGGTCGGCATCGAGAACTATCTGGTAAGCGTCATCTCGTCCGAGATGTCGGCCACCTGCTCGAGGGAGCTGCTCAAGGCCCATTCGGTCATCTCCCGCTCGTGGATCCTGGCGCAGATACGGAAGAACAAGACAATCGCCGCATCGGAAACGCCGTACTCCGCATGCTCCGACACCGAGGACGAGCTCATCAAATGGTACGACCGCGAAGACCACGTCAACTTCGACGTCTGCGCAGACGACCACTGCCAGCGCTACTACGGCCTGACGCGCGCCTCGACCGAAGCCGTGCGCGAAACGATCGACCAGACATGGGGCGAGGTGCTCAAATATGACGGCGAAATCTGCGACGCGCGCTTCTCCAAGTGCTGCGGCGGCGTGTTCGAGCAGTTCGAGTACTGCTGGGAGCCGAAACACTTCGACTACCTGGTGGCCCGCCGCGACTCGCCCGCATCCGGCGACTTCCCCGACCTGACCGTCGAGGAGAACGCCCGCAAGTGGATACTCTCCGAACCGGAGGCATTCTGCAACACCAAGGACGAGAAGGTCCTCTCGCAGATCCTCAACAAGTTCGACCAGGAAACGCAGCATTTCTACCGCTGGACAGTCGAATACACGACGGAGGAGCTTTCCGCCCTCGTCCGCGAGCGCTCAGGCATCGACTACGGCGAGATAATCGACCTCGTTCCCATCGCGCGCGGCACGTCTGGCCGCCTGTGGAAGCTCAAGATCGTCGGATCCAAGAGGACCCGCATCATCGGCAAGGAGCTCGAGATTCGCCGCACTCTGTCCAAATCACACCTCTACAGTTCCGCGTTCATCGTCGAGAAGAAGGAGGGCAAGTTCATCATCAAGGGCGCAGGATGGGGCCACGGTGCAGGACTCTGCCAGATCGGCGCCGCCGTCATGGGCGAGAAGGGCTACAAGTATGAGGAAATTCTCTCCCACTACTTCCCGGGTAGCAAAATCGAAAAACAATATTGATAGTATATGAGCAACCAGACCTTTACCAAGCGAAATCCCTGGCTTTGGATTCCGACTCTCTATTTCTTCGAGGGAATACCCTATTTCCTCGTAAACAACATCTCGGTGCTGATGTTTGCCAAGATGGGCGTTCCGAACGGCCAGATGGCTCTCTTCACTTCACTGCTCTACCTCCCCTGGACGCTTAAGTTCATCTGGAGTCCGTTCGTCGACATCATCAAGACGAAACGCTGGTGGATAATAGGCATGCAGGCACTCATGTCGCTGGCCTTCATCATCCTGACGCTGACACTCCCGCATCCCTCCGCGGAGATGATTGCCTCCGGACAGACGCCGATGAAGCTCTTCACCTTCACGCTGATCCTCTTCATCTTCGCGGCATTCGCATCCGCCACGCATGACATCTCCGCCGACGGATTCTACATGCTTGCCCAGGACAGCAGCAGCCAGGCGGCCTTCGTGGGCGTCCGCAGCACATTCTACCGTCTTGCCAACGTCTTCGGCAACGGCGTCATCGTGGCCGTGGCCGGCCTGCTCGAGAACAAGACGGGCAACATCCCGATGGCATGGCAGATCACCCTCGGAGGTTCCGCAGTCCTGCTGGCACTCCTGACGCTCTACCACACCTTTGCTGTGCCCAAGCCCGAGACTGACGTGCCCCGCATCGCCAATGACGGCAACAGCCAGGTGAAGCGCATCTTCTCCGAATTCGGACGTACCGTCACCACATACTTCAAGAAGCCCGGAGTGTGGCTCGCAATCATCTTCATGCTCTGCTACCGCCTTCCCGAGGCATTCCTCATCAAGATGTGCACGCCTTTCCTCGTCGCAGCGCGCGAGGTGGGCGGCCTTGGCATGCAGACGGCTGAGGTGGGCATCGCCTACGGCACCATCGGCGTGATCTTCCTCCTGCTCGGCGGCATCCTGGGCGGCATCCTGGCTTCCAGGATCGGCCTGAAGAAGGCTATCTGGATCATGGCTGCCTGCATGACGCTCCCATGCCTCTCGTTCGTCTACCTGGCGGTTGTCCAGCCGACAAGTTTCCTCTGGATCTCGGTGGCAATCGCGATCGAGCAGTTCGGCTACGGTTTCGGCTTCACCGCATACATGCTCTACATGATGTACTTCTCGGAGGGTGAGTTCAAGACTTCGCACTATGCTTTCTGCACCTGTTTCATGGCGCTGAGCATGATGATTCCGGGAATGTTCGCAGGATATCTCCAGGAATGGCTCGGCTACAAGGGCTTCTTCTGGATGGTGATCGTCTGCTGCATCGCGACCATAGCGGTCACCTTCTTCGCACGTCGCAGAGTCGACGAGAATTACGGACGCAAATAACATCAACATGAAAAAGATATTCATCACAGCGATGGCAGGCATCCTGGCATTCTCGGCCTGCTGCAATGCACAGAAAACTGAAACCGCACAGTCGGCGCCCGTCGTGAAGACAGGCATCGAGGTGCTCCGCGACAACGGCTTCGCCGAGCTTCAGGGCAAGAAGGTCGGCCTGCTGACCAACCCGAGCGGCATCGACCGCGAACTGAACTCCACGATCGACATCCTCCACAACGCCGAAGGCGTGGAACTGGTGAGGATGTTCGCGCCGGAACACGGCGTGCGCGGTGACATCTATGCCGGCGGCAAGGCCGACGACACCGTCGACGAGGCGACCGGACTTCCCGTTCTCTCAGTCTACGGCAAGACCCGCAAGCCCACCCCCGAAATGCTCGAGGGCCTCGACGCCGTCGTCTATGACATACAGGACGTCGGAACGCGCTCCTACACCTTCATCAGCGCGCTTGGCCTCATGATGAGGTCCTGCGCCGAGAACGGCGTGGAGGTGGTGGTACTCGACCGCCCGAACCCGCTTGGCGGAGAAAAGGTCGAAGGCTGCTGCGTTGAGCCTGGCTTCTTCTCGTACATCGGCGAATTCAGCATCCCCTACGTCTATGGACTCACCGTCGGCGAACTTGCACAGCTCATCAACGAGGAGGGCCTCAACTGCGGCGAAAAGGGCAACGAGGAGCCCCTCAAGTGCAAGCTCACCGTCGTTCCGATGGAAGGATGGAAACGCTCGATGACATACGATCAGACCTCTCTGCCCTGGATACTCCCGTCACCACAGGTGCCGCAGGCACAGAATGCCATCGGCTATCCCTGCGCCGGCATCGTGGGAGACTTCTCCGGCACGTTCCTCAACATCGGCGTCGGATATACGCTGCCTTTCCTCACGTTCGCCGCAGAGTGGGTGAACGCCGACGATTTCAAGGCAAAGCTTGAGAGCTACGACATCCCCGGCGTCGGATTCCGCACGATCCACTACAAGCCCTTCTTCGGAAACTGCCAGGGCAAGCTCCTGCATGGAGTCCAGTATTTCTTCACTGACTATGCGGCGGCACCGCTGACCCTGATCAACTTCTACGTGATGCAGGCGATCCACGAACTCTATCCTGACCACAACCCCTTCGACGGCGGCGTGAACAGGACCAACGACATCGTGTGCGGCACGGACAAGATCCGCAACACGTTCAGCCAGTCGTTCAAGGTGGCCGACATCATCGACTACTGGATGAAGGACTCCGAATCGTTCAAGGAACTCTCGAAGAAGTACTACCTGTACGATTGACGAACTGAGTAGATGAACCTTGTTGTCGGGACATACGGCCAGCGGCTCTACAGGCTCGGGGTATGTCCCGACTCTTTTTCCGTGTCGTCATGTGAATGTGCAGAGGTGCCCAACTGCTCCTTCTTCTGCCTCTCCGACGACGGCCGTTTCGCCTATGCAATCTCCGAATCCGGCGACAATTCAGCAATTTCGGCAATTTCGCTGGAAGGGGCGATGTCATTGGTCTCCAGAGTACGGTGCGAGGCTCCGGATCCATGCCACATCGTTCTTCGGGAGGGAAGACTCTATACTGCAGACTACAGCGGCGGAAGCATCTCCGTATATCCGGCATGCGAGGGGCGGATAGGAAACCTTCTGCAACGCGTCCGTTTCGAAGGAAGTGGACCTGATGCCCGCAGGCAGGCCTCCCCACATGTCCACATGCTCAAGTTTTTCGGCGACACGCTCTACGCCACGGACCTTGGCGCCGATGCTGTCCACCTGCTCAAGGTCCGGCCCGACGGCCTGTTGGAGAGGAGCGGCGACTTGACCATGCCCCCCGGCTGCGGCCCGCGCCATATCGACATTTCTGCTGACGGCAGGTTCCTCTATGTGCTTACTGAGTTGAGCAACGAACTGCACGTCTTTGACCGGCTTCAACCCGTGCAGCTTCTGAAGATAGGCAATCCGGATTTCCCCACTCAGGCAGGCGGGGATGTCCACATACATCCGTCAGGGCTCTGGCTTTACGCGTCCCTGCGCAACGGAGACGACTCGATAGTCTCTTTCCACATCAACCCCGCCAACGGCAGGCTTGCCCGCAAACAGACACTTTCCACGGCAGCCCATCCGCGAAATTTCGTGATATCGCCCGACGGTGCCCTTCTCACGGTCTTCTGCAAGAATGACCGCATTGTCCAGTTCTACGACATGGATCCCCGCACGGGAGCGGTCAAATCCCCCATTGCCCACATAACTCTTCCCGAAGAGACCGACAGCCCCGTATTCGGACTTGAAAGCCGTCCGTGAAGGGACTGAGCCGCCGTTGCGCTCCGCACGCAAGACGGTCTCAGATCGCATCAATATACACGGCTGCCACGGCTACCAGGGCAGCCGTTTCTATGCGCAGGCGAGATTCCCCGAGTGATGCCGGCAACCAGCCGTGCGAGAGGGCAAGGTCCACCTCGCTGCGGGAGAAATCTCCCTCCGGGCCTATCATTATCACGATCGGGCGCGACTTGGGCTGCTGCGCGAGCAGGCGGTGGATATCCTGCTTGCCGGGTGCCTCGTCGCAATAACAGATGAGCTTCAGCGCATCCTCTCCGGCGCATGACCGTATGAAGTCGCTTGCCTTCAATGCGTCGTGGAGCTCGGGGATGGCCCCCTTGTGGGACTGCTTGGCTGCCGACACCAGGATGCGCGACACACGCTCGGGTTTGAACACCTTGCGCTCGGAATAATCTCCGAAGAGCGGCGTGATCTCATCCACCCCTATCTCCGTGGCCTTCTCGCAGAACCATTCGAAGCGGTCGATGTTCTTGGGCGGGCAGACGGCCATGTGAAGGTGGTAGGGATGTGAGCCGTAGCCCTCGATGCACTCGAGGATCTCGTATGCGAGTCCCTTGGGGTTGTCGTCCACGATGCGGCAACGGTAGAGGTTGCCGGAGCCGTCGATCACGTTGATTTCGTCGCCGCGGCGGTGGCGCAGCACTCGCACGCAGTGGTTGGACTCCTCGGCGTCGAGCGAGGTGCCTCCAGACGAGATATTATTCGAATAGAAGAGTTCCACGGCAACAAAGATAGAAGGTTTTTCGTAACTTTGTAGAACAGTAACTCTCTTTTTATGGCACAGACAGCAACCCAACGATATGTCGCCCTCGACGTCCTTCGCGGAATGACCGTGGCCGGCATGATCCTGGTCAACAACCCTGGATCCTGGAGTCACATCTTTCCTCCGCTCAAGCACGCATCCTGGATCGGATGCACCCCCACCGACCTGGTGTTCCCCTTCTTCCTCTTCTGCGTAGGCGTGGCGATGGCCTTCTCCTTCGCCAAATATGGCGACAGCCTCAACGCCGGCAGTTCCAAGAAGCTCGTGAAGCGAGGCATCCTTATCTTCCTTGTCGGTCTCGGACTCAATCTCTTCCCGTTCTATCCGACATCGCCCCATGACGCCTCCTGGACATTCGGCCAGAACTACGTCTACTGGCTCCAGCACGTGAGGATCTTCGGCGTACTGCAACGCATCGCAATGTGCTACATCCTCGGCGGCTTCCTTGCCCTCTGGCTCAAGACTCCGAAGAGGATTCTCATCGGCATTGCCGCCGTCACGGTCCTCCACTGGATCATCCTGATGATATTCGGTTCCGAACCCGGTTGGTCCACCCTCGAAGGCAACATCTCAGGCAAGATAGACATCGCCCTCCTCGGCGAGAACCACGTATATCACGGCTACGGCATAGCCTTCGACCCCGAAGGTCTGCTCGGCGCACTTTCCGGCGCAGGAACGGTGCTGCTCGGCTACTTCATCGGCCAGACCATCCGTCACACCGAAAGCAAGATCGAAGTGGTCGCGAAGCTCTTCGTAATAGCCGCAATCTGCCTGGCGCTCGGCTGCATCTGGAGCATCTGGCTTCCAATCAGCAAGCCGCTCTGGACAGGCTCATATGTCCTCTATGCAGGCGGTTGGGCAATCGCATGCCTTGCGTTCTTCATCTACTTCATCGATGTCAAGGGGCATGAAAGGGCCTTCACTCCCTTCAAGGCGATGGGCATGAACCCGCTGTTCGCATTCGCGATGGCCGCCATCATCGTCAAGATCTTCGGACGCGTCATCCACTGGACCGGCGCCGACGGAAAGAGCGTCAACTGCCTCGGCTGGTTCTACAAGAACTGCTGCTGCGCCATCTTCGGCGGCAACAACGAGTTCGCATCGCTCTTCTATGCAATCTGCATGGTGGCCCTCTTCCTTGGCATGGCCATGTGGCTCTACCGCAAGAAGATCATCATCAAGCTCTGACGCGGGATGGCATACATAGGCCTGATTTCTGACACACACGGCGTCTTTGACGACAAGGTGCGCAGATTTCTCGACCCGGTGGAGACCATCTGGCACGCCGGCGACTTCGGCAACATCGAGGTTGCCGATGCCATTGCCGCCTTCAAGCCGCTCAAGGGCGTCTACGGCAACTGCGACGGCCATGACGTCAGGGCAGCGCATCCCTACATCCAGCTCCTCGACATCGAGGGGCTGAAGGTGCTGATGATGCACATCGGAGGCCACCCCGGCCGATATGACGGCAAGGCGCTGCAGCTCATCAGCGCGCACCGGCCTGACATCTTCGTCTGCGGCCACTCGCACATACTTCGCGTGGTAAACGACAAGAAGCTCGGCATGCTCACCCTCAACCCGGGCGCAGCGGGATTCCAGGGATTCCACAACGTACGCACTGCCCTCCGCTTCCATGTGGACGACGGAAGAATCCACGACATGGAGGTCGGCGAATGGGCGAAACAATGACTCAAACAACATCTCATCATATGAAAAGAACTCTGGCCGTTATCCTGGCCGCCATTTCACTCTCAGGTGCGCTTTTCGCACAGGAACCGAACTATGCACTTGCAGACCAGTTCTCCGCCAAGAAGATAGGCAACATGGTCTACAGCACTTCGATCACCCCGCACTGGTTCAAGAACTCGGACAAGTTCTGGTACCAGTGGAAAAGTTCAGAAGGTACCCAATACTACATCGTCGACCCCGTCGCCAAGACGAAGGTCAAGGCCTTTGACATGGAAAGCCTCGCAAGGCAGATAACCTCCATCACGAAGGACCCGTTCGACGCGCAGCACCTGCCCATGAGGAATCTCAAGCTCAAGGACGACAAGACCTTCACCTTCGATGTCACGGGCACCGAGATGGTGGACAAGAAGCTTACGCCCACGCAGCGGAAGAAGGCCGAAAGCGACTCCGCGGCAGGAAAGAAGGCAGGAAAGCCCGAGAAGGAAAAGAAAGTGTTCCACTTCGAGTATGACATCGCCTCGGCAAGGCTCAAGGATGTCACCGACCAGGAACAGAAGAAGGACTATCCTTCGTGGGCTGCCATCTCCCCCGACACCACGAAGGCCGTATATACCAAGAACTACAACCTCTACTGGATGGACATCGCCGACGTCCGCAAGCTGATGGAGGACGACAAGGACACCACCGTGGTCGACCATCCGCTCACCACCGACGGCACGGGAGAATTCTACTACGGCGGCGGCAACTACCGCGCGACCACCTTCAAGGACACCACCGAACGCCAGGACGCCGGTGTCTACTGGTCTCCCGACTCAAGGCACCTCGCCGCGCCGAAATTCGACATGTCGATGCTCAAGGACCTCTGGGTGATCAACTCCGTGGCCTCTCCGCGCCCCGAACTCCAGACCTACAAATACCAGATGCCGGGCGAAAGCGGTCCAAGGAACCATCTCTACATCTTCGACATGGAGGCTGCCGACGGCACCTGCAGCAAGGTTGAGATCGAGGCCTTCAAGGACCAGGACATCGACCTGTTCTACGCCCAGCGCCGCAACGCCGACGCCTACCGCGACTTCCGGTCGAACGAGTGGCTCGGCGACAACGAAGGATTCTACATGCTCCGCCGCAGCCGCGACCTCAAGCGCACTGACCTGCTGAGGGTTGACATCGGAAGGGACAGCGCAAGGGCCGTCATCGAGGAGAGGCTCAACACCTATGTCGAGACGCGCCGTCCGCGCATCGTCAACGGAGGAAAGGAGATAATCTGGTGGAGCGAGCGCAACGGATGGGCAAACCTCTATCTCTATGCCGCTGACGGCACGCTCAAGAACGCCATCACCGACGGTGCTTTCCACGTGGAGGATGTCCTCAGCGTTGACGAGGCCGCAAGGACCGTCTATTTCCTGGCAATGGGTGTCGAAAAGGATGAGAACCCCTACAACGGCCACATCTACCGCGTCAACTTCGACGGCAGCGGAATGAGGAGAGTCGACGGCGGCGATTTCAACGCTTCTCTCAACAGCTTCAGCGACGACTCGAGATATGTCGTCTCCTCCTATTCGAGAGTGGACTGCACGCCGAAGGCTGCCCTCTATTCCAACGGCGGCGCAAAGGTGATGGACCTCGAGGAGGCCGACTTCTCCAGGCTGTTCGCAGCCGGGTACAAGTTCCCCGAACCTTTCAAGGTCAAGGCTGCCGACGGCATCACCGACCTCTACGGCTACATGTACAAGCCTTTCGACTTCGACTCCACGCGCACATACCCCATCATCGACTACGTATATCCGGGACCCCAGGTGGAGGGCAATTTCGAATACTGGAGCCGCAACTTCACCCGCACCGACCGCCTCGCCCAGATCGGCTTCATCGTCATCACGGTGGGCAACCGCGGCGGCCATCCCAACCGCTCCAAGTGGTACCACAACTTCGGTTACGGCAACCTGCGCGACTACGGCCTGGAAGACCAGAAATATGCCATCCAGCAGCTCGCCTCACGCCATGGCTACATAGACATCAACCGCGTGGGCATCCATGGCCACAGCGGCGGCGGATTCATGTCCACCGCTGCGATACTCAAGTATCCGGACTTCTTCAAGGTGGCGGTCAGCTGCGCGGGCAACCATGACAACAGCATCTACAACCGCTGGTGGAGCGAGCAGCACCACGGCATACTCGAGGAGGTCTCTGCTTCCGGCGACACCACCTTCACCTACAAGATAGCCACCAACCAGCAGATAGCCAAGAATCTCAAGGGCCACCTGATGCTCGTGCACGGCGACGTGGACGACAACGTCAACCCCGCCAACACGCTCCGCGTGGTGGACGCCCTGATCAGGGCCAACAAGCGCTTCGACATGCTCATCCTCCCCGGCCAGAAGCACGGATTCGGCGACATGAACGAATATTTCTTCTGGAGGATGGCCGACTACTACAGCGAGTGGCTGCTTGGCAGCTCACACCGCGGCGAAGTCGACATCAAGGAATTGAACAACGACTAGAAATTGAAATTAATCCCCGCTCCCAACGTGTGCACGGCGCGTGCACCGTTCGGGAGATGGAGGAGATAGAACAGGTCGAGGGAACAGCAGCCGCCCAGACGGATGTCGGTGCCGACGTAATAGAGGCTCCGCTGCCAGGTGTCCCAGGTGAATATCTCGGCCATCAGATATGGCTTCAGCGCACCGCTCTGCGGTGAATATTGCGCCCTCAGGCGCGAGCGCAGGGTGTTGCCCACATAGCCGCCGTCAGAAAGGCAAAGCTCATATTTCTCGCGCAGCGTGACGGAGAGCCCGCCCTCGCGCAGCGTGCCCGAAGCGCCGAGCACGGCCTTGTGGAAGGCCCTGCCGCCAATGTTCCAGAACTCATAGCTTACGTCCGAACTCAGCCACGGCGTGAGCCGATAACCGCCGCATGCCACCATGAACCAACATTCGGTGGACTTGAACGTGTTGTTGGAACGGTGTTCGGCCCTTCCCACAAGATAGGCCTTGCCGAAGTTCCCTACGACCTGGACATCCTTCCATGCGCCGAAATCACACCCTTCCGTCAATGTATTCTGACCCGTTGCAAGTTTCGGACAAAGCATCATCAGGGTCAGGATGATGCCCATTGGTAATCTTTTCATAACTGAAGGCAAATTTATAAATAATTGTCAAGACATGACATGCCCATCCGGCTGCCTTTTGAGGCTTGTGGCCGTCAGAGCATCACTATCTTCTTGCGGCCGATGAACTTTGCGAAATCCGTATTGCCGTCAAATCCGGCATAAGGTGTATGGAACTGCTCGGGGTCGTCAGCGTCATTGCGGCCGACCACGCAATAGGCCAGGGGGAACATGTCGATGGTGTCGTAGAGGCACTCCTGCCACCAGTGAGGGCTCTTGATGCCTACGAAGCCACATTCGGTCAGCGCGGGAATCTTGTTGTTGGCGCGGGCCACGTCGAATATTATCGCAAGTCCGTCCACGAGCCTCGTGACATAGAGGTCGTCGGACTCCTCAAGGGTACCGTACCACTGGGCGTCGTTCTCGAAAGTCCGTTCCGCCTTTTCATAGCAGTCGAATCCCACGATGTCCACATAGCCGTCCCCGGGATAGCGCTCCAGATAGTCGGCCATGTTCCAGACGCCGACGTTCGGCGAATATGCCCACAGGAGATTCTTCAGGCCGCGTTCACGCACGAGATAGCGGTAGGTCATCCTCCACATCTCGGCAAACTCCGCAGGTGTGCACGAGTCCTGTCCCCACCAGAACCAGGCCGCCGTATGTTCGCGATATGGTCGCCAGATGACGGGCATCGGCTCGCCGGAAGGAGTCTTGAGGCTCCCGAGGAAGTCAGCCACCGCCGCAAGGCTCTCCATGAACTGCGCATGGCACGAGCCGCCCTTTAGAACAGCCTTCACCGCACCGGGATCCGTATCCAGCACGTCGCCGCCGGTAAGGGGATTGCCGGTGCTCCAGATGAACGAAACCACGCCGCCGCGGGAGTAATGGTCAAGCGCCGCCTGCCGTATGCTCTCGAAGCTGCAGGAGCATATGTTGAGCGAATCGCCGCTCTCGATGCCGCCAAGCTCGTATTCCACCAGCGCCGGGCGTTTGCCGCAGGCGTCGAACACGTCGCTGCGTTCGAAATCGTCGCCGGAAGCGGCTCTCCAGCCGACTCCGCAGACGTTGTCGTCCTGATGGCCGAAAAGCGTCTTTCCGTCGATGACGGTCTGCCGCAGCGAGAGGACAAGCGCCTCCGCCCCGCTGTCGTGGACGGGGGCTCCCTGTTTGCATCCGGCAAGCAGGGAAGCGGCAAGGAGCAATGTCAATATGGCCTTGTTTCTCATATGCATGATTTTCAAACAGGGCGCAAGTTACCTAAACAATCAGTTGTAAACAATATGAAAAGCCGTTTTTTGATTGATTCGAATTCAATCTTCATGTCCGTTTTTCACTGCCTCCAAGTCGCAACGCACCCGCATCGCTCCATCAAATCACGCAAGGACGCCCAACAATTATTCTCGTCCAACAAACAAAAAACAGATTCATAATTGCTAACTTTGTATTCGTCCAACGATTTGACTGAACAACCAAAAACCCACATATGAAGAAATTATTCGCCATTATGGCAATTGCAATCGCTATGACATCATGCGGCAACAAGACTGATGAAAGGGTAAATCCCTTCTTGACCGACTGGGACACCCCGTTCGGCATCCCTCCTTTCGAACAGATTGAAGAGTCAGACTACATCCCGGCAATCCAGGCCGGCATCGAACAGCAGCTGACGGAGATAGACATCATCACCGCAGAGGCGCAGGAGCCCACTTTCGAAAACACCATCGCACCATTCGACCTCTCGGGCGAAATCCTTGCAAAGGTGACCGGAGTGCTCTTCAACCTCTCCGAAACCGACAATACGCCGACTCTCGAGGCCATCGTCGAGAAAGCCACGCCGATGATCTCGGAGCACAGCAGCAACATCTACATGAACGCCGAGCTCTTCAACCGCGTGAAGGCCGTCCATGACAACATGGACCAGCTCGACCGCGAGCAGCAGATGGTGGTCAAGAAGATCTACAACACCTTCGTCAAGAACGGCATCGCCCTCGACGAGGCCGGACGTGAGCGCATGAAGCAGATCAACACCGAGCTCTCGAGCCTGGAGCTCAAGTTCGGCAACAACCTGCTCAAGGAGAACAACGCCTTCAAGGAGGAATTCGGCATCTCAGTGTCCGAATATGTAGACGCAATGACGACCTCCATCGACCGCAACGCACGCGAGAAGATGTTCAAGGCGTACTCCTCTCGCGGCAACAACGGCAACGAGAACGACAACAAGGAGATCATCCTCAAGATAATGGACCTCAGGATAGAGAAGGCCAAGATGCTCGGCTACGACTGTCCCGCCAACTTCATCCTCAACGACAAGATGGCGCACGACGCAGCGACCGTGGACGAGTTCCTCGCAAGGATCTTCGCTGCCGCAGTTGAACGCGCAAAGGAGGAGGTCGCCGACATGCAGGCGCTCATGGATGCCGACGTCGCTGCCGGAAGGCTCGAGGAGGGCAGCAAGATCGAGGCATGGGACTGGTTCTACTACGCCGAACGCGTACGCAGGGCAAAGTTCAATCTCGACGAGGAGCAGGTCAAGCCGTACTTCAAGATGGAGAACGTGCGTGAAGGCGTCTTCGAGAATGCTTCGAAGCTCTACGGCCTGCATTTCGCACCGATCAACGGCACTCCGAAATATCATCCCGACGTGGAGGGATTCGAGGTCACCGACTCCGACGGCTCCCTCATCGGCATCCTCCTCACCGACTACTTCCCCCGCGAGACGAAGCGCGGCGGTGCGTGGATGAGCAACTTCCGCGACCAGTACACCGACGCCGAGGGCAATGACGTCCGCCCGATCATCGTCAACGTAGGCAACCTCGCAAAGCCGACGGCAGACAGCCCCTCGCTGCTCTCGATCGACAACGTCGAGACAATGTTCCACGAGTTCGGCCATGCGCTGCACGGCCTGTTGAGCAAATGCCATTACGTCACCGTGAGCGGCACCTCCGTCGCGCGCGACTTCGTGGAGCTGCCTAGCCAGATCAACGAGAACTGGGCGTTCACCCGCGAGGCACTCGAATCATACGCACATCACTATGAGACCGGAGAGGTCATCCCCCAGGAACTCGTGGACCGCATCATCGCGGCCGACAACTTCAACCAGGGATTCATGACGACAGAGCTTTGCGCAGCATCGATCCTCGACATGAAATGGCACGAGCTCACCTCGGTCAAGGGCATCGATCCCGAGGAGTTCGAGGCACAGGTATGCGAGGAGATGGGCCTCATCGGCGAGATCATCCCACGCTACCGCACGACCTACTTCAACCACATATTCAACAGCGGTTACAGCGCAGGCTACTACAGTTATCTCTGGGCTGAGGTACTTGACAAGGACGCATTCGAGCTCTTCCGCCAGAAGGGCATCTACGACCACGAGACGGCCATGAGCTTCCGCCACAACATCCTCGAGATGGGAGGCAGCGAGGAGCCGATGACCCTCTATGTCCGCTTCCGCGGCAACCAGCCGGATCCGGATGCCCTGCTCAGGGCACGCGGACTGATCTAGGCCGCGACCGGAGCCTACTCCACTATCCTTTCAACGGCAGAGAGCACGGGCTCGATGCTGACAGCCTGGCCGACTGCGCCCCGCATCCATTCATCGGGCGTAAGTCGGCCCTGCTTGTATATGCGCTCCAGTTCTGACGCGAACTCCTGCCCGGAGCCGCAGGCGGCGAGGTGCTCCTCCAGCTGGAACTGGATCAGGTGGCCAAGGGGATATGCCGGAAGATACATCGGCACGTCGACCATGTGTGAATAGATGGCAAGGATCGGGGAATCGTGGCTACCCAGCACCGGCTCGTAGTAGCGGTTCCACACCTGGTGCGCGAGGTCGATGACGGCGTCGCGCAACTCGGCTGCAGTAGCCTGCGGGTGGTCATACAGCCAGCGCCACGTGTACATGTCCACGAGGCTCACGCCCATGATTTCGTACATCCCCCAGAACTTGTCGAGCACGGCATCGTCGTCAAGCTTGTGGCGGCCATAGCCGAGCAGCTGCAGGTCGCGGGCCTGGAAGATGAATGCCAGCGCCTCCGTGAATGCCGTATTGGGCACTCCATACAGCATGTAATGGTCTATCCAGTAGAGGTCCATCACCATCTCCACATTGTGTCCGAACTCGTGTACGGCGATGTTGTAGCCCTTGTAGTCCATGCCGTCGGCACCGATGCGCGTCCTGAGGCGCGCCGGCTCCCAGCGGCCGCAACATTCCCATGCATGCCCGGAGCCCCTCGCCCCTTCGACCACTATGCGGTCCGCAATGAAGCGGGCATCGGCTTCGGAAAAGCCCAGGTTGCGCAGTTGGCGCGGCATGTCGCGATGGAACGCCTCCGCATCCGGATAGAGGCGGCGCGTCTTTTCGGTGAGCACCTCTTCCGGCATCGCCGAGCGGCTCTTGAAGCCGTCATACCAGATGTCGAAGGGACGCAGGTCGCGGCCCAGCCGCTGCCTGATCACCTGGGCAACCTTTGCCACCTGCTCCGAGCCGAGAAGCGCCACGAAGAGCTCCTCGATGCGCGAGGCCGACATCTCCAGGTCACCCTCGAAGTGACGCACGATGGCATCTGGCATCGTCGGGCAGCAGATGTCCAGTGCCTGGTAGCTGTGGAACTGCGAAAGGATGTGGCCATAGCGGACATCACCCTCGGAGGGAAGCTCGACCGGCTCCCCGTCCTTGAAGCAGCGGTTGCTGAAAGGCATCCAGTCATACTGAGGGTCGTTTATCACGGCCTGCGGGATGGTCTGACAGGCGATGTGCTCCATCACCTTGTAGATCATCTCCTGCTTCTCGCCGGCGAAGGGGACGTCGGCATAGTTGGACTTGAGCTCGTCGCGAAGGTTCCAGTGCGAGAGCAGCACCATGTCGTCCGGGAAAAGCCTGCGGCCGTCCTCGGTCAGAAGGTGCCCCATCATTATGTTGTAGTCGGCGATATAGTTCTCCGCATTGCCGTACGCCACCTGAACCTGCTGGTTGACTCGAGCAGGAATCCTCTCGGTGAAGAGATCGCCCAGGCGGGCATAGCCCCACTCGAGACGGCTCCATTGCGCACCCCTCCCCTCCTTCTGCTCAAGGGTGAATGATGGGAAGTTGAGCATCGTAATGAAGGCCACCTTGTTGTCGAACATGTCGTCAAGGAAATGGGCAGAGGCGCTGTAGTTGCCCAGAATGTAGTCGATCCCGGAGGGTTCGTCACCCGCAAGCACGGTGGGCTTCTGAAGAAGGATCGTCATCTGGTTTGCGTTGAGGTTGAACACCTCCATCGCAGTGGAAAGCTTGTTGAAGAGCTTCTCGCGGCCCTCGGGCGTGCCTTCGTAATTGTCCTTGACAAAGGAGGTGAACTCCTCCGGCGTGCCGTCCTGTTCGCGCCAGAGCGATGCAGCCTGACGCACGCCCATCGACATGACCTCGGCATCGGCCTGCGGCCAGGAGGCCGTCAACTCTTCTATGCAGTCATTGACTGTCTTGTCCGGAATGTTTGACATGATAGCGTTCTTGTTTGTGGATTTGTTGGTCGTGCAGCCGCCGAGGATGCCTCCCAGGAATGCGCTGACGGCGCAGACTAGCAGCACGGTGATGTAGGTTGATATGACTTTTCGGTTCATTGTTGCCCTTCAACGACATTTGAGCCGTTTGAGTCAGCAAGTTAATCAAAAAATGGGAAAAGTACGGCAACCACCTCGATCGGTCGGCAAATTGATCATTGCCATCAAAAAATTTCAAAAAAATTTGTCATAACGAAAAAAGTTCCTACCTTTGCAATCCCAACGCGGAAATAGCTCAGTCGGTAGAGCACGACCTTGCCAAGGTCGGGGTCGCGAGTTCGAGTCTCGTTTTCCGCTCCAAAACAAGGAACCTCAGCTTCACGCTGAGGTTTTTTGTTTTGCGGTAGAGACTCGAACGAGCGGCCCCGAAGACCCCATCGGGGTCGACGACGCAGTCGGCGGGGGGTAGACTCGGTTCGCGCATGCCCGCGACAGCGGGCTCGAGTCTCGTTTTCCGCTCCAAAACAAGGAACCTCAGCTTCACGCTGAGGTTTT
>R27__coassemble_194_pt1 | contig 48681 bp, 41 predicted proteins | sample R27__metabat2_low_PE_022 | metagenome-assembled genome bin R27 | reverse complement strand
CGTCGTGAGCGGAAAATAGCTTATGCCTCGTGAAACCGGCGGTTGATATGGTTCCGAGGAGCCTAAGGCGCCACTCATCCTAAGCAAGGCAAGCAATCTTTTCAAACTCTTCCAGAATGATGTAGGATTACTGGCATGTCAGTATTCCGACGGCATCCAGCTGAGAATTCTTCATGGCGATGTCAACATCAACTATGGCGCCATATACGAGAATCTGACTGCTCAGGAACTGCATGCGCATGGATGGAACTTATATTATTTCCAAAGTAAGAAGCAGGGAGAGTTGGATTTCCTTTTGGAACGAGATGCTGAAATTATCCCGCTGGAGGTAAAGTCTGGCAAGGACTATGACCGTCATGTGGCCTTGAATAATGTGATGAATAATGTGGATTACGGCATCCGGAAGGCAATTGTGCTCTGCAATGATAACCTGAAGACGCGGGGGGATGTGACCTATGCGCCAATCTATATGCTTATGTTCATAGAGAAGTTGAAGGACGACGCTCCAAAGATTTTCAAGCCTGATTTGACAGGGTTGGTATAAATCTGAATTCAACTCTCAATCGCACCATTTGAACATATTCTTTTGTGCCCGATGCTTATACTCCCGAATTCTTTTTGGCCCGCAAACTGATTACGATTCCAAGTTGTCTCCAGGTCAGAGGCCGAAGAGCCATGAAAGGCGGGCAGGGGTGTAGCTTTCTTCGCAGGTGGTGGCGTGCGACCAGCCTTCCTCGATATCGAACCGGAAGGTGCCGCCGGCGGAGCTCAACTCGCCAAGGAAGGTCTCGACATTGTCAATGCTCATGAGGTTGTCGGCAGTCCCCATGACGGTGCAGATGCGGGTACTGGCGACATTTGCAGCGTCACATCCCGTGGGATTTCCGGCGACAGGCATCGCGGCTGTGAAGACGCCTGGATAGTATGAGACCAGTCCCCAGGTGCCGGTACCACCCATCGAGCCGCCAAAGCAGTATATCTTGGTTCCTGACGCAGCGTACTTGTCCAGCAAGGCCTTCAGAGGCTTTCTCATCGTACCGCCCCAAGAGCCGCCTGCTTCGCACTGAGGGACCAGCATGATGGCGGGAATACTGTTGTCCTCAAGGTATGCAGAGATTGTCCCTACAGCCTTCTCTTCAAGCTGTGCTTCATTGTCGCTGCCTCGGGCGCTACCACCGTGCAGGTAGAGGCATAACGCAGGGTTTTCCGAAGAGCCGATGACGGCCTTGCGGTAATTTACCGTCTTCCCTGCGAAGGTGCCGCTTTCCTTGCTGAAGCTGATCTGCGTGCCGGAGGAAGATCCGCCTGCAGGTGAATAGTGGTTCATTTCCTCATATGGGATACCTCTGGCCAGGCGGAAGCCGCACTTGGGCTTGTAATTGGATGTCGGTATCTTGGAACGGAATGATACCCTCATCCCGAAGACACTGCTCTGCCAATGCCCGCCTCGCAGCACATGGGTAGATACTTGCGAACCGTCATACTTATAGCTCTTCTCATCGTCTGCCGGTCCCTTTGGATTGATTTGTGGCTCGGCGGAATATGCTCCATACCAATCATAGCACCACTCGGCGGCATTTCCGGACATGTCGTACAAGCCCAACTCGTTCGGCTGCTTAAGCCCTACACGTTGCACACCTGACAATTCATCTACCTTGCACCAGGCGACTTCGTTGTAGTCATTGCTCCCACTGTAGCGGAAGTCTTTGCCAAGATGTCCGCCGCGCGCGGCGTATTCCCATTCCGCTTCTGTAGGCAGACGATAACCGCCTTGCGTAAGAGCGTTGAGTTTATCAATGAAATCCATAGCATCCTGCCAGCTGATGCCGTCCATCGCACGAAGAGAGTCTTCCGCGCTCCAACACGGAGAGAGTGTCCCCATCACCTCTTTCCAAAGGCCTTGGGTGACTTCGTAGCGGCAAATATCAAAGTCTGAGAGAGTTACGCTGTGGAGCGGAAGCTCATCCGGGCGCGGGTCATTGGTGTCTTCCGCGGAGGATTCGGCCTTTGTCTGCGGAGCGGTCTCAAGGCCGGACGTGGTCTGCCCCATCGTGAATGTGCCTCCCTTTACGAAAACCATTTCTGCCGAAAGACGTTCGGCGAGCGTCTGCGGTGTGGGTGCCGCATTCTCATTCCCCTTGCTGCACGAAATAAGGATGGCCAGGGGTATTATTGCCTTTACAAGGTGGTTCATAATAAGTTAGACGACAAATAACCCCGAAGGTTTATTTCCCGCCGTATGTGGGGCGGCTGGTCGTTCTAACGCCATTTCTTTCCGTCCGCGAAGAGCATACGGGAGGAATTGACTATTTTTGCACAAACATACAAATCGGAATTCAGAGGAATGACCTGGCTTGTCCGACTCATTCCTGGTGTCAAGAAGGTATTATAAATGGATCTGTATTCACAAATTTTCCGCAGGAAAGCATTCCATAAGTTCGGCGAGACCCTGCCCCTGACGGCTGAAGACGACGCTGCAATCGCCGCCGCCGTTGACGCCCTCGTCCCTCTCCATGACGATATCAAGGTCAGGACCCGGATTGTTCCGGCGTCCGAGACCAACAGCAGCAAAGGTGCCCAGAGATGCGTCCTCTTCTATTCCGAAAGGAAGGACAATTCGATGATGAACATAGGCTATATGGGCGAGCAACTCGACTTGATGCTTGTGGAGAAAGGTTTTGGTACCCTCTGGTACGGCCTTGGCAAGACCGAGGAGAAGGAGTTCGAAGGACTGGAGTACGTCATCATGATCGCGGTCGCGAAAGTGCCTTCAGACAGTTTCAGGAAAGACATGTTCAAGGCCAAGCGCAAAGAGGTCGACGAGTTCTGGGAGGGCGAAGTCCTGCCGCTGGCAAATATCGTCAGGTTCGCACCGTCCGCCTGCAATTCCCAGCCCTGGGTCGTCCGCAACAACGGCGACAGCTTGACAGTCTACCGCTTCAGGAAGAAAGGTTTCACGGGACTTATCCCCATGGCTTTCGTGTCCAGATTCAACCGTATCGACATCGGCATATTCCTGCTTGTCCTAGAATTGTGCATGGCCCACGACGGCATCCCATTCCGCCGCACCCTCCACATCGACGCCACCTCCGACGACATCCCCCTCACGCCGGTCGCGACGTACGAGTGGTGAGGGGCCGGCGTGCGGGCAATCCTAACTAGGCATAAAAAGACACTGGCTTCATTTTGGCCGCCAGTAGAACAAATAACGGACAGGGATGTGCTGTATGATTTTACTCCCGTATTCTTTTCTGCCCGCGCAAACCAGATGGCATTTCATCGCTTCCGAGACTGCCCGATGATACGGTTCAAATAGCGCATTGTCAGAAATTATCTGAGGCTCATCCTTTTCTTGAGTTCTTTGAGCATCTCTGCGGTTACTTCAATGCGGGCTGCGCAATAGGGTTCCTTCAGCGTGAGAATCTTATTCCTCCGAAGTGTCGGCTGAATAGAAGCGATTTCGTTGATATTGACGATATGAACTCTTGACACTTTCATGAATCTTGATGGATCAAGTTCAGCAGCGAGGTTTGTCAATGAAAGTGCAGTAGTACCGGACACCTTGTTCCTACAATGTATGCGTACACTTCCCAGATCATACTCTGCGAAGCAAATGTCGTCGACGTCGACAATCACAGTCGAGTCAACCCGGTCAAGCTCTATCCTCTTCCTGTAGCTGACGTTCGCCTCATCGAGACCTTTCGCTACTCGTCTGGAGTCCGCGACTCCCGTGCGTGCCGACCTTTTCTCAAACCGCTTCAACGCGTCCTCCATGTCATCTTTGCCATATGGCTTAAGAAGATAGTCGATGCATTCGTAATCGAACGCCTTGAGAGCATACTCGTCATATGCCGTTGTGAAGATTATCATGGCATCGGTGTCCACGGCATCGAACACATCGAAACTGTAGCCGTCTTCGAGCCTTATGTCGGCAAAGATCAGGTCTGTGTCGGGACATGACCTGAGCGCCTCGATTGCAGAGACCGTATCAGGTGCAATCGCCGATATCTCAATGTCAGGTCTCACCTGCTTCAGGGTTGCAACCAGCCCGGCAGCCAGAGTGGCTTCGTCTTCAAGAATTATGGCTTTCATCTCAGATCGGATTGTTTGATTGTCGGCAATGACACCGTGAAACAACTTTCGCTTCTGCACACCGTTATCCCCTTGCCGCAGATGGAACGATATCTCTGATCGAGCGTATCGAGACCGCTTCCGGAACTGTCCAGGACTCTTGTCAGAGGAAGTATGTTGTTTGTAACGACGATATTGTCGTTGACCCTGTCATATGAAATCACTATTGCCAGACGGTCCTTCGAACCATGGCGGTTATGCTTGATGGCATTCTCCACAAGTCCCTGCAACGTCAATGGTGGAATAAAGGAATCAAGACTTCGGATATTCTCTTCGATGGTAAGGCCGATGTTTTCGTGACGAACCCTCATGTTCTTCCTGTACTCCTCGATGAAGGCGAATTCCTCCTGGACAGACACTACGTTCGAGTCACCTTTTGAGACGATGTATCTGTACATTCGGCTCATGCTGGCATTGAACTCCACTGCTGCGTCAGGGTCTGTCTGGATCAGATTTCCCAAGGTGGCGAGTGAATTGAATACGAAATGATTGTCAGTCTTGAGCTTGAGCTTGTCGATGGTAACCTGCTGCGCCAGCGCCTTCTCCTCCCTGTATCTGTTTGTGAGGAATGAAGTGAAGAACACCGAGGTCAGGAAGTAGGCCACAAGGACATCGCAGATGAACACGTCCCATGAAAGCCAGACCGAATCCGGGTATATCAAGGCATAGGCATAGGAAATAGCAGCGGAGATCATGACCACACTGCCAAGAAGGATGATGTTCTGAAGCAGAAGCGAGGCGAAGGAGTATCTGACATTCCAGAATGTCCGGATCACAATCCGGCTGACAGCAAAAGACGCCTCCATCAGAATGATTGTTTCAATACATGTGGCAAAGATGTCCGCTATCGTGGATGCGAGGCCCGTGTCCCATTCATCAACGGGTTCGCCCATGCTCTGAAAGAACCAGAATGCCAGATTGATCAGCACAGCAATGAGAAGCGTACATAAGTGCCGCCTGACAGCTATGCCCCTGACTGAATCTCCCGATGAAAAGATATTGATCTCCATGGTGCAAATGTACGCATTGTTTCCACAACGAAAAATACTCCATGTCCGCTTCGGGGCCACATTTGTCGGCTTCACAGGATTTCATTTTGAACTATGCCGCAGATGGATTGAACTTTGTGACCGTGAAGAAATCTAAATAAATGCAATGAAGAGAGCAGTTCTGATTGCCATTCTGTTTCTGTCCGCCCATTTCTTATGTGGTGGACAGGACTTTGGTATGATGAACCGTTACCGTACTGCAAAAGTGCGTGTCACGGTTCTTGACAGTGGAACGGAAAGCCCGGTGGAATATGCCGCCGTCTATCTCTCCAGACAAGGTGATTCAACCATTGCGAACTTTGCAATCTCCGGAAGCAATGGTGTTGCGGTAATTGAGAAAGTGGCGCAGGGCAAGTATGATCTCAACTGCGAGCTCGTGGGATATAAACCTTTCAAGAAGGCTGTGGATATCAGACTGTCAGAGTTCGAAAATGAAAAGAACCTTGGCAGGATACTCATGGAGCAGAGCCGTGAATTCATCGATGCTGCTACAGTCAGTGCCGCGGGAAATCCGATAGTGAAAAAGAAGGATACTTTGGTTTACAATGCAAACGCATACAAGACCGTAGAGAACGCAATGCTCGCTGACCTGTTGAAGAAGATGCCTGGAATAAAGGTGGGATCCGACGGATCCGTAAAGGTGAACGGAGAGAGCGTCAGCAGGATGACCGTAGACGGAAAGACCTTCTTCCAGAAGGATCCCGGACTTGCCGTCAAGAGCCTGCCTGCCAAGATCGTCGATCAGATACAGGTAATAGACAGGGCAAAGGATGACGCGGAATTCACCGGAGTCGGCACGGGAGACGATCAGGAGAAGGTGATGGACATCATGCTGAAGGAAGAGTATCAGAAAGGATGGTTCGGCAACATCAAGGCCAGCGGTGGTGCATCCATTAACGGAAAGTCAAAAACTGAAACACCAGGAAACAAGGTGCTGTTCAACAGCAACGCCATGGTTTCACACTACTCTCCGACTGATCAGATCATGCTTCTGGCAAGTGGCAAGAATGCCACAGAACCGGGCAGCTGGTCACCGGAAGATGACTTTTCATTCATGATGCCAGGATCTGAAAACGACGAGCTGGCCTCGAAGAAAGGCCTTCAGACCACTGGTCAAGCCGGCATCAACTACAACACGACAAAACTGAAAGGCCTGGAGTCTACAGTGAGTGTCAGCTACAACTTCCAGAAGAAAGATGTTTCCGAGAAATCCTCAAGGACCTCATTCCAGGGAGAACAGCCGAATCTTTACACCAATGGAAATTTCAAGGGTATAGGCATGGACCATACCGGATCGATGTCAGCTGAGCTTAAGAACTCTGACAAGGGCAAGCATATGTTTGCGTTCAGGCCGTACTTCATGTTCACAGAACAGAAACGCGAGACCGTCAGCGAATCTACGACCAGGACAGGGGAGGAGCTTGACAACACCAGCGCCGCCTTCAACACCATCCGTAACAATAACATCTCGACATTCATGGAACTGGAGACGGGTATCAAAGACATCGGAAAGGAGAGAAGAAGTCTCACGCTGTCCGGAGAGACGTACCTCGACAACACAAAAGGCAGAAGCTCGGAGAAGTCCAGGACCACATTCAAGGATTCTGAGGATGTGCGTGACCTGTTCTACAAAAACAATGAACATTCACTTGGCTTGGAGCTTGAGTTGACCTATGTCGAGCCTATGGGAGCCAGATGGTCACTTCAGGCCAGAGCTTCGGGCTCATATACAGGAAGCAAAACCGTGAAGGACGCATTCAACGGCGATGACAGCTCTGTCAACGACTACTACAGTTCATTCTCCAGAAATGACGACATGACTATAAGGGAAAGGCTCCTCGCCCAATACAAGAAGGATGACACCTCCATTCTTTTCGGTTTCCAGATTGACCAGGAGCATAATGTCACCACGGCAAGGCAGCTCGGCATCGAGAACACGGTCGGAAAGAACGAATGGATAATCAATTGGGCACCCTATGTCAATGTGGTGACGAAGAAAGAAATGTCAACCTTGCGTTTTGAGTATCGTGGCCAGCCTACAACACCATCCGGTTCGAGAATCATTCCGACGCTCGACATCAGCAATCCCGTCCAGATCAAGACCGGAAACATCTACCTCAGGCCACAGTACACTCACAGGACTTCGCTGAATTACAATGCTTCAAATACGGAGACGTACTCAATGCTCGAGCTCTTCATGGATGGATCAATCAGAACAACCCCGATCGTGTCCGCTTCATGGTTTGACAAGAATGGAATCAGGTATTCAATTCCTGTCAACTCAAGGAAACCAGGAGCAGACGTCTCCCTGTATGCATCATACAATCAGTCTTTCGGAAAAGAGAAGAACTTCACATTCTCTCTTGATGGAGACATCAGCTATTTGTACGGCACAGGATATCAAACACCTGTCAGACAGGAGCCCATGGACAGCAAAAATTTCAACTATGACTCACTGATGAAGAAGCTTTGGGGAGATGCAAGCGGCAGCCGTTTCTATTCAGGTGAAAGCGGGTTCTCCGAAAGCAGGACAAATACATTGACCTATTCGTTGTTCCCGACACTGGCGTATAAGCTTGAAGACTTCAGTGCAACCGTAATGGGATTTGCATCGAACAGCATCACGAAGTACTCTCTCGACAAGACAGCCGACATGAACACATGGGACTTCAACGTGACAGGTGAACTTCTATACTCGACAGATAATGCATGGCAGTTCAACACGGACCTTGGATACAACTTCTACAAGGGTTATTCAAGCGGCTATGGACAGCCGGAGCTGATATGGAATGCCGGAGTGGCGAAAGACATAAAGGCTTTTACACTCAGCTTCAAGGTGGCTGATATACTTGGACAGCAGAAATCCATTCAAAGGACAACCTCTTCGGAATATGTGGAAGATATCCAGAGAGCCGTGCTTGGAAGATATTTCCTCGTCGGAGTGGTTTTCAATTTCGGACGGATGAATGCAGCCCAGAGCAGCAAGGTTGAAAGAGCGATGTGGGAAATGGCATACTAATATTATGGCAAACTAAGATTATGGCAGAGATTACACTTTGTCCTCTGATGGTTGAGGACCGTGAGCAATTCATTATTGACAATCAGGAGGCGTTCAGATATGGAGCAATGGAAGAATTCGGTCTCCGTAATGACAAGATGGAAGAGGATGGGGAGATCATCTCCCGAGCGACCATAGAGGCAAGCCTTGACGGGCCTGACACGGAGGCATATCGAATTCTATGCGACGGTTCAGTTGTCGGTGGACTGATCCTTTCCATTGACAAGGACAATCGTACCGGCGAACTGGAGATTCTTTTCGTTTCGCCTTCGTTTCACAGTCATGGAATTGGGACTAATGCTTGGTTCGTTGTTGAGCGACTCCATCCTGAAGTAATGCGATGGACAACATACACTCCGTATTTCGAGACACGCAACATCCACTTCTATGTGAACCGTCTCGGTTTCCACATCGTAGAATTCCTTCACAAAGGCCATCAGGATTCGCAGGGGAAGTATGTACCTGAAGACGATGACGATATGATGTTCAAGTTTGAGAAGGTGATGCCGGATTCCAGCAAAACAGCCGAGCATGAACGTGTCCTTTAGAGCAAGATGCTTTTCTCCTGTAATCAAATCGGCCCGGCAAACTGAGCTTCGCCAAAAGACAGCTCGTTGCCAATCGGAGCTGATCGGAACAAAACTCCAATACGTGCGTCACCGGAGGATGCGGCGATCCAGGCTCCGCTGCCTACGTCGTAGATTGTGGTCCCGCTGCGGAAGCCGGCATACGGAATGTATACGGGCCTTCCTTTCGAACTCATCTCAATTGATGTACAAACTCGATATGGTGAAGTCTTTTATCTTCCCAGGCATTCGGGGTCGAGAGGCCGGCTGCGCCAGTCCGTGCTGACAAAGTCCGAAGGAAAGGCAACCTTGTCCTTTGTCGCGCCGCCCTTGAGCCTGACATGGGTCTCAAGCTCTTTCTTGCCCTCCTTGAGCACAATGACGCGTGCTCCGTTGCTGAGATTGTTGTACTCCGTGTTGCCGCCGGTGAATCTTCCGTATGCCAAAAGCACGTCCTGCCACATTACAGCATAGTCATTGTCATGGTCATGGCCGACAAAACAGGCAAAGACATCGTCATTGCCCTTGATGGCATCGAAGAGACCGCTGTTGAAATATGGCGCGCAGACCGCCTCGCGCCGTGTACCTACCATCGCACCACCCTCAATGACGGCAGTTGAATATTCGGGAAGCGGAATATGGAAAAAGGCTGTGGACGGCACTGCGGCGCCACCATTTGCTGCAGTGTATGCGGCGCTGGTCCGATTGTACCATTCCACCTGGTCGCCGTGAATCCAGTCATATCCCGTAAATTCGCCAGCATTGTTGAAGAGATGGGCATTCGAGTCGAAACAATAAATGACACCGGCAATGCCTTCTCCCGCTGCCCCGGTCAATTCGATCGCATAGTCCGGCGATTCCACTCCATTGCGTGGCGGCATGACGCTCTGCGGATATGAGCAGGCAATGTCGTACAGTTCGCCCTTGTCGGTCCCGAAGTCGCCGTCATGGTTGCCAAAGGTTATGCAGAACGGCACGTCGTGGGCGGCAACCCTGTCCAGCACCGCTCTCATTGCATCTTCTGCGGGAGAAGAGTACACTATGTCACCCGTGATGACGACAAGGTCCGGATTCTCGGCAGCAAGCACCTCGTCGATGCGTTTCAGTGCGATAGTGGAAGCCTGGGAGTTGCAGTTGAAATGGATGTCGGTAAACTGGACTATTTTGAACTCTCCATTTTCATTGAAACGGAGGGGTGTGCGGGGTTCCGAGCAGGAGAACAGCAGCGGAAGGACGAGGAGAATCAGATACTTTTTCATAGTGTCAGCTTTTCCAATAGATCTTGAAACGCGTGCACAGGCATGTAAGCGCCATTGCGGCCAAAGTGACGACAATGCCGCGCAATGCTCCCATGAGCGGATTGCCGACGCAGGCGGAGTCTATGAGGCCAAGCAGGCCGACAACATAAAGCAGAGGCGTCACCACGGTCCATGCTATCGTGTAGGCTATCATCGGGTTTCTGCCCGTCATGGTCAGGTTGCAGCTCAAATTGCGCCTGCTCTCGACCCAAAGCAGGAAATAAAGGACCAGGGAAGCGAGACCGCCGCCCACGAACAGATAGGAAAGATTGCAGTAGTCCTTGGCTATGCCGCCGTCAAGCGGATCGACCGCTATGCCGACAAGGAGCAGGGCGAAGCCCATCCAGCCGATCTGAGTCGTCTGTTCGCGAAAGCGGAAGGTGAGCCAGAGAAACGCTGCGGCAAGGACAAGAGTGATGATCAGGTCGAGCCAGACGTTGCGGGTGAAAAGACCCCACAACTGCAGCGGCACTGCCGCAAGGGCAATCCATGCGCACAGCGCGTAGTGCTTCGGAGCCCCGGAAACAGGCTCTCTAAGCAGGTCTCCGACCACGGTTGCGGGCAATGCTATCACGAGATACATCGCCCAGTCCCATCCTATGATCTTTGTCACGATGACCAGGAGCCATATGACAAGCCTCAACCGTCTGGAATTCCTTGTCAGCAGCCATATGAAGCCGCCGAGGAGCGCAACGGTAGAGAGAAGTATTATTATGCAGTCATTCTGCGCGAGGGCAAGAGGCAGGCTGAAGCAATAGTGCAGCAGCAGGAAGCTTCCTGCGGTCAAGACCCATCCTGCGATGTTGATCCATTTATGCTTTGTCTGCACCAGCGCCGCGAAAAGCATTGCCCATAGGGCGAAACGCACCCACGAGAGCGATTCCGGCGCAAGGGGGCTCTTGGCAAGGGCGTCCGAATGGCCGAGGGCAAGGCCGAATGCGACCAGGATTGCCCAGCGGCGGACGATGCCGAGGCTTACCGACAGAAGGCTTGCCCCTTTGTCAAGTTTTCTTCCCAGCGAGAACGGTATGGCCGCACCAAGAGAGAAGATGAAGAAAGGAAAGACCAGGTCCACCCAGGTGATGCCACGGACATCGGGCTGAAAAGCATAGTCCGGAGGCGGGACCTGGCAGTGGAACATCCACGCAGGCAGTCCCGCCCCGAAGGAAATCGCCGCGCACAGGATCATTCCGAAGATGGTTATGCCCCTGAGGCAGTCGATGGACTGTACTCTTCCTTCCGTCATTTCTGAACCTTCCAGAATTGTTCGATCTCTTCCAGCGTCTTGCCGGTCGTCTCAGGAATCTTCTTCCACATGATGTACATGTACGGGAGGCACATGAATGCGAAGAGGAAGAATGTGCCGGCAGGCGTCAGATGGCTCATGCACCATGGAGTAAACTGTCCGATGAGATATGTGCCGACCCAGAGCGCAAGACCGGCGATGGACATCGCCATGCCGCGCACCTTGTTTGGATACATCTCCGAGAGGAGGACGAACACGACGGCGCTGATGCTGATTGCCTGGCTGAAAATGTATAGCAGGAAGAACACGAGCAGGAAGACAGGGCTCATCTCGAGCTTCGCGCCAAAGAGGAAATAGAAGCCGATCAGCAACAGGCAGACAATCATGCTGCTCACTCCGTAATAGATGAGCTTCTTCCTTCCGACCTTGTCGATGATGAAGACGGCAAGAACCGTCGTGAGCATGTTCACGAGGCCCACGAGAACTGTGGAGAATGACGAATCCTTGCTCGCCAGACCGGCGTCTGCGAAGATGTCCGGACCATAATACAGCACGGCGTTGACACCCATGAACTGTCCGAGAATGGCGATTGCCGAACCGAGAAGGACCGCCTTGCGGATGCCCGGTTCGAGCAGCGCCTTCCATTCGCTTTTCACCTCTCCGGCGATGGACGCCTTGGTGGCGGAAAACTCTTCCATCGCACCGCTTTCGTCGGTCTTGAGGCGGCGGAATATTTCCATGGCCCTTGCATCCCGGCCCTTGACGATGAGCCAGCGCGGACTTTCGGGTATGAAGAATACGATGATAAGGAACAGGATGGTCACGACGCTCTCGCTGCCAAGCATGCCCCTCCACATCTCACTGGAGAATATCTTCTGGAGGAACGGGGATGAAAAACTTGCCGTATCGCTGCCTGAAAGGATCATGAAGTTGACCAGGTATGCGAGAAGCAGGCCCATGGTGACGGCCAATTGGTAAAGTCCGACCATCGTGCCACGAATCTTTGCCGGGGATATTTCGGAAATGTACATCGGTGACACGATGCTGACAACGCCGATGCCGACGCCGCCGATGATTCTATAGACCACCAGGTCTTCGAAGCCATTGCATACGCAACATCCGATGGCGGATACGCTGAAGAGGACTGCTGCAATCAGCAGTGTCTTCTTGCGTCCCAGATAGTCGCTCAGCATTCCGGCTATCGCTACGCCGATGATGGAGCCGACGAGGGCGCAGCCCACATACCAGCCCTTGCTCATTTCAGTAAGGGAAAATTGAGATGTGACGTCGGCGGTAGTGCCCGATATTACGGCCGTGTCGTAGCCGAAGAGGATACCACCGAGGGCGGCCACGAAACTCAGGAAAATGATGTATCCGAGATTGGATGTCTTCTCTTTCATGGTATCAAATGTCGAAATATTCCCTGTATCTGTCGTAAAGATGTCCTGCCTGCAGGTATGCCGACTGCGGACTCATGAAATGCGAGAACTCGAAGGTTATGGCCTTGTCGTAACCGCAGCGTGCGGCCGCCTCGAGTTTCATTCTCAGCTTGTCGAACTTGATCGGGAGGAAGTTGATTGGCATGTCGCGGTCGAACGTTTCAGCGTTTGTCCAGCACTGCATTCCATATTTGTCGGCGAGTTTCTTGTTCACGCTGAAGAAGGTGTCGAGTTCGTCATAATCGATATGGCCATCCTGGAATGCGCAGGCGTCCACAACGTCGTGGATGCCGTCGAAGATTTCGTTCCACTCCTCTTCGTGACGGCGTACGGATACGCCTTCCTTCTCCTTCAGGTTCGTGCCCATGATGGCTTTCTTGCCGTCGATCCACGGGGAAATGAATGTAGGCAGACCGCCTGACACGTCCTTGCACATCTTGCCCATGGTATGGAATGTCTCGATGCAGCCTTTGGTCTTGCGGCTGATCTCGGTAGAGATGTACCATCCCTGGAAACTCTTGTGGTGACCATAAGCCTGCCACACTTCGTCGATGACATACTTGTTCGACTCGAGTTCGTAGCTCATGTCGCCGGTATCCCAGTATTTGCCGCTGTCGTAGAGGCCGAAGTAGAATTTCATGTCGTACTTGTCGGCAAGGGTGAGGAAGAGTTCCACGAGGTCCATCGACGGCATGTAGCAACCCTTTCCGAGAAGGTATTTGCTTGGCCAGGTGATGAATTTGCGATAGCCGCTGCGAATCATTATCACCGTGTCGATGCCGATTGCCTTCATGTGCCGGAAGTCGGCGTCCCACTCCTTGGCGCCCCAGTTCTGGTGCGGAATGTCGTGGGAAATCTCGTCGAGGAACGTTCCCGTAATGCGCAGGCCATTGGCCTTCGGTACGATGAGAGAAGATCCGTCACTATGCAGAGGGTCGGCAATGGTGTCTTTCGCCTTGTCCTCCGACTTGGAGTCCTTGCAGCTTCCCAACAGTGGTGCGGCGGCAGCCACAGCGGTGGCGGCAGCTACGGTTTTGATAAATTTTCTCCTGTCTGTCATATGTGTATGTTTTATTCAATTGTTTTCAAAGGAAGATCCCAGCCGGTAAGGGTCGAGATGTATGGAATCATGCAAAGGGCTACCTTGCGGTGGCCCGCATAATTCGGATGCCAGGCGGAGCCGAGCTCCGTGGTATCGTTGTGGGCGTCTTTCTGGATTGAAGTCCAGGATGCGTTCTTGTCGCCGAAGCGGCGGACAACCTCTTCGACATAGTCGCCCATCAGTTCATTTGCCTTCGATGCAACGCAGAGTATCGGGACATTCTCGCCATAATATGCGCGAACCTCGCGCAGAAGTTTCAAATACTCTTCGCACCATCTGTCCATAGTCGGCTGAAGGCCGACTGAAAAATCGTTTGTTCCGAGATATATCACCACAATGTCGGGCTTGTAGCCGCTTTCGGCGGGGCTCCACTGCAGGTCGGGACGTTCGCACATCGTGCGCGTGTATCGTACCGGCATGGTGTTTTCCTTGTCAGCGCCGTTGTAGTTCCGCGCTATTCCCCTCCCGGAGTGGGCGATATGGCGCACGGATGCATCGAAATAACGGCCAATGATGGCCGCATAGGTAAGATTGCAGTTCTCCTCTTCAGCCTTGAACGGCGTGTTCCTGTCCGCTCCTTCGGTACCGAAGCCGCAGGTGTAGGAGTCGCCTATGAACTCGATCTTGCGGGTGAAAGGCTCGCCGGCCTGCAGAAGCTCTCCGTCCGTTTCGAAGGACTCGATGCGGCAGGCGCCGTGCTCGCCCTCCTGACGCTTCTGCAGGACGACGGAATGGTCACCCTTCTTGAGTTTCTGACAGATCGTGTACTCGCCACCATCCTTCACTTCAAGCACGCTCTGATGCTTTGCGGAAGGCTCCTCGTCCACCCAGACGTTGAAATAACATGTCTTGGTGCCGCTCGCCTTCATGCTCAGCGAGCGTCCGCTGAAATGAATGCGGACAGTCGTTCCGCTCCAGTCGAAGCTTACTGATTCGTTTTCAACAAAGGTTCTCCCCTCGTAGACAATCCGGGAATCGACAGCCGGAACCTGTGCTGCCGCCACCAGGAAAAAGAGGGAAAACAACAGGGTAGCAAGTATTTTTTTCATTAATCTGCCGTTGAATTATTTCTTACAAGATAGGAATAATAAATGAAACAGTGCAGGGCCCGATCAATGGCCCTGCACTTTTCATGCAATTATTGACTTAAATCGTCGGATCGACTTCGTATGCCTCGACGCTTCTGCCGTTGAGGTCGGTCAAGAAAATGCCGACCTTGCCATTTCCGGCATCACTGATGATGATATCTGACGCAGCGGAGATACCATAGTCCCAATCTGCGCAGAAATAAGATTTTCCGTACACATTGAAGAGAGCGACATCGTGAACAACGCCACCTGCATTGAAGTTGTACAAGTCAACGAGGCTTACAACCGGTGTGAGGCCCCATGAAGGGAAGAATGTACTTGCCAAACATGCCATATAGGCGTGAGAACCTATCTGAATGATGTCCATGCTCTGATATGCATAGTTGCCGTCCTGTACCGGATCTGGAAGAAGAATCGGGGCAGCCGTACCGTCAGCTGCTACGTTGTAGTACTTGTTGTCTTCATACATGCCGGACAAAATGAACCCGTCAGCTGCAGTGAGACCCTTGGCGAAGACTGTCGGGAAGTTGTTGGGATATGTGCTCCATGCTGCGCATGACCAAGTACCGCTAATGCCGGAAACGGCAAGCTTTGCATATTCGCCTACCGTACCGTTCTTGATTTCCCAATACCCGATCTCAGTTGCCATTGTGATGTCGACGATTCCCTCTACCGGGGCAGAGATGATTGCATTCTCGAGTACATTGCCGTTGACTCTGAGCTTTGCACCAAACGGACCGCCACATTCCCAAGCCGCCTTGGTTATGAGGTTGCTTTCCTTTCCTGCGGGAGTAACCACATTGACGACAAAATAACCGTCAAGATATTCGCTGTTCTCGTATGCCGTATGGTTGCATACGATGAGGTTTCCGGCATCATCGTTGGTGATGACCTTCTGTGTCAGTCCACTGCCGCAGAACCATTCGATCTTTGAATACTTGCCATCAGCCTGAACCTCATAGAGTTCAGTACCATTGGTGACATAATGCTTCCCATTGTAAAGGGCCTGGGAGATTACCTTTGTTCCCCAAGTGTCAAACTGCATGTCATACATGCTGATTGAATACTTTTCATACTGAATGCCTGCCTGGATGAGAGCGGCGGTATAGGTGAAATCGGTGAATTGTCCAGCTATCGGCTCGTTGTCGCTGTCAAGTACGGGAACCTGATAATCCTTTGATGTAATCGTGACATAAGCTACGCGCTGATTGTATGTCTTGTTTTCAGTCGTGGTGAATGTCACCTTGTCGCCGGATGTCTTCACGGAAGTCCAGTCGTATTGATCGGCTGCAGCTGCAGACCACTGGAGGTTGGATGTGATGGTGAAAGATGATTCTCCTCCTTCCTTGCCTACGTAGATGTAGCCGTAATCATCAAGCCCGGTCACTTCGAAAACAGGTTTGAAAGCAGCCTGCTTGACCGTAATCTCAGCCTTCACGCCGTCTGCGCTGACTACTGCAGTACCGGTACGCACTTCACCCTTGTTGAGGTCAACGTGAAGGACAGCGGTGTAGTTGGACATTGCCTTTGTCTTCACGACAGTGAGCCATGCGTCGTTGCTGGTAATCGTGTAGTCAACATTTGCGCTGAGGGCAACATTGATGTCCTGTGCGTCGCAAGTCACCTCAATGGCATCGCCCGGCGCTACGACTGAATTCTTCTGAGTCTGTTTGATCTTGACCGTTGCAGTCTTTGTGTCCTCTTCGCCGACTGCATTGATGGTGAGCGTGGCTTCACGATCGTCGGTGTTTTCATTCTTGAGGACGGCGACCTTGATCTTGCAGGTTCCGGCCTCTCCCGATGCAGGAGTGATGGTTGCCCAGTCACTTACTGAAAGGGAAGCGTTCCAAGGTACGTTGGTAGTAAAGTCGATAGAGACCGTCTCCCCGGCTGAGGATACTGTCACTTCGTTCGATCCGCTGATTGTCAGCTCCGGTACGATAGGCTTATGGCATGCCGCCACGAGAAGCGCTAATCCGATGAGTAATGTTAATTTTTTCATAAATGATGGAATTAGTGTGATTATTTCAATGTATTTAGATAGTCGTCAAAACCTTTTCTGAAAGCATCCCAATAGTCGAACATTCGGATGTGGCATAAATCGAAGCAGAAATACCCGTCGGCCGCGTTGATGCAGGCGTCGACGGTCTTCGGAATGATTGCGGACTGGCCGCCGTTCTCAAAGCCGGAAGAATTGCCGATGTCAGGCCCCCCGGCGAATACCGTGTCGCCGCAGAGCAGATTCTTGCCGTTTTTCGCAAAACCCTGCATTGTCCATTCTCCGTTTCCATAGACACTTTGAGTCGAGGCATAGCAGCCCAGCATCATGTAGTCGCAATGGTCGGCGAAGCCGTAATCCTTGTAGTCGGCCGAAGCCCACTTGTAGTAAGTGGCAGTATTGTATTTCGGACTCGCCCAGTTGACACCTGACTCATAATAGGTCGAGTACCAAGCTCCGACATAGACGCCGAAACGCACTCTGCTGTTGACGGAATGAACCTTCGTCGCAGCCTTCTCGATAAAGTCGTGTATGGTCTTTGCGCGGAAGGCGAGCCATTTCTTCTGCAAGTCGGACGGCTTGTTCGGAAGGGTGGCCGTTCCAGGCTTGAAGATATCCGCCGGCCAGTTCTGCACGGCTGCGCCGTTGAACTTTTCGAATGCCTGGCGGGAGATGTCGGAGAATTCGCTCCTGAGGCCATAGTCGTCATAGCGGCAACGGTCCAGAATGATGCCGTCCACGTCATAGGAGGCAATTTCACCGAGAATGGAGAGCACATAGTCCTGAACGTCCGCATTAGCAGGGTTGAGGAACACCGTGCCGCCCGAATTGATGGTGAAACTGTTGACGAGGCCCGAATCGTCATTGATGACCGTGGCCCACTCCTTCGGAATGCTTCCGTCGAATATCGGTCCCACGCTGGCAAGGCCGTAATAACCGCCATAGCCGCCCACAAAGGTGTTGATGGCTGCATTCACGCGAAGCCCCGCCTTGTGACCTTCGGTTACGAATGTTCCCAGATAGTCGAAATCGGCGGTTCTGTTGATGAATTTGTATTGTCCGTTGACCCACGCTGCCAGCTTGGTGGCTTCCGGGGCGACTTTGGACTTGTAGAGCACCGTTCCTTCGGTAGGGCGCACATCCACGATCACGTCCGTGAATCCCGTCTCCCTGATCTTCTTGAGGTCTGTGGCGATTCTGGCCGCATCGTTGGCGTAGTACTGGAAATTTGCGGATGCGTCGATCCACACATAGCGAGGCTTGGCACCTGCCGGCTCCTTGCCGTCATCAGGCGGAGTAGGAGGGGTCGGCGGATTGGGATCCGGCAAAGTGTCGACCACTGGATCGGGGTCGGTCCAAGGCCAATCCGGCAAGGTATGGTCGTCATCCACGCATCCGCCTGTAAAGAGGCAGATGGCGAGGATGGCGGCTATGTTGAAAATTCTATTCATTATCTCTTGATGCAGTCTACGACGTAGCCGCCGATGACTTGTGAATTCTGGTCGTAATAATAGACATACAGGTAGTATCCGTCAGTGCTTGGAGCCAGGACTACGTCTCCGGCAGCCAGACTGTAGTCGCCCTGCTGGTACCATGTGATGCTGTTGTTGGAGAAGATCAGATATGGAGAGCTCGGGTCGTTGATCTCGTAGAAATAGAGTTCGGGACCGATGCCCCAGCATGGGAAGTGGCTGACAGAGAATACGGCGCCGTAGCGGCATCCGTTGAACTGCTTGCTGTCAAGACAGTTCACATTGTTCGCCCAATTGCCGATCTTGGCTATGACATTGTCCGCGCCTGAACCGTTCATATAGTGAAGCAGGTAGTTTCCGTCGGTGTCGCAGTTGCTTCCATACCAGTCTACGATCCATCCGTCTGCAGCAGGCGTGAGGGAAACAGGAACGACGGTAGCCGTATTGACAGGTGCTGAACCCCAGCCGCCTACGCCGAGAGAACTGAAGTTGACGGTATTTACACTTTCCACCGCTCCGGCCTTGACCGTCAGATAGACTGCGTCCGAGCTTTCGGTAACTCCGTCGATGCCTTCTGCGGTGAAGGTGATGACGGCATCTTTTGTCACGTCACCCATCACTTTCATCCTGTGTCCGATAGGACATATCGAAGGATTGGTGAAGCTCGTGAAGAGCGTAGGAGCCACGCTCGTCGATGATGTGACGTATATTTTGACCGTCTCGGCATTGTCGCCGCCTGCGGCGAAATTGGCTATGAGCACGTGGCCTGCCTCGTCATTTGTGATGACGTCAGCCACGGCCTCTCCAAGTTTCATGGTACCCTGCTTGGTGCCGTCCTTGCCGCCGATGAGCATCGGCGCATTGCTGTTGCCGTAGCAGAAAATGAGCTTGCCGTCGCAGACTGCAAGGGAAGGATAGCAGGCTTCGTTGTAAGCAGGAAGACCAAGGCGGGAGACAGGGTCGATGCTGAAGAGCTTCTCGATCGAATTCTCGTTGATGCCGAAGTCGATCTTTTCAGGCTCGCCCGTTTCCACGGTGTATTCCGCCATTGTCTCGCCATCGTCCGCCGTTACGGTGAACTTGACGGGAGACGAATAGTCGCGCGGCTTTGTGGGATCCGGGAAAATGGTTGCGTGCGCGCTGAGCTGCACCGTTGCCGTGGCCTTTGTGACGTCGTCCATCGTGGGGAGGAGCACATGCTTGGCAGCCTTGTCGACAATTCCGGCAACGGCAGGATCGTTGAGCTGGAAGGACATTATGTCGCAGGCGGAAGATTTGACTCTCTTGCCGGTGATGCAGATGTTTCTCTTCTCTCCGCGCGGGTTCGTGAAGGTGAACACGTTCTCTTCCGTCAGGTCGAGGATGGTGAGTGCTGGAGATATGGTAAAGTTCGGCTGAAGCTCCGCCTGTACGCGAACCTTGGTCATGTATGGACCCGTCTCGTCATCGGATGTCTCAGGATAATAGAATGGCACCGGCAGTACGAAATAATCCTGTGTTTCGTCGTCGATGATGAGCTTGGCCATCTCCTGGTCCACATACGGTCCGAATGTGAATATGGCCGTGATGCTGGTGAGGCCCTGCCTGTCGGCGTTGCTTTCGATGAACTCCGGCTGGTGGCAGCCTGTCGTCATCAAGGCTGCGAGAGCTATTGTTGCTATAAATAATGACTTTTTCATGACTACTTCCATTCAGGGTACTGGTTCACGAGATTGTTGCTGTTGAGTTCGCTCTCCGGCATGGGGAAGCGATACATCTTTTCAGGGTAGGTGCGGTCCTTGTCATCCACGCTGACATGTTTGTAGGTGAACTCGGCGCCGTTCTTCTCGATCTTGAAGCCGTGCTGCTGATAGTTGCAAAGGCCTTCAGGATAATCCTTCGTGCTGTCTTTCCATCTGCGGAGGTCCCAATAGCGCTGGCCTTCGTATGCGAGCTCGATCTTTCTCTCATAGCGGATGGCATCCCAAAGCGATGAGCCGCTCTTGTCGGATGTCGGCAGGCCTACGCGGCTGCGAATCTGGCGGAGAGCCTTGTTCGCGCCCTGCTCGTCATTGGTGAAATAGCATGCCTCTGCGAGATTCAGGAGCACTTCGCCGTAGCGAAGGAATGTGAACGGCTGGCTGCTGCCCGAGGTGTTGACATCGTAGGATTCATCCACGAGCTTGCGGAGATAGTAGCCGGTGACGGTCTTGCCCTTCGGCTCCTTGTCGGTCTTCCAGGTAGCCCAACCGTCGGTACCTCCAACGAACGGCTCGATGGTGCGGCTCTTCCAAGCTGCGCCGTTGTACAGGATCGTGGCTTTGAAACGAGGCTCGAGCTGCTCGTATGGAGGCGTTGCAGTGGTGCCGCCATCCTTGTGCCATTCGCTCCAGTCCGGCTTGCCGCCTGTCGCGAGTTCGTAGCTCTCCACCATTTCCTGGGTCGGAACGCCGTAGCCGCCGCCGGTAGCGTCGTTTACGGTATAGTCGCCACCAGGGGTGTAGTAGAAGTTGAAACTATGGGTGATGCCGTTCGCCAGGTCGAAGCTGTACTGAATGATGGCTTCCTTGTTGCCCTGAGCGAGCGATTTGCCGTAAGCGTCCGCATAGTTTGCCTCGAGCTGGTAGCCGAGCTCCTCAACCTGCCTTGCGGCAGCCACGACGGCGCTGTAGCGCTGAGCGTATAGCATTGCACGTGTCGTGAATGCGTATGCCATGCCCTTGTCGATGCGTCCGTGGGCGGCTGAAGCCGCAGGAAGATTCTGGGCGGCATACTCAAGGTCGGCCTGGACGAAGTCCCAACCCTTCTCCTCCGTGCTGAGCTCCTTGCTCTTGGAGATGGCCGTGAGATCCTCGTCATAGATGATCACATCCTTGTAGCGCTTGATGAGTTCGAAATAGAAGTAAGCGCGGAGGAATCTCAGCTCGCCTTCCAGCCTTGTCTTGTCGGTCTCTTCCATCTGGCCGTAGGCGTGCAGGTAGCTGATGTCGGCATTGACGCGCCTTATGGCAGTGTAGAGAGTACCCCAGAGACCCATATAAGAATCCACATAGGTCGTCGTGAGCACGCTTCCGCCGTATGACATCTCCGAAGGAATGAAGCAAAGCGCGTTGTAGTTGTATGAAGTGTATTTGAGCTCATCCGTAAGGGCTTCCGTAAGTCCTATCACCGTAGGAGATGCGTTGAAGTCCCAGATGTAGCTCCAAAGGTAGTTGATCGAATACTCGGCCGTCCCGGTCTTCTCCCAGATGGTCTTCTCGGAGACGCGGTCCGACGGCGTGAGGTCGAGGAAGTCGTTGCAGGATGCGAGTGCGAGCATTGCTGCCGCCAATGCGATGAATGTATATTTTTTCATACTCTTTCCTCCTTTAGAATGTAAGTGTTATGCCGCCCATGATCAGCCTCTGTTGAGGATAATATCCATTGTTCACGCCAGGGGACTCAGGGTCGATGCCTTCCGGCAGACCGTCGATCGTAAAGAGGTTCTGTCCTTCGGCGAATATGCGGAGCGCCTCTATTCCGAGGAACTGGGTGGCCCTCTTCGGAATCGTGTAGCCAATCTGCGCAGTCTTCAGACGGACATACTTGCCGTCGCGGATCCAGAATGTCGAGCTCAGGCCGTTGTCGCCTCCGTGGCTGGTTGTCGCGAGGCTGATGCGCGGGAAGGTGGCGTTCGTGTTATAGATGCTGTACGCATTCTCTACAAGATAAAGCGGTGAGTTGCCGCCCTCCTTGAAGGTCTGCGTCCAGATGGTGTTGTCGTCGTAGCCGTTGTAGTAGGTACCGGTCAATGAGACGTCGAAGAGAGCGCCGCCTGTAAACTGTGCGTTGAGGTCGAAGCCGTTCCAGCTCAGGTTGAGGTTGAGACCATAGGTGAGCTGAGGTCTGTTCGAGCGTCCGAAGTAGCCCTTGTCATCCTCGTCGATCTTGCCGTCGCCGTTGATGTCAATATATTTTATGTCGCCGACGTTCGGCCTGGTGCCGTACCATGCGGAATTGTCAATCTGGTCCTCGCTGGTGAAGAGGCCGTCCGCCTTCCAGCAGAGGATGCTGCCATAGGTTGTTCCGACCACCTTGCGGTAATCCACGATGTTCGGCTCATCCTCATAGACCAGCCAGCGTGTCTTGGAATAGGTGGCGCTGGCTGCCACTTCATAGTAGAACGGTTTTCCGCCGAGAGTGAACTGGTTGTGATGGCTGACGAGAATGTCGACACCCTTGGCGTCGATGGCGTTCTTGTTGACCCAGGTCGGGTAGTAGCCGCCCATTGAGGACGGGTAGCCGGTCGACTGATAGGTCAGCATGTCATAAGTATAATTGTAGAATCCGTCGACTTCGAAACCAAGCAGGCCGTTCCACAGGGTGGCGTCGAAGCCGGCGTTCCAGCTCTGTGTCTTTTCCCAGGTGAGGTCCGTGTTGGCGATGCCCGAAGTGTAGTATGCCGGATTTACGGTGGTGCTGTTGCCGAGAGAGCCCAGGATCACGTTGGGATACTGGGAATATGAACTCAGGAACATGTATGGGCTCACGCTGTCGTTTCCGAGCAGACCTACGGAAGCCCTGATCTTGAGGTCCGTCAGCCAGTCGAGATTCTGCATGAAATCCTCCTTGGATATTCTCCAGCCGATGGAAGCGGACGGGAAGAAGCCCCAGCGGGTGCCGTTCATTCCTGCGAACTTGTAGGAGCCGTCATATCTTCCGGTGAACTCTGCGAGGTATTTCTCGCCATAGTCATATTTCAGACGGAACACGAGGCCGGCGCTTCTTGTAGTGTTGCTCCATCCTCCTACCGGATTGTTTGCGGCGACGCCGTTGCTAAGCTCTGGCAGAGAACTGAACGGCAGGCTCTTGGCATATGCCGAAAGGCCGTTGCCGTTGTACTGTCTTGCCTCGGCGAGTGCGAGGGCCTCGATGCTGTGCTGGCCGAAGGTCGAATTATAGTTGATGCTTGCCTGGCCGACAAGTTGGCGGGAGAATGAGACTCCCTCGCCCAGGTTGTTGACATTGTCGCTGATGTGCGGATTGTCGGAGCGCTGGCTCCATGCCCACGCACCATTCGAATCCTTGGCCATCTGCATCATGGTGTATGGAAGGCTGAGGTTTTTGTCGTACGACGTAGCATAGTCGAACGAACCGGAAGCCTTCAGCGAGAGCCCCTTGACCCAAGGAACGTCGTACTGGAGAGCGGTGTTGACCGAGAAGGCCGTGCTTTCGTTCTTCTTGTAGCCAGACTCGTAGATGGCCGCAAGCGGGCTTACGAGAAATGCCTGGTTGTTCTGTACGGCTCCAGTATAGTGGCCGTCATATGTCTCCGGAAGGTAAGGGTGCATCTGTACCGTCTGACGTGCCACGGAGAACCATCCCGCTTCGTATCCCAGGTTCGAGTCGGAACCGCCGGAAGCATATGCCGGAGTGCTGCGGCGGCTCAGGACGCCCGAAACGCCGAGCTTGAACGTGAAGTTCTTCGCCACTTCAGTGTCGATGTTCGCTCTGAGATTGTATCTGGTATAGTTGAAATTGTCGATATTGCCCTTCTGGCCCATGTAGCCCAGAGAGGTGAAATACTTGGTCTTCTCGTTGCCGCCCTGTACCGTGACGTTGTGCTTCTGGGTAAAACCGGTTCCGAACACCTTGTTTATATAGTCCACGTTGTCCCAACCGTCGGTCGGGTCGCCGTTCTTCATCGCATCGATGTTGGCCTGTGTGAAATAAGGCACATATTCGGCCTCGGAAGAGATTTCCCCGTTGGCCATCTGGTCCATCATCTGAGCGACATTGTAATAGTAGGCGAACTGCGGACCATCCATGAACTGCGGGAAGTTTGCGTTCATCGAGGCGCCGAGAGAGGTATTGTAGGTAATCTTGGCACTGCCTTTCGCGCCGCGCCTTGTCGTGACGATGATCACGCCGCCGGCAGCCTGAAGGCCGTATACCGCGGCTGAGGCACCGTCCTTGAGGACCGAGATGCTCTCTATGTCCGCAGGGTCGATGTCGTTGATGCTGCTGACAGGGAAGCCGTCCACCACATAGCTGACACCGTAAACGGATCCGCGGATGCGAAGGCTCGCCTGGTCAAGTCCCGGCTCACCGGATTCCTGGACTGACGAAATGCCCGGCAGACGTCCTGCAAGGACCTGAGACACATTGGTCGCAGGAGCTTTCAGGAGGTCTTCTCCCTTGATGGCCGACACTGCGGCCGTAAGTGATGATTTCTTGGCCGTGCCATATCCGACAACCACCACGTCGTCAAGGAAGAGTGTGTCTTCCTCCATTACGACATCGTGTGTCGCGGAACCGTCATGGACAAAGGTGACGGTAGTAAGGCCGAGGCAAGAATATTCCACCGTCTGCCCCTTCTTGGCGGGGATGGAATAGGTGCCGTCGGCGCCTGTGACCGATCCGACTGTCGTGCCGGATATCATGACGGTCACGCCGGCAAGAGGTTCGCCTTTGCTGTCTCTTACCGTGCCCTTCAAATTGTTCTGTGCGAATGCCGTTCCCACAAGGGAGAGCAGCAACGTAAGAACTGTGAGAATTTTTCTTGGCATATTGCAGTTGTTTTATTTGATGTTTTGTTTCATTGCGTTTTCAAGGTCTTCCCACAAGCCGTGCTTGTTGAGGTGGGAGATGTCGAATATCATCACGCCCTCGGTGGATTTCCTGGCCTGTACTACGGCCGGCGCGAATTTGTCCATCTCGCCGAGGTACTGCTCGACGTAGATCGAACCGATCACCGGCACGACTCCCTTCGTGATCTTCTTTGCCAGTTCGGCGCCGCCTTCTATGCTGTAGCAATATGTGAGGTCGAGCTTGAGGCCCGCCTCGCTGCTTTGTCCCTTCGTGCCGGTGGCGCGATCGATGTCGGCCTTCGTAATATGAGAGTAATAGAGCCCCGTCATGTAAATGTCCAGAAGCTCGGCATATCCCGTATTCTTGTATCCAGGGGTCGCCCAGTCGAAATCAACGGATGGGTCGTATGTATTGGAAGCCCAGTTCACGCCCAATTCATTGTAGGTGGGATACCAAGCCCCGGTATAGTCGCCGATGACGAGCTTCGGATTGATTTCCTTCAACTCCCTGTGGGCGCGCTCCACGAAGTCGTGGATGACGCCCGCTCTCCATTCGCACCACTCCTTGTAGCGTGGACCCGGTGTCCAGGTGGCGCGGAGAAGGCCCTGCTCGTCATACCAGCTGATGATGTCCTCCGGGAAATTCTCGACGCTGCGGCCTGCCCATTTCTCGAACAGGGAGCGGCTCACCGGGCTGAAGTCCGCAGTGGCGCCGTCGAAGCGCACGCGGTCGAAGATCAGGCCGTCGCATTCCGGATATTTGGCGACAAATTCCTTCAGGATGGAGAGTTCGTACTCCTGCACCTCCGGATCCGCAGCATTCACCATGCCGTTGTAATTGGTCTTGATGGTGCTGATCGGAACGAGCTGGCCATGATCGTAGCAGATGCTCTGCCAGTCAGCGTGGTCTGTATATATGATGCCCCTGTCCATGAAGTTGTGGCCACCGCAGAATACGTTGAGGGAAGCGAACACCTTCATCCCGAGGTCGTGCCCATACTGGATGAAATACCCCATCATGTCGTAGTCCTGCGGGCGCGACACCTCTTCGAACGGGCTCATGTAAGGCGCAATCCGGCTGTCGTATAGCACCTCGCCCATGATGGACTTCACGTCCACCACGACATTGTCGAATCCGATGTCCCGTACCTTCCTGAGGTAGAAATCAATCGAATCCGGCTGGCTCAGCGCGGCATAGTTGGCCTCGCAGTCGAACCACATGTAGTTGCTGTTCGTCTCTTTTCCGCTGCAGGCGCAAAGAAGGAGCGCGGCGGCCGCCGCTGTCAGGAGTCCTTTCATATCCTGGAAAGAATTTCGTTGCAGAGCATTGATGCGATGGTGAGCATTCTCGGGATGTGGAACGGGCCCTTGAAGAGATTTCCCTTTGCCGGCTGGGCTACGGTGCCGTCGCGGTGCAGATAGCCGAACCATTCGGGATAATCCGGATCCACGAGGTGTTCCTTTGCCCAGTCGTTGGCCATGCGGTAGATGTCGAGATACTTTTCATCGCCGGTCATCTTGTAGGAATAGAGGGCGGCGATGATGGTCTCGCACTGCGGCCACCAGAACTTCATGTCCTGAGAATAATCCTGGCAAGGAAGGCCGCGGCAGTCGCGGAAGTTGATCACGCCGCCGAACTCTTCGTCCCAGCCCCATTTGTACTGCCAGTCGAAAATGGTCAGGCCGAGGTCCTTGAAATGTGGCTCGCCCATGACTTCGCTGGCCTGCATGAGGAACCAGGCCGTCTCGATGCCGTGTCCCGGATTGATGGTACGGCCCTCGCAGGTGTCGATCAGGCCGCCGTCAGGCGTGACGCCCTCAAGTATGCACTCAAACTCCGGATGCATGAAATAGGCCTCGATGTCGTGGATGGAAGAGCGTATCTGCTCATCGAGGACAGGGTCGTCCGAGACCTGCTTGAGCACCAGGGCCACGTTCACCAATATCATGGTGATGGAATGGCCGCGTCCGCTTTCCATGCTCTTCGGCTCGAGGAAGCCCGGAGTGGAAAGCATGAACCGTATGTGCCTGAAGATGTCCAGAGCCTTTGCGGCATAAGCCGGGTCTCCGCTGGCCTTGGAATATTCGGCCATGGCAATGGCCGCGAAGCAGTCGGAGAAAACGTAGCGCCTCTTGCGGAGCGGCTTTCCTTCGGCAGTGACGCTGAAGTACATATGGCCATCTGCAGGGTCGATGCAGTGCCTTTCGATGAAATCGATGCAGGACCTTGAAGCCTCCAGCCAAGCGGGATTCTTCTCAATGTGATTGTAAGCATACGCGGTGACATATCCGTATCTGCCCTGGAACCAGACCGATTTGGTGCTGTCCATCAATGTTCCGTCACGGTCGACGCAAGTATATACGCCGCCATTGACCTTGTCGAGGCCATGTTCAAGCCAGAAGGGCATGATTCTTTCCGTAAGCTCCGCCTTGTACCATTCGGCGTTCTGACGGAGATAATTGATATTGCTTTCTGTCATAATCTAAATTATGTTTTACCCAAAAGTACCTTGTTTCCAATGGAAAAGCAACCATTTTCCGACTAATGTCAATTAAAAAAATCAATTTGTTAAATTCTTTTTTTATTAAATCATAGAAAATAAATGCATTATAAATAAAAATATATTTTTATATTTGCAAAGTAAGTTTGTATAAAATACAGTTATATAAAAGCATTGAGTTTATAATATGAGCGCTTCGCATGTCATAGGCGAATACATATTCCGCCAATCCATCACCGGTGGGACATTTACCGTTCCGACCATCGCCGCACAGACAGGATACAGCAAGACAATGGTGGCAAAAGCCGTCGCGGAACTGATCGGTTCCGGGCTGGTTGAGGAACTTGAATCAGGACGCACGGGTTCGAAGGGGCGTCGGGCCATAACCTACACCCTTTGTCGGGATGCATTCTTCTTTCTCGGGGTGGACATCAAGAACTACGGTCTTGCCATAGGGCTGATGGACTTGAAGGGCAATCTTGTCGACAGATGTTTCGACCCGTCGTATTCATTTGAGAACACCCATACCAATCTCGATGCCGTTTGCACCGCCGTTGAGACATTTGTCGCCTCACATGGCGAGATCGGAAAAGGTCGAATCGCCGGCGCCACCTTCAATCTCGGCGGCCGCGTCAATTCGCTGCTGGGGACGAGCGCCAGCATGTTCAATCTCGAAGAGACCCAGGACACACCTCTCGCCGACCTTCTCGGCGACAGGCTCGGGTTCCCTGTCTATATAGAGAATGACACCAAGTCGATGGCGTTTGCAGACTATTCGGCCAGCGGCGAAAAGTGGCAGAACGTACTGTATGTCAATATTGGCTGGGGCCTGGGAATGGCCATCATTCTCGACGGAAAGATTTACAGGGGAACCAACGGGTATTCAGGAGAGATGGGACACATGCGCTGCTACGACAACAACATTCTGTGCCGATGCGGAAAGAAAGGCTGCATGGAGACCGAGGTTTCAGGTCAGGCAATACTCCGCAAGTTGCTCGAGCGTGTGAGAAAAGGCGAATCCTCCATCCTTTCCTGGAGAATCTTGCACGGCGAGGACATTGGACTGGACGACATCATAGAGGCGACGGAAAAGGAAGACCCGTTGTGCATGGAGCTTGTCACCAGGACTGCGATAGAACTGGGAAAGCACCTTGCCGGGATGATCAACATCTTCAACCCGGAGTGCATCATCATCGGCGGCACCATCTCCCAGGCAATGCCATACAATTTCCGGCAACAGGTGGTATTGTCCATCAGACAATATTCCCTGAAGCTCATGAGCAAGAATCTCGTGGTGAAGACTTCCGCCTACGGCGACAACGCCGGCCTGATCGGCGCCTGCATGATTGCCCGCGACAAGGTCCTGACGGACCTTGTCTGAAAAGATGAGAGCGTCGGGGGAATCGAAGAAATCAAGGTCGACATTGAGGCAGACAAGCCTTGCGCCGTTCTTGAAACAACGCTTCATAAGCGGCGGCAGGCGGTATTCGCCATTTGAAAGGGCGGCCAATGCCAGCCGTTCCTGAATATTTGATGAAGGAAAATTGACAGGATGAGTTTTTTTTGCATAACTTAGCCGAATGCAAGCCGTAACCGCCATTGCGGGCATCGGCGGGTGCAGGACAAGCGACAAACAAGTTTTTCAACAATATATCATGAAACATTCATTCAAATTCTGTTGCCTGGCGGTTGCCGCCATCGCACTTTCTGCGGCACTGTTCACTGGCTGCAAGGAAAATGACTCGAAGGAGCCATATCAGATAAAATTGTTCGAAGGAAATCCCTATCTCGCAGAGGTCTGGTGGGGAGAAGACTACGATCCCGCCGTTGCGACGGAGATGCTCCTGAAGAAATACAACGCTCCCCGGGAGTTCGGCGGATGCAGCTCCTGGCACAAGGACAATTTCCACGGAAGGAACATCGACTGGATGATGAGGGATTACGCAACGCTCATCATTCACCTGCCGAAGTCCGAGAAAGTGAAATATGCGAGCGTCGGCCTGATCGCCGGCAATCCGCTTGTGCTGAAGCAATTCCTTGATGAGAACACGACCATTCCCGAGGAACTTCGCACATTCCTGCCTGCTTCCGTCGTGGACGGCATGAATGAATGTGGCGTGGCCATCAACCACAACATCGTCCCTTACGATGAAAAGGAATACGAGACGAACGGAGACATCGCGTCCATGATGGTGTGCCGTTACGTCCTTGACAACTGTGCGAGCGCACAGGAAGCAGTGGAGATGCTCGGAGAAAGGAAGGTGACCCAGGCCCTCGTTTCCATTGCACATGACTATTCCCATTTCTTCATCTCCGACCCGACCTGTTCCTATGTCGTCGAGTGGATCGACAATGAGTTCGTCGCGACCGAATTCATGGCGGACGGCAATGGCAACTATGTCTCGGAGAACGGCCAGAAAGCCATCATGACCAACTACTTCGTAGGTGCGGCCGAGAAATACGGATTCAAGACCAATGACTTCTTCAAGAACCATCCCTCGGGCGCAGGCATCGAGAGGGCTGAGGTCATCAATGAGAAGCTTGAAACCGCCGGCACGTTGGAGGACCACCTCGACATCTGCAAGGCTGTCTGGTATCGTCAGTTCTGCCAGGGCAATGCCTTCTGGCCGACGGAAAACAGCGGTTTCTATGGATATGACGCCGAGAAGGACAAGGCATACTGGTTCTATCCCGACGCTTCGGAAATCCACTGGATGGACAATGACGACATCTATGCTGCAGCAGTGGCGCTTGCCGGCTCGGACAATGTCAAGCCATACTTCGACACCTTCAACGACACGGGCGACCAGATCACCGTGGACAACGACTACTGGTTCACCCAGCACTCGGTGGTATATGACACCAAGGCTCTCAAGGGCTATGTGATCGTCCAGGAAGGCATCTTCAGCGACAAGGTCATTGAAATCAGCATAGACTGACCACATTGTTCCAGATGACATGAAACGCCCGGTCGAAGGTTGAACCTTGACCGGGCGCTTTCATGTCGTGTCGCCATGCAATCGCCTAGAAGAAGCGGCGTTCCGGCATGGCCCTCGGATATCCTGGCTTGGCGGGGATGCGGCCAGGGTCGTCTGCGGCGCAGATGACGAGCCATGCGACGATGGCGGCATCGATTGACAGGTCCTTGAGCGAAAGGCGCTCGTAGGTGTCCATTACGGTGTGATATGTGCGCTCATATTCGAGTTCGTCCTGGATGAACTGGAAAGCGGGGAGGCCGATTGCGTTGAATGTCATGTGGTCGGTGCCTCCGGTCGAGCGGGGGGAGAGGGTGGTGAAGCCGAGAGATTCGATGGGCTTCATCCATGCCTGGAAATAGGGGAACGCAAGGTCGTTCTGCTCGAGGTAGATGCCACGGAAGCGGCCGGAGCCGTTGTCCATGTTGAGATAGAGCGCGAACTTGTCATAGCCGGGGAGCTTCTGGTTGCCCTTCCTGTTGTAAAGGTAGTTCTCCATGTAGCCGCGCGAGCCGTAGAGTCCCTGCTCCTCGCCGCCCCAGAGGGCAATGCGGATGGTGCGCTTCGGCTGGATGCCGAGAGCCTTGATGATGCGCATGGCCTCCATCATGACGATGCAGCCCGATGCGTTGTCGGCTGCGCCGGTGCTGCCGTGCCATGAATCGAGATGCGCGCCGATGAGCACTACCTCATCCTTGAGCTGCTTGTCGGTGCCGGGGATTTCGGCAACCACGTTGTTGATCTGTCGGTTGTCGGTGAACTTGTTGCGGATTTCCATCTCCATCTCGACCTTTTCCCCGCTTGCGATGAGTCGGCACATGCGGGCGTGGTCCTCGACGGGGAGCACGATCTGCGCAACCGGTTCCGGATCGCCGGCCTTGTATTGTGCACCGGTGGAGGAGGGGATGTTGTACGAGCCTCTTCCCTCGACGATGCAGAGAGGCTTCTCGGCGGTCACCATTGCTGTCAGCTCGGTCATGAATCGCCTGCGCGCCATGAATTCCTGGAAGTCGGCGGGCATCCTGCCGGGGCCGCCGTTGCGGTCAACCCTTGCGCGGTTGTCCAGCTTCATCGCCTCCAGCTCTTCGTCCGTATAGCGGCTTGCAAGCGGCTTGAAGTCGAGTTGAGGCGTCTGCGTGCTCGGCATGAGCACCACCTTGCCTGCGAGCTGGCCCTTGTATTTCTCCAGGTCCTCAGACTTGGTCGCGTTGAGGATGACGCATTCGCCCTTGACAAGGCCGTCAGTGCTGCCGGACCATGCCTTCGGATTCACTGCGAACGCGCAATAGTAGGGAGCGGTCATTGCCGCATATGCTTTCTCGTTGTCCCAGCCGCCCTGATCGAAATCGGTGGCTTTCTCGACTCTTGGGTTTGACAAGCCCATTTCTGCAAGCTTTTCCACGACAAGCCCTTCCGCGCGAAGCTTCATCTGGGAAGCCGCGAGCCGCGAACCGAGCTTGTCGGTCATGAACTCCGAAAGTTCGCGGACCTTGGAGTTGTCGAATGCCTCGCCCTTTACTCTGAAGGCGAGTGCGTCGTCCTGGGCAACCTGTGCGTTGGCTGACAGGCAGATGCAGAACAGCAATAACAGTGAAAACCTGATTTTCATGATTCTATTTGGTTGTTTGATCGTATTCAACAATTGTCATCATCGCAAATTTGCAAAATAACGCCCGGTTTGTCGGCAAGAGTGCGAAGCGTCGATGCCGCAATCCTATTTGGCCTTCGCCAGGGCCTGCGCCTCGGAGAGGACGCGCAGATAGTTCTCTCCCCAGACCTTTGCGATGTCGGAGTCTGAATAACCTTTCTCGATGAGGGCGACCGTCAGGTTGATCGCATCGTTCGAGGCGTTGTACCTTTCTCCGCCGCCTCCGCCGTCAAGGTCGATGCCGACGCCTACGTGGTCGATGCCGGCCACCTTCACGCAGTGGTCGATATGGTTTACAAGGTCATTGAGGCCTTCCTCCGAGGAATTTCCGTTGCTCATCCAGCCCTGGACGATGTATATCTGGATGACTCCGCCCTTTTTCGCAAGGATCCTCAGCGTCTCGTCATCCACGTTGCGGCCATGCTTGTACAACGCCGCAGCACCGGAGTGGGAGAATGCCACCGGGGCCTTGCTGAGCTCGAGGACCTCGCGCCAGGTGGCCTTGGAGGTGTGGGAGAGGTCTATGACAAGTCCCAGTTCGTTCATCTTGGCCACATATTCCCTTCCGAAATCCGTCAGGCCGAGGCTCGAGTCGTTGCTGGAGAGGGCCGAGTGACAAATCTGGTTGTCTCCGTTGTGGCTGAGGGTGACATAAGTGAATCCCTTCTTTGCCAGCTTTTCGAGGTTGCCAAGGTCGATGCCGGTCCAGAATCCGTTCTCAAGGCCGTAGAGGAAGGCAATCTTGCCCTGCTTCTTGAGTTCGAGGATCTCCTCCTTGTTCCTTGCCAGGCCGCAAAGGCTGCTGTTGTCCGAGAGATGGTCGTCGATTTCCTTGACGAATTCCCAAAGCGTCGCGGGAGCCGAGGCAAGCGCGCTCTTGGAAGTCTGGCTTCCGCTCACGCTCATCCAGGTGGCCAGGTATTGTGCGCACTGGTGCCCCTGCTTCATCCTCTCGATGGAGACCTGGCATCTGCTCTGCGACTCGCTCAGGCTGTAGTTCTTGCTCTTGTTGTAGTATCTCTGCTCCGGGAAGTCGCAATGGGTGTCGAGGGTGATGATCGTATCCATCAGGTTCTTGGCGTGTATGAATATCTCCGCCCTCGAATCCACGCTGGCGCTGTCCGCAATGGGGATGTTGTAGTCGGTCAATGCGCTCAGCAGTGTGCTGTGGCCGTAGTAGAGCTTCGGCTCATACATGAACCCGTCAAGCTTCGAGACATAGTTGCAGCAATCCTTGTAGGAGTTGAGGCCGTCAGGAAGGTTGTCGAGCGTGCCGATGTTGTACTTGAAGTGGTATTCCTTTTTCGTGGGCTGCGGCTCCGGCTCGTCGTCGGGCAACTCCGGTCCACAGGAAACGGCCGCGGCGCAAAGCGCAAGCAGCACGAGAAGATTTGCAAGTCCGTGTTTCATATACAAGCTACAAAATTATTAAACATATCCGTTTAAAACAAGATGGAAGCGGGCCGCAAATGACGCAGCCGCATCATTTGCGGCCCACTTTTTCCCCCGGTGCGGCGTAGGGTGCCGATGTTTTTCGTATATTTGGACGATATCATAAATCGTTTCCCATGAAATTGACGAGAGCAGCAATTCTTGCGGCGGCGTTGGCTTTGATGCCGCTCGCTTCCATGCGTGCCGAAGGCGCGCCGTCCGGCAGGACCGCCGGGGAGTACATCGAATTCACAATGGACAATACCGTCGCCTATCCCGGCACGACGCGCAAGGTCACGGTCTTCGTGCCGAGGCAATACACCGCCGAGCGGCCGGCCTGCCTGCTCCTGAGGATGGACGGCAACGGCCACAGGATTCCCGAGATCATCGAGGAACTCATCGACGAGGGGACGATGCCGGTGACGATCGCGCTCTTCGTGGCTCCCGGCCAGGTCAAGGACGGTGAGGGCAACGTGCTGCGCTACAATCGCTCCAACGAATACGACAGGATGACCGCCACCTGGGTGGAGTTCGTGGAGAACGAGGTGATTCCGGAGGTGGAGAGGCACGTGACATCCGACGGCCTCCCGCTGCGGATATCGCGCAATGCCGCGGACAGGGCGGTGAACGGCGACAGCAGCGGCGGCATCTGCGCGTTCAACGCCGCCTGGCAGCGCCCCGACCTCTACAGCCGCGTCTATGCGATAGTGGGCACTTTCGTCCCGATGCGCGGCGGTGATACCTTCGAGGCAACAGTGAGGAAGACCGAGCCCAAGCCGCTCCGCATATTCCTGCAGGACAACGACAAGGACAGCTGGAACCCGGTGTTCGGCAGCTGGTACGAACACAACCTGCTGCTGGCCTCGGCGCTCGAGTATGCAGGCTATGACTTCCGCGTCAAGTGGGACGAGGGAGGACATTCCGGCGGCAACGGCGGCAGGATAATGAAGGATGTGCTGCGCTACCTGTGGGAAGGCTGGCCGGAGGCGCCCAAGGCGCGTTTCGGCGGCAACGAACTGATCAACTCTCTGATTGTGGAAGGCGAGGGATGGCAGCCCTGCGCCGCTCCGAAGGCCAAGCCTCTGACCGTGGCGACATATCCCGGCGGCAACTACAAGGCGAAGGCGGAGCCCTACACCAACAGCATCCGTACCTGCGTGAAGGGCAGCCGCACCTGGGAGCAGTTCTATTGGCTCCATTCCGAAGGCGGCACGCCGGAGCCGGTGCGTCATCTTGCCTTCGACACCGAAGGCTGGCTCTATGCCTCCTCCGCGATGGGAATACAGGTCTGCGACCACAACGGCCGAGTGAGGGGAATCATCTGCACGCCCGCAGGGAAGCTGGAAAGATTCAGCTTCGAGGGCAATCATCTGTATGTGAGGGTGGACGGCAGATACTATCGCCGTCGCGTAGCCCACGAGGCATCGACCGCGACAAGTCCGACCCCCGTCTCGCAGAAGCAGGGGTAGGACGGGGGATGCGCCTGACCGAAACTTACTTCAGTATCTGTGCCGTGTGGTTCTTCGTGTCGACCTTGCGGATGGTCTCCGTGCAGATTCCCTCCTCGTCGAAGATGTAGGTCGAGCGGATGATGCCCATCGAGACCTTGCCGTAGAGCTTCTTCTCGCCCCAGGCTCCGAGAGCCTCGAGCAGCGTGTGGTCGGGATCTGACAGCAGGGGGAAGGGCAGGTCGTATTTCGCTGCGAACTTGACGTGCGACTCCTTCGAGTCCCTGCTCACGCCAAGCACCCTGTAGCCGAGCGAGAGGAACCTCTCGTAGTTGTCGCGAATGTCGCAAGCCTCGGCGGTGCATCCCGGGGTGTTGTCCTTCGGGTATGCGTATATGACGGTCTTGCGGCCTTTGAGTTCTTCGTTGCTCCAGTCCTTGCCAGACTGGTCGGCCAGCACGAATGCCGGCATCGGATCGCCTTTCTGTATCATTTTTCCAGTGTAATGTTGGTCATCTCGGGTTCGCCGTCGAGCGGCTGGTAAATGTAAACATGACAATTACCGAAGGCATTGTGTGCCTTGTCCTCATAGCTGCAGTAGAACTCGTAGTTCATTCCTGCCACCACCTGGGAGGAGACCGTGATGGGCATCAGGACCACGTCCCCCTCGCCGGTGACCTTCCTGAAAAGGGCGATGTCCTCCTCGGACGGCTCGCGCGGGTCGCTGTAGCCTCCGCAAACCGGTGTCTCCTGCGGGTCTTCCTCATCCTTGACATTCCTCTGCGGCAGTGCGCAGAGAACGATGCAGGCAACCATGACGACGCCTGCCAGCAGACAGAGACGGGTGGTCTTCTTGTTCATGACATTCAATGTTTGAATTTATCGTTCGATCGCCTCGAGCAGGAAGCTGACCGGACGGAATCCGTCATTGCAGCTTATCATCGCGCTGTAGGGATTCTTCATCCATCCGTCATAGAAGTTTCCCTCGCCCCTGGCAAGGGCCTCGGCGAACTCCCTCATCGACTTCCACGCCTCGTCGCACAGGCCGTCGGGTTTCCGCCCGTCGACGCTTGTCCAGGTCATGCCTTCGCGGATGTCGCATGCATGGTCGATTGGGTTCTCGTAGAGGGCCATCAGGTCCCTGTGCTCGGTGCGCCTTACGGCAGTTATCTTGACAGTTTTCATATGAAGCAAAAATAGCGAAAAATTCGATTCACAGGCTCAGGACTTTCCAGACCTTCTGCATGATTGCCTCAAGGACTTCCGACGATTCCTGCTTGCCGTGCGAGATGTTGACCTTGTAGATCGATACCGCAATGCTGGCCACGCAGCTGGCGATGTATTCCCGTTCTCTCTGGCTGAACTCTTCCAGCATGCCTTCCGGAACGAGGTTGACGCCATTTTTCTCAAGAGAGGAGATTATGATGTCCGACCTTCCCGAGTTCACGATCGACTCGAAGGTGCGGGATTGTGAATCAACGAAGCGGATATAGAAGAGTATCAGTTCGTGCATGTCGCTGATGCCGCTTTCCCTGAATTGCTCCGCCGCCCTGGCGCCAAGCGTGTCGGCTGCATACTGAAGGGCATCAACCGGAGTGTCGAACAGACGGTAGAAAGTGGTCCGGCTGACTTTTGCCGCATTGCACAGCTCGCTCACGCTGATTTGTGACAGTTCCTTTGTCTTGAGACAATCTGTCAGTCCATCCACCAGCATTCTGGCAGAGGTCATGGAACGTTGGTCTTGTTTGATGTGGTACATAATTGTCGAAGATGTTACACTTGTCTTATTATGTTACAAATGTAGCATAATTTGCATAAATATTGAGCATTTTTCCGCCGTGGGAAAGATTTTCATAGAGAAATTCGAACTCTTTGTGGGGAACACCCTCTGTACCCTCGTGGGAACGGCGGTGGATACCCTCGTGCTGTGGATATGCTCGCACTTCATTTTCTCCGGATATGCGGCGGAGTATCTGCTTTCGCCCCTCATATCGTTCGAATGTGCGAACCTGACCAACTACTTGGTGACGACGCGAAGCGTCTGGCGCGGCAGGATGGAGGGAGCCGACACGAAGCTGCGACTGAAGCGCTTCCTGGAGTACAACATCTCCTGCAGCGGCGTCTTCCTGCTCAAGATGCTGATCCTGCTCCTGGTAGAGAGGATGTTCTCTCTCGATGTGGTATGGTGCAACCTCATGGCGCTCTCCCTCTCCGGAATCGTCAACTTCATAATACAAGATCTGATAATCTTCAAGAAATACCATGGAAACGAAACCAAGACACCAATCGACACGAATTCAGACATCGATTCTGAACGGTGTGGAAAAGAAGGCCCTTGTGGCGATGGCGGGCAAGATGCCCCGCTGGGTCAACTCTGACATGCTGACTGCAGTGGGCTCCTTCGGCGCCCTTTTGACTGGACTGGGATATGTGCTTACGGCACTGGACATCCGCTGGCTGTGGCTCAGCTCGTTCGGATTGCTCGTCAACTGGTTCGGCGACTCGCTGGACGGCACGTTGGCACGCGTGAGGAACTGCCAGCGCCCGATCTACGGCTACTATCTGGACCATACGATGGACTGCATCTGCGAGGCCTTCATGTTCATCGGCGCAGGCCTTTCGCCACTGCTGAGGATGGACATCGCGATGGCGGCCTATATCCTCTATCTGCTGATGACCGTCAACGTCGCCGTAAACGCGCACCTGAGAAGCGAATTCAAGCTGACCTACGCAAAGCTCGGCCCGACGGAGTTCCGACTGATCATCATCATCGTCAACACCCTCTACATCCTTGTGCGTCCCCTTACGGAATACACGCTCGACACGACGGTGCTCGGACGCGACGTGACGCTGACGACGCTTGACGTGGCAATGCTCGGCATCGTCGCGCTCCTGCTCATCATCTACCTTGTCACCGTGGTCAATGACATCCGCTACTACGCGAAGGTCGACCCGCGCAAGGCACCTGAGGAAAAATTGCAGTAAAGAGGTTTCCTACCAGTTCCTCAACAGGTTCTCGACCTTCTCGATGTCCTCGTAGAAGGTCCTGTCCTCGACTATCGTCTCCACGACTGCCCGTACGCGGTCATACAGGTTGCGGGTGGCGGGGGCAAGGCTCTCCTTGATGCCCAGGCAGTCGACTGCCTGGGCGAGGGCCATGTATTGGATGGCCATCACCTGATATGCGTTGTCGATCACGCGGCGCGTGATGAGGGCGGTGTTTGTGCCCATCGAGACGATGTCCTGGTTGTCGTTGTTGTTCGGGATGCTGTGGACGTAGTTCGGCATCGCCAGCGTCTGGCACTCGGCAGTGGTCGAGGTGGCGGTGAACTGGCATGCCTGCATTCCGTAGTTGAGTCCCAGCGTTCCAAGGTTGAGGAAGGGAGGGAGGATGTTGTTGATGCGGTCGTGGAAGAGGTAGTTCATCTGGCGTTCCGCGGTCATGACAAGCCTGACGACGGCGATCTTTACCTTGTCCTCCTCGAGTGAGATGTAGTCGCCGTGGAAGTTTCCCCCGTGAAGGACATTGCGTCCCACCGGGTCGATGATCGGGTTGTCCGACGCGCAGTTGAGCTCCTCCTCGATGATGCGGCGGCTGTTTTGGAGAGTCTCCAGCACCGGTCCGAGGATCTGGGGCACGCAGCGCAGCGAGTAGTATGCCTGCACCTTGTGTTCGAACACCGACGTGTCAGCGTGACCGTTGTCGTAGAGTTCGTGCTCGCGCTTGTGGAGGCAGCGGCTTCCTTCCGACAGGCTCCGCATGCGGCGCGCAATCTCGATCTGGCCGCTGTGGCGGCGGCATTCGTTGAGCCCTTCCGACATCAGGTCGTCGAACGAGGAGGCGATCTCGTTCATCATCACTCCTGCCAGCAGCGAGAGGTCGAGCAGCTTCTCGGCATAGTGCTGGTTGACGATGCTCAGTCCGGTCATCACCGACGTGCCGTTGGTGATCGAGAGTCCTTCGCGGATGTGGACCTTGAGCGGCGTCAGGCCGCATTCTGCCATCACTTCGGCGGTGGGGCGCCATTCGCCCTTGTAGTGTACCTTGCCCTCTCCGATGAGAGTGAGGGCGATGTGTGCGAGCTGCACCAGGTCGCCGCTCGCGCCGACGCTTCCGTGCTGCGGGATGAAGGGGATGATGTCGCGGTTGATGAATCCGGTCAGCAGCCGCACGACGTCAGGATGGATGCCCGAGCGCGCCTGAAGCACGGTGCCGAGCCTTGCGATCATGGCCGCCTTGGCGTAGAGGTCGCTCAGCGGCTCTCCCGCGCCGGTCGAATGGCTGCGGATGATGTTGTACTGGAGGTCGGTCAGGTACTTGTCGTCGACCCTCCACTGCGCCATCGGCCCGAAGCCGGTGTTGATTCCATATATGACCTTGTCTGATGCAAATTCCTTGAGGAACTCGAAACATTCCTCCACCTTGTCCATCGGAAGCTCTGCAATATCGATCTTTCCTCCCTTGAAGAGGATCTCTTCCGCCTTTGACAGTGTAATGTAGTTCATTATGTGATGTTGTGCTTAAATGCTGTTGTTGTCAGTTCCTTTCCCTTGTCTTCCATTGCTTGAACTTGACGGAGGATTCGATCTCCTCCTGTGTCGCCTCCGGCAGGTTGCTCAGGAAGTCGTAGCCGGTGAGCTGCTCAATCTTGTCGATGGGCACCGCAAAGTCGGTGTACGGCCTGTCCGTCGGCTCGTTGGGGAAGAGGAATCCGATGGCCTCGTACTTTCCGCTGCGGCTGTCCAGGCGGCATATCACCTTCCAGAAGGCGGAGGGGACCGCCACTCCGTTCTCGCCGATGCGACGGCAGCCTTCCTCCACGATCGGGCCGCAGATGACGCGCATGCCGGTCTTGTAGTAGTTCTTGCTCCAGAAGCGCACCTGCATCTCGAGGTCGTTCCATGCGCCCGCGTTCAGGTTCTTGTCCTGAGGCGCGACGTTGGACATGTAGAACGTCTCGTCCATCGCCGAGGCGGAATACTTGAAGTCGGCAGCGGGTGCCATGTGGCCGCGTCCGTAGCCGCTGTTGGTGTAGTCGTCGGTGCTCGAGCAGGTGCCGATGACCATGGGGTCCTCGACAAAGGTGTCGGACCTCTGCGCTCCGCCGTTCTTCACGACCTCCTCGGGCAGCAGTTCGTAGCTTACCCAGTTGGGGATGAGGGTTTCAGGGTTGTATGATGTCACAAAGCCCTCGTGGCAGATGACCTGGCCGTCGAGGCCGTCGCCGGCATCGATCCAACATTCGGTCGTGGTGTCGAAAAATGGATTGCCCCCGATCTGCGCGGGTTCTTCTTCAGCGTCGTTGGAAATGCAGGTCTGTGCTGTCAGGACCAAGATGGCCATCAGGGCCACCAAAGGCATGTGTTTCATATGATTCAATCTGTGTATTGGATGTTGACCTTGTGTGAATGCTAGAGCACCTGGCGAAGCCTTTGCGAAAGGTCAGGAACGTCCAGTATCTCATAAATGCCCTCGCCGCGGTCATCTTCGCGCAGCCAGACGATCTTTCTCTCGATGACCGGCAGGCCGATGTCCTCGATCATCATCGCATACAGGCTGAGCTGGATTGCGTAGAGGCTGAAATCCTCCTCGATGAAATCCGAGAAGGGCTCCGCAAGCATCTTCCCGTATCGGCGGTTGTACTGGCTGAAAAGGTTGATGTTGGTCTTGTAGTCGAAGATCGCATAGCCGCTGCGCGACTTGTCGCCGTCTCCGTCATAGTAGTAGAGCATGTCGAACGTGCCGCAGATCTGCTCTTTCGGGTTGAGCTCCTTGACCGGGTTCTTGCCCGTGTATGCCTTGGCCTCGTTGAGCACCAGGTGATATGACGAAGGCAGCTCGTCGAGGAAGTGGACGACGGCGTCCTCCCTCGCGTGGATGGGGGCGAGGTAGCGATGTTCGGGAAGGTATTGGTTCCTGATGAGGTCCGAGATGAATTCGGGGTGGCCGGCGCGGAGGTAGGAGAGGCTCTCTCCGAAGGCGTGGGTCTTGGTGCCCAGCGTGGAGGCGCGGAAGGACTTGCACTGCCATTCCTTGATCCAGTATGCGGCGGTGGCTCCGTGGCGTTTCGCATATATGGCCGCCTGCTTCTGCTCGTTGAACGGTTCGCGGATGAACCGGCGTCCGATGCCCGATGCCGAAGAGAGGTTCCGGCCGTTAAGGGTGTAGATGTGTCCCTCTTCGATGAACTCGAGGTCATCGAATTCTTCGAGGACCTTGCGGCGTGCTTTTGCGGCCTCTTTCGGCTCGCCGGAAATTGTGAACATGGTCATATGCGGATGCCCCTCGGGGCGGTTCAGGTTAGGTGAATTTTGTCATGCAAATATAACACTTTTTTTTCCTGCTTAGGATTTAATGTGCTACCTTTACGAACGTATAACCCCCAAAAGAACCAACTTGTCATGGAACTTACGATAGGACAACTTGCAGCAGTGCTGAGAATGGCATATCTCATGGCTGAGGCTGACGGCATGGTCAGCTACGAAGAGGCATTTGAAATGAAACTCGAGGAGGCCTTCATGGGCTTCGGACCGGAGGAGTCGGCCCAGCTCGAGGCGGTGGTCGCGGAACTCGACCCCCTTGCAGCCTGCACGATGATAGCAACCATCCCCGACGAGGATGTCAAGGCCTATGTGGCCGCATTCTTCGGCACGGTCATCGCTGCCGACGGCGTGATAACCGAATCTGAAGTGGCCGTATGGGCGACCATTTCCGAAATCTGCAACCTTCCCGAGATGAGCATCGAAGAGGCTCTGACCATCATGGAAGGCGATGATGACGTCGAGGGAGAAGAGGTCGACGACTAGAAAGGCAGTTCGTCGTACCTTCCCAGGAACTCGTTGATGTCGGAGTAATTGTATTTGTCTCCGAACTCATTGTCACGTCCTGTCGGATCGCAGAGGACCCATTTCCCGCCCACATGTACCTCTGGGAGCACGTAATCCTGCTCGACTTTCGAGTTGAGGATTATCTTTGCGTGCATGTACCTGGCCGGGATGCCTGCCAGGCGGCACATCGCGACCATCGCGTGCGAGATGTCGCAGCAGTTGCCCGTCTTCTGCCTTATCGCTTCGCCGGCTCCCTTCGTGGACTTGTAATAGTAGTCGTATTCGATGTTGTCGTGGACGTAGTCGTATATGGCCTTGGCCTTTTCCATGTCGGTCTCCTTGCCTGAGATCGCCTTCTGCGTGACGGCCCTGACGTCCTCGTCCATTATCTGGCAGTTGTTGGTCGAGAACCTGTAGTCCGAGTCCCAGATGCAGACCTTGGACGGCAGGCAGCAGTTGACCATGTAATATTCGCACATGCGGGCGAACGCAAGCATGATGGAGTTCATCGACAGGTCGATGTCGTATGCCTTCCTGATGCCCACTTCCTGGTGGCCCTTCTCTATCGGGCAGTACTCGGGGAAGTTGTAGTTCTCGTCGGCATACTTCACTATGGCAGGAATGATCTCCAGGACAAGGTCCTTGACCCCTATCGAGTCGCCGTCATAGGAAAACCTGTCGCCCGTGAGCGGACAATAATAGGGGGTGAATTCGACCTGAATGGATTCCCATCTCGAAGGATGGGCGTTGATTTCCGGAATCAGGGCGCAGCAGTAGGAGAAATACTTGCTGCGGTCCATCTGTTCGCCTTCCACGTCCATGGTGCGCGGCAGGCTGCCGGTCCTGTCGTATTCCGCGCAGGCCTTCGCCATCTGTTCCACGAAATGGCCGTTGAATCCCTCCGGCTGGTAGGTATATGTCTTCTGCACCGGTGTGGGCGGCTCGATGGTGATCTCCTCGCAGGAGAGGGCGGCCATCAGCGCGATGAGCAGTGCCGTGATTGTCCGTTTCATATTCAACATTATCTTTGGCAAATGTACAAATAATCCGGCACTGCAACAAACGGGCCGACAAAGTGTCTCCCTATGCCTTCCTTGCGCTTTCGGCAAGCGCGGTGGCAGCGGGGACGGTCACCGTCTGGTCGTAGCATTCGAACATCGCGTCCACCTTCCTGCGGTCGCAGCCACGGGTGAAGAGGCTCACCAGCGGCACGATGGCCAGGTTGACCAGCATCGTGAGCACGCCTGCGTTGATCGGGGAGGTGAGGAACGGGCAGATGAAGGTCTTGCCCGTGAAGGTGCAGAACATGCAGATGCACATTGCCGCCACGCCGACGACGAAGCTCGTCCATACCGACGCGCGGGTGATGCGCTTCATGTAGAGTCCGTAGAGGAAAGGCGCGAGGAATGCGCCTGCGAGCGCGCCCCACGAGATGCCCATCAGCTGGGCGATGAAGGTGACGGAGCTCCTGGCCTGCACGATGGCGAGGACAGACGACACAGCGATGAAGAATATCACGAGGAGACGGATCGAATGCAGCTGCGACCTGTCGCCCATCGCCTTGCCGGTGATCTTCCTGCGTGCCGGCGCGATGATGTCCAGCGTCAGCGTCGAGCCGGAGGTGAGCACCAGCGACGAGAGCGTCGAGATGGAGGCGGAGAGGACGAGGATTATCACGATGCCGATCATCATGTCGGGCAGCGTCTCGATCATCGAGGGAACGATGCTGTCATAGACCGGGGTGCCGGCCGCGGTGTATTCGATCGCGTCGCCGTAGAGGCGTCCGAACCCGCCGAGGAAGTAGCATCCGCCTGCAACAATCATCGCGAAGAAGGTGGAGATGAACGTGCCCTTGCGGATTGCCCCCTCGTCGCGGATCGCGTAGAACTTGCCGACCATCTGCGGCAGTCCCCATGTGCCGAGCGAGGTGAGCAGCACGACTCCGATGAGGTAGAGCGGCTGGGGACCGAAGAAGGAGGTGAATGCTCCGTTGAGCCCGGGCGCGGCCTCGGAAGGGATCTGCGAGAGACGCTCTATCGCCTCGGTGAACCCTCCGTTGCCGTTGAGCACCGATACGATCACGGCGACGATGCCGCCGAGCATGATGATGCCCTGTATGAAGTCGTTGATCGCGGTGGCCATGTAGCCGCCGATGAAGACATATATGCCGGTGAGAAGCGCCATTCCTATCACGCACCAGGCGTAGTCTATGCCGAAGGCCATCTCGAAGAGCCTGGAGAGGCCGTTGAAGAGGGATGCGGTGTAGGGGATCAGGAATATGAAGATGATGATCGACGCGGCGGTCTTGAGCGCGTTGGATGAGTATCTTGCCCCGAAGAAGTCGGGCATGGTGGCGCTGCCGAGGTGCTGCGTCATCAGCCTTGTGCGGCGTCCGAGAATCCTCCATGCCAGCAGCGAGCCTATCAGTGCGTTTCCGATGCCGATCCATGTCGATGCCAGACCGTACTTCCATCCGAACTGGCCTGCGTAGCCCACGAAGATCACGGCAGAGAAATAGGAGGTGCCGAATGCGAAAGCGGTGAGCCATGAGCCGACCTTCCTGTCGCCCAGGACGAAGCCCTGGACATTGGTCGCGCTTTTGTGACAGTGGATGCCCACGCCGACCATTACGGCGAAGAAGGCAATCAGAAGAACGATGCGGAGAATCATGATTATTGGTTTTATGGGTATAAAAAAAAGACCTGCCCCGGTCGGAGGCAGGTCTGTGGTTTGCTGGATATTGTTTGTTTCAATGCAACATACACTTCATTGCCTCACGGGTTCGTGCGGTAATAATAGTGGTAATAATAGCTGTTGCTGCGATTGAAGAGCATGGTCATGTCCTTTGTGCTTGCAAATATAGAAAAAACCACGTGCAGATGCAAATTTTTTATAATTTTACAAGGCGAACGAGCCGCGCCCCGGGCAGCGCAGTCAGGCGTGCGGCACAATCATGACATCTTGGACAACACTGGATACATAGAACTTTACGACCTGCAGCGCGAGATATCCGAGCGCGTGGGGCAGCTCGCCTGCTGGGTGAGGGTCGAGATCCTCTCGATGAAGGAGTCCGGCGGCCATTGTTATCTCACGCTCATACAGAAGGATGCTTCCGGACAGGTGGCCGCCAGGGCCGAGGGGCGCATCTGGCGCTCGAGCTCCGGAATCCTCAACAGGTTCCGCTTGCAGACGGGTGAAAGCCTCCGCGCCGGCATAACGGTGGTGGTCCGCGCCTCCGTGACGTACCATCCCGTTTTCGGCATGGCGCTCGTCATCGGCGACATCGACCCCGCCTACACCATCGGCAACCGCGAGCTCGAGAAGAAGAAGACCATCGAGCGCCTGACCCGGGAAGAACTCATCGACCGGCAGAAGAGCGTTCCGCTGCCCTTCCTGCCGGAGTGCCTTGCCGTCATCTCGTCGGCAGATGCCGCTGGATACGGCGATTTCGTCAAGCACCTGGAGGGCAACCGCTACGGCTTTGTCTTCAGCACGAAGCTCTATCCGGCCCTGATGCAGGGCGACCGCTCGCCGGCGTCGATCATCTCCGCGCTGGAGATGATAGAGCTTGAAGGGGAGTGCGACGCGGTGCTGGTGCTGCGCGGCGGCGGAGGAGAGGATGACCTTTCGTGCTTCGACGACTATTCCCTATGCCGCGCGCTGGCCTCCTCGAGGCTGCCGGTGCTCACCGCCATCGGCCACGAACGCGACTATCATGTCGCCGACATGGTGGCCTGCCGCCATTTCAAGACGCCTACCGCGCTCGCGGACTTCGTCGTCGAGTGGTATGAGGGGGCGGAAGAGCAGGTGAACGAGGTGCTCTCATCCATCCAGGATGCCTTGATGGAACGGATCCGCGAGGCCGAGATGAACGTGGCGGATTGTATGGCGGCGATCGCGAACGCGGCCATGTCGGTGATCCGGCGTGGCGACGACGAGGTGCACCGCTGCCTGACGAACATCCGGTTCGCCATCGTTACGGCGGCAAAGGACCTTGAAAGCCAGGTGGCGCTGCTGGAGGCGCGCATCCAGGCTGCAGATCCCCGAGGCATACTCCGGCAGGGATATGTGCTGGCCGTGGACGGAAACGGGCACGTCATGCGAGAAGCAGCCTCTGGAAAGGCGGGGGAGAGCTTCTCCCTGAGGTTCTCCGACGGCCGTTGGAAGTGCCTCATAAACGAAGTGACAACAGAAAAAAGCAGACAATAATATGACAAATCAGGAATATCTGGCCAACATCAAGCGCCTCAAGGAGATAGAGGCGCAGGTCAAGAACCCGGAATCGAGCCTCGACAGCATCGATGAACTCATGGAGGAGACCCGCAAGCTTGTGGAAGCCTGCTACGGCTACACGCGCGGACTCAAGGAAAAGGTCGAGACCCTGAACGAGATCGAGCCCGAGGCTTGAGAAGCCTTTTGATCCATTCAACTTCCGGAAGATTGATCAAACGGCTTCCGGAGGGACTGCTTCACAGTCGTCCCTGATATGGCGGAAGATTAGAGATTGCTGTTCATCGCCATGTCGAACAGCCTGCGGTAGTTGTCGAATTCGGGAAGGCGGTCTGCATAGTCGCTGCCGTCGAACATCTCGAAGAGTTCGGGAATCTCGTTGCGCTTGATTTCCTTTCCGGTGTCGGCATCCTTCGCCTTGTATAGGAAGCTGCAGAGCGACCTGCCGTCGAAGTAGTAGCGAAGCTCCTCCTTGGTCGTGGTCTCGGCGAAGAATCCGTCGTAGCGCATGTAGCAGAAGAGGGGTTCTCCGTTTTCGTCATAGAGATATTCCTCATAGTACTTGCGCGCGGCAACGTTGTATGAGACGCGAACGAGCCTGACCGAGAAGGAGGCTCCCTCTTCCCCGTATTCAGCGCAGCCGAAAAACTCGACGTTCCTCTTCTGTATCCCGATGCCGGGCAGGTTGCGGTGGAGTGTCATGGTCATCTCCGTGCGGGCGTGCGGCTCGTCGATCTTGGTCATCTCGACCGCTTCGGCATATGCCTGCCGTATGGCCTTGACTTTTTCCGTCTTGCCCTGGGCGCTTGCAAGCGTGATTGCGGCCAGCATCAGCACGGACGCCACTGCCGCTCTTCTTATGAAATCGTGTCTCATCTTCGTGGGTATGTTTCCTACAAATATAGGATTTTTTTGCGGATATGCCGAGACGAAGAAAATAGATTTTTTCACGATGTTTTGAAAATTGACACTAGTTGACAATTTTCCGAAATAGCTTTGCGTCAGAATTCAAAACAAGAGAAGTTATGGCAATCCTTTTTATCTGTGCATGTGCATTTGTCGGCGTCATTGACATGATGGTTACCGAAAACGGCAAGTAATATATGATTATGGTCGTCTGCCCGAGGACGGGTGAAATATTTTTCCTATATTTGATGTCTGACACTCAAACGCGGAAAATATGGATCAACCCAAGATGGAGCGCCTGCTCCGCCTGATGAAGCTATTGTCGGGAAATGTCAACTATACCATCGCCGAGCTGAGCGACAAGCTTGACATGTCCGGCAGGACGATATACCGCTACATCGACACCTTCAAGGATGCCGGTTTCGCGGTGACAAAGCTCTATGGCGACGTCTACAAGCTCGGCAAGATGCCGAAGAACGCCGTCGACATCGACAAGCTCATCTATTTCTCGGAGGAGGAGGCCTACCTGGTCAACTCCCTCATCGAGAACCTTGCACCGACAAACTCGCTCAAGGTCAATCTCAAGTCGAAGCTCTCAGCCATCTACCGCCAGACCAGCATCGCCGACTTCGTCGACCGCAGGAGCAATGCCGCCCATGCCGAGGCGTTGGGCGAAGCCATAGAGGGGCGCCTCAAGGTGGTGCTCAAGTCCTACGAGTCGGGCAACTCCGGCACAGTTCGCGACCGTTTCGTGGAGCCCTACGGCTTCACGACGGACTATATGGACGTCTGCGCGTTCGACCTGGAGGACGGCTTGAACAAGATCTTCAAGATATCGCGAATAGGGGAGGTGGAGGTGCTCGACGAGATGTGGACCGAAGAGGCCCGCCACAGGCGTCGCGGCATGGATGTCTTCCGCATGAGCGGTGACGAGGGCACCCGCGTGGTCCTCAAGCTTTCGCTCATGGCCAAGAATCTCCTGCTGGAGGAGTATCCCCTTGCTGCGCGTGACCTGAGCAGGAAGGGTGGCGACTGGATCCTGGACACTGAAGTGTTCAATTATGCCGGCATCGGACGATTCTACCTTGGACTCATGCATGAGATCACGGTCGTCGACTCGCCCGGCTTCGAATCATACATCGCTCAATATCTCAGGCAGAACGCACCGTCACTGAAGGATTGAGCGCCGCTTGTCCGATCTGTTTTTGGACGAGGAGATTGATACTTTTTTTTGGCATATAAAAAAACTTATATATCTTTGCAGAAAGTTGGTGCTTGGGCCGGGAGGTTAGGCACTGGTCTGCAAAACCAGTTAGAGCGGTTCAATTCCGCTAGGCACCTCACAGAAAAAGGGATGACTCATCGAGTCATCCCTTTTTCTGTGAGGTGCCTGAGGGCACCGATAACTACGGGGGCTCTGCCCCCGAAACCCCTGCGCAGCCGAGCTGCGTTGCGAGCCTGCGATCGTCTGTGAGTCTTTGCCGGCAGGCGGTTTTTTTCTGTGAGGTGCCTAAGGCACCGAGTTTGACGGGGGCTCTGCCCCCGGACCCCTGCGCAGCCGAGCTGCGTTGCGAGCTTGCGGGTGGCAGTGCTTCTGCGTTGCAGGAGGTTTGTTCTGTGAGGTGCCTGAGGGCACCTTTTTCTACGGGGGCTCTGCCCCCGGACCCCTGCGCAGCCGAGCTGCGTTGCGAGCCTGCGATCGTCTGTGAGTCTTTGCC
>R27__coassemble_174_pt1 | contig 52686 bp, 43 predicted proteins | sample R27__metabat2_low_PE_022 | metagenome-assembled genome bin R27 | reverse complement strand
CAAGGGGCACCCGAATGCAGCCGCAGGGCGGCGCGAGTGCCGTGCTCCGCACGGGGCCTTCGGCCTTTGGTATTTGAGGCGGGTGTTGTTGAGGAGCAAGTCATCCTTTTGTTTGATGCCAACAAGGGGCACCATTATGCAGCCGCAGGGCGGCGCAAGTGCCGTGCTCCGCACGGGGCCTTCGGCCTTTGGTATGTGCGAACAGTAAAAAAAAAATCAAAAATAATTTTGCGTAACAAAGAATTTGTTCTACATTTGCAGTCCCGAAGCGCAAGCAAAGGAAAATTCCTCTTTAGCTCAGTTGGTTAGAGCACCTGACTGTTAATCAGGGGGTCGTAGGTTCAAGTCCTACAAGAGGAGCCAAACGAGGGTGACCAAATGGTCATCCTCGTTTTTTTGTGCGTAGCTGATCCAAGCGCACCGAACGGAGTCTCGCCGAATATTGGCTGCCTGGAGGCCCTTACCCCTTGATTGATAGACAAAGGAGAGAGCGGCCATGCCTCCTCCAGTGACGTTGAGGGACCATTATGTCACTCAAAACAGGAATAGTGCCTGTCCTGGCCAGAAACAAATCTCATAGAAAGGCTAGGCGCCATCAGGCGCCCGGCCGGGCCGGGACTTTTGCGCAGCAAAAGTCGGAAAGGCGCAAAGGCCGCGGGGTTCGGGGCGGAGCCCCGGTAACACAGTCGGCCGCGGGGTTCGGGGCAGCGCCCCGGTGACTACTATTTGAACGGGCTGTCCTTTTCGTGTGAGATGTACCTGTAGGTGAGGCGGTCGCTGAGTGCGGGGGCAAGTTTCCTGAACACGACCGCGGTCTTGCCAAGGCCGGTGAGGATCAGTTCCCTTCTCCTGTGATAGAGCCCCCGTGCAAGCTTGAGGGCGACCTTGTCGGCGCTCATCAGCTTGCCTTCCTCGAGAGGCGTGTTGCCCTGTTCCGAGCCATCCTTCGTAAGGGCGGTGTTGCGTATGTTCGTGTTGGTGTAGCCAGGGGCGAAGACCATCACGTGAAGCCCGTCCTTCATATGTTCCATCCTTATCGTGTCGAGGAAGCCCCTGACGGCATACTTCGATGCGGAATATCCCGTCCTTGCCGGCAGCGGGGTATAGCCTGCCGTAGAGATCACTCCGGTGATGGAGCCATGGCTGGCGACAAGGTGTGGAAGCGCATGTTTCGTGCAGTTGACCGTTCCCCAGAAGTTGACCTCCATCAGCTTGTGGATGACCGCAAGGTCAAGTTCGTTGAACATCGCCCGCATCGATATTCCCGCGTTGTTGACAAGGAAGTCTATCCTGCCGAACTCCTCCACGGTCCTTTCGACGAGCAGCCGGCAGTCCTCCTCCACGGTGACGTCCGTCCTGATGCAAAGCACCTTCCCGGAGTTCTCCGGAAAGGTGGCTGCTTCAGTTTCCATCTTCTCCAGCGACCGTGCGGCCATGACGACATTGGCGCCGTAGCCGGCGAAGAGACGCGCCGCAGCCAGCCCGATTCCCGAACTGGCTCCGGTGATTATCATCACCTTGTCTCTGAAGAAGGCCTCGTCCATGGTGAAGGAGAGGTTATTTGATAGTCATCGTGGCGAAGTCGTCGCCGTCATATTCGCCGGCATCGAGCTTTGCCTTGATCTCCTTGAAGGCGTTGAGGGTGTATTCGACATCCTCCATCGTGTGGGCAGCGGTGCTCACGATGCGGAAGATGACCATTCCCTTCGGGATGACGGGATATGTGACCACCGAGCAGAAGATCCTGTAGTTCTCGCGCAGGTCCTTCGCCATCTTCGATGCCTGGACCACGCCGCCCTTGATGTGGACGGGAGTGACGCATGCCTGTGCCTCTCCGATGTCGAATCCCTCCTTGCGGAAACCGTCCTGGATGGCGTGTGTGATCTGCCAGCACTTGCTGCGGAGCTCGTCTCCCTCGGGGCTGTCGATTATCTCCATCCTCTTCATGTTGCCGATGACCAGCGGCATGGGGAGGGACTTGGCGTACATCTGGCTGCGCATGTTTGAACGCAGGTAGTTGATGATGAAGTGGGGTCCTGCGACAAAGCCGCCGATGGAGGCCATCGACTTTGCGAATGCGCCGATGTAGAGGTCGATCTCATCCATGCAGCCGAGAGCCTCGGAGGTGCCGCGGCCGTGTTCGCCGAGCAGGCCGAATCCATGCGCGTCGTCGATGAGGATGCGGAACTGGTATTTCTTCTTGAGCGCCGCAATCTGGTCGAGGATGCCGAGCGCGCCGGTCATTCCGAAGACGCCTTCGGTGATGAGCAGCACGCCGCCGTTGTTGGCTTCCGCGAGCGCGCAAGCGCGTGCGAGCACCCTTTCGCAGTCGGCGATGTTGTTGTGGCGATATTTGAACTTCTCGCCGATGTGGAGGCGGATGCCGTCCAGCAGGCATGCATGGCATTCTGCGTCATAGACTATGACGTCGTGCCTTGCCGTGAGCGCGTCGATCGTTGATACGATGCCCTGATATCCGAAGTTGAATAGGAATGCATCCTCCTTCTTCTCGAATCTCGCGAAAGTCTGTTCCAGCTCCTCATGATAGCGGGTGTGGCCGCTCATCATGCGCGCTCCCATCGGATATGCCAGTCCCCAGTCCGCTGCGCCCTTGGCATCTGCCTTGCGCACTTCAGGATGGTTTGCCAGTCCCAGGTAATTGTTGAGGCTCCAGTTGAGTACGGGCGTGCCGTTGAAGATCATATGAGGTCCCAGCTCGCCTTCGAGACGGGGATACATATAATATCCGAAAGCCTGTTCAAAATACTGTCCAATTGGTCCGCCGCTGTCTTTGGCGATTCTGTCGAAAATATCAGTCATCGTTGTATGTTGTTGGTTATTTCTTCTTGATTGGGTCGCAGGTGAGTCCCACGCCGAGTTTCTTGAAAATCTTCTGGTCGACTTCGCTCAGCATGACGGTTGAGTGCACCTGGCATCCCTTGAGCTGCGGAAGGCACTCGAGAGCCTTGCGGCAGTTCTCGTCGTTGAGGCTGAGCATCGAGATGGCCACCAGGACCTCGTCGGTGTGAAGTCTCGGGTTGTGTCCGTGCAGGTAGCTCACCTTGGTCTTCTGGATAGGCTCGATCATCTCCTGCGGAATGAGCTTGACTGCGTGGTCGATGCCTGCAAGATGCTTGATAGCGTTGAGTATCAGCGCGGCGCTCGGACCGAGAAGCGGGCTGGTCTCGGCGCTGATGATCGTGCCGTCGGCAAGCTCGATCGCTGCGGATGCGACTCCCGAGCGTTCCTTGCGCTCGCGTGCGACAACCGTCGGACGGCGGTCCGCGGTGGTGATCTTCGACTGCTTCATCAGCATCGCGATCTTGTTGACCTCACTGTCGTTGCATGCGCCGTCGGCAAGCTTGTCGAGAGCCGTGTAGTAGCGGCGGATGATCTCGTCGCGCGCAGCGTCGCAGCAGACTTCCTCGTCCTTCATGCAGTAGCCGATCATGTTGACGCCCATGTCGGTAGGGGACTTGTACGGACTCTCGCCGTAGATGCTCTCGAAGAGCGTGTTCAGCACGGGGAAGCTCTCCACGTCGCGGTTGTAGCTGACTGCCGTCTTGCCGTATGCCTCCAGATGGAAGGGGTCGATCATGTTGATGTCGTTCAGGTCAGCGGTCGCGGCTTCGTATGCCACGTTGACAGGGTGGCGGAGGGAGAGGTTCCATACGGGGAAGGTCTCGAACTTGGCGTATCCGGCCTTGGTGCCGCGCGCGTGGTCCTGATAGAGCTGGCTGAGGCAGACTGCCATCTTTCCGCTGCCGGGGCCCGGTGCGGTGACGACTACGAGCGGACGCGTCGTCTCGACATAGTCGTTCCTGCCGAATCCTTCGTCGGAATCGATGAGCGCGACATTGGTGGGGTAGCCTTCGATCGTGTGGTGGTAGTAGACCTTGATGCCCATCCTCTCGAGGCGGGTGCGGTATGCCTTGGCGCTGTCCTGGCCGTTGAAGTGGGTGATGACGACGGAGCTGACGAGGAATCCGCGGTTCTCGAACTCTCCCTTCAGACGGAGCACGTCCACGTCGTATGTAATGCCGAGGTCGTTGCGGATCTTGTTCTTCTCAATGTCGACCGCGCTGATGACGATCACGATTTCCGCGCTGTCGCTCAGCTGCTCGAGCATCTTGAGCTTGCTGTCGGGCTCGAAGCCGGGCAGTACTCGGCTGGCGTGGTTGTCGTCGAACAGCTTGCCGCCGAATTCCATGTATAGTTTGTCCCCGAAAGTCGCTATGCGTTCCTTGATGCGCTCCGACTGTATCTTGAGGTATTTTTCATTGTCGAATCCGTATTTCATCGTGCAATAAGTATATGCTTTTACTATTTTGTTGAACAAAGGTAAATATTTTTGGCAATTTCAAAACTGCTTTCAAGTTTGAAAAACAAATAAAAAATAGCTGCCGGGGCGGCAGCTATTCGTAAGTTGATGTGGCTTAGAGGGCTTCGTAGGCGGGGCTGAAGGTGTCGCCCTGGTTGATGTCGCCGGTTTTGAGTCCCTTCATCAGCCATCTGGACCTCTGTGCCGAGGTACCGTGGTTGAAGGAGTCCGGGACGGTGCGTCCGTAAGCCTTTTTCTGGAGGTAGTCGTCGCCGATCTTTGAGGCGATGGCCATGCCCTCCTCGATGTCGCCCTGCTCGAGGGACTTGAACATCTGGTTGTCGTAGTATGCCCAGATTCCTGCGTAGAAGTCTGCCTGGAGCTCAAGCCTGACGCTGATCTTGTTGCTTTCCTTTTCGCTCAGGCGGCTCATCTGGTTGTGTGCCTGCTGCAGCGTGCCGAGCAGGTACTGCACGTGGTGGCCGACTTCGTGGGCGATGACATAGGCGTATGCGAAGTCACCGTCTGCGCCGAGCTGATCCTTCATCGACGAGAAGAACGACAGGTCGAGATATACGCACTGGTCTGCGCTGCAGTAGAAAGGACCGCTGGACGACGATGCTCCACCGCAACCGGACTGGACTGCGTCGGTGAAGAGCACGAGCTTCGGCGGCTGGTAGGTCTTGCCGTATTTCTTGAAAATGGCAGTCCACACGTCTTCCGTGCCTGCGAGAATCTGCTTTGCGAATGTGGCGAGAGCCTCTTCTTCCGCGGTCGGCGTGTATTCGCCGGTCTGGATGGTGCTGCCCTGTGCCATTGCCTGTCCTGCCTGCTGGATGGCTTCCGAAGGGTCGCCGCCCATGAGCAAGGTGATGAGGCCGATAATGATCGCACCTCCGATACCGATGCCGCCCACTGTCTTGGCCGTACTGCCGCGGCGGTCATCAACGTTTGTACTTTCTCTTCTTCCGTCGAGTTTCATGATGATTCGTAGTTATTTGATTATTTGTATTTCTCTGCCTGTTCCCTGATGAGCTCATCAAGGGTGCCCTCCTCGAAGTAGTTGATCTTCATTGCCCGCTTGACGTCGGCGAGTGTCTGCGCAGCGACTGCGCGCGCCTCCTCGCTGCCCTTGCGGAGCACTTCGTAGACATAGGGGATGTCCTTTTCATATTCCCTGCGGCGTGCGCGGATGGGCTCGAGAGTGTCGTTGAGCACCGCATCGAGGAAATTCTTTACCATCACGTCGCCAAGTCCGCCCTGACGGTACTGGGCCTTGACCTCGTCCAGGCTGTGGAAGTCGAAGCTGACCTTCCTGCCGTGGAACTTGTCGCCGAACTTCTCGAAATGCTCGGGTCTGCAGAATGCGTCGAGATATGTGAAGACGGTGTTGCCCTCGACATGTCCCGGGTCGCTGACCTGGAGGTGTTCGGGATCGGTGTACATGCCCTTGACCTTTGCGGAGACCTGTTCCGCGGAGTCGGAGAGGTAGATGCAGTTGCCGAGCGACTTGCTCATCTTGGCCTTTCCGTCGGTGCCCGGAAGACGCAGGCATGCGCTGTTGTCGGGCAGCAGGATGTCAGGCATCACGAGGGTCTCGCCATACACGGCGTTGAACTTGTGCACTATCTCGCGGGTCTGCTCGATCATCGGGGCCTGGTCTTCTCCGACCGGTACCGTGGTGGCCTTGAAGGCGGTGATGTCGGCAGCCTGGCTGATAGGGTAGCAGAAGAATCCGACCGGGGTGCCGGCCTTGTTGTCGGCTTCGTCGGAGTCGTTGAAGCCGCGCATCTGGATCTCCTGCTTGACGGTCGGGTTGCGCTGCAGCCTCTGCACGGTCACCAGGTTGTTGTAGAAGAATGTCAGCTCTGTGAGCTCGCTGACCTGCGACTGTATGAACAGTGTGGACTTTGCCGGGTCGAGGCCGCAAGAGAGATAGTCCAGAGCCACCTCGATGATGTTCTGGCGCACCTTCTCCGGGTTGTCGGCATTGTCCGTCAACGCCTGGGCGTCGGCTATCATTATGAATATCCTGTCGTACTCCCCGCTGTTCTGCAGCTCTACCCTGCGGCGGAGCGAACCTACATAGTGTCCGATGTGGAGCCTGCCGGTAGGACGGTCGCCTGTGAGAATAATCTTTGCCATCCCTGTGTCAGTCTTTGATCTCCTTGAGTTTCTCGCGGATCTTCTCCTCGATCTCGTCTGCGAGCTGGGGGTTGTCCTTGAGCAGTTCCTTCACGGCATCGCGGCCCTGTGCGAGCTTTGCGTCGCCGTAGCTGAACCACGAGCCGCTCTTGTGGATGATGTCGAACTCCACGCCGAGGTCCACGATCTCGCCGATGTGGGAGATGCCCTCTCCGAAGACGATGTCGAACTCGGCCTTCCTGAACGGGGGAGCCATCTTGTTCTTGACGATCTTCGCACGCGTGCGGTTGCCGGTGGCCTCGTCGCCGTCCTTGAGCTGGGTGACGCGGCGTACGTCGATGCGCACCGAAGCGTAGAACTTCAGCGCGTTGCCGCCGGTAGTCGTCTCGGGGTTGCCGAACATGACGCCGATCTTCTCGCGCAGCTGGTTGATGAAGATGCAGCAGGTGTTGGTCTTTGCAATGTTGGCGGTGAGCTTGCGGAGTGCCTGGCTCATGAGCCTTGCCTGCAGGCCGACCTTGTTGTCGCCCATCTCGCCCTCGATCTCCGCCTTCGGCGTGAGCGCCGCAACCGAGTCGATCACGACGATGTCGACGGCACCGGAACGGATGAGGTTGTCGGCTATCTCGAGAGCCTGTTCGCCGTTGTCCGGCTGTGATATGAGCAGCGTGTCGCAGTCTACGCCGAGGTTCCTGGCGTATGTGCGGTCGAACGCATGCTCAGCGTCGATGATGGCGGCGATGCCGCCCTTCTTCTGCGCCTCTGCTATCGCGTGGATGGCCAGTGTGGTCTTTCCGCTTGATTCGGGTCCGTAAATTTCAATGACTCTGCCGCGCGGGTATCCTCCGATGCCCAGTGCGTGGTCCAGGGCTATGGAACCCGTTGCGATCGTGGATACTTCCCAGTCCGGCTGGTCTCCCATCTTCATGATCGTTCCCTTTCCGAAGTCCTTCTCGATCTTTGCGATCGTAGCCTGCAGAGCTTTCAGCTTCTCCAGATTCTTTTCGGCAGCTTTCTGCTCGATTTCTTCTTTTTCCTTTGCCATGATCTGTTTGTTAAAAATGATGAATTGGCTGATGTTTTAGAACGCAAATATAAGGATTGTTGCTGGAAATAGCAACCCATTTCGGAAGAAGGCTCCGGCTGGAATCCCAATATCCGACAGTCGGACTGCAATCGGCCCCAGATGCGCGGAAAAAGGGTATTTTGTTGTCAAAAAATAGGGGAAACTCCATTGATTTGTTTAATTTTGCAATGATAATGGCATATTGTCGACCATGAAGGAAAAACTACTTGGCAAGAATCTCACGGAGCTCAAGGCCGTTGCGGCCGGGCTCGGAATGCCCTCCTTTGCCGCCGGACAGATGTCCAGATGGCTTTATGTCAAGCGTGTCAAGGAGATAGCCTCGATGACTGACCTCTCCAAGGCGGCCAGGGCCGCTCTCGAGGAGCGCTATGTCATCGGCCGTGTCGACCCCGTGGAACGTTTCGTCTCGAAGGACGGCACCAAGAAATATCTGTTCCCGACGGATGTCGAGGGCAAGTACATCGAGACCGTGATGATACCCGAATGGGAGGATGACGGAGAGATGGGACGCTCGACGATATGCGTATCCTCGCAGGTGGGGTGCAAGATGAACTGCAGCTTCTGCATGACCGGACGCGGCGGCTTCCACGGCCAGCTCGACGCCGCGCAGATCCTCTCCCAGTTCCTCGGAATCGACGAGGCCGCCGAACTCACCAACGCGGTCTTCATGGGAATGGGCGAGCCGCTCGACAACTGGGACAACGTGAGCCGCGTGCTGGAGGTCCTCACCGCCGACTGGGGCTTCGCCTGGAGCCCGAAGCGCATAACGCTCTCCACCATCGGCGTCCTGCCGAAGCTCAAGCTCTTCCTCGAGCAGAGCAAGTGCCATCTGGCAGTGAGCCTGCACGATCCCTTCCCGGAGGAGAGGGCGCGCCTGATGCCTGTGCAGAAGGCCTTCGACATCACGGAGGTGCTGGCGCTGATACGGCGCTTCGACTTCACCGGCCAGCGCCGCGTGAGCTTCGAATACACCATGTTCGCCGGAGTGAACGACACCGCCGCGCATGCAGATGCGCTCGTGCGCCTGCTCCGGGGGCTGGAGTGCCGCGTCAACCTCATCCGCTTTCATGCCATCCCCGATTCCCCGCTGCGCACTTCCTCGCCGGAAGCCATCGAGAGATTCAAGGCGCGGCTTGCAAATGCCGGAATCACGACAACCTTGCGCGCGTCGCGCGGCGAGGACGTAATGGCCGCCTGCGGGTTGCTGGCGGGCCGTGGACTGAAAAAGAACGCACAATAGATACTTATGAAAAGGATATTCGCAGTGATGATGGCTCTTGCATTGAGCCTGCAGATGTTTGCATACGAAGGTGAAACGGGGGAGAAGGGCGACGGCCAGCCCGATCCCAACCGCCGTCCCCGCGTCGGCGTCGTCCTCAGCGGCGGCGGTGCCAAGGGTGTCGCCCACATCGGTGCCCTGAGGTACCTCGAGGAGCTCGGCATCCCCGTCGACTACATCGTCGGCACCAGCATCGGTTCGATCATCGGAGGCCTGTACGCCCTGGGCTACAGCGCGCCGGAGATGGACTCGCTGGTCCGTGCACAGAACTGGGACGCGATCATGAAGGATGACCTGGGCCGTCGTGAGATCCTTTTCGTGGACAAGATTGCAGCAGACCGCTATGTGGTCAAGATTCCCTACCTGAACCCGAAGACGTTCAGGGAGGAGACGGGAAAGGTCGAAAGGGTGAAGAAAGGACTGCTCAGCAACCTCCCTTCCTCGTTCGTCGCAGGTCACAACCTCTATTCGCTCTTTACCAAGCTCTCGGTCGGATACCAGGATTCGATCGACTTCAACACCCTGCCGATACCTTTCGCCTGCGTGGCGATCGACCTCAACACAAAGCAGGAGGTTGTCTTCCACAACGGCGACATAGTCGAGGCCATCCGTTCCAGCATGTCCATCCCTGGCTATTTCGCACCGGTCAGGCACGGCAACCAGTTCCTGGTCGACGGCGGCATGATCAACAACTTCCCGGTCGATGTCGTCAAGGAAATGGGTGCCGACATCGTGATCGGCGTGGACCTGCACCAATATGACAAGGCGCAGGTGAAGCCCGTGGACAACCTGGGTGACATGTTCGGCAGCATGCTCAGCCTCATGAACGGGCGCAAGTACCACAAGGGCCGCAGCGAGACGAACGTCATCATCACGCCGAACACCGGCGACTACGGCGTGCTCGCCTTCGACGATGCCAGCATCGCGGCGCTGGTCGACAGCGGATACGTGGCCGCGACGCGTCAGACCGAGGCTTTGCAGAAACTTGCGAAATATGAGAGGGAGATGGCCCTGGTCGAAGCGGAGAGCTTCACCGGACCGAGCCGCGCCGACTATGTCCCCCGCAAGGCCATCAACATCTCAAGGGACTCGGTATATGTGAACCAGGTCTCCATTTATGGCACCAATGTCGATGACATGAGATATCTGATGGAGCAGGTCAACATCAGGCCGGGCGAGACCATCAGCGGAGACGAGATGGATTATGCCATATCGGAATTCTACAAGACGAATGCATTCTCAAAGATCACATATGCGATGGCCGGCCAGGATTCCGCCTACAATCTCAAGATTCATTTCACCCCCGAGAAACTCCACGAGTTCGACCTGGGATTCAGGTTCGACTCCGAGGAAATGGCCGCTTTCACGATGAACTTCTCCTTGAACAAGCACATCCTTCGCGGATTCAAGCTCGACCTGTCGACCAAGCTCAGCGGCAGCCCCTATCTCTCCATCACCGGCGCCTATGCCTTCAACCCGAAATGGCAGTTCAACGTAAGCGCCTACAGCCGTCTGCTCGACCTTGACTACTATCATCTTGCCGCCAGGCTTGCAAACTTCGACATCGGCTACATGCGCGGTCAGGCCGACATCCAGACCACCGGCCGAAACCACGGCCTGAACGTCGGCGTCCGCTTCGACCGTCACCGCATCCACAGCGCAATGGTCAACAGCGGCACCTCGCTGGACCTCTCGGAATACATCAATTCGTGGATGAACATGGCGTCCGTATTTGCCGACTTCCGCGTGGACAGCAGGGACAGGAGCTACTTCGCGACGCGCGGCTTCAGGATGAGGATCCAGCCTGAATACTATCTCGGCGGCTATTCCAGCGGCGATGTCAGGAACAACCCCTATTTTGACTTCTACTTCGACATGGAGGGCATCATCCCGCTTGGCAGCCGACTGGCGCTCATTCCACAGGTCTATTCCCACTTCATCGACAATGACAATTCCAGCGTGTTCGCCGGTGGCCTCATCGGAGGATACATGCCGGAGAGATACTATTTCCGCCAGATGCCTTTCGTAGGCGTCAACCATGCCTACAAGATTGACAACAAGAGCGTCATCGGTCGTCTTGACCTGCGCTGCAGGATCGCCGGCCAGCAATATGTCACCGCGATGGCCAACTATGTCCACAACTGGCATGACCTCCTGGAGTTCCAGGACGGTTACGGATTCTGGGGCTATGCGCTCGGCTATTCCTTCGACACCTTCATCGGCCCGATCGGAATCAACATGCACTGGTCGGATCTGAGCCGCAAGTTCGGAGCATACTTCACCCTCGGATACACGTTCTGATCATCATTGCATCATGAAGCGCATTCTTTCAGTCATGCTTGCCCTTGCCGTTGCGCTCACCTGCCAGGCGCAGAGGCCGAAGGTGGGCCTTGTGCTCTGCGGCGGCGGGGCCAAGGGCGCCGCGCACATCGGCGTGCTCAAGGTGCTCGAGGAGAATGCCATCCCCGTCGACTACATAGCCGGCACCAGCATGGGCGCCATAATAGGCGGCCTCTATGCCATAGGCTATTCGGCATCGGAGATAGATTCGCTGATCTACGAGCAGGACTGGTCCCTGGTCATGAGCGACAAGGTGCCTCGCGGCAACAAGTCCTTCGAGGACCGGCAGTACGACAACAAATATGTCCTCAAGATACCTTTCTCCATAGGCCACGGCGCACTTCTGGCCGACGCGCGCGACTCGTTGCAGCGCCCGCCGCACAGGCGTCCGGGTCCCGAACAGGAGGGGTCGATACTCGACAAGGTGCCGTTGGCGGTCACCAACGGACAGAATGTCTACAACCTCTTCACCAGTCTTTCCATAGGCTACCAGGATTCGCTTGACTTCAACAACATGCCGATACCGTTCGCCTGCGTGGCGGTCGACCTTATCAGCCGCAAGGAGGTCGTCTTCCGCAGCGGCAACTTCGTCGACGCCATAAGGTCCTCGATGGCCATTCCGGGCTATTTCGCGCCGGTGCGCAAGGACGGGATGGTGCTTGTCGACGGTGGCGCGCTGAACAACTTCCCCGTCGACGTGGTGAGGGACATGGGAGCCGATGTCATCATCGGCGTAAAGCTGGGCAAGGACGAGGAGAGCAAGGGATCGGATGTCAACAACATCGGCGACCTTGTCAATGACGTGCTCGACCTCTACATGCTCACCAAGTACGACGACGCGATCGCCGCGACGGACGTGCTCATACAGCCGAGCGTGAAGGGCTTCTCGACGATGAGCTTCGATTCCGAGAGCCTGCGCACGCTGATATCCAACGGCGTTGCCGCCGCCCGCGAGAAGGAGCCCGAGCTCAAGGCGCTGCGCGAGTATCTGGACCGTTGCGAGGTGGAGGAGGACATGAACCTCGTGGGACCGAAATATGTTCGCAAGAAATACAAGAAGGCCGTGAACATCAGTGCCGACACGCTTACGTTGGGGCACATCAACTTCAGCGGCGTGAGCGCGGACCATGCGCAGCTGCTCTTCCGCAAGAGCAAGCTCAAGTCCGGAGCGCGCATCTCCGGCTTCGACATCGAGAAGGAGATTTCCAAATTCTACAATACCACCGCCTTCGAATCGGTCACCTATGTGCTCAAGGGGCAGGAGGAGCCTTACGACATGGACATCAACTTCCGTCCCGGGCACAACTCGCAGTTTGGCCTCGGCTTCCGAGTCGACAACGAGGAGGTGGCAGTCATCCAGATGAGGGTGGACATAAACAGGAGCATACTCTACGGCTCGTCGCTAGCGTTGACCGGCAAGCTCTCCTACAATCCGACGCTTTCGGTGAAGTACTCATATTCGCTGCCATCGAAGGTCCAGCTTGGAGCCGAATACTGCCTGAGGTCCACCAACAGCGGCCACGTGGCGGACTATGCCATGAACTCCCTTTCGTTCCTGAGCAACACGGCCCGCGTGTACTTTTCCACCCGAAAGATCCGCAGCATCTACCTGGAGTCGGGATTCGAGTATTCAAACTACTTCTACGGAAACCGTTTCTCCGATGACAATCCCTACTACGGCACCGACACCTACCGGCGCAATTTCGCCGATGTCTATGCCAAGGCCCTGTACAACTCCCTGGATGACGAATACTATCCGACACGCGGCTGGATCCTCGACGGTTCGTTCAGCTATCATTTCGGTTGGTTCGCTCAGGAGGAGGCCGGACCGTTTGCCGCCGCCTATGCCCATTTCAGCAAGCCGGTGGGCATGGGACGCCACTTCGCCCTCATTCCCACAATCTACGGAAGGGCGCTCTTCGGCGGAGACGTGCCGCTGGTCCTCTCCAACATCATGGGCGGATACATGCAGGGACGCTATGTGGACCAGCAGATTCCCTTCATGGGGCTTCCGCTATGCCTATGCATTCGAGGACGTGCTGGCCGTGGCCTCGCTCGACGCCAGGGTCCGCATCCTCAAGAACCATTACATAACGGCCACCGGCAGCTATGCGCTGGACGGTGACGGCATCACTTCGCTGTTCGCGAACCAGGGCATAATCGGAGCCCGTCTCGGCTACTCCTACAACACGCCGGTCGGCCCCCTGGCAATCAACCTGCACTGGTCCGACTATACCGGCGGCGTTGGCGCATACCTTTCGTTCGGCTATACTTTCTGACGACATGGAACAGGAGAAGGCCCTTGCCAGGATGATGAGGCTCTGCAGCCGCAGCGAACATTGCCGCAGCGACATACTTTCCAGGGTCAAGGCTCTCGACGTGCCCGACCCGGAGGCGGTCGTGGAGAAACTTTGCAAGGAGGGCTTCATAGACGATGCGAGATACGCCTCGGCCTTCGCAAGGGACAAAAGTTCCCTCTCGGGTTGGGGAAGTCTTAAAATTAAGTTAGCTTTGCAAGCAAAAGGCATCGACCAGGCCACCATTGCCGCTGCGCTTGGGGATGTCGACGAGGAGTCTGCCGGGCGCAGGCTGGATGCGCTGCTGCGCGCCAAGATGCGCTCGCTGCGAGGCGACGAGGATGAGAGGGAAAGAAAGATGAAGGTTGTCCGCTACGCAATGGGTCGCGGATATGACTACGAAACGATCATTAAGGCATATGACGACATCAGAACAGATTAAAGCATTGAAACAGCGGTTGGAGACGTTGGGGAGGTGTCTTTGACGTCGCTTCACGACGCACGCTCCTAACCGAAAAACTTGAAAAGACCACGGCCCCCGATTTCTGGGACGACCCCAAGGCGGCGGAGGCCTTCATGAAGGAGGTTTCCTCCGTAAGATACTGGGTCGACGGCTTCGACGCCCTCGAAGCGGCATATTCAGACCTTGAGACACTGATGGACTTCGGCGAAGACGCCGCAGATGACATCGATGCGGCCTATGCCGACCTCATCTCCAAGGTCGAGGCCCTTGAGCTCCGCAACATGCTGGGGCAGGAGGGTGACAGCCTCGGCGCAGTCCTGACGATCAACTCCGGCGCCGGCGGCACTGAGGCGAACGACTGGTCGGCCATGCTCATGAGGATGTATGTCCGCTGGGGCGAGAGGGAAGGATACAAGATGACCACGACTGAGCTTCTCGAGGGAGACGAGGCCGGGATCAAGTCCTGCACCATCCAGTTCGAGGGTGACTACGCCTACGGCTATCTCAAGGCCGAGAACGGCGTGCACCGCCTGGTCAGGATATCTCCGTTCAACGCACAGGGAAAGCGCCAGACGACCTTCTCGTCAGTGTTCGTCTATCCCCTGGTCGACGATTCCATAGAAATAGAGATCAACCCCGCCGACATCGAGTGGGATACCTTCCGTTCGTCGGGAGCCGGCGGACAGAACGTCAACAAGGTTGAGACCGGTGTCCGCGTGAGGCACCTTCCCACAGGCATAGTGGTCGAGAACACCGAGACCCGCTCACAGCTGGACAACAGGCAGAACGCACTCCGCATCCTCAAGTCACGCCTCTACGACATGGAGCTCAAGAAGCGCCAGGAGAAGCAGGCCGAGCTCGAGGGGCAGAAAAAGAAGATAGAGTGGGGGTCCCAGATCCGCTCCTACGTCCTGCATCCATACAGGATGGTCAAGGACCTGCGCACAGGCTACGAGACCGCCGACACCCAGGGCGTGCTCGACGGCGACCTGAACGCATTCATGAAAGAATATCTGATGAACAATTAACAAATAAACACAAAACAAGAGATGGAATTCAAATATGCTCCAATGTTTCAGCTTGGTGAAGACACCACTGAATATTACAAGATCCCGGGATCGGAGTCCTATGTCTCCATGGGCGAATTCGAGGGCAAGCCTATCCTCAAGGTCGCCGCGGAAGGTCTGACCGTGATGACCAACACCGCGTTCCGCGATGTCTCCTTCATGCTTCGTCCTGCACACAACGCGCAGGTTGCCAAGGTCCTCAGCGACCCCGAGGCTTCGGAGAACGACAAGTATGTGGCACTGACGATGCTCCGCAATGCGGAAGTGGCATGCAAGGGCAAGCTTCCTTTCTGCCAGGACACCGGCACCGCCATCATCCACGGCGAGAAGGGCCAGCAGGTATGGACCGGCTTCTGCGACGAGGAGGCTATCTCGAAGGGCGTCTACAAGACCTACACCGAGGAGAACCTCCGCTACAGCCAGAACGCTCCCCTCAACATGTATGACGAGGTGAACACGAAGTGCAACCTCCCGGCACAGATCGACATCGAGGCTGTCGAAGGCATGGAATATCGTTTCCTCTGCGTCACCAAGGGCGGCGGCTCCGCAAACAAGAGCTACCTCTACCAGGAGACCAAGGCACGCATCCAGAACCCCGGCACCCTCATTCCTTTCCTCGTGAGCAAGATGAAGACCCTCGGAACGGCTGCTTGTCCTCCCTACCACATCGCCTTCGTCATCGGCGGCACCTCGGCAGAGCGCAACCTCCTCACCGTCAAGCTGGCTTCTTGCCACTACTATGACGAGCTCCCCACCACCGGCGACGAGACCGGCCGCGCATTCCGCGACATCGAACTCGAGAAGCAGGTGCTTGAAGAGGCTCACAAGATCGGACTCGGCGCACAGTTCGGCGGCAAGTACATGGCACACGACGTGCGGATCATCCGCCTTCCGCGCCACGGCGCAAGCTGCCCCATCGGCCTCGGCGTAAGCTGCTCCGCAGACCGCAACATCAAGTGCAAGATCAACAGCGACGGCATCTGGATCGAGAAGCTCGACGACAACCCTTCACAGTGGATTCCCGAGGAGATGCGTCAGGCAGGTGAAGGCAATGCGGTAAAGATCAACCTCGACCAGCCCATGAGCGAGGTCTGCAAGATCCTTACGAAGTATCCCATCGGTACCCGCCTCAGCCTCAACGGCACGATCATCGTCGGCCGTGACATCGCCCATGCGAAGATCAAGGCACGCCTTGATGCAGGCGAGGGCATGCCGCAGTACCTCAAGGAGCACCCCATCTATTACGCAGGTCCCGCGAAGACTCCCGCAGGCATGCCTTGCGGCTCCATGGGCCCGACTACGGCAGGCCGCATGGACCCTTATGTCGACGAGTTCCAGGACAACGGCGGAAGCATGATCATGCTCGCAAAGGGCAATCGCAGCCAGGCCGTCACCGACGCTTGCAAGAAGCACGGCGGATTCTACCTCGGTTCGATCGGCGGTCCTGCCGCCATCCTCGCGCAGAACAACATCAAGAGCATCGAATGTGTCGAATATCCGGAGCTCGGCATGGAGGCGATCTGGAAGATCCGCGTGGAGGACTTCCCCGCATTCATCCTCGTGGATGACAAGGGCAACGACTTCTTCGCGCAGTTCAAGTAGTCTGCCGAATGGCAAATGAAAGAGGGTGACCCGGACGGGCCACCCTCTCTTTTTGCCGTATGGCAATGAGCTATTCCACCTCGACGATGCCGTCGTCAAGGATGTTGACCGTCATGCCGTCTTTGACGTAGTTGAGGAATTCTTCTCCCAGGGAGTCGATGACGGGCATGTGCACGTTGTCGAGCCAGACGTCCGAGAGGATTGCTCCCGCGGCTGCAAGCGAGTCGATGGGCTCGGAGAAGAGCATGCATGCCGGCTGGCGGTTCATCGAGCAGGCTCCGTAAAGCACCATGCCGCCGGTCGTCGAACCGATGGTGCGCGGCAGGCAGAGAGCCTTGCCCGCCATCTGCTTCTTGTACAGGTCCGGATTGTTCTGATCTCCGCAGGTGGCTTTCTTGTCACCGAACTGAAGCGCCTTCTGGAAAGAGGCGAGGGTGTTCAAGCCGTTGTGTGTGACCACAGCTTCGGCACTTGTGCGGCCGCCTACGACGACTCTGCCTTTGAACTGTTTCATATCTGTTTACCTCCTGTGATTTTCATTAAGATTTCTTCATCCCTGTAGTAGCGGGCGGTGGTGTAGGTCCTCAGCTTGTTGCTCGAGGTGATGGTGGGTACTCCGCCGCAGAGCGGGTTGTTCATGTACATCAGCGGGCAGATGTAGGAGACTATCACGCCGCATGCGGTGAGGCGCGCGTAGTGTTCGCTTTCCTTGAAGCGCTTCAGCACGCCCGGAGATGCGGTCATCACTGTGCTGATGACGACTTTCTGGCGGCCGTTCGCCTTCAGCGCCGCCTCGATCTTCTCAGTCCAGTCAACCATCTGTGCGTAGGAGAGGTGAGGGCAGCCGATGAAGCAAAGCTTGGGCTTCGCATCAGGGTTCTTCCAGATCACAGGGTAGTTGTCCTGCACCCTCTGGAGTTCGGCATCGTCGATCACGTAGGTCCTTGCGCCTTCGCTTATGAGCTGTTCGCCCAGCTGGCATGCTTCGGGAGTGAGCCCTTCCACGTGGTAGAGGCCCACCGCACCGTTGCTGGCAGTGGCGGCTCCGAAGTCCTTGAGATAGGATTTCGCCGCGTCGTCAAGTTCGTTGCCGAGCCATTTGTCAAGTCCCTTGACATAGGGCACGTCCTCGACGACCTTCATTCCGACGGCGGAGCCGAGAAGCTGAGCCTCCGGCTTCTTGCTGGTCTTGACCTCCACGATCCATGTCGCCTTGCGCCCCTCGTCCTTGAGCAGGCCGAAGGAAGGCACATAGCCCACTATGGAGCCCATGATGTCGATTACGCCCGAGTTGCGGTTGCAGCGTGCTCCGAGCACGGAGTTGGCATATACCACCGCGCTGGATTCGCTCCAGGACAGGATGTCCCCAAGCTTCGGCGCGTTGCCGACCTCGTTCATGTAGCATGTGCAGGTGAAGGCGTCCTCGTTGAGCAGGCCGAGCTTGCCGAGCTGCTGCTCGTACTCTTCCTGCTTGCTGTACATGAAGTTCTTGAAAATGAACTTCTGGAGAAGGTTCGACGGCACGTTCTTGTCGTAAGGACGGGGGTCGACGGTGAATTTCTGGTCGCTCACGGCTCCTTCGGCGATGAGCTTGTCGAACAGGTCGTAGACGGAGCCGAGTGCCTTCAGGCCGAATGAGGTGACCAGATGGTTGTAGTCGCTTGTGATCTTGACCATCGAGTCCGCTCCGAACAGTTCGCCGTAGCGGATCATGGTCTCCATCACCTTGGCCTTCGATTCTCCCATCTTGCCGTCCAGGATGTCCTGTTGCTCGGGAGTGAGTTTCATCTTGTATTCCATATAGCCGTGCGTTTTTAGATTTTCATTGCCACCTCGTATGCGCGCCAGATGACGGAGCGCAGGTTGCCGACCGCAAGGCAGTCGCCGACCAGGTGCACGTTCTTGCCCTTTGCCTCGATAGGCGCGGGTATGTAGCCGAGTGAGCCGATCACGGAGTCGCATTCGATCTCCATCGTGCTTCCGTCCTTGCGGCTGACAACGATGGAACCGTCCTTGACCTCCTTGAGCATTGTCTCCAGGTATACCGGCACATTCTTGTATGCGAAGTATTCCCTGAGGTATGAGGAGTTCGCCAGGCAGACGCCCTTCTGTGACACGAGGTCGTCCTTCATCTCGACGATTATCGGGTGACGGCCCTGGATCTCGAGCTCGTAGGCGATCTCGCAGCCGGTCAGGCCGCCGCCGATGACGGCAACCTTGTCGCCGACCTCCTTGCCGAGCAGATATTCGCATGCCTCCACCATCTTCTCCTTGCCGGGGATGTTGAGGACCCTCGGCCTTGCGCCTGTGGCGACGATCACGGGATCGTCACCGAACTGTCCGAGGTCCTTGACCTCGCAGTTGAGCCGGATGTCGATGCCGAGCAGCTCCATCTGACGCCTGTACCAGGTCAGGAGGTCACGCAGCTTCTGCTTGTAGGATTCTGCGGAACCGGCGATGAAGGTGCCTCCGAGCTTGTCGCTCTTCTCGTATATCACGGGGTTGTGGCCCCTCTTCTTCAGCACTCTTGCGGCCTCCATGCCTCCGATGCCGGCGCCGATGATGTGGACGGTGCGCGGCTGGTCGGTCTTGTCGATGTGGTGCTTGCCCCACTGCATCATCTCGGCATTGACTGCGCAGCGCGCGAGGTGCAGGGAGTCGGAGAGGGCCTGGTCATTGGGCACACCCTTGTAGTGGCACATGTTGAAGCAGCCGTTGTGGCAGAGGATGCACGGACGGATGTCCTCTTCGCGTCCTTCGATGGTCTTGGTGAACCACTCGGGGTCCGCGAGGAAGTTGCGGGCGAAGCCCACGCCGTCCAGGTTGCCTTCGCGGATGGCCTCGGCGCCCTTCTCGAGCGTCATTCGGCCGGCGCAGACAACTGGGATGTCCACGAACTTCTTGATGTGCGACACGTCCGCGAGGTTGCAGTTCTCCGGCATGTACACTGGCGGATGAGCCCAGTACCATGCATCGTAGGTGCCGTTGTCGCAGTTGAGCATGTCATAGCCGGCATCCTGCAGGAACTTTGCGGCAATCTCCGATTCCGCCATGTCGCGGCCTGCCTCGACATATTCTTCGCCCGGCACCGCTCCCTGACGGAAGCCCTTGGTCTTGGAGACGACCGAATAGCGAAGCGAAACGGGGAAATCCTCGCCACAGGCCTTCTTTATGGCCTTGACGATCTCGGCTGCGAAGCGGTAGCGGTTCTCGAGGCTGCCGCCGTACTCGTCCGTACGCTTGTTGACATACTTGAGCGCGAACTGGTCGAGCAGGTAGCCTTCGTGCACCGCATGTACTTCCACGCCGTCCACTCCGGCATCCTTGCAGAGCTTTGCGCTCTTCGCGAAGGCGTCGATGAATTCCTGGATCTCGGCCTTTGTCATCTCTCGGCTGGGCAGCTTGTCGCTCCATCGGTTGGGGCTGGGGCTGGAGGTTGCCGTGATCTTGTCGAGGTCCATGAAGGGTTTTGAGACGAAACGCAGGAACTTGTTGTTGTAGAGTGTCTCCATCATTGAGGAGACAGTGAATGAGCGGCCGAAGCCGGCAGTCAGCTGGATGAAGAGTTTTGCGCCTGTGGCGTGGAACTCAGGCATCCACTTGGCGAGGTCGGCATACATCTTCTTGTTTTGGTAGAGCCAGCTTCCGAACATCGGATTGTAGACTGGCTGGCAACCGGGCAGAAGTAGACCGACGTTGTTCTTCGCAACTTCCATTATGAAGCGGGCTCCATCCTTGTCGAAATGGTTCTTCTCCATCCATCCGAAAAGGTCGGTGCCGCCCATGGAGGTCAGGACAATCCTGTTCTTGATCTCCAGGTCGCGAATCTTCCACGGTGTGAGCAGTACGTCGAGTTCTTGTTTCATGGGAATTATGGGTTTGTTGGTAGGTTAGCGGTTGAGCTGGCCGTTGCCGAGGGTCACGCCGGCAAGTTCGCCGGTGTGTTCGCCGTTCTTGATGGTCCATACGCCGTTGACCAGCACATGCTCGACTCCCTTTGCGAATGTGTGGGGTTGTGCATAGGTGGACATGTCGGCAATGGTCTCAGGATTGAAGATCGTGATGTCGGCTGCATAGCCGGGGATGATGAGGCCCCTTTCCTTGAGCTTCATGCGTGAAGCAGGGAAACCGGTGCATTTCCAGATGGCGGTCTTGAGGTCGAGGATCTTCTTCTCGCGTACGAACTGCTCGAAGAAACGGGCGAAGGTGCCGTATGAGCGGGGGTGGGGAAGTTCCTGCCCGAGAGGGCCCTCGGGTGAATAGACGCTTCCGTCGGACGCGGGCATCGAGAGGCTGTGGGCATAGATCTTCTCGAGGTTCTCCTCCTTCATCGCGAAGGTTGCCTGGTTGACGCCGAGTTTCTCGGAGATGAGGAGATATCTGATCATCGACCACTCGTCCATGCCGGAAAGCTGGCAGCATTCAGCAAGGTTCTTGCCTGCGTAGAGGGCATTGTCGGGGTTGCTGCATCCTGCCACGACCACCTGCTGCGGGCCGCCGAAGCGATCCAGGCGGCTGTATGCGTAGGTCTTGATCTTCTCGCAGGCAGCCTTGTCGTTGAGGCGGCGCATGATGTCCTCGTCAGTGCCGTCGCGAAGCTCGATGGGAATGAATGATGTGAAGCCTGTGGAGAATGCAGTGTAGGGATAGCGGTCGAACGTTATGTCGATGCCCTCGGCCTTTGCGTCGTCGATCTTCTTGAGCATCGCGTCGATCTTGTCGAAGTTGGCGGGATTCTGTGCCTTGAGATGGGATATCTCAAGCCTTGCGCCGCTCTGGCGCGCTGCCTCAATGGCCTCGTCCATTGCCTCGAGCACGTGGTCGTCTTCGTTGCGCATGTGGATGGAATAGAGTGCGTTGTGCTTTGCGACGACCTTGCAGAGAGCCACCATCTCCTTGGTGTTGGAGTAGCAGCCAGGAGCATATTCAAGGCCGAAGGAGAGGCCCATCGCGCCCATCTCAAGCTCCTTGTCGAGGATGTCGCACATCTTCTCGAGCTGTTCGTCGGTGGCCTCCACGTTGTAGGGGCCGACGACTGCCTCGCGCACGTCGCCGTGTCCCACGAGGCTCGAGTAGTTGATGCCTATCTTGTTCTTCTCGAGAGTCTCATAGAAACCGTCCACGTCCCTCCATGCGGGATAGCCGAAGCGGGGTCTGTCCTTGCGCTTCTCCCATGCCTCGTCGCTGTAGACGAAGGGAGCGTAGCCGCAGTTGCCGCCCACTTCGCTCGTGATGCCCTGGAAGATTCGGCTGTCGCCCTTCGGAGCCACGAAGAGATTGGTGTCGGTGTGGGTGTGGATGTCGATGAAGCCGGGGGATACGGCCATTCCCTGGGCGTCGATGACCTGGTCGGCATTCTCGCCGAGGTGTCTGCCAAGTGCAGCGATCTTGCCGTCACGGATGCCGATGTCACCCTTGATGGGGTCCTTGCCGTCGCCCGTGTAGATGACTCCGTTCTTGATGATGGTGTCGAACTGGTTCCTGCTCGTGACCTTGCATCCGGTGACGGATGTGAAGCTCAGTGCAGCTGCCCCGAAGGCAGTGGTTTTCAAAAAGTCTCGTCTGTTCATGATATTATTGTTGATTGTTTTCCAATTTGATTCCGTCCGTGTGGATGACCTTCATCGAGTCGTCCTGGGCATAGATGAGGTAAGCCTCGATTCCCGGCTTCGAGCCGGCAATGGCCGCGGCCTTCTCCGGACCGGCCACCATGAACCAGGTGGCATAGGCGTCGGCGGCGGTGGCGTCAACGGCGAGCACGGTGGCGCTCAGCAGGTTGTGGGTGACAGGACGCCCCGTCGAAGGATCGATCGTGTGGGCGTATTTCTGCCCGTCGCGGATGTAGAACTTGCGGTAGTTGCCCGAGGTCACGATCCCCTGGTCGGTGACGTCGATGATCTCCTGAAGGTCCTTGCCCTCGTCCATGTTGCCGTCGATGGGCTTGTCCAGTCCGACCCTCCACGGGCCTCCCCTCGAGCTCATGCCACGGCAGACGATCTCCCTGCCCACCTCCACGAGGTAGTCGGTGCATCCCCTTGCGGCGAGCCAGCGCGCTATCGTGTCGCAGCTGTAACCCTGTGCTATGGCGTTGAAGTTGAGCTTCGCCCTCGGGTCCGCCTTCACGAGGTGAGGACCGTCGTCTCGCTCCTCGATCGAGAAGAGGTCCATTCCGACGAATGCCTTGATGCTGTCGATGGCGGCATCGGCCTCGCCGGCATCCTTCTCCTCGAAGCCGAATCCCCAAAGGTCGAACAGGGGGGCCGCCGAAGGGTCGAACGCCCCGTCGCTCTCGTTCCATACCTCTACCGAGCGGTTGAAGGTGACGATGAAATGGCCGTCGAGCGGAAGGTCCTCGCCGGCGTTGATGCGGGAGAGGAGGGAGCCCTTGTTGTATCCGGAGAGCGAGCGGTCTATCCCCGCCAGGATGTTGTCGATGGAATCCGCGACGGCCTGCTGCCTGCATCCGCGCGGAAGGCGACAGATGACGTGGTATGTGCCTCCCTGGGCAAAGCCTTCGATGCGCGCATAGGTTCCTGCGCCGCTCTGACATGCGGCAGAGAGAAGCAGGGCCGCCAATGTGAGGAAAAAGAATGAAATGTGCCTCTTCATCTTGTTGTTGGCACGGTTTTGGCGCTGCGTGCCTCTGCAAATTTACGAAATATACTTACAATATACGAGGCTTGCGGAGATTTAATTTTCATCATTCGGCAAAATTATGCATCTTTGCAAGTTGTAAAAACCAACATATACAAATGTCCAAACTGCTGAAATTGTCCTGGATCCTGCTTGCGGCTCTCGCAGTCCTCACTACCGCGTGTTCGAAAGATGACGAGGAGGAGGAATCCACCAAGGAATACATGTCCGGTTCGGTAGAATATTCACTTGAGAGCTATGTGGCCAAGGGTGATATGGTTACCATGTCCGCATCCGGCATCACGACTCCTGCGGACCCTGTCTACAAGTGGTACATTCCCGGCATCCAGTCGGACTCCCTCCATGCTCGCAAGGTTACCATAAAGTTCCCCGACAGCCTCGGCGTCTTCGCCGTCACGGCCATCGCGACTGCCCCCGGATACTACAACTCCTCAAACACCATATCGGTCACCACCGTCGACACGACCTGGAACGGCTCCCTCACTGGACTTGCCCACTCAGGCAAGAGCGTCCTCGACCTCCGCGACGGCCTCAGCTACCAATATGTGACCATCGGCAATCTCGACTGGTTCGCACAGAACCTCGCTTGGGACGGTGCCGGAGTCGCATTCGAGTATTCCCCCATCACCCACAAGCTCTTCGGACGTCTCTACAGTTGGGAGGAGGCTACTGGCGGCGTCTCGGCAACAGGTCTCGGCAACGGCCCGAAGGGTGCCTGCCCCGAAGGCTGGAGCATCCCCACCACGGCTGACTGGGAGGACCTTGCAAAGGCTGTCAGCGGCCGTGACATTCCGTTCGTGAACGATTGGGACTCTCTCGCCGCGCCCCTCTCCGGCAACGCCTACTTCAACGAAGAACGCATGTGGCCCTACTGCCCCGACAACGACCATAACAACCGTACCGGCTGGAATGCCATTCCGGTAGGCAGCTCCAGGACCGACAACAAGGGCTTCTGCGGCTTCAGCGGCCGAGACTCGTATGCATTCTGGTGGAGTTCCACTGAAAAGGATGGCGACAAGGCGTACTACAGATACATGTACTTCGACCGCCACTCCTTCCCGATGAACTATACCTACAAGTCGGGATTCGGAGCGTCAGTGCGCTGCGTCAGACTCGCGTCGGGCCTGTAGTCAGCCCTCCTTCTCCTCTTTTTTCGCGGATTTCTTCTGTTCCTTCTCGAAGGCGTCCACTATCTTCGTCACCAGCGGGTGGCGGACGATGTCCTCGCGTCCGAACTCGATTATGCTGATGCCCTTGATGTGGCGCACCATTTCGATGCCCCTCTCAAGGCCCGAGTCCTCCTTGTGCGGAAGGTCGATCTGCGTCACGTCGCCGGTGACGATGAACTTGGCGTCGCAACCCATGCGGGTGAGGAACATCTTCAGCTGGCCGAGGGAGGTGTTCTGCGCCTCGTCCAGGATGACGAACGCCTTGTCCAGCGTGCGGCCGCGCATGTAGGCGAGCGGAGCTATCTGGATCACGCCGTCCTCCATGAACTGCTGCAGCCTCTTTGCCGGGATCATGTCCTGCAGCGCGTCGTAGAGCGGCTGCAGATAGGGGTCCAGCTTGTCCTTCATGTCGCCCGGCAGGAAGCCGAGCCTTTCGCCGGCCTCGACGGCGGGGCGGGTGAGGATCAGGCGCTTGACCTCGCGGTTCTTCAGCGCGCGGACGGCCAGCGCGATGGCGGTATAGGTCTTTCCGGTGCCGGCGGGGCCGACGGCGAACAGCAGGTCGTTGCGGTAGTATTCCTCGACCAGCCTCTTCTGGTTGCGCGTGCGCGCCCGGATCGGCTTGCCCTCGTTGCTGTAGACGATGACATATTCGCGGTCGTTCATCTCGACCATTCCCTCCTCCATGTTGCGCGCGGGGTTCTCCTCGAACAGGGCCTCCACGTCATATTCGGTGAGCGAACTTTTCGTCATGCGCACGCTGCGCAGGATGTTGATCTTCTCCTCGAAGGAGTCGAGCTCGTCCTGTGGGCCGACGAGGTATATCTCGGCTCCGCGCGCCACGGCCCTGATCTTGGGGAAATGGCTTGCAAGCAGGTCGAACAGCCTGTTGTTGACTCCGTAGATGTCGATTGGGTCGATTTCTTCGAGAACGATCTTCTTTTCCATATGTCCTGTCATTCAATGTTGAACTTTTTCTTGAGGGCGTTCCACTCGCGGACCATCTTGTCGTATTGCGAGGGAGAGATGAAGTCACTCTTCCGCCCAAGCCATTCCTCGATGGGAACGGTAGTGTAGTTTTTCTCGAGCAGGCCGCCGCGGCCGCACCAGGTGTAGGTGACCTCCGGAGCGAGGGTGGTGAGGGTGCCGTCGGTCTCCCTGACTATCTTCAGCACGCAGACCATCCCTATCTGTCCGTAGTCGATGCTCATGTTCGAGATGAAGTTGCCCAGCGAGTAGGCCGTGACGTGACTTCCGTCATAGGTGACCTTCTGCACCACATGGGGGTGGGACCCGACGATGGAGTTGACGCCGTTCCGGTAGAGGAAGTCGGCGAACCTTTCCTGGGACCTGCTGCAGTCGAGGTGGTACTCCTCGCCCCAGTGAGGAAGCGCGATGATGTATTGTGCGCCGCGAGCCTTCGCGCGTCCGATGGCTTCCTTGACGCGCACGGTGTCGAGGTTGCCGACCACATGGGGCTTGGGGACCGGGATGCCGTTGGTGCCGTAGGTGATGTTGATGAATGCCACCTTGACTCCCCTGATGTTGGCCATGAAGGGGTTGCGCTCACGGTTGTCCTCCTCCGACGAGAAGAGGCCCGTGAAGGGGGCTCCGAGACGGGTGTAGATGGCGATGGTGCTGTCGATGCCAGCCCTTCCCTTGTCGCAGATGTGGTTGTTGGCGCTCAGGAAGAGGTCGATGCCGCTGCGCTGCGCCTCCTCGGCAAGCGATTCGGGCGCGGAGAAGCAGGGATAGCCGCTGAAGGGCCTCACGCCGCAGGGAAACTCCATGTTGGCCACCGCGAAGTCGACCGAGTCGAGCATCGGCCGGATGTGCGTGAAGTATGAGCTGTAGTCGTAGTTGGAGGCGTCACTCCTGTCGCCGCCCGTGTAGGCGTATTCGATCTGCCGGATGTGCGTCATCACGTCGCCGATGAAGAGGAGCGACAGCGTGTCTGCGGTGCGAAGGCAGAACTCATACGATGGCGCGCTCACCGGGGGGAGCGCTATCTTCGGGCGGACTGCCTCCTCGGGCAGCTTGATGACGCCGCAGTGTTTGTTCTGTGCCGCGCACATCACTGTGAGCAGCATCAGTATGGGGGTGATGGTTCTTCTTATGTTCAATACAAACGGTTCTTGTCCGGCGGCTGGCCGCCGGCACGATGACAAACTATAAAGTTAGCCATTATTTGGCAAAAATGAAACCGAATGGCAATAAAATGACGAAACATGCAGAGTTGCGATTCTTTTTTCTACCTTTGTGGGATAGGAACATAACAAACAGCTCATATAATGAAAACAACCGTTTTTACAGAAAAACACATCGCACTGGGTGCAAAGATGGCTCCGTTTGCAGGCTACAACATGCCTATCCAGTACACCGGCATCAACGAGGAGCACGCAACCGTACGTGAAGGCGTAGGCGTGTTCGATGTATCGCACATGGGTGAAATCTGGGTCACCGGCCCCAAGGCTCTCGAATTCCTCCAGTATGTCTCTTCAAATGACGTTTCCGTCCTCTTCCCGGGCAAGGCTCAGTACACTTGCTTCCCCAACGGCAAGGGCGGCATCGTCGACGACTTCATCGTCTATTGCTTCAACACCGAGAAGTACCTGCTCGCGGTGAATGCTGCGAACATCGAGAAGGACTGGAACCATCTCTGCTCCTTCGCTCCCTGCTTCGGACTCGAGATCGGCAAGGACCTGCGCAACGCATCGGACGAGACCTGCCAGCTTGCAATCCAGGGCCCCAAGGCAATGGCCACGATGCAGAAGCTCTGCGGCGAGGACATCCTTTCGATGGAATACTACACTTTCAAGCAGCTCAATGTAGCAGGCATTCCTGACGCCATCCTCTCCACCACCGGCTATACCGGAAGCGGCGGATGCGAGGTGTATGTCCCGAACGAGTACGGCGACCAGCTCTGGAAGGCCGTATTCGAGGCAGGCGAGGAGTTCGGCATCAAGCCCATCGGCCTCGGCGCACGTGACACCCTCCGTCTCGAGATGGGATTCTGCCTCTACGGCAACGACATCGACGACACCACCTCTCCTCTTGAGGCAGGTCTCGGCTGGATCACGAAGTTCAACGACGTCAAGGGCGATTTCGTGGACAAGCAGTACCTGCTCGACCAGAAGGCTGCCGGCATCAAGCGCAAGCTCGTAGGCTTCGAGCTCATCGACAGGGGCATCGCCCGTCATGAGATGCCCATCTGCGACGCCGAAGGCAACAAGATCGGCCACGTCACCTCGGGCACCATGGGCCCGTCGGTCAAGAAGGCTGTTGGCATGGGTTATGTAGATGTGCCTTTCAACAAGGTCGGATCAGAGATCTTCATTGAGATCAGGGGCAAGCTCCTCAAGGCTCAGGTGGTCAAGACTCCGTTCTACAAGCCTCAATAGTCATTTGAAAAAGTTACTCACAGTTCTACTGATAATGTTTTGTGCGGCGGTTGGTGATATCGCCGCACAAAATTTTGATGTCGCACCCGCTCTGCGACGCCATGTCGAATACCTCAGCTCGGATGCCCTCCAGGGCAGGAAGGCTGGCTCGGAAGGGGAGCGCAAGGCGGCGGCATACCTTCATTCCGAGCTCGAGAAGGCCGGTGTGGTGATGCTCACCGACGTTTCCGGGCAGGATTTCACCATAGACTACGGAGGGGAGAAGGTCTCCTCCCTCAACATCGTGGGCATCGTAGAGGGTTCTGACCCCCGGCTCCGCGAGGAATACATCGTCGTGGGGGCCCATCTGGACAACATCGGCACCCATTCGATGACCGTCAACGGGCAGAAGGTGACGCAGGTCTATCCCGGTGCCGACGACAATGCCTCCGGCGTCGCGATGATGATCGAGCTTGCCGGAATGGTCGCGGCCAACAGCTGGGCCTTTCCCCGTTCGGTGATATTCGTCGGATTCGGTGCGCAGGAGTGCGGCATGGCCGGCTCCTGGTATTTCGTCAACCGTGCCTTCGAGCAGATCGGCCAGGTGAAGGCCATGGTCGACCTCGACATGCTCGGCCGCGGCAACGACGCCAATCCTTTCCAGATATTCTCGCAGGTGGACGCTTCCGCACTCTCGGCCTTCATGAAGAAGGTCGCGGAGCAGCCCGTCGTGACCGCGCCCGTCAGGGCGCAGGGGGCGCTGGCCCCTTCGGATTACCTCCCGTTCTATGAGCGCAAGATTCCGGTAGTCCTCTTCACCACCGGAATGACGCACGAGTACCACACGGTGAAGGACACGCCGTCGCTGGTCCTCTACAACCACATGGCGCGCAACTCGTGCTACATCTATCACTTCATCTCCTGCCTCTCGTCGCAGGAGGACGTCTTCGCGCGGGAGACCAAGGTGCTCAAGGCAACCGCGGAGACGATCTATTCGCCATCGGACTGCGACAAGAGGCCGCAGTTCTTCCACTCCGACGAGCAGCACTTCCTGGATGCCTGGGTCTACAAATACATCAAGTATCCCAAGGCGGCGCTTCGCAACGGCATCATGGGACAGGTCCTTGTCGGCTTCATCGTCGAGAAGGACGGACGCGTGACCAACGTGGAGGTCGTCAAGGGCGTGGACGACGACCTGGACGACGAGGCCGTGAAGGTCATCTCGGTCTCCCCGAAATGGATTCCGGGCGAGGTGGCCGGGCGCAAGGTCCGCACCCGCATCATACTCCCCGTCGAGTTCAGGCTGAGACAGTAGCGTTCCGACGGCATTTGACGGTGGCCGCACTTGCAAGTGCGGCTATTTTTTTGTCTTGAAATATCCCTTTGTTTTGTAAATTTGCGGGTCATTAAAAATCAATCACCTGCAATGGACTACAACTTCAAGGAAATAGAACGGAAATGGCAGGCCTACTGGGCTGCGAATCATACATTCTGTGTAAAGACAGACTCTTCCAAACCGAAATACTACGTGCTCGACATGTTCCCGTATCCATCCGGAGCCGGACTGCACGTCGGACACCCGCTGGGTTACATTGCAAGTGACATCTACAGCCGCTACAAGCGCCTCAAGGGCTTCAACGTGCTGCACCCGATGGGCTATGACGCATTCGGCCTGCCCGCAGAGCAGTATGCCATCCAGACCGGCCAGCACCCGGCGGTGACCACCGAGAAGAACATCGCGCGCTACCGTCAGCAGATGGACCGCATCGGCTTCTCATACGACTGGTCGCGCGAAGTGCGCACCTGCGATCCCAAATACTACAAGTGGACCCAGTGGGCATTCCTCGAGATGTTCCGCCACTGGTACGACAACGACACCGACAAGGCGCAGCCGATCGAGAAGCTCGTCGAGCGCTTCGCTTCCGAGGGCAATGCCTCCGTCAACGCAGCCACCGGCTGCACCGTCACGTTCACAGCGGAAGAATGGAACGCGATGGACACCCGTCGCCAGCAGGAGATACTGATGCAGTACCGCATCGCATACCAGGGTGAGACGTCGGTCAACTGGTGCCCGAAGCTCGGCACCGTGCTCGCGAACGACGAGGTGAAGGAGGGCTACTCCGTACGCGGCGGCTTCCCGGTGGAGCAGAAGAAGATGAAGCAGTGGCAGCTCCGCGTCTCGGCATACGCTGAGAGGCTTCTCGCCGGACTCGACGAGATCGACTGGACCGACTCCCTGAAGGACATGCAGCGCAACTGGATCGGCAAGTCGCAGGGCGCCGAGATGATCTTCAAGGTCTCCAACGGCAGCGAGGAGTATGACATGACCATCTTCACCACCCGTGCCGACACCATCTTCGGCGTCACCTTCATGGTGCTCGCTCCGGAAAGCGAATGGGTCGACAAGCTCACCACTCCCGAACAGCGCGCGGCAGTGGAGGAATACCTCCAGATGGCACGCAAGAAGACGGAGCGCGAGCGCATCGCCGAGACCCGCAAGGTCACCGGCGTCTTCTCCGGTTCATATGCAATCAACCCGCTCACGGGAGACAAGGTCCCGGTATGGATTTCCGAATATGTGCTCGCAGGCTACGGCACCGGCGCCATCATGGCGGTTCCGGCACATGACAGCCGCGACTACGCCTTCGCACGCGCGTTCAACCTTCCGATAATCCCTCTCATCGAGGGCTGCGACGTCTCGCAGGAGAGCTTCGACGCAAAGGACGGCATAATGTGCAACTCGGGCTTCCTCAACGGAATGACCGTCAAGGAGGCGATTCCCGCCGCCATCGACTATGTCGAGAGCAAGGGCATCGGCAAGCGCAAGATCAACTACCGTCTGCGCGACGCGATCTTCTCCCGCCAGAGATACTGGGGCGAACCGTTCCCGGTCTATTTCAAGGACGGGATGCCGGTGGCAATGGACATCGAGAAGCTCCCTCTCGAACTTCCCGAGATCGACCAGTTCAAGCCGACCGAGACCGGCGAGCCGCCGCTCGCACGCGCCGAGAACTGGACGTTCGAAGGCTTCCCCATCGAGACCAGCACCATGCCGGGCTTCGCAGGCAGCAGCGCATACTATCTCAGATACATGGATCCGCACAACGACGAGGCGCTCGTTGGCCGCGAGGCAGACGAGTACTGGCGCGACGTGGACCTCTACATAGGCGGTACCGAACACGCCACCGGACACCTCATCTATTCCCGCTTCTGGAACAAGTTCCTTTATGACTGCGGCTACGTCTGCGAACAGGAGCCTTTCCGCAAGCTCATCAACCAGGGAATGATCCAGGGACGCTCCAACTTCGTATACAGGATCAAGAACACCAACACCTTCGTGTCATACGGCCTGAAGGACCAGTACGACACCACCGAGATCCATGTCGACGTCAACATCGTCACCAACGACCGTCTCGACATCGAGGCCTTCAAGAACTGGATGCCGGACTATCACGATGCCGAGTTCATCCTCGAGGATGGCGAGTACGTCTGCGGATGGGCAGTCGAGAAGATGAGCAAGTCGATGTTCAACGTCGTCAACCCCGACAACATCTGCGACCGCTACGGCGCCGACACGCTCCGACTCTACGAGATGTTCCTCGGCCCGCTCGAGCAGAGCAAGCCCTGGGACACCAAGGGCATCGACGGCGTGCACCGCTTCCTGCGCAAGTTCTGGAAGATGTTCTTCAACCGCGACGAATTCTCCGTCAGTGACGAGAAGGCTACGCCCGCCGAGCTCAAGAGCCTCCACAAGCTCATCGGCAAGGCACAGTTCGACATCGAGAGCTTCTCGTTCAACACGACCGTGAGCGCGTTCATGATCGCCGTCAACGAACTTGTCGAGCTCAAGTGCAACAAGCGCGAGATACTCGAGCCGATGGTCATCATCCTCTCGCCGTTCGCACCCCACATCGCCGAGGAGCTCTGGAGCCTGCTCGGACATAATGACAGCATAACATTCGCATCATTCCCCGAATATGTCGAGGCATACACGGTCGAGGATTCCTTCGACTATCCCGTCTCGTTCAACGGAAAGATGCGCTTCAAGATCACCCTTCCCAAGAAGGTGGACCCGAAGGAGGCGGAAGCAGCGGTGCTCGCCTCACCGTTGACCGCAAAGTGGATCGCCGGCGGCTCCGTCCGCAAGGTAATCGTCGTCCCGGGCAAGATCATCAACGTAGTCTGCTGACGAACATTCAAACATTGACAAGCATATGCCACAGAAAAAGAGCATAGGAAGAACGATTTATTCGTATCTGCTGATGACGGTGGGAATATTCCTCTACACCTCCAGCTGGACACTGTTCGTCATCCCCCGCGAGATATCGGGCGGAGGCGTGACAGGCATCGCGGCAATCGTATACTATGCAACACACATTCCCGTTGCCTATACCTACTTCGGGATCAATCTCATCCTTGTCATAATAGGCATACTGACCCTTGGCAAGAGCTTCGGCTTCAAGACGGTATACTGCATACTGTGCGCATCGCTCTTCCTGAAGATACTCCCCGACATCATACCTTGGACGACCGACATCGAGGACAACCTCATCAACGTGATCATTGCCGGCATCATGAGCGGCGTCGGCATCAGCATGGTCTTCATGCAGGGCGGCAGCAGCGGCGGAACGGACATAATAGCCCTGATAATCGCCAAGCACCACGAGACGTCGCCAGGAAAGGTCTTCCTCTATTGCGACCTTGTCATCATCACTTCAATCCTCCTGTTGCCCGACAAGGGGCTCAAGGATGTGATCTACGGCTACATCGAGATGGTCACCTTCTCCTACACGCTCGACCAGGTGATGAACGGCAACAAGCAGTCGGTGCAGATACTGATCTTCTCCTCGCGCTACAAGGAGATAGCTGACATGCTCAACAACGAGCTTCACCGCGGAGTCACGGCGCTTGATTCGGTCGGCTGGTACAGCCAGACCGAGAGCAAGGTGCTGATCGTAGTGGCGCGCCGCAACCAGCAGCAGGAAATCACGCAGGCGGTGCACAAGATTGATGACGCCGCATTCATCACCGTAAGCGCGACTTCCGGTGTCTATGGCAGGGGATTCGACGTCGTGAAGACCATAAAACAACGAAATGTCGGCGGCTTGCTCTCGAAAACCGAGAAAAAGCGCAAATCCGCTTGATTTTCCGCAAAAGCGGCAATTTTTTCGGCGAGTCTGTTTCCGGGCCCGCCGAAAACCGTTTATTGGCTATTATATCACTGTGAGATAATAGATTTGGTCATTTGTGGCATAATCGTTAGGCTTGTACTCAAATACAAATAGCCACGTTATGTTGACCTATCATTACCTTGCCGCAGTTGACATCCTGCTCCTGATCGCCACGACGATCATCTTCATCTATCTATTTGTCGCACACCGCCGCTCTTCGGGATGCGGCTCGTCCGGCGTGAGCGGATATGGCCCGCTGCGCGGTCGCGATGCGGGTGGAATGGGAGCCAGGGGACTGTCTGATACCGGACTCGACGAGGGGGAGGACCAGTGGGATGAACTCATCGGGAGGCTCAGGACGCTGCTCGATGTGGAAAAGATATACCTTGACCCCAACATCAGGATATCGGATGTGGCATCGAAGCTGGCTTCCAACAAGACGACCCTCTCAAAGGCCATAAAGGCAAAGACCAACAAGAACTTCTGCCAGCTGGTCCACTCCTACAGGGTCAAGGAGGCCATGTCCCTCTTTGCGCAGGACCGCGGGCTGACCATCGCCGACCTGTGCTCGAAAGTGGGCTTCAATTCGATGACCACCTTCAACACGGCGTTCGGCCGCAATACCGGTTTCACTCCCGCGGAATGGTGCCGGGAATATCTCAAGAACAATACCATCGATGAACGGGGCTCTGCAAAGAAGAATAAGAAGAGTGCTTCTTGACCGATACGGCATCAGGATCGTGCGCGTCAAGGAGGTGCGCCGCGGCGGAATCACCGACGAGGAACTGCTTTGCCGCATGAGGAACTCGATGGAGACCAAGCGCCTCTATCTGGACAGGAACTATTCGATAGTCAAGCTTGCCACCGAGATAGGCTCCAACAGGAGCTATGTGACCCGCGCGCTGAGCTCGCAGGGCATGACCTTCCATGATTTCGTGAATTCCTTCCGGATAGGGTATGCGATCGAATTGCTTGGTGAACCGCGCAACGCGGCCCTTTCGGTGGAGGAGATCGCCCTTTCGTGCGGTTTCGCGAGCGAGAGGACGATGAACTACTATCTGCGCCGCAACATGGGGCTGACCATCTCGTCGTTGAGGCGGCTGGTGACAAAAAAAAGGATGGCAGGCGAACCTGTCATCCTTTCGGACATTATGTTGAAGTCAGTTTAGAGTTCTACCATCGTCGGCTTGACCATGTTCTTCGGATCGAGGATCTTGTCGAGCTGAGCCTTGGTGAGGAGCTTCTTGTCGAGGACGAGCTGATATACGCTGCCGCCGGATACGAGAGCTTCCTTTGCAACCTCGGTGCATGCCGCATAGCCGATGTAAGGCTTGAGTGCGGTGACGATTCCGATGCTGTGCTCCACGAGGTCACGGCAGTGGTCCTTGTTGACGGTGATGCCGTCCACGCACTCGATGCGGAGGGTGTTGAGGGCATTTGCCATCCAGGTAGCGGACTCAACGAGAGATTCGACGAGAACGGGCTCCATGACGTTGAGCTCGAGCTGAGCTGCCTCTGAAGCCATGGTGATGCAGGTGTCGTTGCCGATGACCTTGAAGCAGACCTGGTTGACGACCTCGGGGATGACGGGGTTGACCTTGCCCGGCATGATTGAGGAACCCGGCTGCTTGGGAGGGAGGTTGAGCTCCATCAGACCAGTGCGGGGACCTGAGCCCATGAGACGGAGGTCGTTGCAGATCTTGGAGATGCGGATGGCGATCTGCTTGAGCATTGCGGAGTAGTTGACCATGCAGGAGGTGTCGTTGGTAGCTTCGACGAGGTCCTTTGCAAGGGAGATCTTCCAACCGGAGATCTTCTTGATGTACTTGGTGCAGAGCTCAGCGTAACCCGGCTCGGAGGTGATGCCGGTTCCGATTGCGGTAGCGCCCATGTTGATCACGAGGAATGCCTGAGCTGCCTCGTCGAGCTTTGCCATCTCGTTCTCGACTGCGGTTGCGAATGCGCCGAAGGTCTGGCCGACGGTCATCGGAACTGCGTCCTGAAGCTGGGTGCGACCCATCTTGATGATGGAAGCGAACTTCTTCTCCTTGCTCCTGAAGCACTTTGCGAGAGCCTTGAGGGAAGCCATGACGTCCTTGTGGATCATGTAGAGACCGAGGTGCATTGCGGTAGGATATGCATCGTTGGTCGACTGAGCCATGTTGACATGGTCGTTCGGGTGGATGAATTTGTATTCGCCATGCTGGTGGCCGGTGATTTCGAGGGCCCTGTTGGCGATGACCTCATTGGCGTTCATGTTCATGGATGTGCCTGCACCGCCCTGGATCATGTCCACGGGGAAGTGTTCGGTGTGCTGTCCTTCCATGAGTTCCTTGCAAGCGGCGACGACTGCGTCCTTGATCTCGTCTGATACGAGGCCGAGTTCGTGGTTTGCCATGATGGCACCCATCTTGACGATGCCGAAAGCCTTGATGAATTCAGGATGGTCCGAGAGAAGATTGCGGCTGATGTCGAAGTTTTCGATGCAGCGAAGAGTCTGAACTCCGAAAAGTGCCTCTACAGGTACATCCTTGTCACCTAAAAGGTCGTGTTCTGATCTGGTTTTGCCAGATGTCTTGAATTTGTATTCGATCATGATATTTGTTTGAAATTGAGTGTTGCAAATGGGTCCGCGAAGGTAGCAATTAAAACTGAATAAAAACAATTCAAAATCAAAGAGTCAGGCAAAAAACTTCTCGATCTTGATGATGGCCGACGGCAGTGCGAAGACGGCCACCCTGTCGAAGGGCTTGACCTGCGTGTCTCCCACCGCGATGATGGTCTCGTTGCCTCGGATGATGCCTCCGATGACTGCATCCTTGGGGAATTTCAGGTCCTTCAGCGGCGCCTTCGTGATGGGGCTTCCCGGGTTGACTATGTATTCGAGCACGTCCGCATCGGAGCCGTTGAGGCACTTGATCGTACGCACTTTGTTGTTGAGCGTGAAGCGGAAGATCCTGCCGGCGGTGATGATCTTCTTGTTGACCACCGAGTCGATGCCCATCTCCTCTGCGAGGGTGATGTATTCGATGTTCTCCACCTCGGCGATCGTCTTGGAGACTCCCATCTTCTTGGCAGCGACGCAGGCCATGATGTTCGTCTCGGACGAGGAGGTAACCGCGACGAAGGCATCGCAGGTCTTGACGTCCTCCTCATAGAGGAAGTCGGAGTTGCGGCCGTCGCCGTTGATGACCAGCGTGCGGCCGAGCTTCTCGGAAAGGTATTCGCAGCGCGCCTTGTTGATCTCGATGATCTTGATGAATTCCGCGGTCTTCTCGAACTTCTCTGCGACCATCTCGCCGATGCGTCCGCCTCCGAGGATGGTTATGCGCTTTATCTCGCGCACCTCCTTGCCGGAGTATTTCATCAGCTCGTCGACGCTCTCGCGGCGGGTGATGACGAAGAGCTGGTCGTGCAGCTTGAAGAGAGTCTCCTTCTGCGGGATGATGGTCTCCTCGCCGCGGGCGATGGCGACGGTGCGGAAGGGGAGGTTGGAAGGGTCGTAGTCGAGGTCCTGCGGCGTCTTGCCGATCAGCGACGAGAATTCGTCGAGGCGGAAGACCGCCAGCCTGAGCTTGCCGTTGGCGAAGTCGGTGAACTCCGACATCTCCGCCTGCTTTATCAGGCCCTCGATCTCGTTGGCTGCGATTCGCTCGGGGTAGAAGAGCAAGTCGATGCCAAGATCCTTGAATATCAATTTGTTGTCGTAATTCAGATATTCGGCGTCATTGATTCGTGCCGTGACGCGCTTTGCTCCGAGGCTCTTTGCCAGGAGTGCGGAGACGATGTTGATGTCCTGCTCCTTGCTCGGCATGACCGCCACAAAGAGGTCCGCCTTGTCCGTGCCGGCCTCCTTGAGCACGGTGATGGATGTCGGGTTGCCGTTGACCGTGATGACGTCCATCGTCTCGGTCACGACCGCCAGTCTCTCTTCATTGTTGTCTACGATCGTAAGGTTGTGATAGCCTTCCGAAAGCATCTTCGCAAGATGGCATCCTACTTCTCCTGCACCTGCTATTACGATGTTCATGGTCTGGTGGTTTTAGTTGAGCTTGGCTCCGATCAGCGTGAGGAATTCGTTCCTGGTCCTGTTGTCCTTCAGGAAGGCCCCCGTGAATGCCGAGGTGGTGGTCAGCGAATTCTGCTTCTGCACACCGCGCACCTGCATGCACATGTGGGCCGCCTCGATCACCACCGCCACTCCGAGCGGATGGAGGGTTTCCTGGATGCAGTCCCTGATCTGTACGGTGAGCCTCTCCTGCACCTGGAGCCTTCTGGCGAAGGTCTCCACGACGCGGGCGATCTTGCTCAGGCCGGTGATGTAGCCGTCGGGGATGTAGGCGACGTGCGCCTTTCCGTAGAACGGCAGCATGTGGTGCTCGCACATCGAGTAGAGCTCGATGTCCTTGACGACCACCATCTGCCGGTACTCCTCGCGGAACATTGCGGAGCGCAGGATTTCGCAGCCGTCCTCATAGTATCCCTTGGTGAGGAACTGCATCGAGCGGGCGACGCGCATCGGAGTCTTCAGCAATCCTTCGCGGGAAGGGTCCTCGCCGAGCAGGCGGAGTATCTCGCTGTAGTGTTCCGCAAGTTGTGCGGTGACCTTGGGGTCAAATTCTTCGGTTTTCTGATAAGCCATCGTTCTGTTGTTGCGTCACCGTTTCCATGCGGCTGACATGGCGGTCGGCAACGATTTATCTTACAATATTACGAATTAATTTCAAATACTCCCAACTTATTGCTATTTTAGTGCCTGATAAGGGGCCGCAGGTCCCCTTGTTCCGGGTAATTGCAACATTTTGAACCTGCTGTATCCGACTGCCTCGGGGCAGGAGCGGCCTTCAAGGCCGACCGGTTTTCCCACTGGTTGTCGGAGGTGCTTTCCGTCCGGTGATGTGGATGCGGACTTCCTTTTCAGCGGCTCTCCCCGTGCCGTGATGCGGTGCGCGGCGATGCCGCAAGTTGGGGGTGAAGATTCCCCCGGAACCACTCATCACATCATCAGAAATGAAAGAAAATGTAATCATCAGAATGGAAAACGTGAGCAGAATCTATAATGTCGGTCAGCAGCAGGTCAGGGCCCTGGACAATGTCTCCCTCTCCGTGGCTGCCAACGAGTACGTGGCGGTGATGGGCCCCTCCGGCTCGGGCAAGTCGACGATGATGAACATCCTCGGTTGCCTGGACGTGCCCACGGCCGGAAGGTACGTGCTCAACGGGACCGACGTGGGAAGCATGGACGACGACAGCCTTGCCGCCGTGCGCAACCGCGAGATCGGCTTCGTCTTCCAGTCGTTCAACCTCCTGCCGCGGTGCGACGCGATGGCAAATGTCGCGCTGCCGCTGGTCTATGCCGGCATGCCCCGCGAGGCGCGCAACGAGGTCGCGCGGAAATCCCTCGCCGCAGTCGGGCTCTCCGACAGGATGCACCACCGTCCGTCGGAGCTCTCCGGAGGGCAGAGGCAGCGGGTGGCGATAGCGCGTGCGCTCGCCGGCTCGCCCTCCATCATCCTCGCGGACGAGCCCACCGGCAACCTGGACACCGCGACATCACTTGAAATCATGAGACTCTTCGGACAGATACACCGCGAGGGGAATACCGTCATACTCGTGACGCACGAAGAGGACATCGCCCGTTATGCACACCGCATAATAAGGCTGCGCGACGGTCGCATAGAATCAGATACAATCAACAGCAATCCAACTTTATCGTAATGAAAATCTACACAAAGACCGGCGATGCCGGAACGACTTCACTTGTCGGGGGAACCCGCGTGAGCAAGGCTCACCCCAGGGTCATGGCCTATGGCGACCTCGATGAACTCATATCCTACCTCGGAATCGTGCGCTGCACGGCAGAGGACGAGACGACGGACGCAAACCTTCGCCGCATTCAGGTCTTCCTGATGCAGGTCTCGGCACATCTTGCGGCAGACCGCGAGGTCGCAAGGCTCAAGCCCCTCGACGAGGCGGAAATCGGCTTCCTGGAGTCGGAGATCGACCGCATGACTGCCTTGACGCCGGAGCAGAAGGCTTTCGTGCTCCCTGGCCACCCCCTGGTCAGTTCGCAGTGCCATGTCGCGCGCACCATCTGCCGCAGGGCGGAACGTAGCGCCGTACAGATCGAGGACAAGTCGGAGCAGGACGAGATCGGATGCAGATATGTGAACAGGCTTTCCGATTATCTCTTCACGCTGGCCCGATACTTGTGCGCACAGCTCGGCGGCCAGGACGACTACTGGCTTCCGTAAATGATTGAAAAAAAAGAAAAAAAACTTGCATAATTACTTTTTTTATATCTTTGCAGCCCCAAAGGAAAAACGGCCTGTCAAAAGCCGGTTTTTCGGGGATATAAAAAGGTCATAATTAAAACTTTGCGATATGTATTGGACATTAGAGCTCGCATCCAAGCTGGAGGATGCCCCCTGGCCTGCAACAAGAGAGGAATTGATTGATTACGCAACTCGTTCCGGAGCCCCTCTCGAGGTTATCGAGAACCTTGAGGATCTTGACGAAGACGGCGAAGTCTACGATTCAATCGAGGACATTTGGCCCGATTATCCGACAAAAGACGATTTCTTCTTCAACGAGGAGGAATATTAAGCGCATTTCTACGCTATAACTAACTTATAATCAGCGATATAGACAAAAATTAATTTGTTTGTATCGCTGTTTTTTATGTCCTAAAAGCACCGAATTTGTTTGTATTTTGCGCTAAAAATAGCTCAAAAAACGAGTTTGTTTGTATAAAATTCAGTATGTTTGTACATCCTCGTGGATAACACGGGAGACAAACAAAAATGGGACGACCGAAACGATTATACCCTCACGGCAGGTACAGACTCCGCACGCCGAGACAGATAGAGAATGACAAACCCTATCCGTTGGATCTTGAGTACACCTGGGACCGCCAGGCTGTAAGGAGGACTACCAATCTTTTCATAAAAGTCACCGACTGGAACCAGAATGGGGACAACGGACGAGGCGAGATCAGGGCCTCGTATGGGCCGGAGTACAAGCGCCTGAACAAGATGCTCCAATCACGAGTCGAGCATCTGGATTCGCTGATTGCCGAATTCATCGAACTGAATCCATTCCAGCTGACAGTTGAAGTCATTACGTCCATTATGGATGACAAGCCGGTGATCCGGAGAGACAAGGGACGTGATTTCGTGGAGTTCACCATCGAAAGGCTAGCTTCCGATTACGCCAGAAACAGGATCGGCCACAGCCGATATGAGAATGGTAAGAGCGGAATGAACATATTCCGTGAGTTCTTGCGCTCCACCAAGCGGGGAACTTACCGGCCGGATTCCATTTATGTAGGTGAAATCACTCCTGATTTACTGGAATCATATATAGAATGGCGGCGTGACGTCAAACAGAACACCGACCCTACCATCAATCACGCACTTACTCCAATCTTGAAAGCCTGTGCATACGCAAAGGACTTGGGCTACATTGATGCGGACATCAACGCCCGCATTCAGGATATGCGTATTGTCACAAAGGTGTCCCTGTCTGACGAAGAAGCCGAGTTTGACGGGAAGAGCCTGACAACGGAGCAGATGAAGGAGCTTCTGAAGTATTATGAGACCTGCCAGGAACCGCGAAGGAAAGAGTTTCTGGAGATGTTCTTCTTCGCTTTCCACGCCTGTGGCCTTCGTGTTGTCGATGTGATGACCCTTCAGTGGAGCCATATCAACTTTGACAAGAAGGAGCTCCGCAAGATTATGATCAAGACTAACAAGCGTCACGTCATACCGCTTTCCGAGCCGGCTATCAGGATACTCAGGCACTGGCAGGAGAAACGCCCTGACAGCAAATACGTCTTCAATCTGGTGAAGGAAGACCTGGATCTTGACAATGCTGAAGAGTTGTACCGCTGCCGCAACAATGCTACCAAGTGCATCAACCAGTCCTTGAACGTGGTCGGAGAGCAGTTGGGATTGGATTTCAGCCTGTCGATGCACGTTGCCCGTCACACCTTCGCAATTGTAGCCTTGAACAAAGGACTTTCAATGACTGTTGTCAGCCGACTTCTCGGGCACGGCAGCACCGACATAACAGAGAAGGTCTATGCGAAGTACCTCCCTGAAACCCTGGCCGCTGAAGTGGCCAGAATCAGCCCGGAGCTGAATCAGTTCGTTCCGTTAATCCAAGAATAATGCTCCAATCATGTCTGTAGCTGCGATATCTTTTCTAATAATTGGATGTTTTGTCATCCTGTTGGTATTTGCCACTATCTTCAAGAAGCATAACCGCGCCATCTTCTGGTCCGGCGCGATAGCATCATTCCTAGCATTGTGCTTTTTATTCGCATTCGGCATTTTCGAGCCGAAAGTGGGAGATGCACAGCATAATGCAGCCATCCTGTGTGTCTCAATACTTCTGCTTGCGGTAAGTGGGTTGTTGGCTAGAGTGGCTTCACAACCGGACAAATTGTTATGGGATAACAGAAAACGCAAGAACAAAAAAGCAGAAAGCGCCAATGTTCTTGCTCCGGCATCTATTGAAGAACAGCCGGAAGATAAAAATGAAACTGCGAAAAAGGGAACAGATGTTCTTATCACCGAAGATGGCAGTCTAAAGGGAGTGATAATCCCAAGAGGGTTAAATACTACACTTGCACGCAGAGTTTTTACGAAAGCAGTAGAGGCTGGCTATATCTCTGTGAATGGGACCCGACTGATCTGGAATGACAGCACCGTCTTATTAGCATATATGTGCGGGAAGATTTACTGCAAAGACAAGGCAGAGAAGATTCCTCATGAAAATAAGTATTGTTGGGAAAAGGGGCAGGAATATTTTCCGAACGCTGATCTTACCAGATTATTCCAACGAGAAGGCATCGGTCAGGCCAGATTAAACAGAAATTCTGCAACGGTACCGAAAAAATCTGAAGAAATTGATAAATTTTTTGAGCGGTCTTGATGGCCGCTCTTTTTATTTGTCATTCAATCCTTTATGCAAGATATTATATAACATTTTCTATAATCTGTTTCTCATAGAATCGGCCAATGTTATAGACTTCGTATACTCTGGCTATAACATGTAAGTACATGATTATTAGGTACATTCGCCGCCGTGATTCACGGTTTGGCATGCACAGCCATACCCTGTCTCACACAGTTGAACCGGTAAGGCAATCAGAGATGTGCATATGATTGCTGAGCCACAAATCAAACTCTTTATGAAAAAGATCAAAAAGACTGATGAATTGTGTGAGAAGGAAATCCTTGAGAAAATCCTTCGCTTTATGGAAGGGATGGAAGACATGTCATCCCTTAGGGCCAACAATGCACATGGCGTTTATGACAATCAGGCCTTGATGTCGGCGTTGAATATCAGCAGTGCGTATCTCCGCAAATTGCGCGATAACGGCTATCTGGGATTCTCACGTCACGGAGACAAGTATTGGTACACGCAGGAGGATGTCGACCGCTTCCTGAAACGCTTCCACTATGAGGCGTTTGCTGTGGGCGACCTTCTTCCTGAGCAAATGAGAAACATCCATGGATAGGCTCGAACTCATCAATGCTATCAGGCGGGATGCCGTTAGTGTTCCGGAGACGCGTCTTCCATTGAACGTGTTTCCCAACAAGGTTCAGGACATCATCTTCAATCTAGGCAATTTTGAGAATTACAATAAGGAATACTGCGCATCAGTCATTCTGTCAGCGATAGCTTCGGCAATTGGTAATTCTCATCAGATTCACATCAAGGGGGCATGGTCCAGCAGCCCTGCCCTCTATATGATGCTGATTGGTCGGCCGGGATTGGGGAAGACTCCTCCTTTGAGTTTCCTGTACAGGCCATTCATAGAACGTGATGAAGAAGAGTATTACAAGTATTGTGAGGCTCTGAAAGAGTATGACCGACTCATATCCGGAAAGGATGGGTCAAGCTTGGTGGCTGCGCCCGAACTTGTGAAAACAGTCATCAGCGATTTTACACCGGAGGCTTTGCTGAAGGCTCACAAAAACAATTTGAGAGGAGTATCTGTTGTTGTGGACGAAATAGCCGGGATGTTTAAATCGACAAGCCGCTACAGCAGCAATAACATTCTGGTTGAAATGCTGTTGAGTGCATGGAGCGGCCAGCCTCTAGACTCTATCAGAAAGTCGGAACGGGATCCTACTCATATCAGGTTGCCTTGTATCGGAATAATCGGGACAATCCAGACCAATCTTCTGCCGAATGTGTTCTGTGAAGAGTATTTAGCGAACGGGCTATTGGATAGATTCATATTCGCCTATCCACAAGACAAGACCATATCCGAATGGAGCAATGGCCCTCAGTTCGTAAACATGCCTGACATAGCAGGAGAATGGAGGTCAATAGTCAACAAAATCCTTGACTTGCCTTGCAATCTGGATGAAAGCGGCCGTAGTGTCAAACCTGTTATACTTGAGATGTCCGATGATGCTCGAGATTACTTGTATGCCTGGCACAATAGGAATGTCAGGGAAATCAATTCCATAAAGAATGACCTTGATGTTGAGAGCAGGAAGGTGAAATTGAGCAGTAATGCAAGTCGCATTGCCCTTGTCCTTCAGATTATGAGATGGGCATCGGGCGAGAGTCATAAGGATTATGTAGACATTGACTCAATCAGAGGTTCCATATTCCTGATGGACTATTTCGAGGATACCTATTGTCGTATTCAAGAGACGATTAGAGAGAAATCTGTACAGAGCAGCACGGACTGGTTGATTGAGCTGGGTAATACATTCTCCAGCAGAGACGCTGAGGAAGCGGCAGCACAGGCGGGTCTTTCAAGACGCTATGTCTACAAAACATTGGACAGACTGACTCAGGGTTCCAATCCAATTCTAGTCAAGTTGTCAAGGGGGCAATACGCAAAGACCAGTAACGCATGTAGTGCACCGTGCACTAGTGCACTAACGGTCGGGAATGGGATTCTGAATGATGGCTTAAGCCCTGAATCTAAAGATGTTAACAATTGCCAGGCATTAGTGCACGCGAAAGTGCATAGTGCACAAGTGCACGGTTATAACAACGTGATTAAAGACTATGGTTGAATACAGATTCCACCTTCAGAAATACAGACCAGGAAGTAAAATCAGTTGTCCGGCCTGTGGAAAAGCACGCTGCTTTACCCGATACATTGACGATGAGGAAGAAATCAGTTTCCCGGATTCGGTGGGTATCTGCGACCATATCAACAGTTGCGGCTACCATTATTCCCCGAAGGAGTATTTTCAGGACCACCCGGAGGTGCTAAAGAAGAGGGCTGAAAGACCTTCTATGCCGAATCGCCGGGCCATGACTCCGAAACCAATTCAGGATAACTCTTTTTCCCCCTCCTATATCCCTAAGGATGACATGATGAAGAGCCTGACCCATTACGAAATGAATCCGCTTTTCAATTATCTGAAGAACGTTTTCAATGAGGATCGGACTATGACCATCATGAAATCATATTGCATCGGGACTTCTCGGAAATGGGGAGGCTCAGCGGTATTCTGGCAAGTTGATATTGCCGGAAACGTCAGGACCGGGAAGATAATGCTTTATGATTCCAGTACCGGGCACCGGGTGAAAGAACCACACAGCTATGTCGGCTGGGTGCATTCGCAGTTGAAACTGCCCGACTTCCACTTGAAGCAGTGTTTGTTTGGAGAACACCTGCTGGCGAAGAGTCCGACTATGCCGGTTGGAATAGTTGAAAGTGAAAAAACGGCAATCATCTGTTCCGCGTTTGTTCCTGACATCCTTTGGCTCGCTACCGGTGGGATGAACGGATGCTTCAATGCCGAAACCATGTCAGTCCTCAGAGACCGCAATGTGACACTGTTCCCCGATCTTGGAGCCTATGAAATATGGAGCCAGAAAGCATCGATATTGTCCGGAATCTGCCAGCGGGTTGTAGTGTCTGATTTGCTGGAGAAGAACGCTACCGATGAGCAAAGAAGTCGCGGACTTGACCTAGCGGATTTCTTTCTGGAAGAACCAACGAAACGCCAGATTCTCCAGTCAATGATCCAGAGATTTCCGGTACTGCAACAGCTCATAGATGACCTGGAACTGGAGCTCATAGAATGACATTTTTGAAGGCGCTGAATGGCAAATGAAGGGAAAGTGAAGGGGTTCAAAAACCCCGAAACGCTATGCAAGAAGTGCCGATGTCGAACATTTTGCTGGCGCTGCATGTCCTCATATCGGCGTCTTGCTGATACTCGCAGGCTCGCATCGACAGAATTACAAAACCATAAACAACTATCAAAATGACAAGAAAGAAGAAGTCCATCAAAGCTGATGGGAAAGCAAATAAAGGGACCAGAATGGGGTTCCGAGCCACTGAAGAAGAACGTCAGATTATCTTCCAGAAATCACGTGAGTGCGGCATCTCACAAAGTGAATATATCCGTGAGCGTGCCTTGAACCATAGGCCCAAGGCACGTCTGTCCGAGCGGGAGATAGAGGCATATATCAGCATCGCCGATGCCAGGGCGGACCTGATACATATCAAGAACGCTCTCAGCGGAAAGAGCCAGGAAGAATTGCTCAGATACTTCCGGGACCCGCACTATATGCGCAAATGGATTGAGGCTACCGACTACTTGATTCGCCGGTGGCAGGAGATTGAAACATATTTAGCAAAGCAGCCATGATAGCAAAAGCAGAGACAATATCGCATGGTGGAATATCCATCAACTACATTACCCGTCTCGGCATGGCTGAGATGGTGAAGCTGAACCATCTTCCCTCCGACATTGAAGTTCAGGCATTCTGGGCTCACATGAAAGCACACCAATTGCTTCATCTTGACAAGAGGGATAAAGGGCATCCTGTGAAGAATGATATGATTCGTATTGAGATTTCTCCAGAAAGAGATGACTCGAATAATTGGACTATCAGTGAATGGAGAGAATTGCTGGAGCAGTTCGTAAGAGCCTTCGACTCTGCTGGAACGGACGAGAATGACCGCCGTTTCAGGAATCACAAATGCAGACTGGCAAATTCGCAATATCTTGCTACCCTGCATCGTGACAGCGGCTCAGGCATTCTGCACATGCATCTTGATTGCAACAGAATAGATATGAACGGGGATCTCAATGATGACTACTTGATTGGAGAAAGGGCTGCGTATGCTGCAAACAAGGTCACTCACGAGCGAGGCTGGGTCCAAGCAGAGCAGCGAGCAGCTGAGAACAGGGCAAAAATCAGCAAAGACTGCATCGCTGTTCTCAAGGAAATGCCTCGCTTTGTTTGGGATGAATATGTCACCCAGCTCAAGGCGAAAGGATACGACCTGCGGTTGCATCGTGACTCTGAGGGAAACGTCCGGGGATATTCTGTCAGAATGGGCCACTCCATTTACAAATCTTCGGTGCTAGGGCATAGCAGGAACCTGCTTCCGTCAAAGATTGAGAACACCTGGGCCAGCCTGCATCCTCTGCCGTCAAAAGTCATTGCCCGGCAGGAGCCTGTCATAAAACAGGAACCTGCAAAGGTAGAATCGGACATTATTGATGTTACAGTGAATGTTGGCAGCTCTGTTCGCAATATTACAATCTCAAAAGCCGCATTTTCGGAGATGACTTCGAATGTCATGATACTGGAACCAAACCCGAGAACGGAGACTTTTGCCAATACAGGTAAAACGGCTATCCTTCTCTTTGCGAATTGCATCAACGAGGCAACCAGCATCGCCGAAAATTGCGGTGGTGGCGGCAGTTCTCCGTCTTCAGACTGGGGGCGGGACAAGGATGATGACGAACTGGAATGGATGCGCCGGTGTGTCCGTATGGCCCATGAGATGGTAACAACTCCAAAACGAACTTATAGACGGTAGAACTTATGAAACACAAGAATTACGGAGTGGAGGCGCTGCTGCCTCCGCTCCATTCTTCAGAAACAGCACCGGACAGCTCCATCAATCAGATAATGGAGCATGTCGATAGCAGAAATGAACTCTATCAGGAGGTTCAAATGCTCCGAACTATGATTGATTCACTGAGAGATACGGCCAATCTGATTGATAAGGACAAGGTTGACCTCCGCTCCATTGTAGATGTCATGGACCAGTTGTGTGTGATGCTGTCCAAAGAAGCGGAAGGGCTGTCCGATTTGCAGAAACAGTTCAGGAATCAAGTTGCCGAAATGTCCCGGAAATCCGTCCCGCTTTCTCTCCCTGGCAATGTCAAAGCGGAACTTATGGCTGCATATCAGGATTGCCTCAATGAAACCAAACGCATGCAGAAGGAAATGCTGACCGATTACATCCAGGCCCTCAGAAAGCATACCGAGAAATTCCAGGCCGACCTTAGCAACAGCAAAGGCGTATGGCTCTCCCGGAAAGTCTTCTGGTGGTCCGCCGGGATTGCCTATGTACTATCACTGTTAGGGGTGATTGCAATAGGACAATCTATGACCTGATTAGTTTTGCTAGATTCGAAGACTGTCAATATGATTTCTGAGAATTAGTTATGGTGCGATTCTTTGAAATGTTATGACATTTTAAACCAAAGAATGAATGGAAATTGCTAATTTTGTCAATTATAGGCATATTATCTCAAATCATTTGCATATGGATTCCAATAAAGGCTATGTATATATTCTTACCAATCCGTCATTCCGTGAGGATTGGGTAAAAATAGGGAAAAGCTCAAGACCCGTCGATGTGCGTTCAAAAGAGCTGGACAACACGGCTGTCCCGCTTCCTTTTGAGATATATGCAACCTTGCAGACTAGCAAATATGATAAGGTTGAGAAGCAGATTCACAAGCAGATTGATCGATTGACAGATTTGAGGATCCGCCAGAATCGTGAATTCTTCAATATTGCTCCGGCTGTAGCGTTGGATATTATGCGCGACATTGCCGACTTGCTGGATGATGCCGAATTGGCGATTTATATTGATGGCAAACCGGTTGTGTCCAAAAGTAAGGAAGAAGATAAGGTTATCAAGAACAATGAGTCGGAAAAACAAAAGCGCACGGCCAAGCCTCCTTTCAAATTCCACATGGCCGGTATAAACATCGGTGAAACTATCGTTTTTGACGAGTTGAGCCTGCCTGTGAAAGTAGCTACAGATGATAAGATAGAATATGATGGCAGGCTTTACAGTCTTTCCGCTTTCACAGGAACGTATCTTCCTGTTGAGAAACAGAATACGTCAGGGGCATATCAGGGGCCGAAGTATTTCAGCTATAAAGGAAAAGTGCTTTCGGATCTGAGAAACGAACTTGAAAAAGAATAAGGTATGACAGCACAAAGTGAACAAGCTCTTGAGAATGGGCTGATCGCCACCCTTCAGGACATGAGTTATGAGTATGCCCAGCTTAAAGAGGAGACCAACCTATATGCCAATTTCAAGAAGCAGCTCGAAAAGCATAATGCAAAGGCCCTGAATGATGCAGGCAAAACTGAATTCACGGACAAAGAGTTCGAGAAAATCTGCATCTACCTTGAAGGCGGTACACTGTTCGAGAAATCGAAGAAGTTGCGTGATCTGTATCCTCTTGAGACGGAGGATGGAAACAGAATTTGGGTGGAGTTCCTTAATAAGAATCACTGGTGCCAGAACGAATTTCAGGTTTCTAATCAGATTACTATGGAAGGTCGCAAGACCTGCCGGTATGACGTGACGATTCTCATCAACGGTCTTCCTCTTGTCCAGATTGAATTGAAGAAACGTGGGATAGAGTTGAAGCAGGCTTATAATCAGATCCAGCGCTATCACAAGACTTCATTCCGTGGCTTATTTGACTACATTCAGATATTCGTCATCTCCAATGGCGTTAATACGCGATATTTTGCCAACAATCCCAACTGCGGATTCAAGTTCACTTTTAACTGGACCCTAAAGGATAATGAACCGGTAAATGATCTAAGTATATTCGCTGCTGATTTCCTGGATAAATGCACTTTAGGCAAGATGATAAGCAAATACATCGTCCTGCACGAAGGCGAGAAATGTCTGATGGTGCTGCGCCCTTACCAGTATTATGCAGTGGAGGAAATTCTTGACAGGGTTCAGAACACAAACAAGAACGGTTATATATGGCATACTACGGGTGCCGGCAAGACGCTGACATCATTCAAGGCAGCACAACTTGTCTCTGAACTTGACGGCATAGACAAAGTGCTGTTCGTTGTAGACCGTCACGATCTTGATACTCAGACTCAGGCAGAATACGAGGCTTTCGAGCCAGGGGCTGTGGATGGAACGGAAGATACATACGAGCTAATCAAACGCCTCAATTCTGATAAGAAAATCATACTCACAACTATTCAGAAGCTCAACACTGCTGTCAAGAAGGATTTCTACAGCAAGCGCATTGAAGGAATCCGGGACAAGAAGGTGGTGATGATATTCGATGAATGTCACCGCAGCCATTTCGGAGAGTGCCATAACAATATCGTCAGGTTCTTCAGGAATCTACAGATATTCGGCTTCACCGGAACGCCTATCTTCGTAGAGAATGCAAAACAGGATATCACGACACATGATGTGTTTGGCGATTGCCTGCACAAATACATGATAAAGGATGCCATTGCCGATGAAAACGTTCTCGGATTTCTTGTAGAGTATTATAAAGGCAAACTGGAAGCTAATGAAATGAGCGAAGTCAGGATGAGGGAGATAGCACAATTCATCTTGAACAACTTTGACAAATCAACGTATGCCGGTGAATTCAATGCGCTGTTTGCTGTCCAGTCCGTTCCTATGCTGCTGAAATACTATAAGATTTTCAAGGAGTTGAACCCGAAAATCAAGATAGCAGCCATATTTACATATGCTCCAAACAGCAGCCAGGATGATGCGAAAACCGGAATGAATCAGGGATTCGAGACAGGCAAGGTGGACGCTGATGAATTACAGGAAATAATGGATGACTACAATAGGAATTTTGGTACGTCATTCACTACTGACAATTTCCAGAACTATTATGATGACATCAATGAGAGAATGAAGAAGCGCAAGGCTGGGATGGAGCCTATCGACCTCCTCATTGTCGTTGGAATGTTCCTCACAGGATTTGATGCCAAGAAGTTGAACACCCTGTATGTTGATAAGAATCTGGAGTACCATGGGCTACTCCAAGCCTTCAGTCGCACCAACAGAATATTGAACGAAAAGAAACGGTTCGGAAAGATTCTTTGCTTCCGTGACTTGAAGGATAAGGTTGATGAGTCAATCAAACTATTTAGTGACAATCAACCAAATGAATTCATCGTGCGTGCTCCTTTCAAGGAAATCAAGAAAGAATTCAATGAAATGTCAATGGATTTCATCGAGAAGTACCCGACAATGCAGGTGGTGGATTCCTTGAAGAGTGAATACGACAAGAAGAAGTTCCTGCTTGCATTCCGCGATATCATTAAGAAACGCGCGGAGATTCAGATATATGAGGATTTTGAGGCAGATGATCCTGGACTAGTGCTTTCAGAACAGGATTTCAATGATTATCGTTCCAAGTATCTGGATATGACAGTTGGCTTCATCGATGCCCCTAAAGATGAAACCGGAATGCTGATGGAGCCGGGTCCGGAAGAAGAGTACGGCGGCCACAGCATTGATGACATAGATTTCTGCCTGGAATTGCTACATAGTGATGTAGTCAATGTCGCGTATATCCTTGCCCTGATCAGCGACCTTAATCCTTCAGACGAAAACTATGAGAAGAAACGTCAGGAGATTCTTGATACGATGATAAAGGATGCTGCGATGCGCAAAAAGACTATGCTCATCGACAACTTCATCAAGCAGAACGTGGATTCAGACAAGGAAGGATTCGAGCGCGCGAAGGCTGATGGCACTATGGACCTTGAGGCCCGCCTGCAGGAATTTATCCTGAAGAAAAAGAATGAGGCGGTACACAAGCTTGCCGAGAGCGAGGAGATAGATGAAGACGCCCTGTGCAAGTTTATCTCTGAATACGACTATCTGGGCAGAGAGAAGCCCGAAATCATTCAGGAGGCTGTCAGGAAAAAGAAGATGGGCTTGATGATGCGCTCGGCAACAGTGAAGCGCGTTCTGGAGAAATTACGTGATATAATTGAACTGTTTAACTGGGAATAAAGACTATTCGATATGAGTGAAGAATTGCAACAGAAACTGCGCACCCAACTGTGGGCGGTAGCAAATACTCTTAGGGGGAATATGACCGCCGGTGACTTTATGTATTTCACCCTGGGATTCATTTTCTACAAGTATCTGTCAGAGAAGATAGAGCTTTACATTGACGACCAGCTCAGTGAGGACGGTATTAACTACAAACAGGCTTGGGCAAGCAATGATGATGACCTTAAGGGAGAAATCAAGAGAATTTGTATCGATGATCTCGGCTACTTCATTGAACCAGAATATCTGTATTCATCAATTATTGACGCTATCGGCAAAAAGGAGAATATCCTGCCTCAGTTGGAACGCAGCCTCAAGAAAATCGAGGACAGCACCATCGGTCAGGAAAGCGGTGACGACTTCGGTGGACTCTTCTCCGACATTGACCTTGCTTCCCCGAAGCTCGGCAAGACCGCCGATGACAAGAACAAACTGATCAGCGACGTGCTGGTTGCTCTCGACGGAATAGACTTCGGACTTAACGAGGCCAGCGACATCGATATCTTGGGCGATGCATACGAGTATATGATTGGTCAATTCGCTGCCGGTGCCGGAAAGAAGGCTGGTGAGTTCTACACTCCTCAGGAGGTCAGCCGCATTCTTGCTGAAATCGTAACGACAGGTAAGACCAGGCTTCGCACCGTCTATGACCCGACCTGCGGTTCGGGGTCGCTTCTGCTCCAGACGCAGAAACTCGGAAAAGCAGATGCTATTTTCGGTCAGGAGAAGATCAATACGACCTACAACCTTGCTCGAATGAATATGTTGCTCCACGGCGTGAAGTACAGCGACTTTGACATCGAAAATGGTGATACCCTTGAAGCCGATGCTTTCGGAGACAGGCAGTTTGACGCAGTGGTTGCAAATCCACCGTTCTCGGCCATCTGGTCTGCAAGCGACAAGTTCAACAACGATGACCGTTTCAGCAAGGCCGGTGTTCTTGCTCCTAAATCCAAGGCCGACTATGCCTTTATCCTGCATATGATCTATCACCTCAATGATGGTGGCACGATGGCCTGCGTCGCTCCCCACGGCGTGTTGTTCCGTGGAGCAGCAGAAGGCAAAATCCGCCAGTTCCTCATCGAGAAGAAGAATTACATTGATGCGATAATCGGACTTCCGGCCAACATCTTCTACGGCACAAGCATTCCAACCTGCATCCTCGTGATGAAGAAATGTCGAAAGGAAAGCGACAACGTCCTTTTTATCGATGCCAGCAAGGAGTTTGAGAAGGTCAAGACACAGAACAAACTGCGCCCGGAGCATATTCAGAAGATAATCGAAACATACCGCAACCGCACTGAGATTGAGAAATACAGCCACTGCGCCTCACTTCAGGAAATCAAAGACAACGATTACAATCTCAATATCCCTCGCTACGTCGATACCTTCGAAGAGGAGGAAGAGATTGACATCAAGGCGGTGATGGCCGAAATCAAGAGCCTCGAAGCAAAGCGTGCCGACCTGGACGCCCAGATTGACGTTTATCTCAAAGAACTTGGTATTATTGACTAATCCGGATCTCTATGGCAAACAATAACAAACATACCGGTCCAAATGTCCCAGCTTTGAGATTCCCGGAGTTCAGTGGGGAGTGGGAGACATTTCAAC
>R27__coassemble_166_pt1 | contig 53876 bp, 42 predicted proteins | sample R27__metabat2_low_PE_022 | metagenome-assembled genome bin R27 | reverse complement strand
CAGGTCGCAACCCTCTCAAGGTTGAAATACGAGTTCGAATCTCGTTGGGGCTACATCTTCAGGCCGGCTTTCCAAGCCGGCCGTTTTTTTTGTATATTTGTGCCACGAATCAAACGCAAATGCGGAAAGACCAGTCTGATGTTGAAGCATCATGTTGGACCACCCCCAAGATGGCCAGGGATACATGGACCGGGGCCGCAAAACTCCATAATTGATTACGACCATGAAGGTATTGGTAACAGGCGCGGCCGGATTCATCGGCAGCCATCTCGCAAAGAGGCTCCTTGAAAGGGGCGACACGGTCATCGGGCTCGACAACCTGAACGACTACTATCCGGTCAGCCTCAAGCTGGCCAGGCTCGCCTCGATGGAGGGTGACGGCTTCAGCTTCATCAAGGCGGACCTCACGGACATGGAGACGCTCTCGACCCTCTTCGAGGCGATGGAGTTCGATGCGGTCGTACATCTCGCGGCGCAGGCCGGCGTCCGATACTCGATCGAGAACCCCGGGGCGTACATCGAAAGCAACATCGTAGGCTTTGCCAACATCCTGGAGTGCTGCCGCCACAATCCAGTGCGCCATCTGGTATATGCGAGCAGCAGCAGCGTCTACGGCGGCAACGACAAGGTCCCCTTCAGCGAGGATGACCGCGTGGACTGCCCGATGAGCCTCTATGCCGCAACCAAGAAGGCCGACGAGCTGATGGCCTTCTGCTATTCGTCGCTCTATTCGATTCCGGCCACCGGGTTGAGGTACTTCACGGTCTACGGCCCGTGGGGAAGGCCCGACATGGCACCCTTCCTCTTTGCCGACGCCATTGTCCACGGCCGTCCGATCAAGGTCTTCAACGGCGGAGACATGCTCCGCGACTTCACCTATATAGATGACATAGTCGAGGGAACCGTGAGGGTGCTCGATTCTGCGCCCGACGAGTCGCAGTGTGAAAGGAACGTCCCCCACAGGGTGTTCAACATCGGCTGCTCCAATCCCGTGCATCTGATGGACTTCATCGCCGAGATGGAGAAGGCCGCGGGCAGGGAGGCTGAGAAGGTGATGCTCCCCATGCAGCCCGGCGACGTGAAGCGCACTTTCGCCGACACGACCAAGCTCGAGCAGGCAGTCGGATACCGTCCGAAGGTGTCGGTAGGCGAGGGTGTGGCCCGCTTCATGGCGTGGTACAATTCGGACGAGAATCCTCTCCGTTAACGTGCACGGAATTGATTTTTTTGTTATATTTGCAAATCCGACAAAGGTTTGCAAATATGAAGACACGACTCGATATCGCCCTTCTGGCCCTGCTCGTGCCGCTTTTCTGCGGTTGCGGCAATGACGCCCGGTTTTCCGTTACGCCCCGCATGATTGGCGAGGCAGTTTCTTCCCTTCCGTTTGAAATGGAGGCGCCTTCGCTTCCCGTCATCCCGAAATACAGCGTCAGCCTCTCCGATTTCGGAGCGGTCGGCGACGGCGTGACGATGTGCACCGATGCATTCGCCTCGGCGATGAGCCACCTCTCGCAGCGTGGCGGAGGCCGCCTGGTCGTCCCCGCCGGCATCTGGCTCACCGGGCCGATAGAGCTCTTCAGCCATACCGACCTCCATCTCGAAGAGGGTGCGGTCGTGATCTTCTCTCCCGACAGGGACCTCTATCCGATGATCGGAACCTCCTTCGAGGGGCTTGACTGCCGCAGGTGCGAGTCGCCCATCCACGCTGATGGCGCCACCGACGTGGCGATCACCGGCAAGGGCACCTTCGAGGGCAGCGGCGACGCATGGCGCCCGCTCAAGAAGGGCAAGGTGACGGAATCCGCATGGAAGAAGAAGCTCGCTTCGGGCGGATTCGTGGACGAGGCCAACGGCATCTGGTATCCCGACGAGGGATTCCTCAAGGGGCAGAGCCTCGCGGACAACAACCTGAACGTCCCGCACGGCCTTTCGACCGACGAGGAATGGGCCTCCGTGAAGAGTTTCCTGCGCCCGGTGATGGTGAGCATCCGCAACTGCGAGAGAGTGCTCATCGAGGGGTGCAACTTCCAGAACTCCCCGTGCTGGCACATCCATCCGCTGATGTGCAAGGATGTGGTGGTCAGCGGCATCACGGTGCGCTGCCCGTCATATTCCCAGAACGGCGACGGCATCGACATAGAGTCATGCACCAACACGCTGCTCATCGGCTCGGCGTTCGACGTGGGCGATGACGGAATCTGCGTCAAGAGCGGCAAGGATGCCGACGGGCGCAGGAGGGCGATGCCCACGCGCAACCTCGTGGTTGAGGGCTGCACGGTCTACCACGGCCACGGCGGCTTCGTGGTGGGCAGCGAGATGTCCGGCGGCGTGGAGAACGTCTCAGTGAGCAACTGCCGCTTCCTCGGGACTGACGTGGGGCTCAGGTTCAAGAGCAAGAGGGGCCGCGGCGGAGTCGTGCGCGACATCTGGATCCGCGACATCTGCATGACCGACATACAGACCGAGACGCTGCTCTTCGACCTCTTCTACGGTGGCATGTCCGCCGTCGAGGCCGCGCAGAAGGCTGCGGAGGACGCCGCGAAGGGAATCGTGACCGTCGAGGAGACCTTCGAGGTCGACGAGACGACCCCCGCGTTCCGTGACATCCACATCAGCGACGTCGTCTGCAACGGCGCGGACCGCGCGATGTACTTCAACGGCCTGCCCGAGATGCCCGTCAGCGGGGTGACCATCGAGAACTGCACCATCACCTCGCGTACCGGCATCGTGGTCTCGCGCAGCGAGAACGTGAAGATGCGCAACGTGGCGATACACCAGCAGGAGGGCGAACCCGTAACCATACTGAACTCAACCAACATCGACATACAATGAGAAGACTCTTCACACTGCTTGCGGCAATGACGGTGGTCCTTGTCTGCAGCTCGTTCACGATCCATCTGATGGGTGACTCGACGATGGCCGACAAGAAACTCGACGGAGGCAATCCCGAGAGGGGCTGGGGCATGATGTTCCCCAACTTCTTCGATGACGGCATCGACATCGTAAACTATGCACAGAACGGACGCAGCACGAAGAGCTTCATCGACCGCGGCCTCTGGGACAAGGTGAAGGCCGCGATCAGGCCGGGCGACTACGTCTTCATGCAGTTCGGCCACAACGATGCGAAGGAGAGCGATCCTGAGCGCTATGCAGCCCCTTTCGGAGCATATCAGGACAACCTGCGCCTGTTCGTCGACACGGCCCGCGAGATGGGCGCCACCCCGGTGCTGCTCACCCCGGTGACGCGCCGCTGGTTCAAGGAGGACACGCTTGACCTGAACTGCCACGCCCCCTATCCGGAGGCGATGAGGCAGGTGGCGGACGAGCTCGGCGTCACGCTGCTCGACATCACGACGCTGACGCAGCAGTGGGTCTCGTCGCTGGGGGACGAAGGCTCGCGCCCCTACTTCATGTGGGTGGAGCCGGGCACCTGCGCGGCATGCCCCGAAGGGAAGAAGGACAACACGCATACGGTGGCGAGCGGTGCGCGCAAGGTGGCATCGATCGTCTGTGACGCCATCCGCGCCTCGGACCTCGAGCCGATAAAGGCCCACCTGCTCGAAAAGCCTGCCGACATCGTCGTCGCGCAGGACGGAACCGGCGACTACATGACTGTGCAGGAGGCCATCGATGCGGCGCCCGACTACAGCCACGAGGTGATCACCGAGATATTCATCAAGGAGGGCGTCTATCACGAGATGGTGACCATCCCGCACAACAAGTTCCGCCTCCACATCCGCGGAGCTGGGCAGGGAAGGACTGTCATCACCCATGACAAATATGCCGAGAAGCACTGGCCGGGCACCGAAAACAAGATCGGCACCTCGGGCAGCGCAACCATGTACATCCACTCCAGCTACGTGACGATAGAGGACCTTACGGTCGAGAACACCGCCGGAGAGGGCAAGGAGATCGGCCAGGCAGTCGCGGTGTTCACGAACGGGGACTTCATCTTCTTCAACAACTGCGCGCTGATCGCCAACCAGGACACCCTCTACACCTACGGCCGCTACGGCAAGATGGGCGGGGTGGTGCGCAACTATTTCCTGAACTGCTACATCGAGGGCACGACGGACTTCATCTTCGGCCCGAGCATAGCATATTTCGAGAACTGCCACATCCACAGCAAGAAGAACAGCTATGTGACTGCGGCGTCCACCTTCGAGGGTGAGAAATACGGCTACGTCTTCCACAAATGCCGCCTCACCGCGGCGGAAGGCATCACCAAATGCTATCTCGGCCGCCCGTGGGGAGCATATGCGAAGACCGTCTTCATCGAATGCGAGCTCGGCAGCCACATCCTCGCCGAGGGGTGGCACGACTGGGAGAAGCCGGGCAAGCCCGATACCCGCAAGAACTCCTATTATGCGGAGTACCGCAACACCGGCCCCGGCGCAGCCTCGAAGAAGGAGCGCGTGAAGTGGTCTTATCAGCTCACCGACCGTCAGGCGGCTGAATACACCTTCGAGAAGGTGATGTATCAGAAGCAGGACGGCATAGTATGGAATCCGTATGAGAACAAGTAGACTGGCACTGTCCGCAATCCTCTTGGCCGCCATGCTCGCGGCCGGGTGCGCCTCCGACGAGCCGATGTCCGTCAGGATGGTCCGCAGCGAGATGCAGCGCTGCCCCGAGGCGTCATGGCTCGACGGGCTCGAGGGAAAGCTCAAGTGGAACTACACTACCGGACTCGAGCTGCTGTCGTTCGTCGACGTCTTCGAGGCATACGGCGACAGCAGCGTGCTCAACTATGTCAGCGACTGGTATGACGGCATCATCGACTCTGCCGGGACGATTTACGGATACAAGCTCTCGAAACACAACCAGGACCACGTCTGCCCCGGCAGGACGCTTCTCTCGCTGCAGCGTATCGCTCCCCGTCCGAAGTATGAGGTGGCCATTGACACTCTCCGCAGCCAGATAGCCACGCAGCCGCGCACCGACCAGGGCGGATTCTGGCACAAGAGCATCTATCCCGACCAGATGTGGCTCGACGGACTCTACATGCTCGAGCCGTTCTATGCGCAGGTCTCCGCATCCATCGCGGACGAAGGGGAGAGGCGTGCCGCCTTCGATGACATCGCGCTTCAGTTCGACCTCGCCTTCGACGGCTGTTTCGACCCGCAGACCGGCCTGCTGCGCCACGCCTTCGACCGCTCGCGCACCATCTTCTGGGCGGATTCGCTCACCGGGCAGTCGGCACATTGCTGGGGACGCGCCCTCGGGTGGTATTCGATGGCGCTGGTCGACGTGCTCGACTGGTTCCCGGAGGAATACGACGGACATGGCGACCTGCTCGAAAAGCTCCGCCACATCCTCGGCCTGCTGCCGGATTTCGCGGATCCGGAGACCGGCATGTGGCATCAGGTGCTTGACAGCCCCGGCCGCGAAGGCAACTACCTGGAGGCCACATGCTCGGCCATGTTCACCTATGTATATTTGAAGTCGGTGAGGCTGGGATACATCCCGTCCGACAGGAGGGACTATGCGCGGCATCTCTACGAGAGTTTCCTGGATGTCTTCGTCACCTGCGACGAACAGGGCTCCGTCACGATACACGACTGCTGCGCCGTCGCCGGCCTGGGCGGCAAGGAGATGCGCAGCGGCACTTTCGAATACTACGTAAACGAGAAGATCATAGACAACGACTGCAAGGGAGTCGGCCCGTTCATCTGGGCATCGCTTGAATATGAAAGGCAATAGAATCTTCACCGTCGCGGCGCTGCTGGCCGCGATGCTGGTGAGCACAATGTGCGATCCGGTCGAACCGACACCGGAGCCTGTCAACGGCAACAAGAAGGATACCATCCCGACCACGCCCGTGACCCCGGACCAACCCACACCCCCTAAGCCTTCGGACTATTACGCTGACTTCAAGATACCCTCCTGTGAGGAACCGAAGGGGGCAAGGGCCTTCCCCGGAGCAGAGGGAGGAGGAATGTACACGACCGGAGGTCGCGGTGGAAAGGTGATCCACGTGACCAACCTGAACGACAGCGGACCGGGCTCGCTGCGCGCCGCCCTTTCGGAATCGGGAACGCGCACGGTGGTATTCGACGTGGCCGGAGTGATAGCGCTCGACTCGCCCCTCAAGATAGACAAGGGAGACCTTACAATCGCCGGACAGACCGCTCCGGGAGGAGGCATATGCATCAAGAACTACACTACCAACCTCCAGGCGGACAACATTATAATACGTTTCATCCATTTCCGCCTCGGTGACGAGGGACCGAACGCCGGCGACAGCGACGACGCCATCTGGGGGCGCTACCACAAGAACATCATCATCGACCACTGCTCCATGAGCTGGTCGATCGACGAATGCGCCTCATTCTATGCAAATTGCAACTTCACGCTGCAGTGGTGCATACTCACCGAAAGCATGAACGACAGTGCCCATTCCAAGGGAGCCCACGGCTATGGCGGCATCTGGGGCGGCAAGGACGCGTCGTTCCACCACAACCTGCTGGCGAACCACCACAGCCGCAATCCGCGCATCGACCATCCCGGCATCTACGGCAACTACATTTCGACGCACAGGGGCAACGTGGACCTGCGCAACAACGTCATCTACAACTGGGGCGACAACAACTGCTACGGAGGTGAGGGCGGATGGTTCAACCTCGTCAACTGCTATTACCGCAAGGGGCCTTCGTCGACCGACCGCAAATGGTTCATCGATGCGTACGGCATCTACAACGGCACGTCGTACGGCTATCCGCAGCTCTATATGGCGGGCAACATCTTCGACGGCAACCAGGGGCTGACCGATGACAACCATTCCGGAGTCTACTGGCACCACGGCGCCTCCCCGGCGAACCATGAGTCGTTCCTGACCGCTCCGCTCAAGATCGCAGGCCCTTCCTCCGAAGATGCATACGTCACGACACATACCGCGCAATCGGCTCTCAACCAGGTTCTTGCCTATGCCGGTGCATCGCTTGTGCGCGACGATGTCGACAAGCGTGCCGTGGACGGAGTGAAGAACAACACCGGCAAGATCATCAATACCCAGGCTGAAGTGGGAGGGTGGCCGCAGTATGTTGCAACCGACGAGCAGAAGGCGATGGTGACGGACACGGACGGCGACGGAATGCCTGACTGGTTCGAGACAAGGTTCGGCCTCGACGGCTCTTCTGCATCGGACGGACCGGCAAAGACCATCGACACCTTGGGCCGATATACCAACCTGGAGATGTACCTTCACTATCTCGTGCGCGACCTGACGACCAGCCAGATCAAGAGCGGATCATACGACAAGCTCTGATTTTCAGCAAAAAGGAGATTGAGGGCGACCCTTCTCGGGCCGCCCTTCATTTTTTTTGAAATTTTTTCCGTGCACGTGCACGGAATTGAAAAATTTATTATTAACTTTGTTAGCCCCATATTTTTGAAACAACTGGAAATACGCTAAATTCATTCAATAATCATCAACAAAAACCGATTTCTATGAAAAATCTAACCAAGAAACTCGCTCTGATGCTGCTGGTTCTCGGCTTCTCGCTTTCGGCGACGGCCCAGAACAGGGAGGTAAAGGGCGTGGTCACCGACAAGAACGGCGAGCCGCTCATCGGTGTGTCCGTCCTGGTTCAGGGGACTCAGTTGGGTGCGACCACGGGAATCGACGGAGACTATGTCCTCAGCGTCCCGGACGCTTCGGGCAAGTCGCTGGCCTTCTCGTACGTGGGTATGAAAGACCAGGTCGTCCCGATCGGGAACCGTTCAGTCATCAACGTCGCGATGGAAGATGACAACACGTTCCTCGATGAGGTGGTCGTCGTGGGTTACGCCACGGTAAAGCGCCGCGACCTCATGGGCTCCGTCTCCTCGGTGGGCAGCGAAAAGATTGCCGAGCAGCCTGTGACAAGTGTCAGCCAGGCTCTCACCGGCAAGATGGCAGGTGTCTCAGTCATCACTACCGAGGGTGACCCGGATGCGGATGTCAAGGTCCGCGTCCGCGGCGGCGGCTCCATCACCCAGGACAACTCTCCTCTCTACATCGTCGACGGATTCCCGATGGAGTCCATCAACGACATCGCCTCTTCCGAAATCCAGTCGATCGACGTCCTCAAGGATGCCTTCTCGACCGCGATCTACGGTTCCCGCGGTGCAAACGGCGTTGTGATCGTCACCACCAAGGGCGGCGAGAAGGGGCGTCAGGTTGCAGTCAACCTCAATTCCTACTACGGATTCAAGAAGATGGCAAACGCAGAGGCCATCAGGCCGATGAACTCCGAGAACTTCGTCAAGTTCCAGTATGAGCTCGCAAAGGTCCGTGACAACGTCTCCGACAACTATGTGCCATATTTCGGAACGTTCGACGACATCGACCTCTACAAGGGCCTCGCGACCAACGACTGGGTCGACATGGTCTTCGGCAACACCGGTACGACCTTCAATACCGACCTTTCCATTTCCGGAAGCGGTGACGAATACAGCTGGACGCTGGGTTACGCGCACATGGGCGACGACGCCATCATGTACGGCTCGTCATACAAGCGTGACAACCTCAACATGAAGGCACAGTACCGTCCCGCACGCAGTGTCACCTTCGACGTCAACATGCGCTACTCCAACACCAACGTGCGCGGCGCAGGCGCGAACGGCGTCAACGATACGGGTACGACCTCGGGCAACGGACGTCTGAAACATGCGGTTTCCTACAGCCCGATTCCCATCAGCTCCACTCTCCAGAATGTCGACGAGGAGGCTGACTACGGCGACAACGCTCCGCCGTTGCAGTCGGTCGCCGACAACGATTCCCGCAGGCTCCGTACAAGTTGGGTTGCCAATGCGGCCTTCACCTGGGAGATCATCGACAACCTGAAGCTCAAGATCGACGGCGGCATCGAGGACTTCCATCAGATGGACGACCGCTTCTATGGCATGACCACCTACTACGTGGCCAATACGGCATCCAACACGGAGGCTCATCCGAACCGCAACAAGCCGGCAAACTTCCATACGGAGCTCTTCCGCAACAAGTACCGCAACACCAATACGCTGAACTACGACTTCAAGGACCTCTTCAGCGAGGACCATCACCTCGACCTGCTTCTCGGTGAGGAAATGACCATCACCAAGAGCAACAAGGTGTCCGACGTTCTCGAAGGCTTCCCGACATTCTACGATGCCGAGACCGCATGGTTCTTCTCAAGCTTCGGCGACCCGGTCTCGTCCAGCAACTACTACAGTCCGGATGACAACCTCCTCTCGTTCTTCGGACGCGCGAACTACTCCTACAGGAACAAATATTCCGTGTCGGCGACGGTCCGCGCCGACGGTTCGTCCAAGTTCGCGAAGGCCAACCGCTGGGGCTACTTCCCGTCTGCGGCTGCATCCTGGACAATTTCCAACGAGCCTTGGGCAAGCACGTCGTGGCTTGACATGTTGAAGCTCCGCTACAGCTTCGGCAGCGCCGGCAACAACAACATCCCCGCAGGCTACATCAACAAGGAATTCTCCTCCACGACGACTACCTGGCTCAGCCAGTCGACGTCATACTGGATGGCGGGCAAGATCATGAACAACCCCGACCTGAAGTGGGAGACCACCTATACTCACAACATCGGCCTGGACTTCGGCTTCTTCAACGGCAGGGTCTCCGGTAGCATCGAGGTCTACCAGAACGACACCAAGGACCTGCTCATCAACTTCCCGATCGCAGGTTCCGGATATGACAGCCAGTACCGCAACATCGGATCGACACGCAACCGCGGCGCCGAACTCACCCTCAACCTCCCTCTGGTGTCCAAGGAGAAATACGGAATCAACCTGAGCGGCAACATCTCCTACAACAAGAACAAGGTCACCTCCCTCGGCGGCCTGGAGAAGATCACCGCACAGTCCTACTGGGCATCCTCCGAGATCGACTATGACTATCTGGTCGAGGTCGGACAGCCTCTCGGCAACATGTACGGCTACATCACCGACGGACGCTACACCGTGAACGACTTCAACTACGTCAACGGCAAGTGGGAGCTCAAGGAAGGCGTCGTGGACTGCTCGCCGGTCCTCGGTGCCAACTACATGAGACCGGGCGCATTGAAGCTCAAGGACATCAGCGGAAACGACAAGAAGGTCAACCAGAACGACCGCACCATCATCGGAAACGCATCTCCTGACTTCCAGGGCGGTTTCTCCCTCAGCGGATATGCATATGGATTCGACTTCTCGACCAACTTCACCTACATGATCGGCAACGATGTCTACAATGCCAACAAGGTCGAGTTCACCTCCTCGAGGAAGTTCTACAACAGGAACCTCATCGACATGATGAACGTGGACAACCGCTGGACCAACATCGACTGGAACACCGGCGAACTGATCACCGATCCGGCTACACTGGCATCCGTCAACGCCGGCACCACCATGTGGTCGCCCTGCATCGGACAGGCGGTCTTCAGCGACTGGGCGGTCGAGGATGCATCGTTCCTCCGCCTCCAGAGCGCAACGGTCGGCTACACCCTTCCGCAGAAGCTCACCAACAAGATCTGGCTCAGCAAGGCGCGCATCTACGTGACCGGCACGAACCTCTTCTGCCTCACCAAATACACCGGCTACGACCCTGAGGTCGACACCCGTCGTGCAACTCCGCTCACTCCGGGCGTGGACTACTCCGCATACCCGAAGAGCCGCGGCATCGTCTTCGGCATCAACCTGACATTCGGCGGAGGACGCCGCAGCAGCAGTTCGTCTTCGACGCGCCGCGAGCTGCGCCGTGAGCCGCAGGTGGTCGAGAAGATCGTCGAGAAGGTCGTCGAGGTCGTGAAGGAAGTTCCCGTGGAGGTCGTCAGGGAAGTTCCCGTTGAAGTGATCAGGGAAGTCCCCGTGGGCGGAAAGGTCGATTTCTCGGAGAATGTCTATTTCACCATCGGCAAGTCCGACATCAGGGCAGACGAGAACCTCAAGGTGGCCGAGATCCTCGGCATACTCAAGGCAAATCCTCAGTCCAAGGTAGTCATCACCGGCTACGCCGACAAGGATACCGGAACCGACGAGATCAACATGGATCTCTCGCAGAAGCGCACCGAGGCCGTCGCGAAGGCCCTGACCGACGCCGGCATCGCAGCAGACCGTATCACCACCGAGTTCCGCGGATCGACTGAGAGCGTCTCGAACGTTCCCGAGAAGAACCGCGTGGCTGTATGCATTGTCAAATAAGTATGAACCTTGAAAATTTATCGGAAATGAAAAAGATATTCACATACATTATCGGTGCAGCAGCAGTACTCACTGCAATCTCTTCCTGCGACCTGATCCTCGATCAGAAGTCGCCCTCGACCTTCGACGGCGAGACGATGTTCTCGAACTACACGCTGGCTGAATCGGCTGTCTTCGGTGTCACCGAGACTTTCTGCGAGGTGAACTCCTATCGCGGCCGTTTCCTCCCGTGGTATGGTTTCAACACCGACATCGAGTGGTACAACACATACAAGCCGGGTGACAACAAGAGCGACATAGCGGGCTACGACGTGAAGACCAACAATTCACAGCTCAATGTCAACAACAACCCCTACGTCTTGATGTTCACCGGCATCGAGCGCGCGAACCTCGTCATCGAGGGACTCCGCGAATACGGCAATGTCAGTGAGGACAAGGACATGGCATATCTCCTCGCGGAGACACTGACCCTCAGGGCGATGATCTATCACGACCTGGTCAAGGCATGGGGCGACGTCCCTGCCCGTTTCGAATCGGTCAACGCCTCGACGATCTACGTCAGGAAGGCAAGCCGCGACGAGATCTACAAGCAGATACTCGCGGACCTCGACGAGGCCATTCCCATGCTGCCCTATCCGGGCAAGAGCGCTGCCACGTCACGCAACGACAGGATCAACAAGGTGTTCGCAGAAGGCCTCTACGCACGCATAGCGCTTGCGGCTTCGGGTTATGCACTTCGTCCCGACGACGGCAAGGTCGGCACCGGAAATGCCGGTTCGATCCGCCTCTCGAGCGACGCCGCACTGAGCAAGGAGGCACTCTATCCGAAGGCCCTCGCATATCTCAAGGATGCGATCGGCAACGGCGGTTGCAGCCTGAGCCAGGACTACGAGCAGTACTGGCGCCGCCAGAGCAATCTCGACAATGTCAAGTATGACGGCGAGACCCTCTACATAATTCCGTTCGGAGACGGACGCGGAAGGTGGAACTTCACTTTCGCAGTCCACTCCGAGTCTTCGTCCTACTCCTCATCGGTGTCTCGCGGCGGTGATGCCGGACCTGTCCCGACATTCTTCTTCGAGTACGACCCCAACGACGTGAGACGTGACGTGACCTGCGTCAACTACATGTGGAACAAGTTCGACAAGCCCGAGATGGCCGGCATCTCGAAATGGTATTTCGGAAAGTATCGCTTCGAATGGATGGACAACGTGCCCTACGGCGGCGGCAATGACGACGGCGTGAAGCCCGTCGTGATGCGCTATTCCGACGTGCTCCTGATGGCTGCCGAGATCGCGAACGAACTGGGAGACCTTCCTGCCGCAAAGCAGTACATGCTCCCCGTCAGGACCCGCGCCTTCAAGGGCCACGAGGCACAGGCACAGGAATATGTCAACGCAATCTCGTCGAAGGACGCAATGTTCAAGGCCATCGTGGACGAGCGCGCGTTGGAGTTCTGCGGCGAGTTCCTCCGCAAGGCAGACCTCATCCGCTGGAACATGCTCAAGAGCAGCATGGACGAGACCAAGGCCAAGCTGTATGACCTTCGCGACAAGGTCGGCGACTACTCGTTCCTCAGCGGAAATGTCTACTACAGGCTCGGTGTCGACGGCAAGTCGGTCGAGGTCTATGGACTGGCAAAGGGCCAGACCGAGGTCAAGGACGACACCTGGGATGTCGAGACTGACTACATCAAGTATGATGACGGCAAGAAGACCGGACTCTACTCCCTGCGCATCGACGGAATCTACTATGTGGATCCCGAGGCATTCATGTATTGGCCGATCTTCGACGAACAGCTGACCAGCAGCCAGGGATATCTTGTCAATGATTATGGATATGCAATTTAAGGAGGCAAGACAATGAAAAAGACTAACAGAATATTCGCAATTCTTGCGGTTCTCTCTCTCGGGTTCCTGGCGATGGGCTGTATCGACAACCCTGTCGAGCCCGAGGTGACCGACCTCAACCTGCGCAGATGCCTCGAGCCTTCGGGCCTCTCCGCAAAGGTTACGAAGGGTGAGAACGTCACCCTCACATGGAACGTGACCAAGAATGTGGAGCAGTATGCCGTCGAAATCTTCGACAACAGCGCGATGAGCGGCAATCCTGTCGCCACTGCAGTGATTTCGGCATCCGAAGTTCCTTATACTCTCCGTCTCACCGCCGACCAGACCTACTACTACAGGGTCAAGGCGATGAACCCTGCAAAGGAGGACTCCAAGTGGGGAGTCTATGAGAAGTCGATCAAGACCTATGCGGTCAAGGATCCCCTCTTCCTCGAGGTGGCCGGCCGCACTTCGGCTTCCGTGACCCTCAAGTGGGATGCCACCGTCGCTGACGCTGCCGACGTGACCCACATCACATACGGCGTGGTCGGTGGCGAAACGGCTGACCTTGCCCTCACTGCAGAGCAGATAGGCGCCGGAAACGCATCGATCGACGGCCTCCAGCCCTCTACGGAATATGACTTCGTGCTCTGCTACCTCAGCGCTTCACGCGGCGAGGTGGATGCATGGACTCTTCCCGACCAGAGCGGTGCCACCACCGTCAACAGCGTGGCCGCCCTGCAGAATGCCATCACAGGCAAGGCTCCCGTGATCGTCCTCGCAATGGAGGGCTCTCCGTATGTGCTGGCCGATTCGTTCGCCGACGGACAGATGCTCCTCTCTTCGGGCGTCAAGATCATCGGTGAGGAGTCTGCCGACGGCACCCGTCCCGTCATCAAGGGCGAAATCCACATCATGGACGACTACAACGGCGAATCCCTCTGGTTCGAGGGCGTCGAGTTCAACGGAGCGGCAGGCACCTACGGCTTCCCGTTCCAGCTCAGGAACGGCGGTACCGCATCGCTCGTCCCGATGGAGAGCGTCACCTTCAAGAACTGTACGCTCACCGGCTACAGCAAGGGTCTGGTGTATGAATGGGGCCACACGATGAAGGTGGGAACCTTCACCTTCGAGAGCTGTGACATCAACAACATCAACAGCGACGGATCGGGCGGCGGTGACGTCATCGACTTCCGCGGCGCATCCGAAGTCGGAGCTCTCAACGTGATCAACAACACCATCGTCCAGGGCATGCGTACCTTCATCCGTCTCGATGCGGGCACATGGGGATCCATCAAGGTGGAGAACAACACCATGATGAACCTCTGCTTCGTGGACAACACCAACAACGCGGGCATCCTCGGCCTCCAGGTGAAGCCGACCGAGATGACCTTCAAGAACAACCTGATCATCTACGAGGGCGGCATCGCAAAGCTTACGAGCGCCAACACCAAGTACGTCCCGGTCTCCGAGCAGTCGATCACGGTTGCCAACAACTGGTTCTACTCTCTGCCTGACGGCTTCTTCACCGACAATTTCAACCAGGCTTCGGCTCTCGCGGGCGGCGGCAAGATCCTCGACGAGGACCCTTGCTACAACGCCAAGGGCGGCTTCTTCAACCTGGTCAACACCGATGCCGCCGCTGCGAAGGTAGGTGCCTCCAAGTGGTGGGTCGAATATGTCGAGAAGCCTGAGGACCTCACCCTCGAGGTGATTCCCGAGGCAAAGACCTGGAATTTCACCGACGCCAAGTACTTCATCGGCGAGGTGACCAAGAGCAAGGTCCGTGACGGCATCCTCATGGGCGTCACCGACAACAAGCTCAACGTCGTGGACGGCATCATGAACTTCACCGCTGCAACGACCCTCGACGGCCGCAGCGGCGTCCCTGCAGACGGCTACATGGCGTTCATGGTCGACAAGCCGGGCTCGGTCTACATCAAGCCTTATGACGAGGCAGGCCTGGGCAACCATGTCATCATCGGCGTAGGCCCCGAATCGGGCTCTCGCGTCACGGTGAAGGGCGGCGCTGCGGCGAATGCCGACATGGTCACTTCCCAGAAGATCCTGATCAGCGACATCACCGAACCTTCGATCGTCTACATCTGGGTTTCCGGTCCGATCGGCATCGAGAAGCTCGCATGGTCCAACGACGTGAAGCAGGTCAACACGGCTCTTCCCGCACCGGCTCCCGCCATCAATCCCAACTCCGTCACCCAGGGTGACGTGAAGGACCTGACGGTCACCTGGGATGCGGTCGACAATGCGGCAAGCTACTCGGTCGTCTTCAGCGGCAAGACCTATCCGGTCACCGAAATGGAATATGTCATCAGCGGCGACGTGGTCAAGATGCTTGACCCGGGCAGCTTCACCGTCAGCGTCTATGCGAACCCCGGCGAGGACGACATCTACAATACCGAATCCGAGGCAGGCGTTTGCGCATTCGCAGTCCTTCCGGCAGGAGGTGGCGGAGGCGACGAGGAATTCGTGGTCGCTTCTGCGGACGAACTCCTCTCCGCGATATCGGCCGGCAAGGATGCTATCACCCTGAAGTTCAGCGACACTCCTTACGAGGTCGGCGCTGTGACGCTCACTGCTCCTCTGCACCTCAAGGGCCAGACCAGCGGCGACAAGAAGACTCCGATCACCGCTTCGTTCACCCTCAGCGGCCCGATCGGCGGCAGCGTGATCTTCGACAACCTCGAGTTCGCGGGCAACGGCGCATCGGTCATCATCGACGACAAGACTGCCGACATGGCCCCGGTTGCCGACACCATCGCAATCCTCAACTCGTACATCCACGGCACGAAGGCCCTCTATGACAACTCGGGCAAGGCTGTTTCGGACATCCAGCACGTGATCTTCGTCGGCAACATCATCGACAACTGCTCCGACGGAGCCGACTTCATCGACATGCGCGCCGGTGCTCACCACAACTTCGTGTTCGTCAACAACACCGTCTCCAACAGCTGCCGTACGTTCGTACGTACCGATGCCGGTCACGAGATGAACTACGCAACCATCCGCAACAACACCTTCTACAAGGTGGCGACCAACTCGTCGAGCAAGGACAACAACGGCATCCTCCACATCAGGAGCGCTGCCGGTGCCGGCCTCATCGACTACAAGGTGCAGAACAACCTCTTCTGGTCGATCCTCATCGATACCGATCCTTCCAACGCCGCGGGCTTCCCGAAGCTCAAGAGCAAGGTCGGCCTGGTTCCGAACACGATCATGAACAACTACTTCTACAACTGCGAAGATCGTGAGGAGAAGGCTGCATACTCGTTCTGGTCATACATCGACAAGGAGACCTCGCTCACCGGAGGCGGAGCAATCCTCCCTGCAGATCCTTGCAAGGATGCTGCAAACGGTGACTTCACGCTCGTCAACGGCGTGGCGATGAACGCCAACGTGGGAGACCCTCGCTGGAATCCCGCACGCGGTAGCCGTCCCACATCCGAGATTACGGTTGCCAACACGGACGAACTGCTCACCGCGATTTCCGCAGGCAAGAGCGTCATCACCCTCGCGGAGGGCGAATATGACCTCACCGCAGTCGAGAACGTTCCCGAGGTGGCTTCAGGCAAGATGACACTCACGGGCAGCCTGTCGCTCATCGGCCAGGGCAGCGTCCGCTTCATCGGCGGATTCATCTTCAAGGAAGGCGTTTCGCAGTTCAGCGCATCCGGCATCACCTTCGACGGCAACTCGGCTGTCGACAATGTCTTCGAGGTCGCTGACGCCGCTGTCCGGATGAAGTCGTTCGTGGTTCGCAACAGCGAGATCCGCAACTTCAAGAACCGCCTCTTCTACATGAACGTGACGGCAAGCGTCGCATCCGTGGAATTCCTCGGCGACGTGGTCACCGGCATCTCCGGTGCAGAGTTCGCCAGCGGTGACTTCATCGACGTCCGCAAGGGCGCCGTGACCGCGCTCAAGGTGCAGAACTGTACCTTCGCGAACTGCGTCCGCACCTTCACCCGCATCGATGCGGCAGTGGCGCTCAGCTCGGCCGTCATCGCGAACAACACCTTCTACAACCTGTGCTACGTCGACAGCAAGGACAACAACGGCATCTTCCACATCCGCGCGACATCGCTCGGCGAGGCTGACTTCATCGTCAGAAGCAACATCTTCGCGCACATGCACCGCGCTGCGGATGCTCCGTCCAACGCTGCCGGCTATCCGAAGATCGTCAGCACCAACACGGCAAGCAAGATCCCGACCTTCATCCACAACTACTTCTTCGACGTAGACCACGCCGAGGGATTCGACTTCTGGACCAAGGACAGGATCACCGAAGAGGTTGCGACGGCAGGCTACGGCGTGATACTCGCCGAAGACCCGTTCAAGGCCGCTGCTGAAGGCGACTTCACTCTCGTAAACGCGCTCGCGGCTTCCGAAAAGGTTGGCGACATGCGCTGGAACGGCAACTACCAGCGCTATGAGGGCGTTCCGTTCGAGGTGGCGAATGCTGAGGAGATGCTTGCCGCAATCAACGCGGGCAAGAACGACATCCTTCTCACCGGCACCGAATATGACCTGACCGCGGTGACCGATGCCGCCGTGACAGCCGGCATCCTCTCCGTGACGGCAGACCTGACCATCAGCGGCCGCACCACCTGCGGCGCGAAGCCGAAGCTCATCTGCGCGTTCAAGCCCTTGATGACCGAGGGCGGCCTGGTGCTCAGCAACATCAACCTGGTCGGCAAGAACGCCGATGAAAGCGTCAAGCTCGGCAACATGATCGACATCGACGCATCGGCAGTGATGAGCAGGATCATCATCCGCAACTGCGAAATCTCGTCGTACGGCAACCGCCTCATCAGCGGCTCCGGCACTTCGACCTGCAAGAGCGTGCTCGTATCGGGCAACATCGTCAACAATTTCGGAACGGGCGGTGACTTCATCGATTTCCGCAAGGGAACGGCCAACATCATCAAGGTCGTCAACAACACCTTCATGAACGGCATCCGCACATTCCTCAGGGTTGATGCGGCAGTCGTCTGCGGCGCGGTCAACGTGGAGAACAACACCTTCTACAACCTCGGCGCGGTGGACAGCAAGGACAACAACGGAATCATGCACGTGAGAAGCACCACGGCGATTGCAAATCCTCGCCAGCTTGTCGTGCGCAAGAACATCTTCGCATCGATGCACCGTGCGGTCGAAACTCCGTCCAACACTGCGGCAGGATTCCCTCACCTGTTGAGCAAGGGTTCTGCAGCCGTGGTTCCGACCTTCTCCGACAACATCTTCTGGGACATCGACGAAACCGGCAACTACAGCTGGTGGACCTACATGCCTGAAGGTTCGGTGGCGGGTGCCGGCGTGGTACTGACCGAAACTCCGTTCTCGGGCGACCCGACCACAGGCAAGCTCACCGTCAAGACTGCATACAAGGGATATGGTGACACCCGTTGGTAAACACTGATTTTTAAACCTTTCTGGAGAGGGCGTCCCGGCGCCCTCTCTTTTTAAAAGACTAGAAATGACAGACCTTTTTTCTCTTGAAGGCAAGAATGCCTGGATAACCGGCGCATCGTACGGCATCGGATTCAACATCGCCAAGGCTTTCGTGGCGGCTGGCATCAAGAACATAATCTTCAACGACATCAACGAGGCGGCCCTTCAGAGGGGCCTCGACAACTATGCCGAAGCAGGCATCACCAACGTCCACGGCTACGTGTGCGACGTGACCGACGAGAAAGCCATCAAGGCGCTCGTCGAGCGCATCCACGCCGAGGTCGGACAGATCGACATCCTGGTCAACAATGCCGGCATCATCAAGCGCATCCCGATGCACGAGATGAAGCGCGAGGAGTTCCAGCAGGTCATCGACATCGACCTCGTCGGCCCGTTCATCGTCTCGTCGGCAGTGCTGCCCGAGATGATGGAGCGCCGCGAAGGCAAGATAATCAACATCTGCTCGATGATGAGCGAGCTCGGCCGCGAGACCGTGAGCGCATATGCCGCAGCAAAGGGCGGACTGAAGATGCTCACGCGCAACATCTGCTCCGAGTACGGCGAGTACAACATCCAGTGCAACGCCATCGGACCCGGCTACATCGCCACCCCGCAGACCGCGCCGCTGCGCGAGACGCAGCCTGACGGCAGCCGTCATCCCTTCGACTCGTTCATCTGCGCCAAGACGCCCGCAGGCCGCTGGCTCGACCCGTCGGAGCTCGGCGGACCGGCGGTGTTCCTCGCATCGCACGCGTCGGATGCCGTCAACGGACATGTCCTCTATGTCGACGGAGGCATTCTCGCATACATAGGAAAGCAACCAAAATAACTCTTTATGAAAGTGAACTGTACTGTAAGGCAGGCTTCGCACCATGAGGACGCGAAGCATTACGACACCGCGAAGCTCCGCGAGCACTATCTCGTGGAGAACGTGATGGTCCCCGGCGAGATCAACATGGTCTATTCGATGTTCGACCGCATCATCGCGGGAGGTGCCGTGCCTGTCGGGGAGGAGCTGACGCTCGAGGCGCCCGAAATCCTCCGCGCGGACTATTTCACCCAGCGCCGCGAGCTGGGCATCATCAATGTCGGCGGCGAAGGCATCGTCAAGGTGGGGGAGGAGGAGTACCGCATCCCCTACAAGGAGGCGATATATGTCGGACGAGGCAACCGCCACGTCAAGTTCTCGAGCGTGGATGCCGAACATCCCGCGCACTTCTATTTCTGCTCCGCCACCGCGCACCGGGAGACCGGCGTCAAGCAGGTGAGCAAGAAGGACGCCGTCGTGATGCACTGCGGCAGCCTCGAGGAGAGCAACGAGAGGACCATCAACCGACTTCTCGTCAAGGAGGTCGTCCCTTGCTGCCAGCTGCAGATGGGGATGACGGAGCTTGCGCCGGGCAGCACCTGGAACACGATGCCCGCCCACACCCACGACCGCCGCATGGAGGTCTACTTCTATTTCGAGCTTCCTGAAGATGCTGCCGTCTGCCATTTCATGGGACAGCCGCAGGAGACCCGACACATCTGGATGCACAACGAGCAGGCGGTCATCTCGCCCCAGTGGAGCATCCACAGCGCCTGTGCGACCCGCAACTACACCTTCATCTGGGGCATGTGCGGCGAGAACGACGACTACAACGACATGGACTGGTGTGCAACCAAAGACTTGAGATGACATGAAAAGGATATTTGCAATGCTGGCCGTATGTGCGGCCCTCTTCGCAGTGACTGACTGCAAGAACGCGAAGCAGAATGACAACGCGGCCCCCGAACAGGGAGCCAAGGTGATGGCCCGCGCCGTCCCCGAGCGTGCCGACGACTTCGTGTGGGAAAATGAATTCATCGCCTACCGTGCCTACGGCGAGGCGCTCGAGGGCAACCCGACATCCCCCGGATTCGACATCTGGGTGAAGAAGCCGGGCGCGCTCGTCGCGAACGACTGGTACAGGCACGCGGTGGAGGAGGATCCCGACTACTATCACCACGACCACGGCGGAAAGGACTGCTACAAGGTGTCGGTCAGCCTCGGCGGCGGAGCCTCGGCTCCCGTCGTGGAGGGAAGGCTGGTCTTCCCGGCGACAAACTATCGCTCATATGACATCGTCGAAGGAGATGACGAGATCACCTTCACGCTGCACTATCCCGAATGGGAAGTCGACGGGCACATGGTCAGCCTCGACAAGCAGGTAACGGTCACCTCCGGCACCAACTTCTGCAAGGTGGTCGACACCTACAAGGGCGATTTCGACCAGCTGGTCGTCGCCTGCGGCATGCTGCGCCACGACGTCGTCGAGGAGCGCGCATGGAAGGACCGCATCGCCATCTGGGAGCGTCCTTCGGACCAGTCGATCGAGCCTGAGGAGGGCATGATCGGAGTGGCGGTCTACATGCCGCGCCCCGCGAAGGTAGAGGCATGCAACGAGGGCAACAACCACGCGCTGCTCTATACCGCGATCATCCCGGGCGAACCGGTGACCTACTATTTCGGAAGCTGCTGGAGCCGCGGAAACGTGGCCTCGTCGCAGGAATGGTTCGACATGGTGGAGAAGCTGTAGCGATCCCTTGACAATGAGAAGAGGCCGACCCCGCAGGGGGCCGGCCTCTTTGTTTTCCTTGCAACAGCATCCTAGAAGTTGAAGTAGTTCCTTGCGTTGTTGTAGGAGATGTCCTTGACCATCTGGTGGATGAACGGCAGCTCGCTCTTCGGGAGCTTGCCCTTCTCGATGTCCTCGCCGATGACGCTGCAGAGGATGCGGCGGAAGTATTCGTGGCGGGGGTAGGAGATGAAGCTGCGGGAGTCGGTGAGCATGCCCACGAAGCGGCTCAGCAGTCCGAGCGCGCTGAGCGCGTTCATCTGCTTGCGCATTCCGTCTTCCTGGTCGAGGAACCACCAGCCGCTGCCGAGCTGCATCTTGCCGGGGACCGTGCCGTCGTTGAAGGTGTAGGCCATCGTCGCGAGCACCTCGTTGTCGCCCGGGTTGAGGCAGTAGAGGATGGTCTTGGCGAGGCTGTCCTCGAGGGCGAGCCTGTCGAAGAACCTGTGGCCAGCCGCGGCGCAGTGGACGTCGTGGATCGCGTCATAGCCGGTGTCGGGACCGAGGATGCCGTACATCTTCGTGTTGTTGTCGCGGATGGCGCCGATGTGGAACTGCTGCGCCCAGCCGCTCTGCGCATCCATGACGGCGCAGTCGTGGAGCATCGCGCTCTGGAACTGCTCCCACTCGTGGCGGGTGGGCTGCTTGCCTGCCAGCGTGTTCTTGAATATGCGGTTGATCTCCTCGTCGGTGTAGTCTTCTGCATAGAAAGTCTCGATGCCGTGGTCGGAGAGCTTGCAGCCCATCGACTCGAAGAAGTCGTGACGGACCTGGAGCGCGTCGAGCAGGTCGTAGTATGTCGCGATCTCCATTCCTGCCGCCTCGGCGAGACGGATGATGTATTTGCGGTAGGCTTCAGGATTGTGGATGGCCATCGCCTTGTCGGGACGCCATGCTGGAATGACCTTGGTGCCGAAGGGGTGCTCCGCGATCTGCTTGTGGAAGCGCAGGTCGTCTGCCGGGTCGTCTGTCGTGCAGACCACCTCCACGTTGAAGCGGCGGATGAGCTGCTGGCCGCGGAACTCCGGCGTCTGGAGCTTTGCCGTGCACTCGTCGTAGATTGCGCGCGCCGTCTCGGGCTTCAGCAGCTCGTAGCAGTCGAAGACGCGGGCAAGCTCGAGGTGGGTCCAGTGGTAGAGCGGATTGCGCATCGTGTAGGGCATGGTCTCGGCCCATTTCTCGAACTTCTCGTAGGAAGGCCGACCGCCGGTGATGTACTCCTCCGGGACACCGTTGCCGCGCATTGCGCGCCACTTGTAATGGTCGCCGCCCAGCCATACCTCGGTCAGGTCCTTGAACTGGTAGTTGTCGGCTATCATCTGCGGAACCAGGTGGCAGTGGTAGTCGATTATCGGCATGTTCTCCGCGCTCTCGTGAAACAGCTCCCTGGCCGTGTCATTGGTGAGCATAAAGTCTTTGTTGATGAATGGCTTCATAGGCTTGTATCTATTTCTTGTCGTTGTTTCCGAATGACATCATTTGTTTTGCAACCCAAATTTAGTAAAAATTTCCGATTTCCGTGCACGTGCACGGAAATTATTTTTTATCTTTGTATGTATAATTGCATATCATGGAAATCAAACTCAGAGACAACTGCAGATATGCCCTGCTCGTTCCCACCAGCATGGGCCTGCGCGTCACTCCCGAGTCCGGTCAGCCGGTCCAGTGCAGCGACGTGCTTCACCTTCAGGCAACAAGCGCCGAAACCAACGTGGCAAGCATCCCGGCCTTCCTCGGAATGCCGGTGAAAGTCCTCACGACCTTCGTGCAGGGCAGCCCCTTCGCCGCCTTCATCAAGTCCAACCTCCGCTCGCGCGGCATGGACTTCGAGGGTCCCGAGGTGCCTCAGGGCGGCCCGTGGGGCTACCGTCACCAGATAAACGTGGCAGACAGCGGCTACGGCTCCCGCGGCCCGAGAGTGTGGAACGACCGTGCCGGCGAGGTGGGACGCACGCTCAACGTCAAGGACTTCGACCTTGACAGGATCTTCGGCACCGAGGGAGTGCAGATCGTGCATCTCTCCGGCCTGATCGCGGCGTTGAGCCCCGACACCAGCCGCTTCTGCCTCGAGATCGCCCGCGCTGCGAAACGATACGGCACCCGCATAAGCTTCGACCTCAACTACCGCGCATCCTTCTGGGAGGGACGCGAGGAGGAGCTTCACGCAATCTTCTCGGAGATATGCAGCCTGGCCGACATCCTCATCGGCAACGAGGAGGACTTCCAGCTCTGCCTCGGCATCAAGGGACCCGAGGCGGGCGGAAAGGAGATCGCATCCAAGATAGAGGGCTTCAAGGAGATGATCTGCCGCGTGCGGGAGCAGTACCCTGCCGCCCAGGTCTTCGCCACCACCCTGCGCCAGGTCAACAACACCAACAGCCACAACTGGGGCGCCATAATGTCCGAGTCGGGCAACTGGCACGTGGTCGAGCCCCGCGAGATACACGTCCTCGACCGCATAGGCGGCGGCGACGGCTTCGTGGGCGGATTGCTCTACGCCATCCTCAGGGGATGGGAGCCCGAGAAGTGGATCCGGTTCGGCTGGGCGAGCGGCGCGCTTGCGACCACTTTCCTCACCGACTACGCACAGCCTGCCGACGAGGAGCAGGTATGGAGCGTCTGGCAAGGCAATGCACGAGTAAAGAGATAGGCTATGCTCTACTGCGCAAAAGGTTCAAAGGATGGCTGCATCTCCACGGAGGAGGTGCGCTCGACCCTGGGCGAGGTGTTCGCCTCGATGGGACCGAAGAGACGCGTGCTGGCCATTCCTCCCGACATCACGCGGCTGAATTCCTTTGCCGGTCAGATCACCGCGATCGTCCATGACCATTACGGCGAGGCGCTGACCGATGTCATGCCGGCGCTCGGCACCCATTCGCCGATGACTCCCGACCAGATATCCGCGATGTTCGGCGACGTGCCGCAGCGACTTTTCCGCGTGCACGACTGGCGCAACGACGTGGTGACGGTGGGCGAGGTGCCTTCGTCATATGTTGCCGAGGTGTCGGAGGGTCGCCTGGACTTCAGCTGGCCGGCGCAGGTCAACAAGCTGCTGCTCGACCCTTCGTTCGACCTTATCCTCTCCATCGGACAGGTGGTCCCGCACGAGGTCATCGGCATGGCGAACTATACCAAGAACATCTTCGTCGGCGTCGGGGGAAGCGCAGGCATCAACAGGAGCCATTTCCTCGGCGCGTCATACGGCATGGAGCGCATAATGGGGCGCGCGAAGAGCCCTGTGCGCGACGTGATGGAGTATGGCCGCACCCATTTCATCGCCGACCTGCCGATAGTCTACATCCTCACGGTGATGGCAAAGAACCCGTCGACCGGGGCGATGGAGATGAAGGGGCTCTTCGTGGGAGACGATTTCGAATGTTTCCAGAGGGCTGCCGACCTCTCCCTGCAGACGAACTTCATAATGGTCAGCAAGCCGGTCGACAAGTGCATCGTGTGGCTCGACCCGAAGGAGTTCAAGAGCACCTGGCTCGGCAACAAGGCAATCTACCGCACCCGCATGGCGCTTGCCGACGGTGCGCAGCTCATAATTCTCGCACCGGCGCTCAAGGAGTTCGGCGAGGATGCCGAAATCGACTCGCTGATCCGCAAGTACGGATACCGCGGCACCCCGGCGACGCTTGCCGCCACCGAGGCCAACGCCGACCTGCAGGCCAACCTGAGCGCGTCGGCGCATCTCATCCACGGCTCTTCGGAGGGACGCTTCAGCATTACCTACTGTCCCGGGGAGGGGCTCTCGCGCGAGGAGGTCGAAGGCGTCGGCTTCGGCTGGGCCGACCTCGGCGACATGATGGAGAAATATGACGTGGAGAATCTCAGGGACGGCTGGAACACCGTCGGCGGAGAAGAAATTTACTACATATCGAACCCGGCTTTGGGCCTCTGGGCGCACCCGGACAGATTCAAGGACTGAAATTGAAATGAAGATAGTCATAGACGACAAGATACCATTCATCAGGGGCGCGTTCGAGCCTTTTGCCGAGGTCGTGTACCTGCCGGGTGCAAGGACCACGGCGCAGGATGTGCGCGATGCCGACGGCATCGTCACCCGCACCCGCACGAAATGTGACGCAAGGCTGCTGGAAGGCTCCTCGGTCAGGGCGATAGCCTCGGCGACGATAGGCTTCGACCATATCGACACCGAGTGGTGCGAAGGGCACGGCATTGCCTGGACGAATGCACCCGGCTGCAATTCGTCGAGCGTGAAGACCTACGTGGCCTCGCTGCTCGTCAGCCTCGCCTCCCGCAGGGGCTGGGACCTCTCGGCCATGACGCTCGGCGTCGTGGGCGTGGGCAACGTCGGCAGCAAGGTCGCACAGGTGGGCAAGGCGCTCGGGATGAAGGTGCTGCTCAACGACCCTCCAAGGGAGCGCCGCGAAGGCGGCGAAGCCTTCCGTTCACTGGAAGAGGTGATGGAAAGGGCGGACATCGTCACGCTGCACGTCCCGCTGGAGAAGGAAGGTCCCGATGCGACATGGCACCTCTTCGACAAGGAGAGGATCGCCGCCTTGGGTAAGAGTCAATATCTCATCAATGCCTCGCGCGGCCCCGTGGTCGACAACGTCGCATTGAAGGAGGCGCTGAAGGAGGGACGCATCGCCGGTGCCTCGCTCGACGTGTGGGAGAACGAGCCGGACATCGATCCGGAGCTGGTCGCCCTGGTGGACTTCGCGACGCCCCACATCGCGGGCTACAGCCAGGACGGCAAGGCAAACGGAACGATGCGCAGCGTCAACTGGCTGGCTGGCGAGCTGGGGCTGCCGATCTCCTCATGGAAGGCCGAGGATGTGCCGGAACCGTCGCGTCCGCGCGAGTTCTGCCTCGATGCCGCCGGCCGAAGCGCACAAGAGGTCCTCGCCGAGGCAATCCTCCATGTCCATCGGATATCCGAGGACAGCGACGCACTGCGTGCCGACCTCTCGGCATTCGAGCACCTGCGCGGCCATTACCCCGTGCGGCGTGACATGGAGCGGTTCACCCTCCATCTCCGCGGCGGCGACGAGGGGCTGCGGGAAAGGTTCGGGCTGCTGGGCTTCAGCATGATCATTGAAAAGTAAAGGAAATCAAATTGACAATATGGAAAAATCAGACATAGGACTTATCGGTCTCGCCGTGATGGGCGAGAACCTCGTGCTGAACATGGAGAGCAAGGGCTTCCGCGTCAGCGTGTTCAACCGTACCGTCGAGAAGGTCGACAGGTTCATCGCCGGCCGCGGCAAGGGCAGGAACATCTTCGGAGCCCACAGCCTCGAAGAGTTCGTGGGCTCGCTCGCAAGCCCGCGCAAGGTCTTCCTCATGGTCAAGGCGGGCGCGGCAGTCGACGACTTCATCGAGAAGCTCATCCCGCTGCTGGACGAGGGCGACATAATCATCGACGGCGGCAACACCCATTTCCCCGACACCGCGCGCCGCACGGCGTACGTCGAGGGCAAGGGACTGCTCTATGTCGGCACCGGAGTTTCCGGCGGCGAGGAGGGAGCCCTCAAGGGGCCTTCGATGATGCCGGGCGGATCGCCTGCCGCATGGCCCTCCGTGAAGCCCATCTTCCAGGGCATTTGTGCGAAGGTCGAGGGCGGCTCTCCCTGCTGCGACTGGGTGGGCGAAGGCGGTGCCGGCCATTTCGTGAAGATGGTACACAACGGCATCGAGTACGGCGACATACAGCTCATCTGCGAGTGCTACCAGATAATGAAGGACATTCTCGGAATGACCAACGAGGAGATGCACGAGACATTCGCGGAGTGGAACAGGGGAGACCTTGATTCCTATCTGATAGAGATCACGCGCGACATCCTGGCAAAGAAGGACGATGACGGGCAATATGTGCTCGACTACATACTCGACACTGCGGGACAGAAGGGTACCGGCAAGTGGACCGCCATCTCCGCGCTCGACCAGGGCGTTCCTTTGACTCTCATCGGCGAATCGGTCTTCGCGCGCTGCCTCAGTGCGCAGAAGGAGGAGAGGAGAGTGGCATCGGGAATTCTCGAAGGCCCGAGGCCCGCAGCATTCACCGGCGACAGGAAAGCCTTCCTGGAGGACCTCCGCAAGGCTCTCTTCGCCGCGAAGGTGGTCTCATATGCGCAGGGCTATGCTCTGATGCGCGCGGCTGCAAAGGAATACGGCTGGAATCTCAACTACGGCGGCATCGCGCTCATGTGGCGCGGCGGCTGCATCATCCGCAGCGTCTTCCTCGGCAAGATCAAGGAGGCTTTCGACAGCAACCCGGATATCGCCAACATCCTGCTCGACCCCTATTTCAGCGGCAAGCTGGCAGAGGCGCAGGAGGGGTGGCGCAACGTGCTGTGCGCGGCGATTCGCAACGGCGTGCCGACGCCTTGCCTTGCGGCCGGGCTTCAGTATTATGACGGATACCGCACCGAGAGGCTTCCGGCCAACCTGCTGCAGGCGCAGAGGGACTTCTTCGGCGCACACACCTATGAGCGCACCGACCGCCCGCGCGGCGAGTTCTTCCACACCAACTGGACGGGACACGGCGGGGACACCGTCTCGACGACCTACAACGCATAATCATCAAAAACACTACAGATATGAAAATTGGAAAATACTCATTCGGAGTCGGCGACCGCTTCGCACACGAGGGCGTGAACCAGCTCAAGGCTCTGATCAAGGCCGAGCAGCAGTTCGGCGTGCATTTCGTACCCGTATGGAACAAGTCCAACCGCGAACACCAGATCGTCGGAACCGAACCGACCGAGACCCGAGCCGAAGCAGATGCGGCTGTCAAGGCCCTCGGCTACACCGACCAGTATTTCGTGGATGCGGACCACATCAACCTCAACAATGTCGACCGTTTCCTCGACGCTTCCGACTTCTTCACCATCGACGTGGCCGACTACATCGGCAAGAGCGGTTCGATGGAGGAGCGCTTCCTGCCCGCCATCAAGGAGGCCGGAAGGATCTACCGCTACATCGCATCGAAGAAGGGTGAGGACAACTTCGTCACCGAAGTCTCAATGGACGAGGTTGAGGTCGCGCAGTCGCCCGAAGAGCTCCGCTACATCCTCAGGGAGCTCGCTGCCGAGAATATTCCCCTTCAGACGATCGCTCCGAAGTTCACCGGCCGTTTCAACAAGGGCGTGGACTATCGCGGCGACCTGGCACAGTTCGAGAAGGAGTTCGAGGAGGACCTGAAGGTCATCGCCTTCGCAATCAAGGAATATGGCCTGCCCGAGAACCTTAAGCTCAGCATCCACTCAGGCAGCGACAAGTTCAGCATCTACCCGATAATGGGCCGCCTCATCCGCAAGTATGACACCGGCATCCACATCAAGACGGCCGGAACGACCTGGCTCGAGGAGATAATCGGCCTTTCGGTGGCCGACGAGCACGCGCTTGCCCTCGCAAAGAAGATCTACCGCCAGTCGCTCGGACGCATGGAGGAACTCACCGTCCCGTATGCTACCGTGATCGACGTCGACGTGAACGCCCTTCCGGATCCCGACGTGGTCGACGGCTGGGATGCGCAGACCTTCGCTCGCACGCTGCGCCACAACCAGGCCGATCCTCTCTTCAACCCCTCCATGCGCCAGCTGCTCCATGTCAGCTACAAGATCGCAGCGGAGCTGAAGGACGAGTACATTCCCGCACTCGAGAAGCATGCCGACGTCATCGGCGAGCAGATCGCCGACAACCTCGGCGAGCGCCACATCAAGAGACTTTTCCCGGACGCATGACGATAGGAGACACGACCATGAAATATTCATTCGACGACCTGAAGGGACGCAACTGCGTCATCACCGGTGGCTTCGGAGTCATCGGCCTCGCCCTCACCCGCGGCCTGGCATCTGCGGGAGTCAACATCGCGGTCATCAGCCGCAGCGCCGGCAACTCGCCGGAGGCAGCGAAGATCGCGGAGGAATTCGGCGTGAAGTGCATCGGCATTTCGGCCAGCGCAACCGACAAGGCAGCCCTCGAGGCGGCACGCGACGAGGTCCACGAGAAGATCGGCAAGATAGACATCCTGATCAACTGCGCCGGCGGCAACTCGCCCAAGGCGACCTGTGCGGTAGAGCAGATGACACGGGAGGACGACCTCTCGCAGACATTCTACGGACTTGACATCGAAGGCTTCCAGCAGGTGTATGACCTCAACTTCAAGGGTACGCTGCTGGCGACGATGATCTTCACCACGGACATGATCGAGGCCGGCAAGGGCAATGTGCTCAACATCTCCTCGATGAACTCCATCCGTCCCCTGACGAAGATTCCCGCATACTCCTCGGCAAAGGGTTCCATCAACAACTTCACCCAGTGGTATGCAGTCCATGTGGCCCAGACCGGCATCCGCTGCAACGCCATCGCGCCCGGATTCTTCCTCACCAACCAGAACCGCTTCCTGCTCACCGACGAGCAGAGCGGCGAGCTGAAACCGCGCGGAAAGAAGATCATCGCCAACACCCCGACCCACAAGTTCGGCGAGCCGGAGGACATTGTCGGCACGATGCTCTATCTGTTGAGCGACATCTCATCGTTCGTGACGGGAGTCATAATCCCCGTTGACGGCGGCTACAGCGCATTCGGCGGCGTGTAGCGGAGAGTCGCGCATCATGCAAGAATTGAGAGGTCGACCATGCGGTCGGCCTCTCATTTTTGCAGGATAATCACTATCTTTGCGTCATTGGAAAAAAAACAGGAACACAATGGCCAGAAAGATAATCATCCTTGGCGCCGGAATGATGGGCAGCGCGCTTGCATTCCCGGCAGCAGAAAACGGCAATGATGTCCACATCGTGGGCACCTGCCTCGACGACGAAATAATTGACGGATACATCAGGACCCGCAAGCACGAGAAGTTCTGCAGACCTTTCCCGGAGAATGTCAAGTTCCACTATTTCAAGGAGTGGCAAGACGTTGTCAAGGGGTGCGACTTCATGATCGGCGGCGTCTCTTCGTTTGGAGTCGACTGGTTCCTCGAGGAGATACTGACCAAGCTCGACCCGAAGCTCCCGGTGCTGAGCGTCACGAAGGGACTCCGTGCCACGGAGGACGGCAGCTTGTTGAGCTATCCCGGTTTCTGGGAGAGCGAGCTTGCGAAGCGCGGCATCAAGCGCGAGATATGCGCGATCGGCGGCCCGTGCACCAGCTACGAGCTGGTCTTCATGGATCCTTCGGAAGTGGGCTTCTGCGGTCACAACGCCGCCGACCTCAGGATGATGAAGGAGGCGATGCAGCGCCCGTACTACCACATCTCTCTTACCGATGACGTGATCGGCCTCGAGAGCGCGGTGGCGCTGAAGAACGCCTACGCCATGGCCGTCACTCTCGCCGTCGGCCTCAACACGCGCTGGCACGGCGAGGACGAGCCGCAGCACTACAACTCGCAGGCAGGCACCTTCACGCAGGCAGTGCGCGAGACTCACATGCTGATGCAGATGCAGGGCGGCACCTTCGAGAGCGAGTGCATCGGTCTCGGCGACCTCTACGTGACCATATTCAGCGGCCGTACGCGCAAGTGCGGCGTGCTGATGGGGCGCGGACTCGACTATGACCAGGTTACGGAGGCGCTTGCGGGCATCACGCTCGAGAGCCTCGTCATCACCCGCGTGATGGGCCAGGCAATCCGCCGCAAGGCGGAGCTGGGACTCGTCGACCTCAAGAACTTCCCTCTGCTGATGCACATCGTGGAGATACTCGACAACGGAAAGGCCGACGCGGACATCCCGTGGGAGGCCTTCACATACGAACACCTGGGATAGGAGATGAAGACGAAGAAGAGTTTCGGTTACTGGCAGTGGCGGGTCATCATCTGTTCGATGATCGGCTACGCCATGTTCTATTTCGTGCGCAAGAACTTCTCCTTCGCCATCCCGCTCCTGCAGAAGGAGTATCCCGACATAACCAACGCCCAGTTCGGCTTCATAATGTCGATGGGCGGCATAATCTACGGCGTCTCGAAGCTCGTCAACGGCGTGATCGCCGACCGCACCAACGCCCGCTGGCACCTTGTCCTCGGACTCGGCGTCTGCGTGGCGGTCAATTTCATCTTCGGCTTCTCCGACAAGCTCTCGGCTCTGCTTACCGGCAATGCCGCCGGCCCCGACTTCATCGGCGGACTGGTGCTGATAATGTCCATACTCTACATCATCAACCAGATATTCCAGGGGTGCGGCTTCGCTCCGTGCAACCATTTGATGGTCAGTTGGGTGCCGCCTCACGAGCTGGCATCCAAGATGAGCCTGTGGAACACCTCGCACTCGGTCGGGGCGTTCGTCGCAGCGGTAATCTGCGGCTATCTGACCTCATGGAGGCTCTGCTTCTGGGTCCCCGCTTGCATAGCCCTCTTCGGCATATTCTTCGTCATCATCACGCTGCGCGACACGCCGAAGTCGGTCGGCCTGCCCGAACTGCCGCGCGTAGAGGGGGAGATAAGCGACGAGGAGAGCAAGGACAAGAAGGCATACCGCCGTTTCCTGATCGACAAGGTGTTCAAGAACCCCATCGTGTGGATACTCGCCATCACCGACCTCTTCGTCTACATCGTGCGCTTCGCGATACTCGACTGGGGACCGAAGATGCTGCAGGAGATGGGGCTTAGCGCCGCGCTTTCCGGCTGGACGGTGGCGATATTCGAGGTGGCGGGCTGCCTGGGAATGGTCGCTGCCGGCATCATTTCCGACAAGCTCTTCAAGAGCCGCTCGCAGCGCGTCTGCGCGATAGAGATGGTGCTCGTGGCGCTGTGCCTCGTGGCGCTGCATTTCGTGCAGGACATGTCCTCGCCGGTGCTCTTCCTCACGCTGCTGGCACTCGCGGGCTTCTTCCTCTACGGCCCGCAGGCGCTCCTGGGCGTCATCGCCTCCAATGCGGTGAGCAAGAAGGTGGCATCGTCGGCCGTGGGCATCATCGGCTTCATGAGCTACATCTCGACTCTCATCACCGGCTATCCGCTCGGCCGCCTGGCCGACACGATCGGCTGGCATCCGATATTCATCATCATGGCCGGAGTTGCGGTGGTCGGATTCCTGACCATACTCACGCTCTGGGGCTACAAAGGTTCGCAAACCAAGGAAATCCAATAATATGAAACGACTGTTCATCTCAATGCTCGCGCTGGTGCTCTTCGCCGGCGCTGCAATGGCCCAGAACCAGCAGGTGCGCTTCTTCGCGCATCGCGGCGGCCGCATGGAATTTGACGAAAACACCCTCAGCGCCTTCGAAGCCAGCTACAAGGCGGGTTACCGCGGCTATGAGACGGACGTCCGCATGACGCGCGACGGGCAGCTCGTGATCCTGCACGACTCTGACCTCAAGCGCACTACCGACATGACCGGAAGGGTTGAGGAGATGGATGCAGCCGAGATACGCAAGGCGACCACCAAGGGCGGCCACAAGGTGATGTTCCTTGACGAACTCATGGACTGGATCGACTCGAAGGGCGACATCACCTATGTCGAGTTCGAGCTCAAGACCAATCCCGCGGAGCTCTATCCCCAGGAGCGCCTCGAGAAATACTGCGAGAAACTCTATGCCCGGGTGATGAGAAGGAAGCCCGCGGCGGCGACATATCTCTTCACCTCAAGCGACTACCGCGGCCTGCGCTACCTTCAGCAGGCTCACCCGGATGCGCAGATGCTTGTCATCACCTCCAAGCCCTGCAACGACGAGACCATCGACCTCTGCCGTGCCCTCGGCATCTACCGCCTCGGCGCGACGATCGACGGCACTAGCCGCGCTGCCGTCAGGAAGGCGCACGAAAAGGGGATCACGGTCAGCCTCTGGCCGGGCAACTCTCCCGAGGACGCAGTCTTCGGCATCTACCTTGGCGCCGACTATCTCTGCACCGACGTGCCCGTGGCGGTCATGGAGCATATGAAAACCGCCTTCCCGAACGTGAAGGCGGTCTATTGATTCTTTCCTTTCTTCAGTTTTCAATCATCCATCAGATCTCGACCGGCTTGTACTTCGGGACGAGAACCTTCATTATGACCCATCCGATGAGGTAGGCCACGGCGCAGAAGCTGAACATTATCATGTAGCCCGCCTCGATGCCGTGCGCTCCGAAGACGTTCCAGTTGCCTGCGGCGCTGGCGTCGAATATCATGCCCGCGCTCTTCTGGATGAGGAACGATCCGAGACCTCCGGCCATGCCGCCGATGCCCGTGATGGTCGCGATGGTGCTCTTGGGGAACATGTCGCCGACCGTCGAGAAGATGTTTGCGCTCCAGGACTGGTGAGCCGCGCCGGCGATGCCGATCAGGATGACCGGAATCCAGTAGGAGAAGTGGGCGAGAGGCTGTGCTGCAAGCGCCACGAGCGGGAAGAACGCGAAGATGAGCATTGCGCGCATGCGGCCCGCATAAGGCTCCATCTTCTTCTTCTCGATGAAGATCGTCGGCAGGTAGCCTCCGAAGAGTGAGAGCATCACGATCAGGTAGAGCACGCCGATGGCAATCTGGAATCTCGGTTCGGTGGAAGACATGCCGTAGACGTTCTTGAGGTATGAAGGCATCCAGAAGAGGAAGAACCACCATACGCCGTCAGTCATGAACTTGCCGACCGAGAAGGCCCAGGTCTGCTTGAATGAGAAGCACTTCCAGAGTGATATCTGCTTCTGTTCCTTTGCCTGCTCGGCAGCAGCCGCCTTCGCCTTTTCCTCCTCCTCGCGGTCCTGGAGGATGTATTCGAGCTCGGCTGCGTTCACCCTCGGGTTGGCTTCGGGCTTCTTGTAGACGAACACCCAGAATCCCATCCAGATGAAACCCAGGGCACCGATGATGACGAATGCCGCCTCCCAGCCGAACCTTGCGGCGAGCGCGGGGATGCAGAAGGGTGCGACAAGCGCGCCGATGGTCGATCCGGCGTTGAAGATCGAGGTCGAGAACGCGCGGTCCTTCTTGGGGAAGTATTCGGCAGTCGCCTTGATGGCGGCGGGGAAGTTGCCCGCCTCGCCGAGCGCAAGCACGCACCTTGCGATTATGAAGAGCGTCATGCTTACCAGCGTCACCTTCGCTACCATGTCGGTCGCGGTGAGCGCGCGCAGCGCCTCTGCGCTTTCGATGCCGACGATGCTTTCGGTCGCGACGCCGCAAAGGGCGTGGAGGCAGGCGCCGGCGGACCAGATGCCGATGCTCCAGAGATAACCCTTCTTGGTGTCGAGCTTGTCGACGAGAGTGCCCGCGAAGAGCATCGCTATCGCATAGAAGAGCGAGAAGATGCCGGTGATGGTGCCGTAGTGGTTGTTGGTCCAGTGGAATTCAGGACGGATGAAGTCTTCCCAGGTGAGGGAGAGGACCTGGCGGTCCATGTAGTTGATCGTGGTTGCGAAGAAGAGCATCGCACAGATGACCCATCTGTAGTTGGTCTTCTTTGCAGTCTGGTTGTCAGTCATAGTCTTATTGTTTTGATTTCCTTATCATTTCCAGTGACCTTGCGCAGAGGTCGGTGATCACCTGCCAATCCCCGGCCGCGACGGCCTCCTTCGGGAATAGGTTCGACCCCATTCCGACGCAAGTCGTCCCGGCCTTGAACCACGCCTCGAGGTTCTCCTTCTCGGGCTTCACGCCGCCGGTGACCATTATCTGGCTCCACGGCATCGGGGCGCGGAGAGCCTTGACGAAAGCCGGGCCGAGCACCTCGCCGGGGAATACCTTGCAGATGGTGCAGCCGGCTCTCTGCGCGCGGCCCACCTCGGACACGGTGCCGCATCCGGGCATGTAGGGCACGCGATGCCAGCGGCAGATGTTTACCACATCCGGCACGTATTGCGGGCCGACCACGAAGTTGGCGCCGAGGCGGATGAACTTGCGGGCGCTGCGGGCGTTGGAGATTGACCCGATGCCGAGGATCATGCCTGGGCACTCCTTCTCGACGAAGGGCACGAGAGCCTTGAACACCTCGAGAGCGGCGTCGCCGCGGTTGGTGAACTCGAAGGCGCGCACGCCGGCCTTGTGGCAGGCCAGCACCACGTTCTTCGCGGTTTCGATGTCGGGGTTGTAGAACACGGGGACCAGTCCGGTCTCCCTTATCGCATCCAGCGTTTCAGTCCTTGAGAATCTTGCCATGGCTATCTTGATACGCGGCCTGAGCCGTCTCCATTCATTAGTGTTTCTACTTCCTTGACGGTGACCATGTTGTAGTCGCCGTATATGGTGTGCTTCAGGCATGAGGCCGCGGCTGCGAACTCGAGCGCGCGGCTGTCGTCGCCGTAGGTGAGCAGTCCGTAGATCAATCCGCCCATGAAACTGTCGCCGCCGCCCACGCGGTCCACAATGTGTGTGATGTCGTAGCGCCTGGAGCAATGGAGCCTGCTGCCGTCGAAGAGCACGCCGCCCCAGGTGTTGTGGTTGGCGTTGATCGACCCGCGGAGGGTGATGACCACCTTGCGGGCCTTGGGGAAGCGCTCCATGAGCTGGCGGCAGACGCTCTCGAAGCGCTGCTGGTCGATCTCACCGCCGGTGGCGGCCGCATCGAACCCTTCGGGCTTGATGCCGAAGACCTTCTCCGCATCCTCCTCGTTGCCCAATATCACGTCGCTGCATGCCACGATCTCGGGCATCACCTCGGAGGCCTTCTTGCCATATTTCCATAGGTTCTTGCGGTAGTTGAGGTCGCACGATACCGTGACGCCCATCTTCGAGGCCGCCTTGACCGCCTCGAGGCACACATCTGCCGCTCCCTGGCTGATGGCCGGGGTGATGCCGGTCCAGTGGAACCAGTCGGCCCCCTCGAATACTCGCTCCCAGTCTATCATGCCGGGCTCGATCTCGCTGACGGAGGAGTGCGCGCGGTCGTAGATGACCTTGCTTGGGCGCGCGACGGCGCCGGTCTCGAGGTAGTAGATGCCGAGCCTCTCGCCGCCGAAGATGCAGTGGTCGCATCCGACGTTGCGCCTTCTGAGGTCGGCGATGCATGCCCTTGCGATGTCGTTGTCGGGGAAGCGGGTCACGAACTGCGCGTCCATGCCGTAGTTGGCCAGCGAGACGGCGACATTCGCCTCGCCTCCGCCGAAGGTTGCATTGAAGGTGTCGCTCTGGCCGAAACGCATGTATCCGGGCGTCGCAAGCCTGAGCATTATCTCTCCGAAAGTGATGATTCTTGCCATGGAAGTCGTGTGAGCAATATTGTCATCACAAAAATAATAAAAATTAAACAATTCCGTGCACGTGCACGGAAATTAACGGAAATATTTCTAACTTTGCGGAACACTGCAAAAGCGCTACTGGCATGTCAGAAGAGAACAAGATTACAATAATGGACGTCGCCCGCCTCTCGGGTCTCTCGAAGGGCACGGTCGACCGTGTGCTCCACAACAGGGGAGAAGTTTCAAAGAAGAGCTACGACAAGGTGATGAAGGTCATCAAGGACCTCGGCTACGAGCCGAACCTCTATGCCTCGATGCTCGCCTCGCGAAAGGACCGCACCATCGCCGTGATCATTCCCCAATACGCGGCAGGGGAGTACTGGGAGCTCATCGACAGCGGCATCGCACGAGGCCGGGAGTTCGTCCAGTCGTTCAACATCAAGGTCAACACCTTCTTCTATGACCAGTACAGCCTCGACTCGTTCCGCGAGGCATGCGCCGAAGCCATGGAAAGCGCGCCGTCGGGAGTGGTGCTCGCGCCTCTCTTCAGGAACGGCACGTCGGAGTTCACCGCGCAGCTGCAGGAACAGTCGATTCCCTACGTGTTCATCGACTCCAAGCTGGAGGAGGAGGGGTATCTCGCCTACTTCGGCATGCCGATGTACCGCAGCGGCTATCTGTGCGCCGACCTGCTGACCGGAGGCGGGCAGATCGACGAGGTGGCGATGGTCCGCATCGAGCGCGACAAGAAGCGCCAGAGCGACCCTACGGTCAACAGGCGCGCAGGCTTCATGGACTACATGCTCGAGCATTGCCCCGACTGCTCGTTCCACACCATATTCATCAACCCGCGCGATCCCGTCTCCATCGAGCAGACGCTCGACTCGTTCGCCGCGGCGCATCCTGGAGTGAAGCACATCGCGGTCTTCAGCTCGCGCGTCTACCTGATCGTGGACTATCTCGAGAAGCATGACTGCCACGACATGAAGGTGATCGGATACGACGACCTCTCCGCGAACGTGGCCGCATTGAAGCGCGGCACGGTGGACTTCATCATCACGCAGCACGCGAGCGACCAGGCGTTCATGGCGATAAGCACGCTCAACGACCTGCTCGTGCACCGCAGGAATCCCGCGCGGAGGGACAACTATATGCACATGGATATTCTCACCCGCTACAACGCGGACTGACGCCGAAGGGCGAGGGCAGCTACATCTTCAGGCTGCTCATGTCCCTTCCGGCCTTTTCCCCTTCACGGATCATGGTGGATGAGACGTCGACGAGTTCGGCGTCCAGCACGGTTATGCGTGCCTTCGGGGAGGTCTGCTCCAGCGCCGAAGCAGCGGCCTTCTCGTCATATCCCGGGCGCGGATAGACCAGCACCTCGTAGTTGTCGAGGATGTCACGGTATCTGTGCCACCTCGAGAAGCAGTCAAGGTTGTCGCCGCCGATGACCAGCACATGCTCGCAATCAGGCTCGACCTCGTCCAGGTGCTCCAGGGTGTTGATGGTGTAGAGCGGCTCCTCGAGGTTGAATTCGACGTCGGAGACGGTGACCGGCAGGCCGGTCCTTGCGATGGCTTCGCGCGCGTTCTCGAGGCGCTGGCCGGCGTCTGCGAGGTCCCTCTTGCCGAAAGGATTCTTCGGGGTGACCACCAGGCGGGTCTCGTCGATGTCATCCCTTGCCGCCACGGTGTTGAGGATCGCGAGATGACCCTTGTGAAGCGGGTTGAAGGAGCCGAAGAAGAGCGCGACGCGGCGCTTTTTGATGCAGAGGAACTCGTTTACGATGCGCTCGGCCTCGGCGAGGCACTCGTCCAGCTTGTCATTTATCAGGATCTTGTCGAACTGGGGTGCGTAGGTCATCTCCTCGGCAGCCTTCTGGACCCTCTCCTCGATGGCCTGCGGAGTGTCGGTGCCGCGGTTGACGAGCCTTTCGCGCAGGACCTCCACCGAAGGGGCCTGGATGAACACGGACATCGCCTTGTCGCCGAAGTAGCGCTTTAGGCTGACACCGCCCTTGACGTCGACGTCGAAGAGGATCACGTGTCCCTTGTCCCAGATGCGGCGGACCTCCGACTTGAGCGTGCCGTAGAAGCGGTCGTGGTAGACCTCCTCATACTCGACGAACTCGTCGGCGGCTATCCTGCTGCGGAAATCCTCGGGAGTGATGAAATAATATTCGCGCCCGTCCTGCTCCTCGCCGCGGGGCGGCCTGGAGGTTGCCGAAACGGAGAATTCGAACGAGTCGAAGATGCCGAGAAGATGGTTGACCACTGTGCTCTTGCCCGATCCGGACGGAGCTGAGAATATTATCACTTTTTCCTGCATTGCGATATTGTTGATGTTTAGCGAGTGCAAATTTAGTTAATCGCACCATAAAAAAGAAAAAATGCTAACTTTGCATCCGTCCGAAAAGCGCCTTTTCCGTGTGATGCAACGCATTTTGGACAAAGCGCCGACGCCGTTCCACATGGATATGCGGAGGCAATTGGCAAGAAATCAAATCAAACTCTATAATTATGGTTTTATACAAAGATCTGGGTCTTGTGAACACCCGTCAAATGTTCGCCAAGGCAGTCAAAGGTGGATATGCCATCCCTGCATTCAACTTCAACAACATGGAACAGCTCCAGGCCATCATCAAGGCTTCTGCTGAAACCAAGTCACCGGTCATCCTTCAGGTTTCCAAGGGCGCACGCAACTACGCCAATCAGACTCTCCTCCGCTACATGGCAGAAGGTGCAGTCCAGTATGCAAAGGAACTCGGTTGGAAGCGCCCGCAGATCGTTCTCCATCTCGACCACGGCGACAGCTACGAGCTTTGCAAGAGCTGCGTCCAGATGGGCTTCTCATCAGTCATGATCGACGGAAGCGCCCTGCCTTACGACCAGAATGTGGAGCTCACCCGCAAGGTCGTCCGCTACGCTCACAGATATGATGTCACCGTCGAGGCCGAACTCGGCGTGCTGGCAGGCGTCGAGGACGAGGTCGCAGCAGAGGAATCCCACTATACCAAGCCTGAAGAGGTCATCGACTTCGTAACGAAGACCGGATGCGACTCGCTCGCAATCTCCATCGGCACATCCCACGGCGCATACAAGTTCAAGCCCGAACAGTGCACCCGCGACCCGAAGACCGGCAAGCTCGTTCCGCCTCCATTGGCATTCGACGTGCTCAAGCAGATCGAGAAGAAGCTCCCCGGCTTCCCCATCGTCCTCCACGGTTCCTCATCAGTGCCGCAGGAATATGTCGACATGATCAACGAGCATGGCGGCAAGCTTCCCGATGCAGTCGGCATCCCCGAGGAACAGCTCCGCAAGGCAGCCAAGAGCGCAGTCTGCAAGATCAACATCGACTCCGACTCGCGTCTGGCGATGACGGCTGCAGTCCGCAGGGTGTTCGACGAGAAGCCCGGCGAGTTCGACCCGCGCAAATACCTCGGTCCTGCACGCGACGAGATGGTCAAGCTCTATTCCCACAAGATCATCAACGTACTCGGCAGCAACGGCAAGGCAAAATAGTCTTTGACGACAAGCCATGCGGAGGCCCGTTCCCCAACAGTGGGAGCGGGCCTCTGCCATTTTGTCGCATTTCTTCCGTTGGCAAATTATTTGTCTTATCTTTGCGTCAAATTCAAGATAATCATGGGAAAGAACAAGAATGACAAATATAGGCATGACAATGACATCCAAGACGAGGAGAAAGTGAACGTCGAAGAAGCTTCGCAGGAGACGCAGGAGGCTGGACAGCAGTCCGAGGCACAGCCTGAGGAGCCCGCTGCGGACGATTCCTTCGAGGAGGTCACGGCAGAGGATGAGCTCCGCGCTGAACTTGAGAAGGCGAAGGCACAGTGTGCCGAGACAAACGACAAGTACGTGCGCCTCATGGCGGAATTCGACAACTATCGCCGCCGCACCTCGAAGGAGAAGCTGGACATGATAAGCACCGCGAGCAAGGACGTCCTCGTCGGCTTCCTGCCGGTCATCGACGACTGCGAGCGCGCATTGAAGGTCCTTTCGGAGTCCGATGCTCCCAAGTCGGCCGTCGAGGGAACGGAGCTGATATACACCAAGCTCGTGAACTATCTCAAGTCGCGCGGAATGGAGAGGATCGAGGCTGTAGGCAAGGAGTTCGACACCGACTTCCACGAGGCAGTGGCGCAGTTCCCAGCACCCTCCCCCGAGTTGAAGAACAAGGTCATCGACGTAACCCAGCAGGGCTATGCCCTCAACGGTACGGTCGTCCGTTTTGCCAAGGTTGTCGTTGGAATCTAGCATAATCCTGCCGGTTGTACGGCAAAGGAGTTGAAATGGCAGAAAAAAGAGATTATTATGAAGTGCTGGGAGTGGATCGCAGCGCTTCGGCAGAAGAGATAAAGAAGGCGTACCGCAAGAAGGCGATACAGTATCATCCGGACAAGAACCCGGGTGACAAGGAGGCTGAAGACAAGTTCAAGGAGGCTGCCGAGGCGTATGATGTCCTTAGCAACCCCGACAAGAAGGCGCGTTACGACAAGTACGGCCACGCCGGCATGGACGGCGCAGGCGGTTTCGGCGCTGGCGGCTTCTCGATGGAGGACATCTTCTCGCATTTCGGCGACATCTTCGGCGGCGGTTTCGGCAGTGCCTTCGGCAGCGCGTTCGGTTTCGGCGGCGGCAGCAGCCAGCAGCGTCGCGTGCAGCGCGGCAGCGACATCCGCATCAGGGTGAAGCTCAGCCTGGCCGACATCGTGCACGGGGTGGAGAAGAAGGTCAAGATCAACAAGGCCGTGGCCTGTCCCGATTGCCAGGGACGCGGCGCGGTCAGCGAGGCCGACATCCACACCTGCGAGAACTGTCACGGCACCGGAGTGGTCACCAAGGTGACGCAGACGATGCTCGGCGCCATGCAGACCACCTCTCCGTGTCCCGTCTGCGGCGGCGAGGGGCGAAGGATAGTCAATCCGTGCCGCAAGTGCAACGGTTCCGGACTGGTCAAGAGCGCCGAGGAGATCTCCTTCAAGATTCCCGCAGGCGTTTCCGACGGCATGCAGCTCACCGTTCGCGGCAAGGGCAATGCGGCGCGCAACGGCGGCGTCAACGGCGACCTGCTCGTCGTGATCGAGGAGGAGGACCATCCCGATTTCGTCCGCGACGACAATGATTTGATATACACGCTCTATATTTCCATCCCCGACGCGGTTCTCGGTTGCGAGGCGGAGATCCCGTCAGTGGACGGCAAGCTCAAGATCAGGATCGACCCCGGGACGCAGCCCGGCAAGATGCTCCGCCTGCGCGGCAAGGGCATTCCCGACGTCAACGGCTACGGCACCGGCGACCTGAAGGTCTACGTACAGGTATGGATTCCGAAGAAGCTCACGAAGGACGAGAAGGCGCTGCTGGAGAAGATGCGCGCCTCGGAGACCTTCAAGCCGAACCCCGACAAGGAGGAGGGCAACTTCTTCGAACGAGTAAGAAAAATGTTCAACTGATGAAACGACTGGCAACATTGGCGCTGCTCCTGATGGCAGCGACGGCAGCGGCGCAGCAGCAGCCCGGTGCACCTCTCAACCTCCCGCAGTCTTTTGCGGGAAGCTATGGCGAACTCCGTCACGACCATTTCCACGGCGGCGTGGACTGGCGTACCGGCGGGAAGACGGGCGATCCGATCCATGCCATCAAGGACGGCTACGTCTCGAGGCTATCGGTATCCACGACCGGCTACGGCAACGCGGTATACATCACCCATCCCGACGGCACGGTCTCCATCTATGGCCACATGCTCTGCTTCGAGCCGAAATATGCAGAAGTGGTGAAGGCCAAGCAATATGAGGAGGAGAGCTTCGCGGTCAACGTCTATCCCGAACCGGACCGCTTCCCCGTGAAAAAGGGCGACGTCATAGGCAAGGTTGGCTCGACCGGCTCGTCGGCGGCCCCGCATCTCCATCTGGAACTGCGCGACAGCGAGACAGGTGACCATTTCAACTATATCCGACGCGGCTACTACAGCGTGAAGGACGACATGGCGCCATCGATCAGGAAGGTGCATTTCTACGGCCTTCTCGACTATGAGCCGATTCCGCAAAGCTACAGGCTGAGCGGCAACAGGGTCGAGACCCGGGACGGCTCGATAGAGGTGCTGCTTCCGCACAGGAGCTATGTCGCCGTCGACGCTGTCGACCTGCAGCCGGGAACGACCGGCAAGCTCGCCGTCGTACTCTACAAGGTGTTCCTTGACGGGGAACCGCTCTTCATCTTTGACCTGGGCGACATTCCCGCGGAGTCCAACCACTATATCCAGAGCGTGATCGAATATGGCGAGACCTATCGCGGCAGCGCCGACATGATCCGCACCTGGCAGAATCCGATCAACCTTCTCTCCGACAAGATAACTGCAGTCAACGACGGACTTGTCGTCCTCGACGACTATGAGCGCCACGCGCTCAGGATCGAGTGCTACGACGAATTCGGAAACTGCGCGGCCACATCATACAACCTGCGACGTGACGACAGCGTGTCCGAATCGGCAGAGGCGGACATTGCGGCTGAGGAATCCTCCTGGTCAGGCTCGGTGGCATCGCTGCTCTGGTTCGCGCCCAATGTGATCAGCCAGGATGACATGACCTTCGCCATCCCCTACGGCGCCCTCTACAACTCCGTGAAGGTGCGCTATGCAAAGGTGGCGGACAAGGATTCGCTCTCCAACATCTGGTCGTCGGTGTGGAGCATCGGCAATCCCGCCGTGCCTATTCACAGTTCCGGCATCCTCAAGATCAGGTGCGACATCCCCGAGCAGTATCGCGAAAAGGCATACATCGCAAGCTATGACGGCCTCGGCTATGCCGGCGGCGAGTGGGACGAGGACGGAATGAAGGGCAGGGTAGGCTTCGGCACCTACTGCGTCGCAGTCGACACCATAGCCCCGGTCATCTCCTTCACCGAGCCCCAGAAGAAGAGCATAGTCTCCAAGACGGGCGAAGTCGTGATCAATGTCAGGGACAAGCATTCCGGTGCGGCTTCGGCGCGCGTCGAGGTTGACGGCAAGTGGGTGCTCTCGCAGTTCAAGCGCGGACGCATAACGCTGACGCTCGACCGTGACGAGATAGCACGCGGCAAGCATACGATGAAGGTGACGGCAGAGGACCGCTGCGGCAACGAAAAGGTCGCCAGCAGGGAGTTCGAGTGGTAGTTTTACCGCCCTGCAGCCAACCAGGATGCGCATTTGGGGCCCGGGAGCGACGGATTCTCGCAAAAAGATGAAAAATATTAAAGATTAATTTGGAGAATCTAATTTTATTCGTACTTTTGCAGTCCCAAAAACAAGGCAACCTCTTGCGAGAAAAACAAATGAAGACGGCAATGTTGCGACTAAAGAGAAAAGAAAATGGATTTGATGAAGATTGCACAGGAAGCATGTGCACAAGAAGTTAAGACTCTCCCTGATTTCAAGGCCGGCGACACCATCACCGTCACTTACAAGATCAAGGAAGAAAATAAGGAGCGTCTCCAGAAGTTCCGTGGCATCGTCCTCCAGAAGAGGGGCTGCGGCGCAACCAAGACTTTTACTGTCCGCAAGATTTCGAACGGCATCGGAGTAGAGCGTATTTTCCCCTTCAACTCTCCGTTCATTGATTCAGTAGAGGTCAACAAGCATGGTAAGGTCCGCCGTGCACGTATCTTCTACCTCCGCAACCTCACTGGTAAGAAGGCACGTATCAAAGAGAAGAAGATGACGGTTGCTCAGCCCGCTGAGTAAATATCATAGACTGGCTCCTTAGCTCAACTGAATAGAGCATCTGACTACGGATCAGAAGGTTACAGGTTTGAATCCTGTAGGAGTCACCAAAAACCGCATTCTAGATATCTAGGATGCGGTTTTTATTTTTGGGGCTAACATTTGGCAAACATATCTCACTCGGGCCTTGTGGAGTTAATGCATCTTAGGTCCAGCACTATACTTCACTGTTTGTCCCTGATTTTGCTCTTCCGTTATCTCGGGATTGCGGGCTCTGCTGATGTTGGCCTCAGAAAGAACAAGCGATCTGAAGATCTTTGGCATATCGAAGACACTGTTGCACTTGGACAACTTCTCTATCATCCATTGAGGCATGCCATTGCTCATTGATATGTTTGAATTGTTCATCTCCATCCAGACATAGTCATGTCCTTCGTAGGTCAATGAAACTTTCTGACCATCTAGTTTCAGTCCAAACACTTTAGGGTTACAAATTGCGCGCTCCCCTGCCAAGCGGTTGAATTCTGCAATAACCTCCTTGGTTTCCTCGAATGAATCGTACGGTTTGATTTCTCGTGGACGGTCTCTGAAGATGCCAGCTTTTATATCATTCATCAAACCCTTGTCGAGGTCCGAACCTTTGAAGGCAGACCTGGTGTGGTAGTCAATCACCGTAATACCGAATATCTTTGAACCGTCTTTGGTCCGGTCAAGCAATAATTCAACATTGTCCGCTGCCAGAGTTCTCTGCAGCTCTGCCATAGAAGATGATTTATAATACGCACCCAAGAGCCGTTGAAGGGTCGCCTTTCTTCTTTCATCAGTGTTCTCTCCCTTTCGAGAACAGGCTGCTATTATGCTATTGGTCAGAGACCGCTGGAGAACCACCGGTCTTGTATCAGCGCACCCCATATAATTCAAGCCTTGGCACATCAGAATGCTGGTGTCAGTCTTGCGCTTCCACTCTGCTTTAATACCGTAATGCTTCATTATTTTAGCGAACTGTGACTGAGTTGTGAATGAATAATACTTGAGAATACCGGCTGCAAATTTTTCTATCTGTGCCTTGATACGGCCTCTTCCCTTCTCAAATCTGGAGTGTATATTGATACTTTGTTCTTCTGCAAGAGGGTCCTTGCCATATACGAAGCCGAATCGCTCATGGTTTGCAATCGAGTACTGCTTGACTCGTGCCCCGTCCAGATGTGTCGGAATACCTTTTCCGTTCTCATCCACACGGACAGACACAACGTGAAAATGTCGGCGCTCAATGTCATTATGTTCTATTACAATATATGGCTGATTGGCATAACCGAGATGAGCCATCAGTCCGTTGATATATTCAAGGATGGTTTCCTTTGACATCGATGCATTGTCTTCGTATGATGGGTCGACACTCATATGGAAAGCGGTCTTTTCCATTCTCTGGCTCCTGCGCTCCAAGTAACGCATATAGCCGGAGATGATGGCAGGATTGTCTTCGGCACCATCTGGCAAGTTTGCGAGCGACACTATTTGAGCAGTCCCGGCATCAACCTTCTTCAGATTGTACGTCAGGTTAGACACTACAGACTTTGCTCTTTTATGAATAACCGCTACCATGGCACATCCTCCTCTTCAAATCCGCTGATTCCTTTTTCGTCACACAGTTCCTGAAGACGGCCCAGATACCATAGTAGTCTCTTCTCCAAATCGAGGAGCCTCCGAATATTGTATTCCTGTTCCTCGTCTTCGCTGACTTTCTTGACGAACTGATTGATTCGTGTTACAGCCTGGTTGACATTGCTGCCAATCTTGGCGAGCTGATTCTTGAAATCCTTTGTCTGCGAATCCGTCAGGGCTGTCATCTGGAGTGAGTTCATTACAGTCGTCTGCTTGATCCTCTTTGCGCCCACAAGCACTTCTCTGAAATATCTTTGGAGGGAAGTATAACCGTGAGCTTTCATTGCGGCATCAAGACTTTTTCTCTGATCCTCAGTCAGATTGAACATTACTCTTTGAGTGTAATATTCTGATGGTTTCTTGAGAGTTGTATTGCCCATATCTTGTATGATTTTTATTTAAAGTCGAACTTTAGGTGAGCGGATGTTCACATCCGCAGCCGGGCGACTCCGGAGCACCGGCAGCACACTCCCGGCGTCTGAGGGAGCAAGAAGTGGATTTGCAACAAATCCTACTTCTTGCCTCCAAAATCAGTAGCGCTGCGCGCGTGCTGACTTTTGGAGCGATGCCTCGCACTGTCGGACACGTTTTCTTCTTGTCGGACATTTTCACTTAGCTATTCGCCGTTGTAGATTTTCATAACATCATCAAGCCGATAGTAAAGGCTTCTGCCGCGTCGGACGGGAGAGAGAATTCCTCGCTTCGCCCACTTGCTCAGAGTGGAGTCGCAACGGTCAAGAATCTCGCAGGCTTTTGCCTTTGAAATCAGGGAATCCGGAGAAGTTCTTTCCGGTGAAAAGGGAACAGAGTTGGTCTCTGAAATCTCATCAAGGATGAGTCTGGCAATCTGCTTTGCCAACATTGGCAGGTTATCCTGTGTCATGATAACGATACCGGTTTCAATGTTTTCGCACATATACTTTACATTTTAATAAAACAAAAACGCCGTGCCCATTTTCGAGCACGGCGCAATTGTCGTAAAGTCCTGTATTAAAAAGTATTAATCCCGTTTCCGTCCCGCTTGGGTCCCGGTTCAAAGGATGCTACAAGGGCCCCCTGTAAAAACTTTTGATAATTCCGGCAATGGCAGTAACGATCTCTTCATGTCTGTCGAAGGCCGCCTGGCCTTCTTCCGAGTTTGCTTTCCTCTTCAGGGCAGGACGCACATTTTGGATTCCATCAAAAAAGGCATGTTCTGCTTGGAGCATCAAGCGCATAAGCCGACAGAAGAACTGATCGGAACTTATCCTCTTTCATGTCACAGAAATACTCGCTTTTCATACAACCGAAATAAATATGTCCCCACACGGATCTGTTCGTTTTATTACCCGTAGTTGCATTCACAATCTCACGGTACAGCATCGCCGCTATCTGCGGCACATGGTCGGGAGAGCGCAGCGCAATGCTGAAAGCGGAATAGTTTATCTGATACTTCTTGCAGAACTCGAGAGCATCTTTCTCACTTTCCATCTCCATACCTCCTTGTTTCCTGCTCCCAGGCTTTTTGAGTGTCACGATACCGTTTGAGAGTGAACGGAATCTGTCCGAATTCTCGGAGGATGAATTCCTGATTGCTCAGGACTTGGATGAGAAGTTTCCTCTCGTTCTCGCGCAGTCTCTGTATGACATTGCGCTTGCGAGGCATAAGATATTTTGCCGTGAAGGAAATGATGAAAGCATCAACAGCCTTTCCTTCTTTCCTTGAAAGAGAAAAGTTGTAGTTCAGAACGGCAAAGCACCAGTACTTATAGTCGAATACAAAGTGCAAAGCATTCCAGGTGCCGGTCATTTTACGGCATACGGCCGCTGATATGACTAAATACTCTATCAGCAGAAGTGCAGCAATTGCTGCAATTATTAGGATTGAAGTGTTCATTCATCAAGCAGGTTTACAACGTTTGTTTTTATTTCTCTGTCAATCTCGCGATAACGGCTGAAAGCGCGGCTTCCCTCGGCGTGTCCAGAAAGAGATGCGACAATATTAGGGTCCTGAACCTTTTTATAAAGATTGCCTATGAAAGTGCGTCTTGCCATATGGCTCGCCGCGACTTCGCATATAGGTTTCTTCTCTTCCCTGCCGGTAAGCGGATTGAGGATTGTTACGATTCTGTTGATTCCGGCGGCACGCAGGACATAGCGGATACGTTCGTTGTACTGCTGGCTAGGAATGAACGGCAGGAGCTTCTCTCCAGGGATGTCCTTATACTTTGCCAGGATAGCCATCGCCGTCTTGTTGAGAGGCACGACCACGGTGCGGCCATTCTCGTTGATGGTCTTGGCCGGGATATATTCCAATGCGCCGTTTATGATGTCACACTTTGTCAGGCGCAGCAGGTCACTCACGCGACAACCGATACTGCACTGGAAGATGAAGACGTCTCGCTGCTGCTCAAGCTCCCGCGCAAGTTGCGGGTCATTGACCTTCGATGAAAAGTCAAAGTGTTTCAGCTGGACTATTTCATCCTTTGTCAGATAGATCGGAGTCCCATAGTTCTGAACTCCGACGCTATAGTTCCGGAAAGGGCTCTGCGCCATCTTCCCTGTCTTCTCGCACCAGTTGAAAAACGCGCGAAGCTTCTTCATCAGGTCGCACATCGTGTTATTTCCGCGGGGTTTAGGCGGTGTCTTCTTGTCTTGAATGGTCTTGTACAGGTCCGGATACTGCTCGTAATAAAGATGCTCGCTTCGCATATAGGAGGCGATGTCCTCCATCGCTGGCTGATCAAGGCTCTTGATATCAAGACGGAAGCGGGGTTTCCCCGTATAGCGCTGATAGAGTTCATAGCGCAGTAGGGTTCGTTTCACGACGAGGTACTGCTTCCTGCGGATGTCAGCCCGCATCTTGCTGTCAAGGAAAGCGTCGAAAAGGGTCCCGAAGTCTTCTACTGGCTGGACGGGGTCCTTCTGCTTGGTGTCCTTTTCCTTATAAAACTTCCTGACCACCCTTTCGAGCCAATCATGATTGATAGACGCAGTGTCTTTACAAGCATAAAAGGCATCGGAGACATACTTGCGGATAGCAGCGACTTCGTTGTCGAAGTCCTGCCGTTGTTTAGGATTGAAGACCATTCTGGCCTTGAGCTGCTGGTGATCCTGATCCCACCAGTCGGGATTGACTGACAGACGGGTTGTCTGCCACAAATTCATCTTTCCGTTTCGGAAACAGATGATAAGCGGGAGCTGCGCGGAGCCTTTGGAGGATTTAGCCCGTGATTCCCGCACAAATAGAGTAACTTTCATTGCTACGCATAATTGTTTGGGTGTTTGATTTGTGACCTCCGAGGCGAATGCCTATGCCCGGTCACTTTGGGCAACTTACGACTTGTTCACGCTGTCCCTGGCTTCTTCGCCGATACCGCAAGGGCGTTTGACTCCACCAGGCGCACTGCAAATATCGTGACTCCTGGTGAGAATTCAAAATCTTGATTGAATTTTTTAGGATTTTACTCTTGCTTCCCGCATTTTTCCCTTAATCGTTTGTCTCCCTAATGATAACAATTAATCCCTTCAGGTTTACAAAATCACTAAAAGAAGAATAAAATCAACCACTTTACAATATTTCCCCTAGATTTTTGGTTTACATTTAAAAAAAATATATAACTTTGTCAACACAATAAATCAAACTATATGCAAGACGAATTAGAAATATTTGCAATGCGGCTGAAGCAAGCTAGGATACTGAATAAGTTATCTATGGACAAACTTGTCGAGTTAATAGGTGGCATTGTTTCCAAACAAGCAATTTCAAAGTACGAGTCGGGCAAAATGAAACCTAACAGTACTGTTCTTATTGCGTTCTCCACTGCTCTGGGCGTCGAACCGGATTACTTCTTACGTCCTTTCTCCTTCGATGCAAACGAGTTTGACGTATCATTCAGAAAGAAGTCTAACACAAGCATCAAAGATGTCAATGCTCTTAAGGTACAGATTCAAGACCAAGTAGAGCGTTATCTTGAAATTGAAGAACTACTAGGGAAGCCAACTGAAGGCATTCAGAAAAAAGAAGGAGAAACGCTTTCTACTCCGGAGCAGATGCGTCAGCTAGCACATGAAGTGAGAGAAGAGTGGAATCTTGGCGATGATGCTATCGCGAATGTGCAGGATACTCTGGAATCCAAAGGGATAAAGGTTATCTCAACTACAGCTCCGGAAGGATTTGACGGCGTTAGCGGAATAGTTAATGGTAAGGATTACATCATTGTCCTTAATAATAGCAAATCTAATGTAGAGCGCAGGCGTTTTACTGGAATGCACGAGCTCGGACACCTATTATTTAATGATAGATTCTCTGCAGAACTGACCCTACGCCAGAAAGAGAAACTTTGCGATTCATTTGCAAACGAGATGCTTCTCCCTACCGAGACTCTACAAAAAGTTTTCAAGCCAGGCGAGAGAATCTCGACCTCAGAACTCATGCAATTGCAGCTTATATATGGCATTTCAATAGACGCCATAATGCATAAGCTGTTGGATATCGGTATCCTCAGCGAAAGCAAATACAAGTCGTTTTGCATAAACAAGAGTAAAAATGAGGCCTTGAGGGACTTTGTAGAAAAGACCAGATACGTGGAAAACATGACCAACAAGTTTGAAACTATGGTATATGCAGCAGCCGCAAAGGATTTGATCACAACTTCAAAGGCCGCATCCCTGCTTCACTCTTCAGTAGGAACAGTTCGCAAACACCTCAATGTTATCTAATGAAGAAGATTGTCGTAAATGATACCAATGTTTTCATAGATTTGCTTGATGTGGGTTTATTGGAGCAGTTCTTCATGTTGCCATGGGAGGTTCACACTACGGATTTCGTAATGCAGGAACTCTCAAAGGAAGGGCAGAAGGGTGCTGTTGCAGCCTATGAATGCAAAGGGTCACTACATATAGCGACATTTGAATTTGAGGATGTTGTCAAGATTGACGCTATTCAGAAGACAATTACTGACAAGACAAACTTATCAATTACAGACTGTTCAGTATGGTACTACGCCAAGCAGAATAACTATACACTCTTGACTGGAGATCGGAAACTTCGCAATTCAGCATTGAATGAAGGCGTGGAAGTTCGCGGTATTATATATGTTTTTGATGAGCTGGTCATAAACGGTATTATACCAGCAAATTTAGCTGCAGAGAGACTGTCTCTTCTCAAATCAATCAACCCACGTCTTCCGGACAATGAGATTGAAAAACGTCTTATACTGTGGACGAATAAACAAAGTAAAGAAGGAGGTAGCCTATGAGATAGTAATATTCTTATGGGCGAAAAAATCCTCATATTATTTGGCCATAATATGAGGAAACAAGAGACTAGCATTCGTCGATTTCCAGGTCTTCTGCCCCTAAAGCTCGAGAATAATGCGTCATTTGAGTTTTCAAAGTTACAAACTTTTGGGAAAAATTGCGCCAATGGCTCGAAAAATCGACATTTGTTAAATAATTAGCGTGGGAAAAGGAGCCCACATTAAATCAAATGCCGTATGGAAACCATATTTGGCACACCCTGTTTGCAAGAACAGGAATTCCTTATCCGGCCAAAGCCGAAAAAGGAAAGACAGTCGCACTACCGCGCGCATATTGCATCAATTTGCTACCCTGAGATTTCACGAGGGCTAATCAAGACTGGACCCTATGACATGCCGGTGATTCGCCCCAATAACGTTATTCCTATGGTCTCAGACACGACACCATTCGACAGGATTACGTCTAAGTCTTCCGACCGGAATTCTATTGTCATCTTTTACATCAATGATGATAGATTCGCCAACAGACTGACACATCCATGGGACTACACATCGGTACTACAGCAGTATGACGGAGTCATTGCCCCAGACTTGTCCATGTTCATTGATATGGATTACCCGGAACGCCTTTCCAACAACTATTGGAACAAAGTTCTGACAGCTTATTGGCAAAACCGAAACGTCAACATATATCCGAATGTATCATGGAGCCTGCCTGATAGTTATGAATACTGCGCTGCGGGTTGGCCCCGCAGGTCAGTTATTGCCATCAACAGCATGGGAGTAATAAAGGAGAACTTCAGTCAGTCTATCTGGTTGGATGGGTATAATTACATGCTCAACGCCTTGGAGCCAACTTGCATCCTTCGTTATGGTCCCAAAATCTTTGGCGAAGACGTAACCCGAAGCATCTATCTGGAAAATAAACAATTAAACTTATTGAGAGATGGGAGCAAACGGTAGCAAAGCAGGCGGTTATCTGGAAACTCCAGCAGGACGCACATATCACACAGTGATAAGTATTACAGACAATATTAAGGTGGTAGCGCCCAACAACAAAAACACCAATGTCAAACTTCCGGAAGAGAGTCATACACCAAACCGAATCTATGTAGCCATCAACAAACCGGCTACAGATAAGAAAGGACAAAACGACCCTTATGCCGGAAAACTGAAATCAATAGGAGTTTATGGGCCTGACTGTAAGAAGCTTTATGAAATTCATGTTGACCATAAGCATGATGGGATGAGCATCCACTTTCACCCATGGGAAAACGGACATCCGGTTAAAACCGGGACAGGTAAGAATGCCAAGAATGTAGCGTTCCCATTGACTCCTGAAATGAAGAAACTTTTGGAAATAGTTAAAAAGAAGGTGCCATATGCAAACTGAAAAGATCCCCTGGGCTGAATTCGTCGCATACGACTTGTTCGGCAATGAGTACAACTGCAAGTATCCTCCAGACAAAGGCCTCTACGGCCTTGATTTTGAGGGCTATGCAACACCAAATCAGCTAACCTTCTTCTATGATTTCTGCATTAACCAGTACGGTGTTGCATTTTATTATGCAGGCAACGACTATGAAGCAGAATTCACAGATGATGGTCCGATTCTGACCAACCGCACAACAGGTGTTATGCAAGGCCCGTTTGAGGATGCTGTTGACCTACTGGAAAAATCGATCCTCAATGGCAAGACAATGGTGTCAATTGTTGATGCTCTTGAAAATGTAGTTTTACACTAGACATTCTAACTCTCCATCCTAAACTCCGAAGACTCGTAACCTTCGGAGTTTTTTCTACACCTCACATCAGATCCGATGCCTCATTCGTGTTATGAACCAAAATCAGTCTCGGGGCATAAAGATTACAGAAACAAACGATTTTTGCTTAATGTGCCGACCGAAATCATTAACTTCGCCATAGCAAATTAAGCGTTACTATATCTTTGCAAACATTAAACATTTGAGGAACGTGCATCAAACTGATTCGTTTGGGTTGAGTTTCAGATTGCAATCATAGTTGTATCACGAAAAAAATTCCATAAAAATGAGGCTAACATTTGGCAAACATTTCTCGGATATATCTTTACCGGAGAGTCCTGGAAATTGCTAGATGAATATCAGCCACCATTGCATACAAACTATTGTTCCTCAGCAATTTACCATCTTGAATCCCATACGATAAATTCCAGTAATTTCCGAGTATTTACAGTCAAAAATCGTCTCTGTAGGAGTCACCAGAGCAATCAGCTCCAGAAAGCCCGACACTGAGTGTCGGGCTTTTTTGTAGCGCCGCACCTGGGGAAAATTCATTTTCCCCGAGAGCGGCGCTGCAAAAAAGAACCCGCAGCCGCGCAGCGGCAGCGGGCTTTCTGTCTACGCAGATTGCCGTGACGACGCCCAGGAAAAGACGCCGCGCAGCGGCGGCTAATCCTGCAGGGCGAGGGGGAGGGTCTGCCGCGCAGCGGCAGCGGGCTTTCTGTCTACGCAGATTGCCGTGACGACGCCCAGGAAAAGACGCCGCGCAGCGGCGGCTAATCCTGCAGGGCGAGGGGGAGGGTCTGCCGATCTTGTACCACACTTGTACCACCGATTTCTGAATAAATGCCTGTTCAAACGCTATTTCTTTCCGTCCGCGAAGAGATTTCGGGAGAAATGCCTCTCCGGGCCCTCACGCAGTAGCAAAACGGGGGCCTGGCGCTACTGCAACTGGCAATCTGATGAAAATAGTAGCAAAACGAGGGGTATTTGCTACTGAATATAACCTTACATCTTTCGGCCCGGCAAACTGATTACTATTTCGAGGTCGATAAAGAGGTTGGATGATATGATTGAAAATAGTATCAGGGGTGCAGTAGGGTGCAAACCGTAAATCTTCTACTTAACATAACATATATTAGAACGTTCTGATTTTTGTTATTACCGGAACTCAAAGGATATCGGAAACCTGACAATCAAATACTTGATTTTTCAAATAATAAGGAAGAAGAGGTTCGTATATCTTTTGCACAGACAACAAAAAGCGGCCAGAATTGAGCCGCTCAAATGAGAGTATTTTTGACTATATTTGCACGCCAAGACGAAAATGAGTCGTATTATGAAAATTATGAAAAGAATACTCGCTATGACAGCGGCAT